>Ga0209486_10001458_pt1 | contig 10256 bp, 8 predicted proteins | sample NCCompost_FD_187518 | JGI IMG/M metagenome (GOLD analysis project Ga0209486, IMG submission 187518) | Agricultural soil microbial communities from Utah to study Nitrogen management - NC Compost (SPAdes) (version 2) | ecosystem: Environmental > Terrestrial > Soil > Agricultural land | place: USA... | reverse complement strand
CAGGGCGTCGGCATCCGCGGCGTTATAGGCGTTCACCCAGCGTGCCGACAGCTGCGGCGCAGCGTCAGGGTTCCGCTGCAGCGATGGGTCGGTCCGCCATATCTCGTGCTTGACCTTCCACGCGTCGTCCACTCGCGCCCACAGCTGATCGTATTGTCCATTCGCCAGCCGCACGCCATCCTTGCCGACGACGTCGTAGACGCCGGACACCTGCAGCAGGTCTGCCTGAGCGACGGAGCGATCGGGCTTCAACTTTGTCACCGCGCCACCCGATCCGATGTCTTCGCGCCAGTACGCCTCGATGTCCCTGCGACCGGTGATGGCTGTCGATCCGGGCGGGAACGACTGCGCATCTTCGGCGTACAGGGCGGCTAAGGCGGCGGCATCACCTGCGTCGAAGGCACGCGTCCAGGCGGCCGACACTTCCTCCGCGGCCGTCTTGTTCTCTGCCGGAGCACTGCGTGCGCAGGCGGCGGCACCCAGCGCGCCGACCACTGCCGCGCAGCCCACCGCGACGCGCAATGTTTTGCTCTGAATCCTCATTGGCAGCCTCCCTTCCAGACGGCGTCACATCGGCCGCACGCAAGCAGATGTTCATCCGTGTCGCCGGAGCGGACCGGCAACGTTCGTGCCTGCGAAGCGGGCTCCGCGTGTCCTGTCAACCGCTGGAAAAGCGGAGCGCACGGCCAATGGGAACCCGCGGCGCCGGGGAAAAATCCCCGTCGGCTTTAAAAATCCCGTCATTGCGGCGCGCGACCACAGGCACTATGGCGCGCCCGGTGGCAGTGCAGACGGGGCATTGTGGTGGTCTACTTGCACGACCTTTTAAGAAAGCGAGAGGTAGGAGAACGGGGCGTGCCCAAGCGAGTGTATTGGCACCGGGAACTGCCACCCGCTGATGCCGAAATCATGGAGGAGCACACCATCGAGGCGGAGAGTGTGCGCGTCCCGGGGACGCTGGCATACCGCGACGAGGTGTGGGAGGCCTGTCACGCCGACCTGATGCGGCGAACCGTGCAGCGGCTCGAGCAGGAGATCTCGCGTCTCGGCGGCGACTGCGCGCACGTGCTCAGCGAATCGATCGAGCCGAAGCATAATGACGCGACATCCGAAGCCTGGCTGCACGGCCGTTTCGAATACGCGCTCTACCGAATTCCCTCACGGGAACTGAACGGGCAGTGAAACGCGAACGAACGCTCGGTGTGGGCCGTCGCCGCGATTCCTAATCTTTGCCGCTCCCGGGTAGACTGTCGGCCTTCGGAGGACTCATGAGGAAACCTCGCCGCATGTCCTGGCCGCTCGTGATTCTCGTGCCGGCCGTATCGCTCACCGTGCTTCAGGCCGTTGCGTGCCGCGGGGGGCAGTCAGGCGCTGGCGGTAGCGCCACTACAACCGAGACGAGGGAAGCCGACGTCCCGTTGATTCCGCGGCGGCTGATCTTCGGCAATCCGGAGAGAACCGGTCCGATCCTCAGCGACGACGGAAAGCAGCTGGCGTTTCGTGCGCCGCTCAACGGCGTGATGAACGTGTGGGTCGCGCCGGTCGGCAACCTCGAGGCGGCACGGGCCGTGACGGACGACACGACGCGCGGCATCCAGCAGTACTCCTGGGCGACGACCAGCAACCACATCATCTACCTGAAGGACAAGGGCGGCGACGAGAACTGGCGCGTGTACGTGGTGGACCTGTCCTCGGGCGAAACCAAGGACCTCACGCCGTTCGACAAGGTAGCCGCACAGATCCAGGGGGTGAGCAACAAGTTCCCGACGGAGATCCTCGTCGCCCTCAACGATCGCAAGCCGGAAGTCCACGATGTTCACCGCATCAACATCGTGACCGGCAAGCGCACGCTGGTGCAGCGCAACGACGGCGGGTTTGCGGGGTTCCTGACCGACGACGACTACAACGTGCGGCTGGCCTCGCGACAGCGTCAGGACGGCGGCATCGACCTCCTGCAGCGGGCGGCCGACGGATCGTTTACACCGTTCGAGACCATTCCGCCGGACGATTCGCTGACGACGAACCCGGTTGGCTTCGACCGGTCCGGGCAGATCCTCTACTTCATCGACTCACGTGGCCGCGACACGGCAGCCGTCGTCAGCCGGAACATGGCGACGGGCGCGAGCACCGTGCTCGCCCAGGATGCGCGCGTGGACGCGGAGAACGCGATCGCCCATCCGCAGACCGGTTTGGTGCAGGCCGTGGCGTTCAACTACGACCGCGTGCGATGGCAGGCGGTCGATCCGGCGATTGCGCCGGACCTCGAGTATCTGAAGACCGTGACCGACGGCGAGATCAACGTCATGTCGCGCACGCTGGACGACTCGCGCTGGACGGTGGCCTACGTGAAAGACAACGGGCCGGTGCGCTTCTATCTCTACGACCGCCCGAAGAAGGCGGCGACGTTTCTCTATACCAACCGGCCGATGCTCGAATCGGCGAAGCTCGCGTCGATGCACGCCCGCGAGATCAAATCGCGCGACGGCCTCACGCTCATGAGTTACCTGACGCTGCCGGTCTGGACCGATCCGGACGGCGACGGCGTGCCCAGCGCGCCGCTGCCGACGATCCTGCATGTCCACGGCGGTCCGTGGGGCCGCGATACGTGGGGCTACAACGCCGATCATCAGCTGCTCGCCAATCGCGGCTACGCCGTGCTGTCCGTGAACTTCCGCGCGTCCACCGGGTTCGGCAAGAAGTTCCTCAACGCCGGCAACCGCGAATGGGGCGGCAGGATGCACGACGACCTGATCGACGCCGTGAACTGGGCCGTGGCGGCCAAGATCGCCGACGCGAAGCGTGTCGCCATCATGGGAGGCTCGTACGGCGGCTATGCGACGCTGGCCGGCCTGACCTTCACGCCCGACGTCTTCGCCGCCGGCGTGGACATCGTCGGACCGTCGAATCTCATCACGCTGCTGAACACGATTCCGCCGTACTGGGCGCCGCAGATCGAGCTGTTCACCACCCGCCTGGGCGATCATCGGACGCCGGAAGGGCGGAAGTTCCTCGAGTCGCGATCGCCGCTGACGTTCGTCGATCGCATCAGCAAGCCGTTGCTCATCGCGCAGGGAGCCAACGATCCGCGCGTGAAGCAGGCGGAGTCGGATCAGATCGTGACGGCGATGAAAGCGAAGAACATTCCCGTTGTCTACGCGCTGTTTCCCGACGAAGGGCACGGGTTCGCGAAGCCCGAAAACAACGTGGCGTTCATGGCGATCACCGAGGCGTTTTTCGCCCAGCACCTGAAGGGGCGCGCCGAGCCGATCGGCGATGCGTTCAAGGGATCGTCGGTGACGATTCCGCACGGCCGCGAGCTCGTTCCCGGCGTCGCCGAGGCGAGCGCGCCGGCTGCCGCGAGCGGTACTCGCTGATCTTCGTGGGGTCGCGCCACTAGCCGAGCGAATCCCAGTGCTGCTCGATGCGCCGGCGCATGGCGGCATCGGGCAGGCGTCCGCGGCCCGCACCCTGGTTGTCCTCGAGGTTGCGCCGCTGCGTCGTTCCGGGAATCGTCGCGGTGACAGCCGGGTGCGAGACGATGTACTTCAGGAACACCTGCGCCCAGCTGGTGGCATCGAACTCTTTTGCGAAGTCCGGCAGCGCACGGCCTTTGACCTTGGCGAACGTGCCCGCCGCGCCGCGGCCGCGTCCGCCGAACGGCACGTTGATCAGCACGCCGACCTTCCGCTCCTGCGCGAACGCGAGCACGCTCTCGGCGGCGTTGCGGTTCTCGATCGAGTAATCGACCTGGATGAAGTCGAGCGGATATTGCTTCATCGCGGTCATCAGCTGCGTGTACTGGCCGTCGGACGACGTGCTGATGCCGATGTAGCGGATGCGCTTCGCCGCCTTCGCCTTCTCGAAGACCGGCATCAGCTGCTCGAGCCCGGCCATCATGTGAATCTGCATCAGATCGATGACATCGACCTTCAGCGCGTTGAACGACGTGTCGAGCACCGCCTGCGGATTGGAGAAGTCGCCGCCGATCGGCGTCTTGGTGGCGATGAAGAACTGCTTGCGCGTGCCGAGGCCCTGCAAGATTTCGCCGATGACCGCCTCGGATCGTCCGTACGCCCGCGCGGTGTCGATGACGGCGCCTCCCATCTGCCCCATGCGCTCGATCACCTCGCGCAGCGGCGCTATCTGTTCCGGCGTGTTGACGCTGTAGGCGTTGGTGCCCAGGCCGATGACTGGGAGCCGTTCGCCGGTCGATGGAATCGGCTTGGTGATGAGGTTGGCTGCGCCCTGGGCGGCGGCGGTTCGTCCGATGGCAAGAGAGAGGGCAGCCGCCGCGCCCGTCTTGATAGCGTCGCGGCGGGAGACGGATGATTTGTGCATGGCGAGTTTACGAATGAGGGCAGGCAGGCGTTTACCACGGTGGCCTGCCTAAAGGGGCCTTCCGCCTAGAGGCGGACGCTACTTGAACGGGTAGACCATGATCCCGACGAACAGGTTGAAGCTGCTCCCGTCCCACTCGTCCTCGAACCGGCCGATCGGCGTCTCGAGCACGCTGTCGAGCTGCGTGAAGAAGTAACTCGCGCTTGAATAGACCCCCATCTTCCGCGTCACCGCGTATTCGACCCTGAGCTGCGGCCGCGCGGCGAAACTGTTACTCGCGTCGCCACGTACCTCGCCGCCGGAGCTGAATCCGAGCGAGTACATATCGTCCACACGGATCGAGTTGAAGCTGATACCGGCATTGATTGACGCACCCGTGGCGACCCGGCCAGTCACCCACGTGTACCCGACGCCGCCCATGAGCGGACGGACGCGAAGTTGTCCAACCCGCGCGCTGCCGGATACCCGCGCCAATCTCAGATCGCCCTCGTACCACCCGAGCCCGATCGTCGGGCCGAGTCCGGTCGCAGGCGCGAGGCCGAGGGTCACGCCAGCGGCGAGGCCGGCGTTCACGTCATCGTCGGTCGGGAAGATTCCTCCGACGGATATGCCGACACCGACGCGCCTGGCCGCTGCGGGTATCCCCTGGGCGGAAGCACTCGTGCTCGCGATTGCGCAGGCAAGGATCGCGAACACCAGGACGCGTTTCCTCATACACAGCTCCTCCGGGTGCGGACTATAGCCCGGCAAGCTGCATGCTGAGTTGTCGTAATTTCGCGCGGACGGCGCCGTCGTTGGCCTGCTGATGCGGGCGCCCCGCCCGTAAGCCGTTATAGAACTGTCCTGACTGCACGTCGCCGGTGATCTGCTGCATCACGGCGTCCGCACCCTCGTCCACGCTCGACATCGCGCGTGATCCGGACTGCCTGACCATCGTCGTATCCATCATCGTCGCCGGGTGCAGCGCGGTGACGGTCACCTTCTTGTCCTTCAGCTCCGCGGCGAGGTCGATCGTGAACATGACCTGCAACAGCTTGCTCTGGCCGTAGCCCTGGCTCGCACGGCCGGGACGCTCGAGCATCACGTCGCTGAAGTCGATCGGCGCGGCCGCGAGCGACGAGACGTTGACGATACGTGACGGCGCGCTGGCGATGATCTTGGGCAGAAGAGAGCGCGTCAGCAGGAAGCCGGCGAGATAGTTCACCGCGAAGTGCATCTCGTGACCGTCCTTGCTGACCTGACGATCGCGCAGCCAGATGCCGGCGTTGTTCACCAGCACGTCGATGCGGTCGTAGTCGCGAGTGATCGCCTGCGCCAGCGTGCGAACCGCGGCGAGCGACGACAGATCAGCCGCGTAGAAACGAGCGCTTCCTTTGCCGGCTTTCGTGATCTCGCTGACGACCGCCTTGCCGCGGTCCTGGTTGCGGCCGTGAACGATGACGGTGGCGCCAAGCGCGGCGGAACGGACCGCAACCTCGCGGCCCAGCCCGTCGGTGGACCCGGTGACGAGCACGACTTTGCCCTTCAACGGCATCGGACTCGACTGCGCATCGCTACGCTGCACGGAAATAATGGCGCCTCCGGCAAGCACGACTGCTATCGCGGGGACGAGAAATCTCATGATGTGGTCATACGACGCGGGTGCAAGGTTTGTTACAGCAACGGTTTAAGTCAGTGGCACCAGCGGAATAGTGCTTCCGTTCGGACGCCGCCAGGTCGTCCGGAATTCGCGATCGTAGGTCCAGATTCGCATCTGCCGGTCGCGTCCGCTGAGCACGGCGAGGCACGCGTCAGCCCAGTCGGGCTGGTGATCGCCGTACTTCGCCAGCCACGCGAACGAGGCGGACCAGAAATCCGCATCGGCGATCGCCGGCAGCGGATCGACGTCGAGCTCGTGCAGCAGCGCCTGGAGCCGGAGCCGCTGGCTTCGATGGGGCAGATGAAAGCAGGCCTCGGTGATCACCGCGTCGCAGGTGACGAACGGGTTGGAGGCGAGCGATTCCAGCTGCCGGATGGCGAGCCGATGCTTCGTGTCCCGGGCGTCGCACAAGGCGACGAGCGGGCCGGTATCGACGAGGATCACCGCTTCCGGCGCGTCATCGTCCGCACGATTGCGCGGTGGGCGGCCTGTCGATCATGGACGTCGTACCCGCGTTCCGGCAGATCTGCGGGATCCGGGTGCTCGTCGAAGATGCGGCGGATCATCGCCTTCACATCGCCCCGCGGCGCGGACTGCAGTTGGCCATATCGCGCGTCGATCGCCTCGCGGACGACGTCCGAGAGCGCGATGCCCCGCCGGCGCAGCACCTGCGCTTTGCGCAGGCGGGCGCTGTCGAGCCGCACGTTCACCAGGCGCGGTTTCATGGTGTAAAGATAGCATGTCTTTACAGGAGGTAGGAGGTAGGAGGCGGCTGCGGTCTGAAAAAGGGACAGGCGCTTCGCTACGGTGCGCGGCGGCGGACTTCGTCGAAGAAGTTCAGGAACAGGACGACCGTGTCGCGCTTGACGAACAGCTGCTCCACTGGAGGTGACGCGGCGACGCGCGATCCGTCGGGATGCAGCGACCACGACCGCGGACCGATGCGTGCGCTGGTCCAGGGACGCGGCCGCTCGGCCACAAAGGCGTCGCCTTTCGCCGAGTAGGGCGCGACCATTAATTGCAGGTCGCCGGCCGCGGGCGCTTCGAACACGAGTTCGGGGCCGACCCGCGACCAGCTCGGCCAGCTGCCGCCGTTCGTCGAGATCTGCCATTTGCCGCCGGGACCGGGGTACGGGCGCACGTACACCTCGGAGCGCCCGGTCTCGTCTGACGCGTACGCGATCCACCGGCCGTCCGGTGAGAACGCGGGATACCTTTCGATGTTCGGTGTCGCGAGAAACGATTTTGGCTCTCCAGGCTTCCAGCCGTCCGCCTCGCTGCCTTCGAGCGGCAGCAGCATCACGTCCCAGATGTTGTTCGACTGCGGGTTGTACTCGCTGTACGCCAGAACCTTGCCGTTGGGATGAAAAGAGAGACCGCGTTTTGAGCCAGGCCTCCTGGTCAGGCGTTGCACGCTTCCAGCGCCGTCCGCGCGCTGCCAGTAGATATCGCTATCGATGAGGCCCATCACGTACGCGACGCGGCTGCCATCCGGCGACCACGCGGCGTTTATCTCTGTGTCCTCGCCGAACGTCAGGCGCGACAGGGTATCCCTCGTCGTGTCGAGCGTCCACAGACCGACGTTGCTCTCGTCGCCGATCGCTGCAACCAGGTGCTTGCCGTCTGGTGCAAACGCCAGGTCCAGCCAGGCCGCCGGCGTGGCGCGCAGCGTTGTCGACTTGCCCGTGCGATCGACGAGCAGCAGCGGCGTGATCTCGGACGCGCGGGTGCGAACGTCTCCCGGCAGGTAGACCAGCGTGCCGCTGGCCGACACCGCAAACTGCGCGCCGCCAAACGACGCGTTCGTGGTGACGCCCTCGACGATTGGCACGGCAGCACCGGTGAGCTCGAGTCGCGAAGGATCGAAGGGCGCGGCAAACAACGTCCCTTCGTGCACGTAAACGATGTGGCCGGTCGGCAGGTACCGGGCGTAATACCCGCCGCGAATCAGCGTCTTGCGCTGGCCGTCCGGCGGCGTCTGCACCACGATCGACGCCCCCTCGTATCCGAGTGTTGTACTGCCGTGGCTCGTGAACAGCACCGCGCCTCCCGGAAGCACCTGCGGCCACCGCTGCGTCACTTCCTTGTCCGCCAGCGGGATCACGCGCTCGACTGTCCCGCCGGACGCCGGCACCCGCATCAGCGATCCAACGTTGGTCCCGGCGGCGTTGCTCGGTTGAAACACGATCGTGCCGTCGTCCGCCCACGTGCCGCCGCGGGAGCCCGGCGCATCGGCCAGGACGATCGGCGCGCCGCCCGCGACAGACACTTTCTTCAGCTTGCCGTCGGCGAAGAACCCGACCCACTGCCCGTCGGGCGAGAAGAACGGATCGCGCGCGCCGACGGTGCCGGTGACCGCTGTCGCCTGCAGCGCAGACAGACGCCGCAGATACAACTGTGACGGCTGACCGGCTGCGGTTTGGCCGATGAAGGCGAGCCGTGTGCCGTCGGGCGAGAGCACCGCCGCGGCCCCGAGCTCGGTAACCAGGGATGCATCGACGCCGATTTCCGTGCTGAGCCGGACAGGTGTCGGCGGCGGCGTCGCCTGCCACGGGACCCGCAGGATCGCGAGGACGATGGCGGCCGCGGTGGACGCTGCCGCGACGGTCCATGGAAGCCATTGCCGGTTGGTAGTTGGTGGTTGGTGGTTGGTGGTTTGTGGTTGGTCGTTGGGAGTGAGTGCCTGGGCCAGTGGTGCGATCGATTCGTCGGCTCCGGTCAGCGCGGCGGCAAGGAGGATGCGCGCCTCGCCGATGTCGCGCAGGCGCTGTCTCGGGTCGCGGTCGAGGCATCGCGCCAGAAGCTGACGGACGGACCGAGGAGTGTCGGATGGGACCGCCGCCAGCGCCGGCTTGTCCTTCATCACCGACGCGAGCACTTCAGTCACCGTCTCGCCGGTGAAGAGCGGGCGGCCGGTCAGCATCTCGAACAGCACGCAGCCGAATGCCCAGATGTCGCTGCGCTTGTCCGCCTGACGACCCTTTGCCTGTTCGGGCGACATGTAAGCCGCCGTGCCGAGCAGCATGCCGACGCCGGTCATCAGGGCGGGAGAAGTGATGGTCGGAGACAGCGAGGCGGTCCCTGATCCCTGTCCCTGATCCCTGAACCCCGATCCCTGGTCGAGCGCCTTCGCCAGGCCGAAGTCGAGGACCTTCACCGAGCCATCCGGCCTCAGCTTGATGTTCGCGGGCTTCAGGTCCCGGTGGATGATGCCCTGCTCGTGCGCCGACTCCATGGCCTCGGCGATCTGCATCGCCGCCGTCAGCGCTTCCTCCATCGGCAGCGGTCCGCGAGCCAGGCGCTCGGCGAGGTCCTCGCCTTCGACGAGTTCCATGACCAGCGCGCGCACTTCGTGGTGTCCGCCTCGAGGCGGACCCACCGGACCTGTGTGGATCCCATAGATCTGCGCGATCGCCGGGTGATTGAGTGCTGCGAGCGTCTGCGCTTCGCGTGTGAATCGGGCGAGGCGGTCGGGATCCGAGGCGAACGCGTCGGGCAGGATTTTCAGCGCGACGGCGCGGTTGAGGGCGGTATCGCGGGCGCGATACACCTCGCCCATCCCGCCCGCACCCAGCGTGCCGGAAATTTCGTAGGGCCCTAGACGATCACCGGGGGACAGCGCCATTCGGCGGCGTCATTATAGGGTCCCTGATCCCTGATCCCCGTACCGCTACTTAGCGGGCGCTGCCTCTCGCTGGCCCCGTTCGACTTCCTCCGCGAGCTGGCGCTGTTCCGCCGCGAGCCGCTCGTAGTGTTCGGCCAGCTCACGGTATTGCCGCGCCAGGGTTTCGTGCTGGTTGGTGAGAGTCTGTCGTCGCATCTGCTCGAGGAGTGCTATTCGTGCCTTGAGCTGTCTCTCTGATTGATCCGGGTCGTTGCGCCGCGCGTTTTCACGGGCCCGCGCGATGATGTCGAGCATAAGCTCGGCCTGCTCCCGCTGGCGCTCGGCAGCGCGCGCTTTCGCGGCCTCGGCTTGTGCCTCGTAGAGCCTTCGCTGCTCTGCCAGTTGCCGGGCCTGCTGTTCCTGCTCCTGCGCGGCGCGCAGTTGCTGGAGCTGTTGGGTCCGTTCGCGAATGCGCCTGCCCTGTTCAACACTTGTCTGCGCCGCCTTCATGCGCGCGGCCCTGGTTCGCTCCGCCTCCTCCTGCGCCGTCCGCTGCTCGACCTGCGCCTGCGTGTTCTGCGGGTTGAGCGTCACGGTCATTACTCCGGGCGGGGGCCAGGACGTGGAGGCGGTAGGCGGAACTTCCACTGGCGTGCGGGCGACGAGCTGGATCGG
>Ga0209486_10001456_pt1 | contig 10259 bp, 9 predicted proteins | sample NCCompost_FD_187518 | JGI IMG/M metagenome (GOLD analysis project Ga0209486, IMG submission 187518) | Agricultural soil microbial communities from Utah to study Nitrogen management - NC Compost (SPAdes) (version 2) | ecosystem: Environmental > Terrestrial > Soil > Agricultural land | place: USA... | reverse complement strand
CGGCACGTTTGTTCAGAAGGTTCCGCTTGTTGGATTCACGGGAGAACCAACGGCTTCATTCACTGCCGGCGGCAAGCAGATAGACCTGACGTTTCCTAAAGACTACGTTGCCGTTTCACGACGGTTCGTTCCGGAATCAAAGGTTGAAAATTCAGACATGGTCTTTGTTGGCTATGGTGTGGTTGCGCCAGAGTACGGGTGGGACGACTACAAAGGGCTAGACGTGCGAGGCAAGACGATCGTGATGCTGATCAACGATCCTCAAATCCCCAGCGCGGGCGACCCAAACACGCTGGACGACAAAATATTCAAGGGCAAGGCAATGACGTACTACGGCCGTTGGACCTACAAATATGAGATCGCCTCGCAGAAGGGCGCCGCGGCCGCAGTGATCATTCATGAAACCGGACCGGCTGGTTATCCCTATGAAGTTGTTTCCGGAAGTTGGTCTCGTGAAAACTTCGACATTCAGAAGCCCGACAGGAACATGGGACGTGTTGCGGTGGAATCATGGATCACGACCGACCGCGCTAAGGAATTGTTCACTGCCGGCGGCCAGGACTTCGACGCGCTGAAAAAAGCTGCCCTTTCGAAGGACTTCAAGCCCGTTGCTCTCAAGGCGAAAGCAAACATCACCGTCAAAAACACAATACGGGAAGTCAATTCGAGTAACGTCATAGGAAAGCTCGAAGGATCGGATCCTACGCTGAAGAACGAGTACGTTGTCTACACGGCACACTGGGACCACCTGGGCCGTGATCCAAAACTATCCGGCGATCAGATTTTCAATGGCGCCCTCGATAATGCCTCAGGCACCGCGGCATTGATTGAGATTGCTGAAGCATTCACGAAATTTGCGACCCCTCCTAAACGATCCATTTTGTTTCTTGCTGTGACGGCGGAAGAGAAAGGACTCCTCGGCGCAAAATATTACGCTGAGAATCCTCTGTATCCGCTGAACAAAACGCTCGCAAACATCAACATGGATGGCGTTAATCAGTGGGGCAGGACCACGGACATTACGATGGTGGGCGACGATAACAGCACCTTGATCGACTTGCTGCGTGAAGCTGCCACTGCGCAGGGGCGGACAGTGAATCCGGATCCGGAATCAGACAAAGGGCTTTACTATCGCTCGGATCATTTTGAATTCGCGAAACAAGGTGTTCCGGCGCTCTACACTGATTCCGGGATTACCTACGAAGGGAAAGATAAGGCGTTCAGCAAACAGAAGCGCGACGAATACACAGACAAGGACTACCACAAAGTTTCCGACGAGATTAAACCTGACTGGGATCTCACGGGAGCGGTTGATGATGCGCAGTTGCTGACGATGATCGGATATCGAGTGGCCCAAGGCGACAAGTATCCGGAATGGAAAGCCGGATCGGAATTCAAAGCCAAGCGCGACGACATGATGAAGGGTGTTGCCGCGAGTGGCCCGTCTATGCCGTAAACAGGTTTGAGTAATAGCTAACTGACGAAGTCAACGGCGGAGGTATTTACCCGGCGTCGAACCCGTTTCTCTGCGGGATAAATGTGCGAACTGACTCGGGTCGGGTAAGCCCACATCGAAACATTAAGGCTCAACCTGGCCCAGCAGTTCCGTCTTCGCGGAACCGACTTGCACGAAAGCCGTCGCCCGTTGCCTCGAACTTGCTGAACCCCAAATCTTTGATTGCTGCGTGCAACTCTTCCGTTAACGGTGTTCCGATTACTTCCAACACCGAATAACCGCCGGAGAATTCCCCGTGATGCAGGTCGACCGTAGTCAAGATCTTTAAACAAGAAGCACCAGGCGAATCACCATCGACACCTTTGAATGTAGTTACCACCGCCTTTTGCTGCCAAGAAGCCTCCGCGGCCATTCGATTCGCTGGACTATCTATTATCCAAACTGGACCATGAACCAACGACTCAAGGCGGCTGCCATAATCACTATCAACCACTATCGACACTTTGCTGGAAGTTTCAGCCATTGAAGGTTGTCTGTCTGACGGTCTGGTTTTGTTTTTGCGTGCGCCCTTCAAAACACTGAGACGACGCCCCGACAAATCAAGACCGAACAAAGCATAACCACGCACAAAGAGGCTTTCAAGAATAACCAACTATCGGCTCGGGTATGCTACGCATAAAAGGGTGCGCTATCCTGTCAACGAAATGAACGAAACAAATCCTCTCAGCAACTGCCGCTTGGCGTTTATCGGCTGTGGTGTGATGGCTGAAGCGATCATTGCCGGACTGCTGCGGAAGAAACTCGTCAAGCCGGAGCAGATTGTCGGCAGTCATCCGCGTGCTGTCCGCTGCGAAGAGTTGCGCGAGAAGTACGGCGTTGAGATGTTCGAGCAAAACAAGGAAGCGGCGATTGCCGTGTATCCGAACGGACCAGAGTCCGAATCGGTGATCGTTCTTGCCGTGAAGCCGCAACGTTTGCGCCGTGTGCTTGATGAACTGAAAGGCTCGATTCATCAGGATCAACTCATCGTGTCGATCGTCGCGGGTGCGAAGATCGAAACTATCGCCGACGAACTGCTGCACGCGGCTGTTGTGCGTACAATGCCAAACACTCCCGCTCAGATCGGCGAAGGTGTGACTGCCTGGACTCCGAGCGCCGCGGTGAATGAGAAGCAGGAGCATCAGGTTCGCGCGATGCTCGACGCGCTCGGCAAAACTGTTCGCGTTGAGAATGAGCGCCAGATCGACATGGCAACGGCGCTGAGTGCGACTGGGCCAACTTATATCTTTATGGTTATGGAAGCCCTGATCGACGCGGGCGTTCACATGGGGTTCTCGAGACACATGGCCCAGGAGCTGGTGCATCAGATGATGCTCGGAGCAGTTTTGTTTGCGCGAGAGTCGCACAAGCATCCCGCCGAGTTGCGCAACATGGTTACATCGCCTGGCGGTACGTCGGCGGAGGCTATTTATCAGATGGAGAAAGGTAGTTTGCGGACGGTGCTGTCGAAAGCTGTTTGGGCCGCGTACCAGCGCGCCGAATCCCTCGGCGAAGAAAAGAAGCGCTTTTGAAAACTCTTCCGTTCACAAGTCTTTTCGCCGAATGTACTCAAAGTCTGGCGCGCGGTATTCACAAAAACAATCTTCGAACTTAAACTGGTCGGCGCCACGGCTGTTCTTCAAGTTTTTGCCCACCAGGCAAACCCAGGGAGACGTTTGAAGCGCCCCTGACAAATCAAGTGAATAAAAGTTTGGCAGGCGCCAGCCCAGTAAGTTTCGTGGTGCCGGTCTTAGATCCCTTCGAGTTTTGTTTGAAGAGAAAGAGAAGAAAAACAATGCCTCTACTAAAATTAGGTTCCTCTGGACCACAGGTAAAAACCCTCCAGCAACGTCTGAAGGAGCTCGGGTTCGATCCCAACGGTGTTGACGGCAAGTTCGGCGCGGGTACCAAGTCCGCGGTGATCGCGTTTCAAAAAGCAAACGGGCTTACGGCTGACGGTAAGGTCGGCCCGACCACATTAGCTGCTTTGAGTTCGAATGGCAGCGGCGCCAAAGGGTCCACGCCCAACGCGACAACGACGACCGGAGCGAACGGCACCGGCACGGCATCCGGGCCTTCGACGGCGTTGACCGAAGATGACTACAAGCAGGCGGCTGAGCTGCTCAAGTGTGAGATCGCGGCCATCAAGGCTGTAGCTGAAGTTGAAAGCAGCGGCGCCGGCTTCCTACCTGACGGAAGGCCGAAGATCTTGTTTGAGCGTCATAAATTTCACGGCTTCACCAATGGCCGTTTTGCTGCGACTCATCCCGATATTTCAAACAAGAGGCGCGGCGGTTACGGTAAGGCGGGCGCGCATCAGTGGGATCGTTTTAACACAGCGTTCGCTCTCGATCCGATCGCAGCGATTAAGTCGTGTTCATGGGGCAAGTTTCAGGTTATGGGCTTCAACTTCGAAATCTGCGGGTTTACGAAACTCGACGATTTTCACGCAGCCATGCTGAAGAGCGAGGGAGAACACCTCAAAGCGTTTTGCCACTTCATCGCTTCCAACAAACTGGACACCGCACTGCGTAACCACAAATGGGCCGCGCTGGCGAGAGGCTACAACGGTGCGAGTTTTAAGGAGAACAAGTACGACACCAAGTTGGCCGCCGCCTTTAGAAAGTATTCAAAACAGTAACGCCGATGAAGCTTTAGACAGGCACACTCGAAGGAATGTTTTGAATATCTTACGGCGAGCTTCGAACTCCGAGGCGCAATTCGCGGCAAAAATTTTTGCGACGAAGAGTTCTCACCACTCTTCGCGCAAAAGACAGCGGTTCTACTCTTTGGCTCGCGGGAACGTGCGTCCATCTGCCACCATCAACTGAAGTTCCGTGACATTCCCTGCTGCATTCTTAATAAACCGAACGCGCGCCTGATTCTCAGATGGAACTGAGTGGTCTTCGATGAGGAAGGTCTCGTCAGAAAGCGCATAGAGCTTTCGCCGCACGCCGCTCGCCCCTAAAAAATAAAGTTGCCCTTGTTCTAAACTCACGACAATTCCGACCGCATATTTTCCCGTGTAACTCTCGAGGACAGCGGTGGGAATCGTTTTTGCGCCTTGCGCCTCAAACTGTAATAAACCTGCGAGCCAGCTCAACTGTTGTTTGCGGCGCGCGTCACTTGTTTTGTCAATCAGGTTCTTTATCGCTTCAAAGTGTGCGACGCTCAAGGCGCGCTCACCCGGCACAGCGATATCCGGCTTGACGCCTACAGCTTGCCAGCCGCGTCCTGTGCGGGGATCGAATTGGCGAAAGGTAGAGATATAGAAAACGAATCCATTCCCGACGGGAAACTCCTTGTTCCCATATCCCGCGCCAGACGTCTGCTCGCCGATTAATTTGGCCCGTTGCCGCTGTTGCAAGATAAACGAAAAGCCTTCACCGGCAGAACCGGTCTCGCGACTCGTGAGGATATACAAGTCAACGTTCTGAAGTCGTTTCCCAGGAACCTCACGCAGCGTCCACTCTCTAACCGTCACATCGCCTTCGCGATGATAACGGGACAAGAGTTCGACCGGGTCAACACCGTAGAAGTAGCTGGCGAGAAAGATTTCGAGATTGATGAACCCGCCAGGGTTGTGGCGCAGATCGATAATTACAGCGTCTGTGTTCGCAAGAAAACTCATCGCGGCCACGGCAGTTTCTTTGGACCGGTTCAAATCAACGAAACTCTTCAATTCCAGGTAACCGACGTTACCGCGCATTATTTCGAGTTTGCGAAAGTCATAATTGGATTGACGTTGGCGGATTATTTGCTCTGGATTCGGAGGCAGTTCCGGCAACTCGAAGCTTGGCAACGATGGCGCACTTCTCAGGGCACGTTCCAAAACCGGGTCATACGTAACCTGCAGGTGAAGATCCTTGCCGGCGGTCCGCAAATCGCTGGTCAAAGCGGACGCGAACTCGTTCGCACTTTCAATCTTGTCATAGGCGCCGCTCTGAAGTTTTGTTCGCAGGTAAGAAACGATGTCTTTAACTCTTTCAGGCGCAACGTACCTCAGTTCCAGTTCACGGCTGATGTTGTCGACGACCATTTGCCGCAGTCGCGAATCGATAATGGGTGGCTTGTCGGTTGTTGCCTGAGAATAGGCGGGTAACGAATAAGCGGCAACAAAAACCAGAACGCAGAGGAAAAATGATAAGCGAATGTTGCTGTTGTTCATTTGGCAGGTTTCCGTTTTGTAGTTGCGGTTCCACTGAGTGCTCAATTATCACACTACTCGACCCCTGAAGAGTTCCCAATCCTTCTCGCAGTAGGAACTTTTAACCCAACGAAACCGCCCACTTCGACCGCAAGTTTCGGATAGAAAACGACTGTTCGCTTCGCCTAGACTTCACCTCGGATTAACGATTGCGAGGTATCTTGATGCGATCCGACTTTCAATTCGTAGCTCTACCAATCGAGAACTTTTCACATCTCTTCTCAATGAACGATGCGGAGTTGGAATCCCATGGAACGAGGCGCGTGAAGGTTGATTCACATCCTGGATATCCGTGCCGGGTTAGTTTGATGGACGCACCGGTCAGAGAACGCGTGATCCTGACGCCCTTTCGACATCACGATGTGATTTCTCCGTATCAGTCGGCAGGCCCAATCTTCGTTCGTGAAAACGCGCAGACGGCGAAGCCTGACATTAACGAGATACCTGTCATGTTTCATCATCGCCTGCTGTCAGTCCGGGCTTACGACGAAGCTGCAATGCTCAAAAGCGCGAGGGTGGTCGAGGGCAGGGCTCTGGAAGAGGCTATTAGAGAGTTCTTCACAACGGAAACCATTTCGTACCTGCACATACACAACGCCGGCCCTGGCTGTTTCAACTGCACGGTGCAGCGCGCGTGATCAAAGCTCGTATGTGGTAGCGTTCCCGATCTTCGCCGGCGCTCAGAGGCGGAATCGTTTATCCGTTAATCAATCCTCTTCGCCCTCTGGTCCTGGCATGAACCTAACCTCAGCATCACGCCCGTCACTTGTCCTTTTTCGTTTTTGACAAACATCATTTCCGTCTCAGTTTCTTTAGCGTAGAAGTGGGTCCCTGATAAAGGCACCAGCGTTGCGGGCATACGGTTTCCTCCGCGCCATCTAATAGCATCGCCTTCACGCGTGACAGTGGCAATGGCGTTTGGTCCAAACTCATACTTTCCGACGAGGACGTCCAACAATTTAGGATCGAGGCTTACAGGATTTCGCTCGGGGGCCAGACGTGTGCCTTGTGCCTGTAGTAGTCGCCAGTGGCCGTCTTTTTTCACAAAGATGCTAGTGATCGTTGTGCCGCGTACGATATGTCGCGAAACAACTACGTCACCGTACACAATTAGGTGCTCGGCCGCTGGAGCCGGAACTGGAGTTGAGGAGATCGGATCGTTGGCCATGATGCCACTGATTTGGGCCACCTTATTGGTCACGGCACCGGACGGACGGATGAACTGGAACTCGTCGGCATAAAGTTGTTCCAGCCGGGCGCGATCTCGTTTGGTAATCGCTTCATTCAGATCGCTGAATAGTTTTTGTATCTCTACCTTCGTTTTCTCGTCTTTGTTCTCGTGGGTTTGGGCCTGGGCCAATACAGGTATTATCAAAAAGAAAACGATCGCAACGCGCATCCTCATATGACGATCTCGCTCCTTTATTTAGCGTTAACGCGCTCGGTTATCTTCAACACCGAACGCAGATCACCGGCGAACGGGCCGGAAATAATGACACCAACGGCCGCGGGATCAGAACCTCCCACGTAGAATATGTTCTGCGTGGGAAAATAGAAAACGTATTGTTGTTTCAGGCCGGGTTGATAGTGCGCGCGGGCTTAGATGTTCTCTTCGTTGCCCGTCTGTCCGACTCCATAGCGAAAAGCGAGTTCACCACCGAGCCAGCCTGAGATCGAGATCAGAATCACGCCAACCAGGGAAAGCAGAAACGGGATTGTGAGTTTACGGCCCACAAATTCACTGTAGCTGCCCAATCGCAGGAAAAAACTGATCGCAAACACGACAAGCGCTGCGATGTTGAGCCGCGCGTGCCAGTTTGCAACTCTCTTCACCTCGCCATTCTTGATTGCCAGCCAATCGATGATGCCCGGGATCGCCGCAGCAATCGCTCCCAAGCAGCCTGCTGCAATCATGAACTTAGAAATTATGAGCAGCGTCGGATGGCGGAGAAAATAGAAAAGGACGTCGACTGCAAACGACGTGGCCCAAAGCGCAAGCGGAAATGGAATCAGCATCGGATGGATCGGATGACCGGCAAAGCTGGCTTTGCTTCTCATTGCAACGCTCCTTCGGGATTGAGATCCCTTTCGATCTTAGTGTTCAGCAAATTGGGTTCGTCCATGTCTCTATCATGTCCCTGCCCTGAGACATACCGGTGAAAGCGACAGGGGATGATTCTGTGAAGACTGCTTCGAAATGGGGTCGACAACGACGTATACGCTTCTTATTAGAGAACGTCAATTGCACATTGGTGATTCTGGACTAATTCAACTGAATATCTCGAATAGCTTGATCGCTCCAAGGATGAGCAATCCGAGGATGATTAACGCAATCGTTACACACGCTAACCAGGTGAATTTGTCACTGCGGGTTTGCGGCGGGTAGACTCTTCCGTTTCTATCCTTCAATACCTCGGAGAATCCCATCTCTCTTAACACTTGGGCCACCTCGTGTGGGTATTCCGACGTAGTGTTCAGCCTTGCGCTGCGAGGAAGAGTGTAAAGAAAATCGTACGGCCTTTTTCGCCGGTGCTTGGAAAGAAAAATCTCGATGGCGTCTAGATACTCGGGCCTCCTTACGCCTGACAGAAACAGAAACTTACCCGCTTCAGGCAGGTCGCCCATTCGGAGAAAAACTGTCCCCATCATTTCAAACAACTGCACGTCGTAACTCTTACTGCGTAGGGCGCCTTGCAAAATCTCCTTCGCGCGCCACAGGTTTCCCTTCTCTAACTCACTGCGAGCTTTGTCTAAGATCCGATTAGTCACCAATCTTTGTTTACCTATTGTTCATACTGGCTAGTCTGCGAGCGCCACTCAGCAACGCTTTTGTCGATCGCTTCAAGTAGATCTGCATATGAATAGCGATGCAGGCGAACGTATTTGGATGTCTTCTCCACAATCTCACCAGGATCCTCTGTTATCAACTTCGCGTCCATCGTATCGGCGGCGGCGATTCGTTCGTCCTCACCTCCGAAGAAATCATCGACTGCATCCCAATCTCCAAGGATGTTGGCCGGCACCTGCGCGATCGCCTCTTCAATGATTTTCGACAGAATCGGACGCCCAATAACCTTGAGACTTTCAGCGAAACCACGGTGATCGCAATTAGTTCCCCAAAAGTAACTGTAGCCATTGGTTTCGAAAAAGCCGGTGTTAGCGGTCACAGTGTGAACGATCCACCGATCGTAGGGAACGCGCGGGTCACGCTTTAGGATCGTTTCGAATCCGTAGTAGGCCTCGATGGCAAGGTGGGCGGCAGTCACGATTTCGAAATCGGTTGCGTTGGCAAATACAGCGTCAATCTGTGCTCGTTCGTTCATGGTTTTTGATCGATAGTGGACCTACTCCTATTGAAAGATTGAGTTGAGTACACGGGCCAGGCGCAGGCCGCCCTTCAATAACTGCTCGCGCATGCGGTCGCGCTGGGCGCCAAGGTATTTATAGGAGATCTTATGGACCGCGGGCTTTTTTGAATCGTCGGGAAAGACGTACAGTTTGGACCGCATCGCAACCGCCTCATCTGCGTAGGAGATCGTATCGCCCGTCAACCAGCGCATTGCATCAGCCTCGCTCGCGCGATCCAGGAAGCGCGCAAACTCTTTGTAGTCAAGACGCTCAAAGTCCACCATCTCGTCATCCCAGGTGGAATGGAGATTGGTCTTCCATCTATCCATCCAGTTTACGCTCACGAGGTTGCCGCCCTGATCAGTGCCGCCGACGTGGAGCGGTTGGTGAAGATCGCCCATGAGATGGACCAGAAAACTGAGCGCCTGCGCAGGTGAGAGAGGATCCGTTTGCTGAGGATTGCATGCGCTCGGGCCTGTACCATCGGTCTTATCTGTGAGCGCCTTCACTGCGTAAAGAGACTCCCGCGAATCGGTGCGGAGAAAAGCGGTAAAGGCGTCGATAGCGACGACCAGATCGCCGCACCGAGCCTTCTCCGCGTTACGGTAGCTGGTCAAGCCGTCCTTAACAGTAGCGAAGTGAAGGGGCTTGTACTTATCAAAACGCGGATCGGACCGCAGATCGTCGGGCCAGTTCGCGACCTCGGCGAGCGTGCGGCCATCAAGAAGGTGAGACACCTTCGCCTGCGCAGCGGGCGTCAGATTACGCTGTGCTATCTCCGCGACGACGCGATGGCCCGTCGGTCCCCACGCAAATGCAGAAGGGGCGAGAGTGAGAAGCAGTAACGTAGTAACAACCTTGAGAAGAATACTTCGAATGCGCTTTTCGAACATATGATCTCCTTCAGTAGTTACAGCACGAGAGGGCTTTGCACAAAAGTCGGGTGCAGCAGCGGCTTCGCCGCCTGATGTGCGGCGAAGGCTATGCCTCGCCGTAAACGGTTTGTGTCTTGGGGCTGCGCCCCTCGTTCGGCCTTTGGCCCAACAACGTTTAGGGCAAGCCCGAACCAAGGGCGAAGCCCACGGGTTGGTTGCATTTCAAACGGCGGGGCACAGCCCCGCCTCACATCGGGCGGCGTAGCCGCTACGGTCCAGTCAAGAATGACTTTTTGGGCAAAAGCCGCAAGAGAGGACACCAACAAGTTATCTT
>Ga0209486_10001455_pt1 | contig 10261 bp, 7 predicted proteins | sample NCCompost_FD_187518 | JGI IMG/M metagenome (GOLD analysis project Ga0209486, IMG submission 187518) | Agricultural soil microbial communities from Utah to study Nitrogen management - NC Compost (SPAdes) (version 2) | ecosystem: Environmental > Terrestrial > Soil > Agricultural land | place: USA... | reverse complement strand
CGTCGCTGTCATAGGGCAGGCCGCGCGACATCAGCAGCGCGCCGAGGTTCGCGTAGCCGAGACCGAGCGGACGATACTCGTGCGAGTTCTTCTCGATCGCCTTCGTCGGGTAGCTCGAGTTGGGAACGAGGATTTCCTGCGCGGTGATCAGCGTGCGGCAGGCGGCCTTGAATCCCGCGACATCGAGCTCACCGTCGTCCTTGACGAACTTCATCAGGTTGATCGACGCCAGGTTGCACGCCGAGTCGTCCAGGAACATGTATTCGGAGCACGGATTGCTCGCGTTGATCCGGTCGGTTTCGGGGCAGGTGTGCCACTCGTTCACCGTGGTGTCGAACTGCATCCCGGGATCCCCGCAGACCCACGTGCCCTCGGCGATGCCGCGCATCAGCTCACGCGCCTTATAGGTCTCCGCCGGACCGCCGTCGGTCACCCGCTTGGTCGTCCAGTCGCCATCGTCCAGGACCGCGCGCATGAAATCGTCGGTCACGCGAACGCTGTTGTTCGAGTTCTGGAAGAACACCGAGGTGTAGGCCGTGCCGGTGAAGGAGCCGTCGTAGCCGGCGTCGATGAGCGCCCAGGCCTTCTTCTCCTCCTCCACCTTGCAGTTGATGAACTCCATGATGTCGGGGTGCTCGGCGTTGAGGATCACCATCTTCGCCGCGCGCCGCGTCTTGCCGCCCGACTTGATCACACCGGCGAACGCGTCGTAGCCCTTCATGAACGAGACGGGCCCGGACGCCGTGCCGCCGCCGGCAAGCAGCTCCTTCGACGAACGGATCGCCGAGAGGTTGCTGCCGGTGCCGGAGCCGAATTTGAAAAGCATGCCCTCGGTCCTGGCCAGCGTCAGGATCGAGTCCATCGTGTCCTTCACCGAGTTGATGAAGCAGGCCGAGCACTGCGGCGCCGCCTCGAAGCCGCAGTTGAACCAGACGGGGCTGTTGAACGCGGCCTTCTGATACACGAGCAGGTGCTTCAGCTCATGGCTGAACGACATCAGCGCGTCGTCACTCGCGAAGTACTTCTGCGCGCGCGCCCAGCCGGTGATCGTGTCGACGACTCGGCCGATCAGCTGCTTCACGCTGCGCTCACGCTCCGCCGTGCCCAGCTGGCCGCGGAAATACTTCGACACCACGATGTTGGTCGCCTGCTGCGACCAGAACTTCGGGATCTCGACGTCGCGCTGCTCGAAGACGACCTTGCCCTTCTCGTTGCCGATCACCGCCGCGCGGATCTCCCACTCGACCTCGTCGAACGGATCGACGTCAGGGAGCGTGAAAAACCGGGGGAATTCCAGACCAGGCGACTCCGTGTTCCTCTGTTCGGTACCCTTGCGGGTACGGCTCGAGGGGTCGGCCGGCGTCGTGGCGCTGGTCTGCGTCTGCTGACCAGCTGCGGCGGCTTCGCGGGCAGGGCCTCTTTCCATCGTGCTCCTCCGAATCGGTCTCATGGGACGCACCTTCCCCCTTCGGTGGCGTCCGAAATCTTGTCCAGTGGTTGCGCCGTGGGCGTCCTGTAGGCTTGCTCTATCGGCCTGACGCTGGGAGCGTCCGGCCCTTTGTTCTCGCTCAGCGCCCGGCAATAGTGCGCCCGGTTTACGCCGTTGTCAAGCGTCAAACCACTATATGTAGCGCCTTTCTTTTAGGGCAGGCGCAAGATGTTGATTTCATTGTACTCCTTTCAACGAACCAGCGGCGGGGCTCTGCGGGCTTTAGGATCTATGGGTTACACGGATGAAACCCGGCTCAGCCGGGTCTCGTCTTTGCACGAAGCAGGGTCTCAATGAAGCCAGCTGTCCTCCGATTCATCGTCGCCGTCGGCCTGATCGCTGCGTCGGTCGTACCCCGCGCCCAGACCGCGACACCCGCTCCCGCCACGGACCTCGATGCGTTCATGTCGCGTGTGCTCCAGCGGCGCGATGACAACTGGAAAAAGCTGCAGCAATACGTGCTCGACGAGCGCGAGACGTTCCAGTTGATCGGACCCGGCGCCACGCCGTTGTACGGCGTGCGCCGTGAGTCGACGTGGTTTCCGCGCGACGGCAAGTTCATCAAGAGCCCGCTGCGCATCAACGGCGTCACGATCAGCGAGGAGGATCGGCGTAAGGCCGAAGCACTCTGGGTCTCGCGCGAGGAACGCCGCGAGAAGCGCGTGGCGGCCCGCGCCGAACGCGACGGCCCGAAAGTCGAGGTCGAGAGCACCACACCGCTCACCGAAGACGGCGTTCGCCAGGCGCTCGAACCCGGCTTCGTCTCCGCCGCCTACTTCCTGCGGTTCAAGTTCGACCCCGGTCACTACGCCCTCGCCGGCCGCGAGCAGTTCGAAGGCCGCGACGTGCTGAAGATCGAGTACTACCCATCGAACCTCTTCAGCGAAGGACGCGCGCGTCCGAACAAGGAACTGCGCAAGCGCGACACCGAGATTCAGGCCAAGATGAACAAGGGCGCGCTCGTCACCCTCTGGGTCGATCCGGCCGAGCATCAGATTCTCAAATACGACTTCGAAAACGTGGATCTCGACTTCCTTCCGGGGCGGGCGCTCGTACGTCTCGACGGCATGAACGCCGCGATGGAAATGGGACAGCCGTTCCCGTCAGTATTTCTGCCGCGGTCGCTGCGTATCGCATTCGATCTCACGCTCGCACTCGGTGAAGTCGATGGCCGGTACGCGGTGGACTATTACGACTACAAGCTCGCGACAGTCGCCACGAAGGTCCGATGAGCGGCGCTGTCGCGCCGAGGTCAAAAGGCAAAGGTCAAAGGGCCAAGGTGAAGCTCGCTGCATTTGTTGTGACCATCATTTGTTTTGTGGCGATGCCATCGCGGGCGATTGCTCAGGAAACGATCGCCGAGATCAGGGTCCACGGTAATCACACCACTCCCGATGCCGACGTCGTCGGTCTGAGTGGGCTCAAGCCAGGCGACCCGGCGACTGACGCACGCCTCGCCGAAGCCGAGCAGGCCCTTCGCAAGAGCCAGCGCTTCGACGATGTGGAAGTGCGCAAGCGGTTTCGATCGATCGACAACCCCGCGGACATCCTCGTCATGATCGTCATCGACGAGCGCGCCGGCATCAGCGCCGACGACCTGACGCCGGGCTTCGGCGCGCGCGTCCGCAGCTCGGTGCAGTGGCTGCCGATTTTCAACTACGCGGACGGATACGGGTTCACGTATGGCATCCGTACCTCGTTCGCCGACCCCATCGGCCAGGACAGCGTGCTGTCGTTCCCACTCTCGTGGGGCGGCGAGCGGCGTGCCGGCGTGGAGCTGGAGCGATCGTTCGACGATCAGCGCACCCGGGCGGGCGTCGCGTTCTGGGTCAATCGCGAGGTCAATCCGTTCTACGAGGTCCCGGACCTGAGACAGCAGGTGCGCGTCGAAGCCGATCACGCCGTCGTCCCGTGGATGCGGGTCGGCGCCGGCGCGCGCATCGCGCACGTCGAGTTCGGCGACAGCGGCGCGCCCGCGCGCTACGACGCGCGCCACGTCGCCGGAGGCCCGCACGTCACGCTCGACACGCGGATCAATCCGCTCTTCCCGCGCAATGCCGTTCACACACGCATCGACTGGGAGCGCATCGCCTTCGAAACCGGCAGCGCTGGACGCTGGAGTGCGGATGCGCGCGGCTACATCGGCGTCAGTAAGTGGACGGTCGTTGCGCTGCGCGGACAGCTCGTGCGATCCGACGCGGCGCTGCCGCAGGCCGAACAAGCGCTGCTCGGCGGAGAGGACTCGCTGCGCGGCTATCGAGCCGGGTATCGCGCCGGCGACAGTCTCGCGGCCGTCTCGGCGGAACTGCGCGTGCCGCTGAATTCGCCGCTGCGCGTGTCGCAGGTCGGCGTCAAGGGTTTCATCGATGCCGGCACCGTGTGGAACTCAGGGACGCGGCTCAGCGATCAGCGCTTCGATCGCGGGATTGGCGGCGGCGTGTTTATCGGCGCCGCTGTGGTGATGATGGATCTGGACATCGCGTGGCCCGAAGACGGGAAGCCGCGGGTCCACTTCGGATTGGGAATCAGCTTCTAACCTCCAACGCCCAACTCCCGAGTCCCAACCACTGCTCCATTGAAACTGGCCGAGCTGTGTTGGGAATTGGAAATTGGGAGTGGTTGGGCGTTGGCAGTTGGGCGTTGGGAGTTGATCTTCCTATCGGCCGAGCAACTCCGCAGCGAGCTTCGCGGCTTTATCAGCGGCGGTCTGGGCGTAGATGAAATTGCGCTCCTTGAGCGCCTTCTCAGCTTCCTCTCTGAAGCCCTTCGCCTGGTCGTACTGTTCCCGGCCGCCTCTCGTCAGACCGCGGTAGTCCACGAGGCTGAGATCGCGCGACGCGATGCGCAGCATCTCGGTGATCCGCCGTTCCGCCTCAGGATCGGCGGGCGCGGATGCGGCACGCAGCTCGCGAGGCGCCTCAGCGGAAGGCGTCGGCGCGGGCGCCGGTGCGGGCTTCTCCGGCTCGGGTGGCGCCGGGCGCCTTGCTGGGGGTGTCGCCGGAGGGACTCGCGGTGCTGAAACGGGGGCTTCCGCAACCGGCGACGACACCAACGGCTCTTCTTCGATTGGGGCGAACACTCGCGATGGAGGCGGCGGCATGGCCAGGGGCGGCCCGTCGGGCACCGTCTGGGCGCGCGCCTTCGAACACCCGCCGGCGAGCGCCGCGGACAACGCACACATCGCCAGGCTCAGTGCCCAACGCCGCTTCACGACAGATGACCGCTGGGAGGAGGACATCGTGCGCATGATTAGTTCCCACTCGCACGCGGGAGCAGGACGCGGAACGTCGTCCCGCGCCCTGGGGTTGACTGTACCTCGACTTCGCCGTCGTGCATCTGAATGATGCGGTAGACCATGGACAGACCGATGCCGGTCCCTCGCTCCTTGGTCGTGAAGTAGAGGTTGAAAATCTTGGAGAGATGTTCAGGGGCAATGCCCACACCGGTGTCCTGGACGATGAACTCGACACGCGCGCGCGACGAGGGGCCGGCCTTCAGGCGCAGCGAGCCCCCGTTGGGCATCGCCTGACAGGCGTTGATGGCCAGGTTCAGAAAGGCCTGGCGCAGCATCGCCGAGTCCCCGTTGACCGCCGGTACCGAGGGGGGCGCATCGATCGTCACTTTCACGTTGTTCTTGCTCGCCTCTGTCTCGATGATAGGAAGAATTTCGTCGATCAACGCGTGAACCTTTACAGGCTGGAGGCGGAGATCTTCAGGACGTGTGAATTTCAGGAAGCCCTGGACCACCTCATCCAGCCGGCGGATTTCGCTCTCTATGATCGAGACGTGCTCGAGCGCGCCCTGGACGGGCGCCGGCAGCGTCGCGGCGCGCCCCGGGCCCAGTCCCAGCATACCTCCTGCGGCGGCCACTGGTTCGGGCTGCAGGGCTGGCATCGTGCCACGGATCTTGGTTCGCAGCAGCTCGAGGTGAATCATCATCGCGTTCAGCGGGTTCTTCACCTCGTGCGCGATACCGGCCGTCAGGCGGCCGAGCGCCACCAGCTTGCGCGAGTAGGCGAGCGTCGATTGCATCCTCGACAAGTGCGCCAGGTTGCGTGAGACGAGCAGCACACCGACGAGCTCACCGCTCGTGCCGACGATGGCGTGCGTCATCACCAGCTCCTCGTCGCCCGCTTTCATTTCCGGGGAGGGCACGCCGGAGACGCTCTGGGGCACCACGACCGTCTCGGTGTTATGGCGCTGACTCTGCACGGGGCCTCGCGAAAGCCGGGTGGCCAGCGTCTCTTCGACCAGCGTTCGATACGGATGCCCGTTGGGCAGCAGGCCCCGCAGCGCGCGGCCGATCGCATCAGCCGGAAGCGTCGGCTGCATCGCCGGATTGCTGAAGAGCAGCTCCCCCGACGGATTGAACAAGGCGACCGCGTCCTCGAGATGTTCGACCGCGGTCTGCAGGTTGGCTTTCTGGCCGGCGAGGAGCGAACGGTCGGCGGAGAGCTGCTGGCTGACGGTGTTGAAGAAGTCGCCAAGCTCGCCGAACTCGTCGCCCGGCGGCAGATCCAGTCGCACGCCGAACTCGCCCTTTCCAAGTCGCGTCAAGCCGCTGCGCAGGACATGAATCGGCCGCAGCAGGAGCTGCGCGAAAACGCCGGCCACGAACACCGAGATGCCCAACGCCGCCGCCACCGTGAACAGCGCGCCCCAGAACAGCTCGTCGAGCTCGCGCCGCATCAACAGCGTGGAGACGCCGATACGGATCGATCCGAACTCTTCGTCGCCGCGCTTCAACTGCTCGCGCACTTCGAGCGTACGCCCGTCGCCGGTATAGATCTCCTTCAGCTTCGCGTAGGGGGTGGACGCATCGAGCGCGCCGAGGTCGTCCTGCTGCGGACTCAACTGCCCCACCATCGATCGCAGGTTGGCGATGACGATGATGCCGTTGGTGTCCACGATTGTCGCGGTAGTGATGTTGTCGCTGTAGGCGCTGGACTCGATGATCGATCGCAGGCCGATGTCCGATCGGAGCTGGGCCCAATGGTCGCCATCGCCGGTCACGATCACGCCGGCGTGGTGCAGGATCGTCTTCGCCATCAGCTGCCCGCGCGAGTAGCTCTCACGGAGCACCACGTCGGTCAGACGGGCGGCGTACAAAATGCTGAGCGCGACCACCGCCAGTCCGACGATGGCCGTCACGCCGACGATCTGTTTGACCCTGATGCTGAAGCGCACGACCTGTCTTTTGACCTTTGCCTTTGCCCGTTAGGAGGTGACGCTTTCTTCTTCCGACCGCTTGCCTCGTCCGCGCAGCTTGTTCAACTTGTTGTGCAGGGTCTTCAAACTGATCCCGAGGATCTCCGCCGCACGCGTCTTGTTATCACGTGTGTGTTCGAGCGTCATCAGGATCAATCGCGTCTCAGCCTCCTCCACCGTCGTCCCCGGCGTCAACGACAACGTGGGTTTCACCACGTCCGGTGAGTCGGTCACCAGCGGCGGCAGCTGCTTCTGATCGATGAACTCGCCCGAGCTGAGAATCACCGCCCGCTCGATCACGTTCCGCAATTCACGCACGTTGCCGGGCCAGTTGTACTGCTCGAGGATGCGCATCGCCGCCGGATCGAGCGCCGACACCTGCTTGTTGTTGCGGGCGTTGAAGTCGGCGAGGAAGGACTGCACGAGCAGCGGCAGGTCCTCCTTGCGCTGCCGCAGCGGCGGCAGCTCGATGGCAAACACGTTGAGCCGATAATACAGGTCCTCGCGGAGCTTGCCGTTGCGGACCGCCTCGCCGGGGTTGACGTTGGTCGCCGCGATGACGCGGACATCCACCGTCTCCTCGCTGCGTCCACCGAGCCGCCGGAACTTGCGCTCCTGCAGCACGCGCAGCAGCTTGACCTGCGTCGCCGGCGTCATCTCGGCAATCTCGTCGAGAAACAGGGTGCCGTGATCGGCGAGCTCGAAGCAGCCGGCGCGGCGATCGACCGCACCGGTGAACGCGCCCTTCTCGTGGCCGAAGATCTCGCTCTCGAGCAGCGTCTCGGGAATGGCCGCGCAGTTGATTGGCACGAACGGCATCTGCCCGCGCGAGCTCAATTGATGAATGGTCTGGGCGACGAGCTCCTTGCCGGTGCCCGACTCGCCCCAGATCAGCACCGACGCGGCGGTCGGCGAGGCCTGCTCGATGACCTGATAGACCTTCCGCATCTGCGGACTGCTGCCGATCATCTTGCCGAACGTGCCGTGCTCCCGGAGCTGCTTGCGCAGCACCTTGACCTCGCGCAGCGTGTCCTGCCGCTCGACGATCTTGTCGAGGAGGATCTTGAGCCGCTGCGGCTCGATCGGTTTGTTCAAGTAGTCGTAGGCGCCTTCTTTGATAGCTTCGACCGCGGTTTCGACGGTTCCCTGCGCGGTCAGAATCACGACGGTGTAGTCCCCGCCATCGTCCTTGAGTGCGCGCAGCAGTTCGAGACCACCCATGCGCGGCATCACGAGGTCGGAGATGATGATGTTCGGGCGAAAGACGGTGATGCGTTGAAGCGCCTCTTCTCCGTCGCCCGCGGAGTCTGTGGTAAAGCCCCAGGTCCGCACCAACTCGGTCAAACCGAGGCGCGTGCTGGGCTCATCCTCGACGATGAGGACGCGTTCCGCTGACGTGCTGGACATGCTCTTCGAATGTTACTCTGTCATATTTACATGGTCTATCCCGATCCCGTACCGCCAGCCATAGCCAGCCCAGCCGATGCGCAGACTGTGGGCCAAAGGCGTGCGATCGCGGTGATTGAGGTCCTGCTGTGTTCGAGCTTGCCGACCCAAATCGTGATCGGGCAGATGCTCGCCGCCGCCGGACTCGATCCAAGGACGGACAGCGGGCAGCTGTCGCCACCCTTCGCCTTCGCGCTGCTGCTGATCGATTCGGTGGTCCTGACCGCGCTGATGGTGGTGCTGACGCGTGCGCATCGCGAGAGTCCGCGCGCGCTGTGGCTCGGCGATCGCCCGGTGCTCCGCGAGGTCGGTCTCGGAATGGCACTCGTCCCGCTCGTTATCCTGATGGTCGTCCTGCTGATGAACGGGCTGGTGCGCCTGCTGCCCGGCCTTCACAACGTCGCGGAGAATCCGATCGAGCAACTCGCCGCCGGCGGCCCGCATCAAGCGGCCATGCTCGGTTTCATCGCGGTTGTGGCCGGCGGCGTTCGCGAGGAACTTCAGCGCGCGTTTCTCCTCCGCCGTTTCGAGCAGCACCTCGGGGGACCGATTGTCGGCGTCATCGTCCTTAGCGTCGCGTTCGGATTAGGGCATTACCCGCAAGGGTGGGATGCGGTGATCGCCACCGGCGCGCTCGGCGCCATCTGGGCGATCGTGTATCTGCGCCGCCGCAGCAGCGTCGCGCCGATCGTGAGTCACGCCGGCTTCAACTCGCTCGAGGTGTTGCGGGTGGCTCTGACGGGCTCGTAACAATCACCACATCGGAGCGCGCACGCAGGTCCTGCAGCCACTGGGCGACGGCACCCTGCACCCGCGCCGCCGCCGCCCGCTGCCGCACTTCGGCCGCGGCTTCCTCAAACGTGAGCGGCATCCCGTTCCTGGTGAACTCGTCGCGATGCGACTCGAAATACTTCCGCGCCTCCTCTTCGCTCACCTGCGCGGAGATGCCAAACCGCTGCTGCAGGTAATTACGGATGCGAAGCGTGTCACGAGCCAGGCCACGCAGTCGATCTTCGTCGAGACCCGTGATCTGCAGCATCTGGCCGAGTCGGTCGCCGACTCGCGCTTTCATGGTAGTAAGCTGCTTCTCGACTTCGGCAGCCGGAGGCTCGGCCGGGGGAAATCGCACGACCTCCTTCAGAACCAGCTGACGGTCGATCGCCTGCTGCACGGCCGCCGGCACCGTCGGCGATCTCGCCTCGATCAGACCGAACTCGACGAGCGCCTCCACATCGGTCTGCGTGATGGCTTCAGTCCCGATCCGCGCGAGGACGCGATCGAGCAGCTGCTGAGCATCGAGAGTGCTGTAATTCAAAATGCAACAGGCGAAATGCAAACAGAGCAGCCCCCACGCTCTCGGTCCCCGGTTTTGCATGTTGCATTTTGAATCTTGCATTGACACGCGAAGCCTCAGAAAGGTTGTCCGAGCAGGAAGTGAATGACCCAGCGCCGCTCGGGGGCGCCCGGCACGAACTCCTGCGGGTTCAGATTGAAGCCCAGATCGACGCGCGCCAGACCGATGCGCTGTGACTTGTAGGCGAGGCCGAATCCGGCGGCCGGACGCAGATCGATGAAGCTGAGGTCCCTGGCGAGCGGAAAGACGTTGCCGGCATCTACGAACCCGATACCGTGGAACGATCCGAACAAGTGCGTGCGCAGCTCGCTATTCAACACCACGACGCTGTTGCCGCCGGTCGGGAATCCGGTGACCGGTGAGATCGTCTGATCGTTGCCAAGGCGGTCGAGCGCGAAGCCGCGCACGGACGTATCACCTCCGGTGAAGAACCGCTCGTTGGCCGGCAGGCCGTTGACGGTCCCCCCGGTCGGCAGGCCGCCGATCGTCTCAGGGGGGACCTCGCGGTCGAACCCGTGGGCCAATCCGACGCGGGCACCGAGCGCCAGCACGACCCGGCGTGGCACCGGCAGCTGGTGATAGGAGAAGCCCTGGAGGTATGTCTTGATGAAGCCGACCTGCGATCCGATCGCCCGCGCCGCCACATCCGCCGTGGCAATCAGTTGTGTGCCGTGCGTGGGATCCAGCGCTTCAGCGGGATCGCGGCTGTCCCGGAGGACCGTGCCGGAGAACTTCGATATCCGCACCTGCGAAAACGCGCGATC
>Ga0209486_10001454_pt1 | contig 10263 bp, 10 predicted proteins | sample NCCompost_FD_187518 | JGI IMG/M metagenome (GOLD analysis project Ga0209486, IMG submission 187518) | Agricultural soil microbial communities from Utah to study Nitrogen management - NC Compost (SPAdes) (version 2) | ecosystem: Environmental > Terrestrial > Soil > Agricultural land | place... | reverse complement strand
CGGCGAAAGACAAACTACCGCCGCCAGTATGAACGGAGCCACGAGCGCCACCCGGGCGAAGTGCTTCATAGTCCCTCGGAATCGCTAGGATGTGGAGCGACGATGCTACCCCAGGTGGACCTGGGTTTGCTGCGAAGGTTGGCTTGCCAACCGTAGCTCGCGAATTGCGGATGCGAGCGAAGGTTGGCGGGGTGGACGGGACTCGAACCCGCGGCCTCCGGCGTGACAGGCCGGCGTTCTAACCAACTGAACTACCACCCCAATTTGTGGCGTGTCCGGCTGAGACCGGACACCTACGTGCGAGCAAAGATTGGCTTGCCAAGCCACCTTCGCGCCTCGGGCGCCTCGGTGGACAAGCCGGATCTCGCGCTCGAATCTTCGGCGAGCGCAGATTGGCTTGCCAACCGTAGCTCGCATCATGACTCCTCCTGCGAGCGAAGGTTGGTGGGCGGTACAGGTTTCGAACCTGTGACAGCCGGCGTGTAAAGCCGGTGCTCTACCACTGAGCTAACCGCCCCCGCCTTCGCTTCGCCGTAGCCTGACCAGGATCGTATGCCAGGCGGAGGCGAGCTTCGGCGTGGCAGGCCGCCTCACCATCGAGCATCGGCGGGTAAATCCGGCCCAGCTGCCGACGGTCCGCTCCTGAGCGGTCCGCGCAAACGCCAATTATATCGACAGCAGAACCTTCAAGGCAAGAAGCGCAAAGCCGACGACGAGGCCGGCGGCCGCGCGATACTCACGGTTCCGAAGCGCGCGCCCGAGGCTGAAGCGGCGCGTCACCGGCTCGGCGTCCGATCGGCGATAGCGATCGTAGGTGTCGCCGAACGTCCGGCGCAGAAAAGCCTCCTCGGCGCGTATCGCGATCGGAATCGTGACGCCGATATACAGCGCGGCCACGAGCGCCACGAGCGCGCTGCGCGAGGCGATGACGACCCCGACGGCCAGCAGCGCAGATCCGGCATAGAGCGGATGACGCGTCCAGCGGTACGGTCCCGATCGGGTCACCTCGCGACTCTTTTCGAGATGCCCGGCGGCCCATATCCTGAGGCATTCCCCCGCGACTGCGACGAGCAGGCCGGTGCGCCACGTGGCCCACGTCGGGCGCGCCAGCACCAGCGCGATGGCAGCGGTGACAAACCCGAGCGCCACCCGCCTTCGCACCAACCATGCGGTCAGATCAGCCACGAATGCGCCGCTCGACGGCGGCCACCACCTCGCTCACGCCGATCTCGTTGATGCAGGACTCGCCGCGCCTGCAGCGACGCAGGTAATGGCAGGAGCAGCCGGCGAATCGCGACAGCGCGACGTCCACCGGGGACCAGGGCCCGTTGCGCTCGGGATTGGTCGGGCCGAAGAGCGACACGGTCGGGGTGCCAACGGCGCATGCAATGTGCAGGGGCCCGGTGTCGCCGGACACCATCAGGCGCGCGGTCTTTGCCAACGCGAACACGTCGGTGACCGACGTGCGCGGCGCGAGCCGGGCGGCGCCTGTCGATGCATCGACGACGGCCGTCGCGAGCGATTCCTCCCCCGGGCCCCAGAGCACGATGGAGTGGAGCCCGAACCGCTCGCGGATGGCAGCAGCGAGTGCGCCGAAGCGCGCGGGCGGCCACTGCTTGTTGGGCCAGGCCGCGCCCGCATTGAGCAGCGCGTACCCGGCTGCTCCCGCCGCCGTGGCGACCTGCTCGGCCGCTGCGGTAGAGATGAAGTCCAGCGGAAACTCGACGCGCGGGCCTCGCACGCCGAGCGGCTCCAGCAGCGCCAGGTTCTTGAAGACGACATGCGTCGCGCGGACATCCGGTGTGTGCGTGTACAGCAAGCGCGCGAGCGACTCGCGCAGGTGCGCGCGCGGAAAGCCGATCGTCCGATCGGCGCGGGCGGCGCGGGCCAGCACCGCCGATTTCACGAGTCCCTGCAGATCGATCGCCGCATCGTAGCGGACGCTCCGCAGATCGCGCACCGTGCGAAGCGCCGCGGGCGACCGCGTGTCGATTCCGACCCGGCCGTCAAGGCCGGGCACGAGATCGAGCACCTCCACGTACCGCGGGTCGACCGCCCAGTCGATACGCGCGTCTGGGAAATGCGCCCGCAGCGCCGCCGCGGTTGGAATCGCATGCACGACGTCCCCAAGCGACCCGAGCCGGACGATCAGGAAGCGGTGCACTACGTGGAGTCCAGGGACGGTCCGCCGCCACGAGCTTCGCCGGCAATCCGCTCCAGCAGATCGCGTGTGGAGTGATCCTTCGGATCGCCGACGATGGCGGTCCGGCCGCCGTAGGCCTTGACGATCTCGCGCTCGGGCACCGAGTCGACGGTGTAGTCGGTCCCCTTGCAATGCACGTCGGGTCGAAGCGCCTCGAGCAACGCCGCGACGGTAGGTTCGGGAAAGATCACGACATGGTCGACGCAGCCGAGCGCCGCGACCAGCGTGGCGCGGTCATCGGCGGCCAGGATCGGCCGGCCTTCGCCCTTCAGCTCGCGCACGGACCGGTCGTCGTTGATCGCCACGACGAGCAGATCGGCCTCCCGAGCCGCGGATTCGAGGTAGCGGACATGTCCGACGTGAAGGAGGTCGAAGCAGCCGTTGGCAAATGCGATTGTGCGCCCGCTCTCACGGGCTGCGGTCACACGTGCAATCAGTTCTTCCCGGGTCAGGACGTTACCCATCCGCGATCGCCGCCCGCAGTTCTTCAGCCGAGACGGTTGCCGTCCCGCGCTTCATCACGACGATTCCGCCAGCGAAATTTGCCAGGCGCGCCGCTCCCTCGAACGTCGCTCCCGCCGCCAGCGCCAGCGTCATTGCCGCCATCACTGTATCGCCTGCGCCGGTCACGTCGGCGATTTCGTCGGAGCCGTAGATCGGGATGTGCAGCGTCCGGTTGCTCCGCACGAACAGCGCCATGCCGCGGCTGCCCCGTGTAATCAGCACCGCCGCGGTGCCGGTCCGCTCGAGGAGCTCACGTCCCGCCCGCTCCAGCACCCCCGCATCGTCGTTAATCCTGACGCCGAGCGCCTGTTCCACCTCCGATTCGTTCGGCGTGCAGGCGGTCAATCCTCGATACTCCAGCAGCCGGTAGCGTGTATCGACCAGGATCGGGACGGGGTGACCGGCCCGGCGCAGCTCCTTCTGCAGCTTTCCGACCAGGGCAGGCGTGACGAGGCCCGACCCGTAGTCGGATACCAGCACGGCGTCGGCGTCGAGGCTGGCGTCCATCGCCGCCCGTTCGAACGCGGATCGCATCTGCCTGTCGATCGGCTGTCCGACGCCTCGATCGATGCGGACGACCTGCTGCTTCGCGGAATGAATTCCGCCGGCGAGAATGCGCGTTTTGACGGTCGTCTCGCGACCGGCGGCGCGGATGACGCGACGCGAGTTGACGCGGCGATTGAGCGCGTCGAGCAGACGGCGTCCCGGCTCGTCGCGTCCGACGACCGAGACCAGGGTGGCATGGCCGCCCAGCGCTGCGACGTTGTTGGCGGCGTTGCCGCCGCCTCCTGGCACCACCTCGGTCGAGTCGTACTCGAGGATCAGCACCGGGGCCTCGCGGGAGACACGGGCAACGCGGCCGTAGACGAACTCGTCGGCAACGACATCGCCGATGACCGCGACGCTGCGGCCGCTCAACGCGTCGGTCAGCGCGGCGAGTTGCGCAGGATCCAACCAGTGGCCTCCATCAAATTGCTGAGGATAGCATCGGCGCGCGCGCCGGGCGGCGGCGCATCCGCCTCGTGCTCGCCATGCCCGGTCCGCACCAGGACCGTTCGCGTCCCGGCTGCGCGGCCGCAGGCGACGTCGAGCCAGCGGTCGCCAACCATCACCGACCGCTCTGGATCGAGGTTCATCTCGCGGCACGCCTGCTCGATCAGCCCGGGACCAGGCTTGCGGCAGCGGCAGGCCTGCCGATAACGGGCGTCGGTTGCATCGGGGAGGTGCGGACAGAAGTAGTAGCGATCGATGGTTCCTCCGCCGCGCTCGAGGCGGGCGCTCAGCTCGCGATGCACCTCGCTGAGGAATGCTTCATCGATCATCCCGCGCGCGATGGCGGATTGATTGGTGATGACGACGGTGGCAAAGCCGGCTCGCTTGAGCAGACGCAGCGCATCGGCCGTCCACGGGAACACCGTCAGAAGATCGAGCCGATCGAGGTAGCCGCGCTCTTCGATGAGCGTGCCGTCACGGTCGAGAAATACCGCCGCCGTCATCGACGGCCCATCAAGCGCTCGAGCGCACCAGCCACACGCTCTGGCGACAGGCCCTTCATGCACCGGTGATCGATCGGACACTCACGAAGCATGCAGGGTCGGCACCATACCGGGTTGAGGAGGACCTCCGCGCGGGCGCCCGCACGCATCAGCGGCGACGTCTCGTCCTCACGGGTCGGACCGAACAGCGCCGCCAGCGGCACACCGACCGCCGCGGCGAGATGCATGGCGCCGGAATCATTGGAGACGCAGGCGGCGGCCAGGCTCATGACTCCGGCAACAACCGGGAGCGGCGTCGCTCCCGCCAGATCCATGACCGCGTCGCGAGCGGAGCCCTCGATCGCTCCCTTCACCCAGGCGGTGGTCGGGGCGTCGCCCTTGCTGCCGACGAGGACGCAGTGCGCGCGCCTCTCCTCGGCGACGACACGGACCAGGCGGGCAAAGTGCGCTGGCAGCCATCGTTTCGCTGTGCCGTACGCCGCCCCCGGGGCAACGGCAACAAGAGGCCGCACGCCGTCCCAGCCATGCGCGGTGAGCAGCGCGCGCGCCGCCGACACGACCTCTGTCGGCACGTCCACGCGCGGCTCGAGCGGGCCGTTGTCGATTCCAAGCTCGCGCACGAGATGCTGGTAGTAGGCGCCCTGGTGCATGCTTCGTCGCGGTCTGCGCACGGCACGCGTCAGCAGCCGCCGCCGCAGATCCGAGGCGTAACCCCATCGTTCGGCGATGCCGGCGTCCCTGACGATCCAGGCGGATGCGAAGGAGTTCGGGAAGAGGATCGCCGTGTCTGCGACGACGTTTCGGATCTGCTCCCGATCGGCGGTGCGAACCCTGCCCGCGAGCAACGAGCCCCGCCACTGCACAGTGACGACGTCGTCGACACAGGGCGCCATCGTATACAGCGGCGCAACGGCGGGCCGCGCGGCGACGACGATCCGCGCAGCACCGAAGTGGCGCCTGATGTCGGCCATCGCGGGCAACGCCATCACCGCATCGCCGAGCCAGTTGGGGGCTACGACCAGAACGGGCTGTTCACCCTTCATGGTTCTCGCTTCTCGGTTCGTGTTCATCTTCGCTTCTGAGTTCCAAGGTTCTCAGTTCCAGCGGTTCGGCGGCGGTGCACTCGGACGCCGCCCCGAACCCCCGGAACCGGAACCACGCGGAACCCTGAACCCGGAAGCCGGAACCCCCGAACCCCGAACCGAACCTGAACACGAACCGAGAAGCGAGAACTTGGAAGTGTGAACACAACGAGTCACACCTCCGCTTCATCGAGGGTCACGGGCGCGTCGGCCAGCGCCGGATCGCGCTTGCGCCAACGGCGGTGCATCCAGAGCCAGAGCTCCGGATTGCGTCGGACGTACATCTCGAGAACGTCGGTGCACCGCTGAGTGAACTCGCGAATGGCATCCGGCGAGTCATCGCGAGGGGGATCGACCGGGTGCTCGTAAACGTAGCGATACCGGCCCTGCGGCAGCGGCAGCGCGAACACGGGGATGACGGGGGCCCCCGTGCGAAGGGCGAGCGCCGCCAGAGCGGACGTCGTGGCAGCGGGGCGCCGGAAAAAATCGACGTACACCGCGTCGGGCGTGTGCAGGTGCTGATCGATCAGCAGCGCCACGCCCCGATTGGCGGCAAGCTCGCGCAGGACCTTGCGGATCGCCCCCTGCCGGTAGATGACCGAGTTGCCCGTGCGCGTCCGGATGCGTTCCAGCATCTGATGCAGCCGGGGATTGTCGAGCGGACGCGCCAGCACGGAGACCGGCTTGATACACAGCGGCTGCGTGATCGCCTGCATCTCCCAATAGCCGAAGTGCCCGGTGAAGAACAGCACGCCCCGGCCCTTCTGATAGGCCTGCCGCACGCGTTCCTCGCCGTCCGATTCGGCGCGCCGCAGCATCTCGGCTGGCGACAGCACCTCGAAGCGAATCAGCTCGAGCAGCAGGCTGCCGAAGTGCGCGAACATCGCCTGCGCCAGCAGCCGGCGCTCGGCGGCGGTCTTCGACGGAAAGGCGTGCGCCAGGTTATCGAGCGCAATGCGCCGGTGGAATCGATCGACGGCGTAGGTCGCACGTCCGAGGACGGCGCCGCACGGGCGAATGCTCGACATCGGAAGCAGACGCAACGCGCGCGCCAGCGACGCCACGAGCACGTACTCGAGCCACTGCCTCACCCGCGCCGTTCCTCGCCTGCGCCGGAGCGAAGCCGCGACTGCAGCCAGGTCGCAAACGATCCCGCCGGCTCAATCGTGGCCTCCATCGGCAGCACCCCCCACCGAACGTCCGCTCCCCCCGCCAGCTCCAGAACCCCCGGAACCTTCGGAACCCCGATCACCCCCTCCAGCCTCACCGCATCCTTCTCCGTCGTCACGACAAGGTTCGCCTGTGCGGCGCGCGCCGCCGCCCCGATACGCGCCACGTCCGCGCGGGTGAACCAATGGTGATCGCGAAAGGTCAGCTCGCCAGCCACGTCATGGCCCCGGTCACGAAGCGCGGCGAAGAATCGGCCCGGCCGCGCGATGCCCGCAAACGCGAGGACCCGCCTGTCGCCCGGAGTCGCCGGCGATCCCGCGATCGCTCGAATCGCTCCATACTGATTCGTCACCGTGAACGAGGTGGGAACGCCCAGCGTCCCGGCGATCTGCTGCGCCTCGACTGGATCGCCGTAGACGAGTACGGCATCGGCTCTGCGCGCGGCGGTCAACGGCTCGCGCAGGGGGCCGGAAGGCAGCATCTGCGCGCCGAGATCCGCCGCCGACACGACAAGAAGATCGACCGTTCGCTCGAGCTGCAGATGCTGGAATGCATCATCGAGCACCATGACCGTGGAACCGAAACGCTGCGCGGCAACGCGCCCCGCCAGATAGCGATCCGCGGCGACGAGCATCGCCACGCCCGGCAGGGCCCGCGCCAGCATCTGCGGTTCGTCGCCTGACGCGCCCACATCGACCAGTACCGACGCGCCGTCGCTCACGACGACCACTCCGTCGGATCCCTGCCGACGCGCGTAACCCCGGCTGAGGATCGCCGGGCGCTCGCCCATGGTCAGAAGGAGTCGAGCGATGGCGGCGACCACCGGCGTTTTTCCGCTGCCGCCAACGACGAGATTGCCGACGCTGATCACAGGAGTCGCCAGCCGCCGGCGCGCCGAGGGGTGGCCCTCGTACCAGGAGCGGCGAAAAGACGCGACCCGGCCGTAAATCGCGCTGAGAGCGCTCACCCCTCGACGCCGCTGGTGGTGACCCTGAGCTTGTCCTTCCTCGACGTCGCCCGGGACGGATCCAGGAGTCAATGGATTACGCGGAACGGCCGGACAACCGCCGAGCGGCCCCGGTCCGGCGGCATCAGCTCCGCAATGACCGCGAGCGTCCGATCTATCGCCCCGCGATTGGCGTCGATCAGCGCGCGCGCTGCGGCGCCGAGCCGTGCCCGCCGCACCGGGTCCGCCATCAACGCCACGAGGACCTCGTCCAGCTCCCGATCGTGACGCACTTGAATGGCGGCGCTGTTGGCGAGGAACGTGTCGGCAATCTCGGTGAAATTCTCCATGTGCGGCCCGAAGACGATCGGCTTGCCGTAGAGGGCGGGCTCGAGGATGTTGTGGCCGCCGGCGGGCACCAGGCTTCCGCCGACAAACACCGCCGTCGCGATCTGATAAAGCTGGGCCAGCTCGCCGATCGTGTCGAGAATGACTGCGTCGCACCGCGGCTCGGCATCGATCGCCAGCTCGCTCCGCCGCACCGTCGACAATCCCTCGGAGCGGCACAGGCGCTCGACCTCGGCAAAGCGCTCGGGATGCCGAGCCGCGACGATCAGCAGCGCGTTGTGGCCGCCGGTGGCGGTCCGCACGCGGTTGAAGGCGCGGATCACCGTCTCATCTTCGCCTTTCATCGTGCTCCCGGCGATGAGCACCGGCCGATTCGGCGATATCCGGAAGAAACGAAGCACGCGCGCCGGACCGCGTCCCGGCAGCGAGGCGGTGTCGAGCGAATCGAACTTCAGGCTTCCGGTGACGACGACACGTGCCGGATCCGCCCCCAGGACGAGGAGACGGCTGGCCGTTTCTTCACCCTGGACACAGAACCGATCGACGTCGCCGAGCACCCGGCGGAAGAACGGACGGACGAGGCGATAGCGAGAGAAGGAGCGGCGAGACAGGCGGCCGCTCACGACGGCGGTCCTGATGCCGCGGACGCGGCACTCGCGGAGCATGTTCGGCCAGATCTCTTTTTCCACCATGACGAACAGACGCGGCTTCACCGCGTCGAGCGTGCGTCGGACGGTAAACACCCAGTCGAACGGGAAGTAGAACAGGCCGTCGACGTCGGAGACGCTGCGGCGTGCCAGCTGCTGTCCGGACAACGTTGTCGTCGAGAGAAAGACGCGAAGATCCGGATAGCGCTTCCGCAGCTCGGCGACGACCGGCCGCGCTGACAGCACCTCGCCCACCGACACGGCGTGCACCCAGATCGATGCCTCGGCGTCGAGATTGAACGACACGGGAAGGTAGCCAAGCCGCTGGCCGAAGCTGCCCACGTACTTCTTGTGGCGAAGCGCCTGATACAGGAAGAAGGGCGACAGCGCGACCAGCGCGATCAGCGTCGCGATGCTGTAGACGAGATACACGCTAACTTGTGGAAAATGTGGGCCTTACAATGACGGAAGTATAGCCGCGCGATTGACCCCGTTCAAGGCGCGTCAGCCACCTTCGCCGAAGGCTTCGGCGGCCAAGCTACAATCGGATGTTGCGCGTACGGCGGATTATGGCGTCGGGAGGGGCATCGCGATGGCAGTGAAGGTCGGCATCAACGGGTTTGGCCGCATCGGGCGCAACATCATGCGCGCAGCCATGGGGAACAGCGACGTCGACTTCGTGGCGGTCAACGACCTGACCAACGCTGCCACCCTCGCGCACCTCCTGAAATACGACTCCGTGCTGGGCAACCTGGATGCCGACGTCAAGGCGAGCGGCGACGGGATCACCGTCGGCGGCGACAGCTTCAAAGTCCTGTCAATCAAGGATCCGGCGCAGCTTCCGTGGAAGGACCTGGGGGTCGAGGTCGTGTTCGAGTCGACCGGCATCTTCACGAGCCGCGACGGCGCCGCCAAGCACCTCGCCGCCGGCGCCAGGAAGGTGGTCATCACCGCGCCGGCCAAGAGCCCGGACATCACCGTCGTCCTCGGCGTCAACGACGACAAGTACGATCCGTCGGCGCACCACATCATCTCCAACGCGTCGTGCACGACGAACTGCCTGGCCCCGCTGGCCAAGGTTATCCACGAGCGGTTCGGCATCCGCAAAGGGTGGATGACGACGATCCACTCGTACACGAACGATCAGCAGCTGCTGGACCTGCCGCACAAGGACCTGCGGCGCGCGCGCGCCGCGGCGCTGTCGATGATTCCGACGACGACCGGCGCCGCCCTGGCAGTGGGCGAAGTGCTTCCCGAGCTGAAGGGAAAGCTGGACGGCTTCGCCATGCGCGTGCCGACGCCGAACGTATCCGTCGTCGACCTCAACGTCCTCGTCGACAGCAAGACGACGGGCGAAGAAGTGAATACGGCGCTGCGTGACGCCGCAAAGGGAGCGTTGAAGGGAATTCTGGACGTCTCCGACGCCGAGCTGGTGTCGATCGACTTCCGGCGCAACCCGTTCTCGTCGATCGTCGACGCGCCCTACACCAAGGTGATGGACGGCGACTTCATCAAAGTGCTGGCGTGGTACGACAACGAGTGGGGGTATTCGAGCCGCTGCGTCGACCTGCTGCGGAAGCTGGTGTCAAAAGGTCTGTAGTGGCGAAACGGACCATCCGTGATCTGAACGTCGAAGGACGCCGCGTCTTCATCCGCGTCGACTTCAACGTCCCGCTCAGGGGCGGCATCATCGGCGACGACACGCGGATCCGCGCGTCGCTGCCGACCATCCAGCATGCGCTCGATGCCGGCGCGTCGCGCGTGATCCTCGCGTCGCATCTGGGACGACCGAAGGGCAAGCCGAATCCCGACATGAGCCTTCGTCCGGTCGCGGTCCGACTCGGCGAACTGCTCAAGCGTACCGTCG
>Ga0209486_10001452_pt1 | contig 10276 bp, 4 predicted proteins | sample NCCompost_FD_187518 | JGI IMG/M metagenome (GOLD analysis project Ga0209486, IMG submission 187518) | Agricultural soil microbial communities from Utah to study Nitrogen management - NC Compost (SPAdes) (version 2) | ecosystem: Environmental > Terrestrial > Soil > Agricultural land | place: USA... | reverse complement strand
ATTTTTCGCGTACGCAGTCTGCAGGTCCACGGCAAATCGGTCGACAGCGCCGGCTGGGGGCAGCGCGTGGCGATGAATCTCACCGGGCCCGACCGCGCCGAGATCGCCCGCGGCCACGTCATCTGCCATGAGAAGATATCGCTTGTCACCGACCGCTTCGATGCTCATCTGGAAGTCCGGCCGGGCGCGCGCAAGGGGCTTAAAAATCACCAACGCGTGCGCGTCCATATGGGCGCCGCCGAACGGCTCGGTAAAATCGTTATCCTCGGCGCCGGCGAAAAGATCGAGCCGAAAGAGTCGGCCTTCTGCCAAATCACAATCTCCGAACCGCTGCTGGCGCTGCGCGGCGATCATTTCATTCTGCGCGATGAAACCGCCCGCCGCACCCTGGCCGGCGGCATCGTCATCAACCCCTGGGCGAATCGGCATAAGCGTGGCGAAACGCACCTGCAGGATCGTCTTGACGCGCTACTGACAGGCGACACAGCGGCGCTTACCGAGGCCTACATCGAGAGCAGCGCCGCTTTCGCGCTACCGATCGAGGCGATCTATCAATTCCTCAATGTGAGGGAAGAGCAGATCCGCAACGCCGTTGAGCGGATGAAAACTCTGCGCGCTCTGAGCGCCGAGGGCGAAAGGCTTTTTACCACGCAAGCAAAGTGGGACCGCCTTAAACTGCAGATCCTGGAATCGCTCAAAGCCTTTCATGCCGGCCATCCGCTGGTTCCGGGCATGGACATGGAAGAACTTCGCGGCAAGCTGCGTTATACCCTGTCACCCAAAATTTTTCGTGTAGTCACCGACGCCTTGATCAACGAGAAGCTTATCGCCAGAGAAGAAAATTTGCTGCGCCTTGCCGGACATCGCGTGCAACTCGGCGGCCAAGAGAAAACGCTGATGGACAAGATCAAAAAACTCCTCGGCGAGCAGCCGCTGGCGCCACCCGACTTAAAGGAAATCGAGAAACAGACCGGCGTGCCGCGCAGCCGGTTGAGTGAAGTGATCCGTCTCTTGGAACGCGAAGGCGCCGTCGTGCGCATCACAACCGATATGTATTTTCTGGCGAGCAGCGTAGAGGATTTGCGCCAAACGCTGAGAAAATATTTGACGGAAAAAAGTGAAATGACCGCCGCCACTTTCCGCGATCTCATCGGTTCGAGTCGAAAATACACCATCCCGCTTCTCGAGTTCTTCGATCGCGACGGGCTGACGATCCGCATCGGCGATATCCGGCGGCTGAAATCTGCGCCAAACGGTCAAAAGCAAAACCCGTCGCATTGAATGACCGTCCCCTTGCTGATCGCGCTCGGGAACGTTGAGCCCCGTGCTCGCTGTCGCCCTGTCTCACCTCGCATTGCTTGGATTTCCGCCAACGGCATACGGGAATAACGGACTCAGGAAAGAATATAATTCTCGCCGCAAAACGCGCCGCAGCGATTGAAAACCGCCCGGTATCGAATTACAGTTGTCGAGATGATTCTGAAAAAGGGAAAAGCCGTACGGCTGACGCAAGAGGTTAAGGCCGCGGGCTGAGCCGCCAAGCTCGGCCCCGCCGACCTCGTGCAAGTTTTGCACGGCCTGCCAAAGTTTAATCACCCCGACATGCTGGTTGGCACTGAAACCGCCGACGACGCAGGGGTGTATCGACTGCGCCCCGACTTGGCGATCGTCAACACGGTGGATTTTTTCACCCCCATCGTCGATGACCCGTATGTTTTCGGCCAGATCTCGGCGGCGAATTCCCTGAGCGACGTCTACGCCATGGGCGGCGAGCCCAAGACCTGCATGAATATCGTCTGCTTTCCCAAAGGCAAGATGGATATCGAAATTCTCGGCGAGATTCTCAAGGGCGGCGCCGACAAAGTCATGGAAAGCGGCGCCGTGGTTATCGGCGGCCACAGCATCATCGACGAAGAGATCAAATTCGGCATGGCCGTCACCGGCGTGATTCACCCGGATAAGATTTTTCGCAACGTGGGTGTTCAGGAGGGCGATGCGCTCATCCTGACAAAGCCGTTAGGCACTGGCATCATCACGACCGCGCTCAAGAAGGGCAAAGCCTCTGCGGAAAGCGTAAGTGAAGCCGTCACGTCCATGATAACTCTCAACGCCGCCGCCTCCACCGTCGCGCGCAAACATCCGGTGCACGCCTGTTCCGATGTCACCGGCTTCGGTATTCTCGGCCATTCTCTGGAAATGGCGAGCGGCAGCGGCGTTACGTTGGTCATTGAATCCGCAAAATTGCCGCTGTTGCGCGGCGCGCCGCGCCTGGCGGAAAAAGGTTACATCACCGGCGGCTGCAAACGGAATCAGGAATATCTGTCAGACAAAATGGTCATCGACAAATCGATCCGCGAAGGGTTGGTTCAGGTGGCGCTGGATCCGCAAACGTCCGGCGGTTTACTGATCGCGGTCGCCAAACGGCACGCTGCTAAACTGATTGAAGAGCTTCATGCCGCCGGCGTTACCTATGCAACCGAAGTCGGTTACGCGACTTCGCTGCAAAAACCCTGGGTCCGCCTCGTTTAATCTATCTTCGCAGCTTTATTTTTTGCCGCTTGGCACCGCGTTTGGCGCGTGCATTTGTTCCTCCTTGAAAGACGCGCAAGCTTGATCTCGCCGCGCCTGCACCAAGAGTCAAATTGGCGTAAACTTTGCTAAAGTTTTGTTAAAGTATTGTCGCGTAAAATGCCCGCTCCAGACCTACTGCAGACGCTCGCCCGTCTTTACAATCTTCAGGCCGTCTATCACGACGGCCTCGGCCAGTCGCGCACCGCGCCGCCCGAGGCGATCCTGAGCGTTCTCAAATCGCTCAGCGCTGCCATCGCGTCTATGGCCGACGTTCCGAGCGCGCTGCGAGAGCGGCATCAGGAACTGTGGCAGCGCGCCATCGAGCCGGTAACAGTCGCGTGGCAAGGCCAGCCGCTGAAAATCAAATTGCGTCTCCCGGTCCGATCGGCGCAACTGCCGGTCACCGGCGAGATCGTTCTTGAAAACGGCGGGCCTATCGACGGCCAGTTCGATGAAATAAAAATTGCCCAGCCGCTCATCAAAGAGGTCGAAGGCGCGCGCTACGTGGCGCGCACTTTGGTGCGGCGCGCGCCGCTTCCGCTCGGTTACCACCGGCTTCATCTTCGAGTCGGCGAACTCGATCTTGAATCACATCTCTTTGCCGCGCCCTACCACGCCTACGGTCAGCCGCAGTCCAACGCCAAACGCTGGGGTGTTTTCTGCCCGCTCTACGCCGTTCACTCGGGGCGAAGTTGGGGCGCGGGCGATGTTTCCGATCTGGCCGAGCTGGCACGATTCGTCGGCGAGATGGAAGGTCGAGCGGTTTCCACGTTGCCCATGCTCGCCGCTTTCCTAGACGAACCCTTCAATCCAAGCCCTTATGCACCGGTCAGCCGGCTTTACTGGAATGAATTCTATCTCGACGTGACAAAAATCCCCGAGCTCGCTCACTGTCCGGCGGCGCAGGCGCTGCTCGATTCAGGAGAATTTCGCCGCGAAATCGAAGATGTGCGCGGGCAATCTCTGGTCGACTACCGGAAAGTGATGGCGCTCAAGCGCAAAGTGATCGAAGAGATGCTCGCCAATTTTCCGCCAGTGTCTTCCGCGCGCCGCGCGAACTTCGAAAATTTTGTCGCAGCGCGGCCTGACCTGAGTGAGTACGCCACCTTTCGCGCCAAAGGTGAGCGCGAACGGAAAACCTGGCCGTATTGGCCTGAGGCAGATCGCAACGGCGCGTTGACGCCGAACGGCTATGACGAGCGCGCCAAACTCTACCATCTCTACGTTCAATGGCTCTGCGACGAGCAAGCACGCTGGCTGCAGAGCGAGAGCAGAAAAAGTGGCGCTGCGCTCTATTTCGATTTCCCGCTCGGCGTCAATCGCGACGGCTACGATGTTTGGCGCGAGCGCGATCTCTTTGCCTTGCGAGCATCGACCGGCGCGCCGCCTGACGACTTATTCGTCAAGGGTCAGAACTGGGGATTCCCGCCGTATCATTCCGGCGCGATTCGCCGCAAAGGATACCGCTATTTCAGAGAATGCCTGCGCCACCATATGGCTTATGCCTCGATGCTGCGCATCGATCACGTCATGGGTCTGCATCGGGCGTTTTGGGTACCCGAGGGCTTTGCCGCCGCTGAAGGGCTTTACGTGCACTATCGAGCCGAGGAACACTACGCCGTCTTGAGCTTGGAATCGCATCGCCACCGGGTGCAAATCGTCGGCGAGAATCTCGGCACCGTGCCCGAGTACGTCACTCAAGCCCTGGCGCGGCACAAAATTCTCGGCATGCACGTGGGACAGTTCGGCGTGAATACGGATCCCGCGAACGCGCTCGATCCGGTGCCCGAGAATACCGTAGCAAGCCTCAATACCCACGACACCGCGACGTTCATGAGCTTCTGGACGGGAGCCGATATCGAGGATCGACTGGCGCTCGGTTCGCTTAACCAGCAACAAGCCCAACAGGAGCAGGGTTATCGCGCGGCGCAACGCGATGCGCTCATTGCCTTTCTGCGCTCCACCGGCGTGCTCGGCGATGATGCCGCCGCCGCGACCGTTCTCAGTGCATGGTTATCGTTCCTCGCTAACGGCCAGGAAGAATTTTTGCTGATCAATCTGGAAGACCTATGGCTCGAAACCGAGCCGCAAAATGTTCCCGGCACCTGGCAGGAGCGGCCCAATTGGCAGCGCAAGGCTCGTTTCAGCCTGGAGCAGATTCGCGCCATGCCGGAAGTCTTCGCCGTGCTCAGAACAGTTGGCGACATCCGCAGTCGGATGAGCTAAGATCCCGAAACCAGCGCCGGCCGAAGTATCGGTAATTCCCTGAGCTTATGAGGCGGATGACAACATGCGCGCAGGTAACTGCTTTTGCAAAATGCAAAGTACGGCGGTCTCCGACATGGGAAGCGGTTTTTCATCGGGATCTCGCCTGGATTCCCGCTAAGGACATGCGGCAATGACAAAACCGGGCTGTGACGTGCGGCAATATACCGCGGAATTCAGCGCGTTCAACACAAACTCACGATGAAGATTGCCATGGTCGCTTCCGAAGTTACTCCGTTCGCCAAAACCGGCGGATTGGCCGATGTTCTCGGGACTTTGACGATTGCTTTGGAGCAACTCGGTCACGACGTTTGCGTCGTCGCGCCGGCATACCGCTCGGCGCTGCAGGGAAATTTTTCTCTGCACGAAACCGGCATGACGCTTTCGGTGCCCCTTGCCCACCGGCAAGAAAAAGCCGCCGTTCTGCAGGTTTCCATCGGCAAGAATGTGCCGGTGTACTTGATCCGCGCCGATCAGTATTTCGATCGCGAATTTCTTTACGGCACGCCGAGCAGCGACTATTCCGACAACGCGGAGCGCTTTGTCTTCTTCAGCCGCGCCGCCCTCGAGCTTGTGCGCGCGCGTCCCATCGACATTGCCCACTTCCACGACTGGCAAGCCGCGCTGGCCGCGGTTTTTTTGAAATTGCAGCCGTCCCTCTATCCAGAGACGGCCGCGGCAAAGACGGTTTTTACGATCCACAACCTGGGTTTTCAAGGCGTTTTTCCTCACTCCGCCTGGCCGCTGTTGAATCTCGCCTCGTCCTATTTCACGCCGCAGTTTCTCGAGTACTACGGCAACATCAATTTTCTTAAAGGCGGATTGCTCTTTGCCGACAAGATCACCACCGTCAGTCCGTCCTACGCCGAAGAGATCATGACCACGGAACAGGGCTTCGGTCTCGACGGCGTTTTGCGGGAACGCGCGGCGGATCTCGTTGGCGTTCTCAACGGGGTCGACTATCAGCAATGGAATCCCCGGACCGATCCGTACCTGGACTATCACTACGGCGAGAACAGCTTGGCGGTGAAACGCGACTGCAAACGAGCGCTGCAACGCGCCGTCGGCCTGCAGGAGAAGAGCAACACACCGCTCATCGCGATGATCTCCCGCCTGACCGCACAGAAGGGATTCGATCTGGTCGAGGAGATCTTCGACTCTTTGATGGAGCGCGATGCGCAAGTCGTCTTGCTCGGCAACGGCGAACCGCGCTTCGAGCGGTTCTTTCAAAGTGCGGCGGAGCGCTACCAGGGTCGGGTCGCCGTGGAGATCGGCTTCAACGAGCCGCTCGCCCATCGAATGGAAGCCGGCGCCGACCTGTTCCTCATGCCGTCCCTCTACGAGCCCTGCGGCCTCAATCAGCTGTTCAGTTTGAAATATGGTACGATTCCGGTCGTGCGCGCCGTGGGCGGTTTGAAGGATACCGTGCTGGATTACGACGCCGAAAGTCAAACTGGCACCGGCTTTGTTTTCCAACCCTACGACAGCAACGCATTGCTCGCCACCATCGACCGCGGGTTGGCCGCTTTTCGCGACGAGCGAGCCTGGACCGAGCTCAAGCGCCGGGCCATGGCGATGGATTATTCCTGGGAGCGGTCGGCTAGGATTTATAGCAACTTGTACCAGCAGCTTTTGACTTAAGGGGGATAAAAAAGAGGTTCATGATGTACGTTCTCGGGGTCGTACTGGCGGGCGGGCGCGGCGAGCGGCTCTATCCATTGACAGAGCACCGGGCAAAACCCGCCGTGCCGTTTGGCGGCAGGTACCGCATTATCGACTTCGTGCTGTCGAACTTCGTCAATTCCGGCATACTGTCGGTCTATGTCCTTACCCAGTTCAAAGCCCAGTCCTTGCTCGAACATCTCGACCGCGGCTGGCGCACGGCAGATTTTCTCGGCGAACATTTCGTTACTCCCGTGCCGGCGCAAATGCGCTCGGGCACCGAATGGTATCAGGGAACCGCCGACTCGGTTTTTCAAAACTCCTATCTGCTCAAACGTCATGGCCCTAAATTGGTCGCGGTCTTTGGCGCCGATCATATCTACCGCATGAACGTGCGCCAAATGATCGACGAGCACCAGAACAAATCGGCCGATATCACGGTCGCCGCGCTGCCGGTTAAAATCGAAGAGGCCTCGCAGTTTGGCGTGATGGCGGTGGACCGCGACTGGCGCATCATTGGCTTCGATGAAAAACCCAAAAATCCCAAGTCGATTCCAGGCGAGCCCAACTACGCGCTGGTATCGATGGGCAATTATCTTTTTGACACTGAAATCTTGATCGATGCGCTCGATGCCGATGCGGACAAGCCGTCGAGCAGCCATGATTTCGGTCGGGATATATTGCCGGAGATGATCAAAAACAAGCGCGTTTACGCGTATGATTTTCGTAAGAACCGGGTCCCCAGTCCCTCCAAAGGCGAAGAACCGAGCTATTGGCGGGATCTCGGCACGCTGGACGCTTATTACGAAGCGAGCATGGATTTGTGCTCCATCGATCCGTCATTCAATCTCTACAATCGCAGTTGGCCGCTCCGCACCGTCGGCCACGCCGACCCTCCGGCGAAATTCGTCTTCGACTGGAAAGACCGCCAGGGGATGGCGGTAAACTCCGTCGTTGCCGAAGGCACGATTATCAGCGGCAGTTACATTCGTAACTGTGTGGTCGGGCGCAACGTGAGAATCCATAGCTTTAGCCACGTCGAAGATTCCGTCATCATGGACTGGGTCGAGATCGGCAGAAATTGCCGCATCCGCCACGCCATCATCGACAAGTCCAATATCATTCCTTCGGGAACCGAGATCGGCTACGACGTCGACAAGGATCGTGAACGCTACACCGTGTCGCCGAGCGGCGTGATCGTATTGCCGCGCGGGCCGCGCAAATCGACTTGGGTGATGTCGAACCCGTGAAGAGTGAGCAGTGAGCAGTGAGGAGTGAGAAGTTAAAAGATCGGGCGGGAGGATGGATGAACCCTTCACTCTTCACTGCTCACGGCTCACTTGATTCATAACATGCCCCGCTCCATTTGCATCCACGGCCATTTCTACCAACCGCCGCGGGAAAACCCCTGGCTCGAAGCGATCGAGCTGCAAGATTCGGCGGCGCCCTATCATGATTGGAATGAGCGCATCACCAGAGAGTGCTACGCCCCCAATGCCGTCTCGCGCATCCTCGATGACCAGGGCCTGATCGTCAAGCTCGTCAACAACTACTCCAAGATCAGCTTCAATTTCGGCCCGACCCTGCTGAGCTGGCTGGAAATCAAAGCGCCCGAAGTCTACGCCGCCATTCTCGAGGCTGACCGCCAAAGCCGGGACAGATTTTCCGGCCACGGCGCCGCCATGGCCCAGGTTTATAACCACATGATCATGCCGCTCGCCAACAGCCGCGATCGCGCCACACAGATTCTCTGGGGCATTCGCGATTTTGAACGGCGCTTTAAGCGCGCCGCCGAAGGAATGTGGCTGCCGGAAACCGCGGTGGATCTGGAATCTTTAGAGTTGCTCGCGCAGTTTGGAATGACGTTCGTCATTCTTGCGCCGCATCAAGCCGGCCGGATACGGCGCATGGGCGAGACGGCCTGGCGAGAGATAAAGAGCGCCCAGATCGATCCGACGATGCCCTATCGCCAGCAACTGCCGTCGGGACGCGCCATCGCGATATTCTTTTATGACGGGCCGATTGCGCGCGCCGTCGCGTTCGAGGGACTGCTCACGCACGGCGATCGATTCATCGACCGACTGACCGGCGCTTTTGCCCCAGCGCAAGACCGGCCGCAAATCGTCCACATCGCCACCGACGGGGAATCCTACGGCCATCATCATCGCTTCGGCGACATGGCGCTCGCCTATGTTTTAGAACACATCGAGGCGCGCGGTTTAGCACGGCTGACGAATTACGGCGAATACCTCGAAGCGCACCCGCCGAGCTACGAAGTCGCGATCCTCGAGAAAAGCTCCTGGAGCTGCGTGCACGGCATCGATCGGTGGTGGAGCAATTGCGGCTGCAATTCCGGCGCGCATCCCGATTGGAACCAGGAGTGGCGCACGCCGCTGCGCAACGCTCTCGACTGGCTGCGCGATCATGTCGCGCCTTTATGGGAGCGCAAAGCGCGCGAACTGCTGCGCGATCCCTGGGCGGCGCGCGATGACTATATCGACATCGTCCTCGATCGCTCCGCCGCGAGCATGGGAAACTACTTCTCGCGCCACGCGGTTCAACCCTTGACCTCGACGCAAATCACGAACGCGCTCAAGCTCCTCGAGCTGCAGCGCAACGCCATGCTCATGTACACGAGTTGCGGCTGGTTTTTTGACGATCTTGCCGGCATCGAGACAATCCAAATACTCAAATTCGCCGGGCGCGTGGTGCAATTGACGCAGGACCTTTTCGGCGATTCTCTGGAGGGACAGTTCGTGCGCAGCTTGGCGACAGCCAAGAGCAACGTGCCCGATGAAGGGGATGGATCGCGCATCTACGATCGCTGGGTCCGCCCTGCCAAGGTCGATTTGCCGAAACTTGCGGCCGATTACGCGCTCAGCAATTTGCTCGACGATTTTCCCGAACGCAGGGCGATCTACTGCTATGACACCGAGCTGGCAGACCCGCGGGTCTTCAACGCCGGCCGCGCCAAGCTTGGCGTTGGCCGCATCGAGCTGCGCTCGCAGATCACGCTGGAGTCCGAGAGCCTGATTTTCGCCGCGCTGCATCTCGGCGATCACAATATGACCGCGAGTGTCGCCCGAGCCACAAGTGTCGACACTTTTGAAAAAATCGTCGGCAGGCTTATCGAACCCTTTACCCGCGCCGACTTGACCGCCGCCCTGCGCGAGATGGAGCGTTCTTTTAGCGGCTCGCACTATTCGCTGCATTCGCTGTTTCGCGATGAACAGCGAAATGTGCTGCAAACGATTCTCGCCGCCAATCTACAAGAAGCGGAATCTCTGTACCGGCAAATTTATGAGCCGCGCGCGCCGCTGATGCGTTTCATTACCGATCTCGGCATACCGCTGCCCAGAGGCTTCGCCGCGGCGGCGCACTTTGTTTTGAACCATCAGCTGCGCACGGCCCTGGAGCAGCCGGCGTTCGACGAAAAGCGCGTGCTTGGCCTTTTAGAGTCCGCTCGTTTGGAGGGCGTTGTCCTCGATAGCGCTACACTGGAGTTTGCCTACCGCCAGTCCCTCGAACGCTTGGCGGAGACACTGTCAGCGGAACCATCTCTCACGGCGCTCGAAAAATTCCATGAAGCCGCCGCGGCGCTGCAACATCTCCCCTTCGGCGTGGACTTGTGGAAAGTTCAGAATCTTTTCTACCAACTCCTATGCCAATATGGAGAGCAAGAAAAAGCTGCGCATAGGAACGACGACACGGCACGCCGCTGGATCACGTACTTTCGCGACCTCTGCCATCTGCTCCGCGTCAAAATGCCGGACGAGCC
>Ga0209486_10001450_pt1 | contig 10279 bp, 9 predicted proteins | sample NCCompost_FD_187518 | JGI IMG/M metagenome (GOLD analysis project Ga0209486, IMG submission 187518) | Agricultural soil microbial communities from Utah to study Nitrogen management - NC Compost (SPAdes) (version 2) | ecosystem: Environmental > Terrestrial > Soil > Agricultural land | place: USA... | reverse complement strand
GGTTCAGCGCGCTCGATTCCGCGGCCGACCGCGTCGTGCGGCGCATGTCGTCCGGCGAGAGCGCGCTCCTGTGGATCCAGGCTCGCTGGCCCCGGATCGTCGGGGAGCCGCTCTCCCGCAAGATCGTCCCCGCCGGGCTCTCCGGCCGGCGTCTCACGCTCTCGCTGCTCGATCCGGCGTGGAGGAAGCCGGTCGAAGCCATGCTTCCCGAGATCGAGCGCAAGCTCGCCCACGAAGTTCCGCAGGTCCGGCCCCGGGTCTCCCTGAAGTCGGCGTGACGCCTCGAACGAGGGAGGGCGCCACGAAGCTGCCTCCGTTCGCGCGGCCGGTCGCGGGGGGCGTCGAGCTTTCGATCAAAGTCGTCCCGGGCGCGTCCCGTTCCGAGGTGGCCGGAGTTCTCGGGGACCGACTGAAGGTTCGCGTGGCCGCCCCCGCGGAAAGCGGGAGGGCGAACCGCGCCGTGGAAGAGCTTCTCAAGGCGTGGCTCGGGGCGAAGGAAGTCGAGATCGTCGCGGGTCGGTCGGGGCGCGAAAAAACCGTTCTCGTCTCGGGAGTCGTCGTGTTTCCGGAGCCCTGAGCTACTATCCGCGCAAGGAGAGATCGTAAATGTCGGTTCGCGCGCCCGGTTCCCGCCCCCGGCTCGTCACGATGGCCCTCACGGGCCTCCTCCTGCTCTTCGCATCGAGCCCGGCGCTCGCGGGGGGTGGGACGTTTCTCGGTCCGACTCCCTACCTCTCGGTCGCGAACAGCCCCTTCCTGGCGGACTTGAGCGCGGGAAGCATGTACCTGGACACCTTCGAGTGCGGTGCGGTCGTCGTCCCCGGTATCACGCTCTCGGCCGGCACGGTCATCCCGCCGGGGTTCGAGGGCAACATCGATTCCGTGGACGCGGACGACGGCGCGATCGACGGCTCCGGCCTTGGCGGACATTCGTTGTTCTCGGGCAGCGGATCCGCCGGCATCACCGTCACGTTCAGCCAGGCGACGCTCGGAGCCTTTCCGACCCGGGTCGGCATCGTGTGGACGGACGGCAGCGGGACGACGACGTTCGAAGCCTTCGATGCTCTCGGCGCGTCGCTCGGCACGGTCGGCCCGGTCGACATCGCGGACGGCTCGAACTCGGGGACGACCGCGGAAGACCGGTTCTTCGGGGTGATCTTCGCCGGAGGCATCTCGGCGATCCGCATCTCGAACACGGCCGGCGGGATCGAGGTCGACCACCTTCAGTACGGCTTGTACGACGTGGGCAAGGTCGGCTGCGGGGTTCCGACACCCGTCCCGACCGCGCTCGTCACGGGCACTCCGACGAGCACTCCGACGAGCACTCCGACGAGCACTCCGACGGGCGCGCCGACGAGCACGCCGACGAGGACGCCCACGAGCACGGCGACTGCCGTCGCCGCGACGCAGACGCCGATCCCGGCTCCGGTTGCGGGCCCCGCCGTCCCGACCCTGTCCTTTCCGATGCTGGCGCTCCTCGCGATCGGTCTCGCCGGAGCGGCGATCCTTCTGATCCGAGGGACCTAAAGAGAGAGCGGGAGGGCTTTCGCCCGGTCAGGCGTACAGGCCGCGCACCATCGTGTCGTGCGCGACGCGGGAGATCCCGAGCATGTACGCGGCGATCCGGAAGGTGACGTCGTACTTGTCCGCCATCGCGGCGACGTCCCGGAAGGACTGGCACATGATGTCCTCGAGCCGCTCGTTGACCTCCTGCTCGCGCCAGAAGAACCCGGCGCGGTCCTGCACCCACTCGAAGTAGGAAACCGTCACGCCGCCGGCGTTCGCGAGGATGTCGGGCACGACGAGGACCCCCTTCTCGTGGAGGATCTCGTCGGCTCGCTGGGTCGTCGGACCGTTCGCGCCCTCGACGATGATCTTCGCCCGGATGTTCGCCGCGTTGCGCCCCCGGATCTGATTCTCGTTCGCGGCGGGGATCAGGATGTCGCACTCGAGCTCGAGGAGCTCCTCGTTCCCGATCTTCGTCACGCCGGAGATTCCGTCGAACGTCTTCTTCTTCTCGTAGTGCTTGACGATGGCGGGAAGGTCGAGCCCCTGCTCGGAGAAGATGCCGCCGTTGATGTCCGACACCGCGAGCACCCGGGCGCCGGCCTCGTGGCACATCCGCGCCGCGACGGAGCCGACGTTGCCGAACCCCTGGACGACGACCCGGCTTCCGGAGAGGGTGAAGCCGCGGAGCGGAGCGGAGTCGCGCGCGATCAGCATGAGCCCCCGGCCCGTCGCATCCACGCGCCCCCGCGATCCGCCGAGGGAGAGGGGCTTGCCCGTTACGACGGAAGTGACGGTGTGGCGGGCGTGCATCGAGTACGTGTCCATGATCCAGGCCATCGTCTGGGAGTTCGTCCCCATGTCGGGCGCCGGCACGTCCTTCTCCGGGCCGAAGAGGTCCATGAGCTCCGCCGTGTAGCGGCGCGTGATCCGCTCGAGCTCTCCCCTCGAAAGGCTTCCCGGGTCGCAGATGACGCCGCCCTTCGCGCCGCCGAACGGGATGTTGACGACCGCGCACTTCCACGTCATCCAGGCGGCGAGGGCGCGGACCTCGTCGAGATTGACGTTCTTGTCGAACCGGATGCCGCCCTTGCCCGGGCCGCGAGCGATGTTGTGGAGGACCCGGTATCCGATGAAGACCTCGATGTGACCGTCGTCCATGACGATCGGAATCGACACTTTCGTCTCCCGAACCGGCTCGCGGAGGACCTTGTAGAGGCCGGGGTCGAGGCCGAGCTTCTGGGCCGCGAGGTCGAACCGGGACATCATCTCGTCGAAGGGGCTCGCGGAGTCGACGCCCAGAGGCTGGGTGGTCGTGGTGAGCCGGGTGAGTGGTTCCTCGACCTGCACGAGTCCCTCCTGGCTGGCTCTCCGCCGGCCTTCGTTAGAATGGGGGCGGATTGTACCGCAGGGGAACTCTTCGACTCTTGCTCTCGACGTGATCGAGAGGGCCGGGGGATCTGACCCCCTTCGGGGATCAGACCCCCACGGATCAGACCCCCACGGATCCGACCCGGACCCGCTTACCGCCGATGACTCCGTCCTCGTCGGGAAGATCCTCGCCGGGGACGAGGCGCTCTTCGGCGTCCTCGTGCGGCGGTACCAGACCCGCGTCGTCGCCCACGTCGCCCGGATGGTCGGCAACCGCGACGATGCGCTCGACCTCGCGCAGGAGATCTTTCTCAAGGTGTTCCAGGCGCTCGACCGCTACAACGCGGAGTACAAGTTCTCGACCTGGCTCTTCCGGATCGCCGGAAACGCCGCGATCGACCACCTGCGCAAGCGCCGGCCCCGGACCGTCCCCCTCGAGATACCGGACCCGGATAGCCGTTCGGGGGTCTCTGCAATCGAGCATGAGAGCCACGTCCTCGACCCGTACGGCGAGCTCCGAAACGCCCAGAGGGGAGAGGCGATCTCCCGGGCGATCGCGGCCCTGCCCCCGGAGTTCCGGGAGCTCATCACCCTGCGGCACTTCGGGGGGCTGTCCTACGAGGACATCGCCCGGGTCAAGAACATGCCTCTCGGGACGGTCAAGAACAAACTCTTTCGTGCCAGAGTCGTATTGAAGGAACGACTGGCTGGAGAATTGTCATGAGTTCCTGTTCGCGCCCCCTGGATCCGATCGACGCCGAGGCAGTCGCCGCGGGCGCAGAGCCCCTGTTTGCGCCGGATTCGGCCGCCCACGCCGTTTCCTGCGCGTCCTGCGGCGCCGCCGTGGCAGAGGCCCGGCTCCTCTCGGAGGACCTGGACGGGCTTTCCTCGGTCCCCCTCCCGCCCATCCCGGACCTGGCGGAGCGGGTGGTCCGGCTGCGCGCGTTCTCGGCGAGGGAACGCCGGACTTACGCCCTCTGGCGGTCGCCGGTCCTTCTCGCGGGCGGTCTCGCCGCCGGCGGTCTCGCGCTCCTTCTCGTCCCCGCGTTGACCGCGGCCGACCAGGCGGGGCTCGCGGGCGCGGCGCTCGCGCCGCTCCTCGGCTTCTTCCGGTCGGCCGCGCGCTGGGCGCCCGACTTCGCCCGAGTCGCTCCCTCCGGGCTCGAGGCGCTCGCCCAGGCGTTCTCGCAGGAGCGCGCGCTCGGGATCGGCGCTCTTCTCCTCCTCCTCCCGTCGGCTTTCGGGCTGACGAGGGTCTTCGCGCGGGCGCGGAGCCGCCGTTGAAGACGGCGGCGGCCGCAGCGGCGCTCCTCTTGTGGGCGTCGACCGCCGCCGCCTCGAGCCCGGCGATCGCGACGCTCGGACGGGATCTCGTCCTTCGCGATCCGGTTCCGGGGCGGGTCGTCGCCGTCGCCTCCGACGTCTCGATCGAGGGCCCCGTCGCCGGCGACGTCGTCGTGTGGGGAGGCGACGTCATTTTCGGTTCGAACGGATCGGTCGCCGGCGACCTCGTCGTTTTCGGGGGCACGGTCCGGGGAGTGCCCGGAAAGCCTCTGCCCGTCGCCGGTCGGGTCTCCACCCCCGGAACTCTCCTGCGCCTCTACCTGTCCGAGATCGAAAGGGCGCCCTGGGAGCCCGGCGCTCTCTCTCCCGTCGTGTGGGGCCTCCGGCTTCTCGCGCTCGCGGCGTGGCTCGCGATCGCGGTGACGCTCCTCTACTTCTTCGGCTCGTCTCTCGCGCGGGCCGCCGATCGCGCCGAGTCCGACTGGACGGGGGCGCTTCTCGCGGGAGCGCTCGGAGTGCTCACGATCTTCCTCGCCGCCGCCGCGGCGCTCTCACTCCTTCCGTCGCCCCTCGCCGTGCCGCTCACGATCTTTTTCGCGGCGGCCGCCGTCTCCGCCAAGATCTTCGGGATGGGAGCGCTCTTTCTGCTCGTCGGGCAGAAGCTCCTCGCGAACGTTTCTCCCGCGCGCCGGCCCGCGGCGCTCGCGCTCGGTTTCGCCGTTCTCGGCGGCGTCTCCTTGCTCCCGATCGCGGGACCGATTCTCTGGAGCGCCGCATCGGTCGTCGCGGTCGGCGTCGCGTTCCTGTCGCGATTCGGCTCGCCTCGCTTCCGCGTCTCCCTCGCGAATAGCTGACCCGGCGATCCGCCCGGTTGATTCGTGCCGTCGGGCGGCCATAGAGTCGGTGCGTGATCCCCCGGACAATCGGAGTCGTCGGCGCCGGGCAGATGGGCAACGGTATCGCCCACGTCGCCGCGGCGGCCGGGTTTTCCGTGCTGCTCATGGACGTCGACGAGGAGCTGCTGCGCGGCGCCCGCGCGACGATCGAGAAAAACCTCGATCGCGAGGTCGCCAGGGGCAAGCGGACAGCCGAGGAGAAGTCGGAGGCCCTCGCCCGGCTCGCCGGAACGACGCACGTCGGCCGGCTCTCCGAGGCGGACCTAGTCATCGAGGCGATCGTCGAGGACGAGAAGGTGAAGATGCACCTCTTCGGACAGCTCGACTCGGTGTGCGCCCCCGAAGCGATCTTCGCGTCGAACACGTCGTCGATCTCGATCACGCGCCTCGCCTCGTCGACCGGAAGGCCCGAGCGGTTCATCGGAATGCACTTCATGAACCCGGTCCCGGTCATGGTCCTGGTAGAGGTCATCCGCGGGATCGCGACCTCCGACGAGACCAACGCGGCCGTCGAGGAGGTCGCCCGCAGGATGGGGAAGACCCCGATCTCCTGCCACGACTCGCCCGGCTTCGTTTCGAATCGGGTCCTCATGCCGATGCTGAACGAGGCGATCGATACTCTCGCCGGCGGGGTCGCGAGCCGCGAGGCGATCGACGGGATCGTCAAGCTCGGAATGAACCACCCCATGGGGCCGCTCGCGCTCGCCGACTTCATCGGCCTCGACACGTGCCTGTCGATCCTTCGCGTCCTTCAGGACGGCTTCGGCGACCCGCGCTACCGTCCGAGCCCGCTGCTCGTGCGGATGGTCGACGCGGGATGGCTCGGCCGAAAGTCCGGCAAGGGCTTCTACGAGTACCCGCCGGGGCCCTGACCACCTCGATGTTCTGCCAGGTCTGCAACGCGCGAAACCCCGACGACGAGGAGTTCTGCGTCCGCTGTCAGTCGAAGCTCCTGGTGCTCTCCGGCGTCGGGGTCGTGGAGGAGGGGCGCGAGTCTCACGACGAGATCCCCTTCGACGAGCACCTGCTCGAACGGATATCGACCCTCGAAGAAGTCGTCAAGAGGACCGGCGACGCGCTCAAGTCGCTCTTCGAGTCGCTCGGGAACCTCGAAAAAAACCTGTTCGTCGCCCACACCGGCGTCCTCGCCCTGCAGGAGACGCTCGAGCGCCGCGGAATCGTGCGGGCCGAAGAGGTGCGCGACCTGTGGGAGACGAAGCTCGACGAGCGCATGCAGGCGGTCGAAAAGAAGGACCGGTTCCTCGAACGGCGCGACCGGATCGTCGCCCGGATTTCCGCGGCCCACCGCGAGCTCTTCGCGAAGCGGCTGCGCGAGGCGGAGTACGCGCTGCTCGCCCTCGACGCGGATCGCGGCATGCGCGCTCTCGAGGAGCTGTACCGTTCGGACCGCGCCAACGGGGAGCTCGGCTTCTATCTCGCGGAAACCTACTTTTCCGCGGGAGACATGGAGCGGGCGTCCGCGTACCTGAAGAAGGTCCTCGCGGTGCAGCCGAACCACTTCGAGTCGCTGGTGTACTCGGGAATCGTCGCGTCCGAGGCGGGGGACGCGACCGCCGCGGAGGACTTCCACAAGAGAGCGATCGCGCGCCGGGCCGATGCCTTTCTCCCGCACTTCGCGCTCGGGGCGCTCTACGCGCACGCTCTGCGGTGGGACGACGCCGAGGCGGAGCTCCGGAAGGCCGTCGACGTCGCGCCCCAGCCGTCCGCACACGTCCTGCTCGGTACCGTCCTGCGGGAGAAGGGGGACGTGGCCGGCGCCATCCGTCACCTCGAGGAGGCCTTGACGCTGCAGCCGGACTCGGAAGAAGCGGTCTTCCAGCTCGGACTCTGTCACCTCGAGAAGAACCGGTTGAAGCGCGCGCTCGAGTGTTTCCACGAGGCGCTCGAGAAGAATCCCCGGCGGCTCGAGTACCAGGAGGCGGTGAGGGTCCTCGAGCGCCGCAAGCTCTATCCGCTGCCGGACGTCGAAGGGCCGGGGGCCGACCCGTACCGGCGGGCCGAGGAAGCGCTCGGCCGCGGATCCCTGAGGCGGGCCCACGACCTCTACCGCCAGGCGCTCGCGGCGGAGCCGGGCAACGCGACCATCCGGATCTCCTTCGCTCTCCTCTCGGCCTCGCTCGGACTCTGGAAGGAGGCGATCGTCGCGTGCCGCGAAGTCCTGTCGGGCGAGCCGGAAGAAGTCGTCGCCGCGGCGGCCTGCTCCATCCTTTCCGAAGCGCTCCGCGCGGAAGGCCGGCCCGCCGAGGCGGCGCAGGTCGTCCGCGAGTTCTTAGACGGTCACGACTCGTCCACCGCACGCGCCGTCGGCTACTACGAGCTCGCGACGAACCTCGCCGACTCCGGCGACGACCTCGACGCCGCGCTCGACTACGCCGGCCGCGCTCTTGCCGCGGCGCCGGAGGAGCTGAAGCCGTTTCCGCTCGCGGCCCTCGGATGGGTCCACTACAAGCGGCAGGAGTTCGACCGCGCGATCGACTGCCTGCGCAAGTCGAGCGAGCGGGCCGCGGCCCCGACGACGTTCCAGCACCTCGGGCTCGCGTACCTCGCGGCGGGCCGGCCCGAGGACGCGAAGGCGGCCTTCCACAAGGCGAAGACGGCCGCGCGCGGCGGCAAGCTCGAGGACCGCGTCATGCACCAGGTGCGCAGCAACCTGCGTCTTCTCGAGAAGGCCGGTCCGAAGAAGAAACCGGAAAGCCGGGCTCCTAAGGCGCGACCGCGCAAGAACCAGCGTTCCGAATGACCGGTGCGGCTGCGCGGTCGCGAGGAGAGAGTGTCCGTTCGCCCGGCTGCGCACCGGGTGTAAGCGCCCACTGATAACCTGCGCCGCGCGAATATGCGCTGGTCCAAGTACTTCCTCCAGACCGTCCGGGAGGTGCCGGGCGACGCCGACGCGGTCTCGCACGTGCTTCTCGCGCGGGCGGGGATGATCCGCCGGATCGCCGCCGGCATCTACGCGCTCACACCGCTCGGCCTGAAGTCGCACCGCAAGACGGAGACGATCGTCCGTGAGGAGATGGACCGCGCCGGGTGCCTCGAGCTCGAGCTCCCGATCCTCCAGCCGCGCGAGCTATGGGAGGAGAGCGGACGGTGGGAGCGCTATTCGGCCGAGCAGATCCTCTTCCATCTGAAAGACCGGAAGGGCGGAGAGTACTGCCTGGCGCCGACCGCGGAAGAGGCGGTCACGTCCGTCGTGCGCGCCGGCGTCACGTCCTACCGGCAGCTCCCCACGACGCTCTACCAGATCCGCACGAAGTTCCGGGACGAGATCCGGCCCCGTTTCGGCCTGATGCGGGGGCGCGAGTTCCTCATGTACGACGGCTACTCGTTCGACGCCGACGCGGAGGGACTCGACCGGTCCTACCGGGCGCAGGACGCGGCGTACCGGCGGATCTTCGAGCGCTGCGGTCTCGACTTCACCGTCGTCGAGGCGGACTCGGGCGCCATCGGGGGAAGCGCCTCGCAGGAGTTCATGGTCCTCGCCGACACGGGAGAGGACGCGGTCGCGCGGTGCGCGGCGTGCGGCTACGGCGCGAACGTGGAGAAGGCGGAGACGGGCCGGCGGCCCGCGCCCTGGGACGGAGAGACGCCCGCCGCGCTCGAAGACGTCGAGACGCCGGGCCGCGGCGGTATCGACGACGTCGTCGAATTCTTGCGTATCACCGCGTCGCGGATGATCAAGTGCCTGGTGTACGACACCGAGAAGGGTTACGTGGTCGCGCTCGTGCGGGGCGACCTCGACGCGAACGAGGTGGCGCTGAAGAACGCGCTCGGCGTCGAGCGGCTCGCGCTCGCTTCGGAGGAGAAGATAGAGGGCGCGACCGGCGCGCCGGTCGGATTCGTCGGTCCCCATCACCTCGCCGGGCGGGACCTGCGGGTCGTCGCGGACGAGTCGGTGCGGGGAGCCGTCAACGCGGTGACGGGCGCGGGGCGGCGGGACTGGCACGTCCGCGGACTGTCCCTCGAGCGAGACGCCGGGGGAGTCGAGCTCCTCGCGTTCGCGACGGCTCGCGCCGGCGACCCGTGTCCGCGGTGCGGCCAACCGCTCTCGATCGCCCGCGGCATCGAAGTCGGCCACATCTTCAAGCTCGGCACGAAGTACTCGACGGCCCTCCGCTGCGAGTTCACCGACGAGAAGGGGGAGACGCGGCCGGCGGTCATGGGAACGTACGGGATCGGCGTCGGCCGCACACTGGCCGCCGCCGTCGAGCAGCACCACGACGGCGACGGCATCGTGTGGCCGCTCGCGCTCGCCCCGTTCGAGATCGCGATCGTGTCCCTGAACCCTTCCGACGAGGCGACGCGGCAGGCCGCCGACTCCCTCTACGAGTCTCTCCGAGCCGGCGGCGGAGACGTGTTTTACGACGACCGCGACGAGCGACCGGGCGTCAAATTCAAGGACGCGGACCTCGTCGGCTTCCCGATCCGCGTCAACGTCGGCGGTCGCGCGCTGAAGGAGGGAAAGGTCGAGGTCGTGAGCCGCCGCGACAAGTCCGTTCGAGCCGTGCCGCTCGCCGAAGCCGCGGAGGCGGTTCGCGCCCTGCGCGAAGAGCTCGCGGGAATCCCGTGAGGAAGATCACCCGCGAGGAGGCGCTCGAGTACCACTCGCGCGGCCGGAAAGGCAAGGTCGAGGTCGTCCCGTCCAAACCCTGTCGGACCCAGGAGGACCTCTCGCTCGCCTACAGCCCCGGGGTCGCGGAACCCTGCCTCGAGATCGCCCGCGACCCCGAATGCGTGTACGACTACACGGCGAAGGGGAACCTCGTCGCGGTCATCTCGAACGGCACCGCCGTTCTCGGGCTCGGCGACATCGGACCGCTCGCGTCGAAACCGGTGATGGAGGGGAAGGGAGTCCTCTTCAAGCGCTTCGCCGACATCGACGTCTTCGACATCGAGGTGGACGCGGCCGACCCGCGGGCGTTCATCGAGACCGTGGCCGCCATCGCTCCGACGTTCGGGGGGATCAACCTCGAGGACGTGAAGGCCCCGGAGTGCTTCCTCATCGAGGAGGAGCTGAAGAGGCGGCTGAAGATCCCGGTCTTCCACGACGACCAGCACGGGACGGCGATCATCTCCGCGGCGGCCCTCCTGAACGCGCTGGAGATCGCCGGAAAGAAGATCGGAGACGCGAAGGTCGTCTTCCTGGGCGCGGGGGCGTCGGCGATCGCGTGCGCGAAGCTCTACCTCTCCTACGGCGTGAAGCG
>Ga0209486_10001449_pt1 | contig 10284 bp, 12 predicted proteins | sample NCCompost_FD_187518 | JGI IMG/M metagenome (GOLD analysis project Ga0209486, IMG submission 187518) | Agricultural soil microbial communities from Utah to study Nitrogen management - NC Compost (SPAdes) (version 2) | ecosystem: Environmental > Terrestrial > Soil > Agricultural land | place... | reverse complement strand
GCGAGGTTCGGAAGGCGCCCGGACGCGATCATGCTCTCCACGAGCGCGGCGTCGACGCCGTCGAAGGCGAGGACGACGACGCGGGAAGGCGGGGTCGCGGCGAGAAGCGTCCCGGCGACCGCCGCCGCGGCGAGAAGGTGCACGGAATGAGTGTAAGGCTTGGGGCGCCGCGCGGAGCGGCCCCATAGAATCCCTAAATGGCCGCTCGGACCGAGGACCTCTCGACTCTTCTCGCGCGCATCCCGGACCTCGAAATCCGCTCGCTCTTCTCCCCGGAGTTCATCCTCTGCTCCGAGGAGTTCGACCGTTTCACGATCGACGTGCTCCTGAACCTCGTCGCGGAGCTCGACCTCGCCGCGCCGCTCTCGCGCGGCACGACGGTGCGCGAGCTCGTCGAGGCGCGGGGGTGGGCGCCGCGCGCCGAAATCCCGGTCGGCTGGTTCTTCCGCAAGCTCGCCGCCGAAGAGCACCTCGACGTCGAGGGCGCCGGACGGGACGCGGTCTACCGGGCGCGGGGGCCGCTCCCGGTCGGCGACCCGGACCGCGCCGAGGCGCGCGCTCGCGCGATCGACCCCGGATCGATCCCCCCCTTCTCCGTCGTCCGCGCGATGGTCGGGCACGTCCCGGCATTCCTCCGCGGCGAGTCGAGCGGAGAGGAAGTCCTCTTTTCCCCCGCCCGGCTCCCCCTCTGGTTCGAGTACTTCTCGAACGACAACCTCCTCTATGCGATCAACAACCGGCTCGGCGCGGAGGCCGTGGTGCGGTCGCTCCCCTCCGGCCGGCCCGCGACGATCCTCGAGATCGGCGGCGGTTCGGGCTCCGCCGCGCTCGCGCTCGCGGAGAGGCTCGCTCGCGACGCCGCGCTCCCCCGCGTCGGCCGCTACGTGTTCACGGAGGTCGTCCCGACGTTTCTCCGCCGCGCCGAGCGGAACATCCGCGCGCGGTGGCCCGCCCTGCCGGTCGAGTTCGTCCGCCTCGACATGGACCGCGACTTCGGTCCCCAGGGAATCGAAACCGGTTTCGCGGACGTCGTCTACGCTGTCAACACCATCCACATCGCGAAGGACCTCGCCGCGACGCTCGCGCGCGTGAAGTCGGCGCTGAAGCCCGGAGGGGTCGCCGTCTTCTCGGAATGCGTGCGGCCATTCGACGGGCAGCCGATCTACGTCGAGTTCGTCTTCAACTTCCTCGAGAACTTCACCGGCGTCGCGACGGACGCCGCAACGCGTCCGAACCACGGCTTCCTGACCCCGCAGAACTGGCGGATGTCGCTCGCCGCCGCGGGCTTCGAAACTCCCCGGATACTTCCCGACGTCGAGAGCCTCGCGCGCCACTACGACGCGTTCTTCGTCGCCGCGGTATCGGCCCGCAAGCCGCTTTAGCCTGGGGTTAGCCTGGGGTCAGGCGTGGTGTTTGGCCTTATTGATTTCGGCGTCGGTCCAATAACACCAAACTACATGCCTGACCCCGCCCGGCTCGGGTCCTCCCAGAAGGGGTAGAAGCAGTACCACTGCTCCGGGGTGGCGGAGACGTACCTCTGGAGGACGGCGACGTACCGTTCGACGTTCTTCCGGAGGGCGGCCTCACGGTCTCTCCCCCGGTCGATCTCGAGGGGCTCCTCGACGACCGCGCGGTAGCGCCCGTCCGGCGTCCGGATGATGAACGCGGGAAGGACCGTCGCGTTCGTGGCCATTGCGACGAGAAACGGCCCGCGGGGGAAGTACGCGGCGCGCCCGAAGAAGGGGACCGCGATGCCGGTGTTGCTGAAGTCGCGGTCTCCCTGCATGGCGACGATGCCGTTCGCCTTGAGAGCGCGCAAGACCGCGAGCGTCGGCGCGAGGCTCTTGTCCACGCGGATCTCCGTGATTCCCGCCCGCGCGTGGAGGTCCCGGCGAGCCCGCTCGACCGCCGGAAAGATGTCGGGCACGAGCACGACGTGGATCGGCTGCTTCATCTCCGCCAGCATGAGACCGCCGACCTCCCAGTTGCCGAGGTGCGCCGTCAGGAGGAGGACGCCGTTCTTGGCGTCGCGTCCGTCGACGATCCGCGAGTATCCGACGACGCTCTCGACGAGCCGCGACGCCTCCTCGGGCGGCCGCGTCGCGAAGTGGAGGAAGTCGAGCCACGCCGTGAAGTGCGCGTCGAGGAGGTCCTTCACCGCGCGCCGGACGCCCCGCGATTCGACGGGGAGACCGAGGATGATCGCCAGGTTGGCCGAAATCGCCCTCGTGTACTTGGGGCGCAGCTGCATGTAACGGCTCACCGTCTGGCGGAGCACGGCGCGGAGGACGCGCCGGGGAAGGCGCCGGGCGAGGAAGAGCGAGAGCGGGAACCACACGTGGGAGGTCGCGGAAGCGACCGCCCGCACGAGACGGTTGCGGCTCGCCATCTTCTCCTGCATGCGCCCGGATCGTAGCTTGGAGGGCGCATCTTGCTACCATCGCGCCGTGCGCGCGGGGACGACGGCGAAGATCCTGGCGGCCGCCGCGGCGATCCTCGCGGCCGCGCTCGCCCTCGCCGCGTTTCTCTCGTTTCGGGCCGCTCTCGCGACGCGCCTCGACCGCGCTCAGAACCTCGAGTCGGCGGCGGTCCGGCCCGCCGCGGCGGCGCGGCTCGCCGGCGAGCTTGCCGCCCACCGCCTGGCGCTCGTCTCCGAAAACGACTCGCGCGCGGTCGCGGGAGCGTTCCGGGGCGCCGCCGGCGAGGAAGCCCTGGACGCCTATCGCAAGGCGGGAGGAAACGCGGCGATCGTCGAGGAGGCCCGCCGCGCCCTGACCGCCGGCGGTCGGCCCGAAGCCGGCGGTGACGTCGCGTTCCTGCGGGCGATCCGGGCGCTGCGCGCGGAAGCCGGCGGGGTGCCGTCACCCGGCCGTCCCGAACCGCCCGCGTCCGCGCGCCGCGCCGGCTGGCTGCTCGTCTGGTCGACGGCGGCGTCCTGCGCGGCCGTCCTCCTCGCCTACCTCGCCGGGCGATCGCGTCCCTCGGCGACGCCGTGAGTCGCCGCGCCGCCGGCCTCCTTCCCTACGCCGTCTTCGTTCTGCTCGCCGGGATCTCGTGGAACCGGTGGATCGAGCCGTTCGTCGACACCGGACGCGAGCTCATGGTGCCGGCCCGCGTCGCCGAGGGGGAGGCGCTCTACCGGGACGTCCGGTTCTATTACGGTCCGCTCGCGCCGTACCTGGCGGCGGGAGTCGACCTCCTCTTCGGACGGTCCTTCGCCGCGCGCATCGCGCTCGCCGGCCTGATCGCTCTCCTTCACCTCGAAGCGTTGAGACGGCTGGCCGGGCGTCTCCTGCCGGAGGGCCCGGCCTCCCTCGCCGCTTCGCTCGCGGTCGGCGTCGCCTTCTTCCTCCGGCCGGGCGGCTGTCACCTCTTCCCATACAGCCTCGACACCTCGATCGCGGTCGCGGCAGCCACCGGCGCGATCGTTCTCGCCGGCAGCGGGGGAACGCTACGGCGGGACCGGGGCGCCGCGCTACTCCTCGCGACGGCGCTCCTGTCCCGCCCGGAGATCGGGCTCGCGGCGATCGCGGCGCTTCTGGTCGAACGAATCGCGGGCAGAGACACACCCGCGAAGAGGCGCCTCGGCTGGCTGGCGACGGCGCCGGTCGCCGGCGCGGCCCTCGCCTACGCGGCGGTGTCGGCCGGCACACCCCGAGCGATCCTCTCGAAAGAAGGCTGGCTCACGTTCCTGTTCCTCCCGCGGGAGTTCGCGAGCGTGTACTCGTCGTTCTCCGGCGTGGACCGGCCCGGCCTGCGCATCGCCGAGCTCGCTCTCGCCGCGATCGCCTTCGTCTTCGCGGGACTCTGGCTGCTCGTCGCGTCGATCGCAGCGGCCCGGGCGCGGTCGCGGGCAGCCGCTGCCGGTCTGGCGATCGAGGTCGCCGCGCTCGCCGTCCTCGCGGCGGCGGCGTTCGTCGCGCTCTTCCCGCCCGCCGGGCTCCGCGACACGATGGCGCTCGTTCCCCCGCTCGTCCGGCCGCTGCCCCCGCTGCTCCTCCTGCTCGCGCTCGTCGGGACGGTGCGGCGACTGCGCGACCGCTCGCGGGAGACCATTCTCGCCGGGGTTCCCGACTCCGCGCTCCTCCTCGCGCTCTTCTTCTCCGCGCGTCTCCTGCTCGCCGCCGGATACGTCGGTCCGTACAACGGCTTCTACCTTCCGCTTCCGATCGTCGTCGGCTGCGCCGTTCTCCTGCGCGGGGCGTCGCGGCTTCCTCGACGGATCGACGTCACGCCGACTCCGTCCCCTTTTCCCCGGCTCGTCGCGGCGGCCCTCGCGATCTTCCTCGCGGCGCGGATTGCCGCCCTCGCGACGGCTTACCGCCATCCGGCCTGGACGAGGGTCGACACGCCGGCGGGCTCCCTCATGGTTCCCGAGCCGGTGGCGGGCGCCTCCCGTGGAGCCCTGGCGGATCTCGGCGCGCGAGTGCCCGCGGGCGGGACGATCGCGGGCTTTCCCGAAGCCGGATTCTTCAACTGGGCGCTCGACCGGCCAAACCCGCTCGCCCAGGACCAGTTCTTCCCGGGACACCTCGACTCCGCCGCGGAAGAGGAGGTCATCGCCCGGCTTCGGGGCCGACCCCCGGGCGCCGTCGTGCTCGTGAACGTGCTCACCATCGGCCACGGCCCGACCGCGTTCGGGCGCGACTACCTCCAGCGCCTCGGTCGCTTTCTCGACGAGGAGTTTCGCACAGCCGCCGTCTTCGGGCCGGGCGCGGCGCCTCCTCCCCGCATCGGCGATCGCGACTTCTTCGTCGAGGTCCGGGTGCCCGCGGAGGGCGCGGCGCGATGAGGCTGTGAGGCTCGACCTCGCCGTCTCGCAGCGGTTCGGCCTCTCCCGGCGCGCGGCGCGCGACGCCGTCCGAGCGGGCCGCGTCGACGTCGCGGGTGCCGTGACCGACGAGCCGGGAGCGGACGTGCCCGAGGACGTCCCGATCCACTACGACCCGAACCGCCCGCAGAGACGCCGCGTCCGGAGCCGCATTACCGTCCTCGCGGAGGATCCGCTCTTCCTGATCGTCGACAAGCCGGCGGGCCTCCTTTCGGTGCAGACGGCGGAGCACGAAAGCGACACGCTCTTCAGCCGTACTCTCTCGTACCTCCAGCACCGCTACCGCGGCCGGCCGTGGGCCGGGGTCGTTCACCGGCTCGACAAGGACACGTCCGGCGCTCTCGTCTTCGCGCGGACGCGGGAGGCGCTGCACTCGTTCCAGGAGCAGTTCCGGGCGCACTCGATCGAGCGGGAGTACGTCGCGCTCGTGGAGGGCGACGTGGCCAAGGGCGGGGTCTTCGACGCGCCGCTCGTCCGCGACCGAGGCGACCGCCGGCGAGGCGTGGCGAAGGCGGGCGAGCCGGGACTCCACGCCGTCACCCACTACCGACCGCTCGAAAGGTTCGGAGCGGCCACGCTCGTCTCGGTGCGCCTCGAGACGGGCCGCACCCACCAGATCCGCGTCCACTTCTCCGCCGCCGGCCGGCCCCTGATCGGCGACGAGGTCTATCGCCGCCGGACCGGCCCCCCGCAGCGCGTCGCCGCGCCGCGGCAGATGCTCCACGCCCGGACGCTCGGCTTCGCCCACCCCGAGACGGGCAAGCCCGTGCGGGCCGAGTCCCCGCTTCCCGCCGATTTCCAGGCCATCCTTGACGATCTCCGACGCCGGCACAGGGGCCGGACGCCGCCCGCCGGCACCGAAACGGAAACGGCGGACAAAAAAAAGCCCCGAGTTTCCTCGGGGCGTTCTCGACCGAAAAGAGTCGACTAGGCCAGGACGACGACGACGACGCGCCGATTCTGAGAGCGGCCCTTGCGGGACGTGTTCTTCTCGACCGGCTCGGTCTCGCCGTAGGAAATCGTGGACATCCGGTTCAGGGCGATTCCCTGCTTGGAAAGGAAACGGCGGACGGCTTCCGCGCGCGCCTCGCCGAGCTCCAGGTTGTACATGTCGGGACCGCTCGAGTCGGTGTGCCCCTGGATCTCCAGGTAGACGTTCTTGTTCTCGCCCTTCAGCCTGTCAGCGAACTCGGTCAGCTTCTCCTCGGCTTCCTTGGAGAGCTGGAACCGATTGACGGGGAACTTCACCGCGTCGTCGGAGAGAACGAGCGAGTAGACGAACTTGCCTTCGGCGAGCTTGCCCGCCGCCTCGGCCCGCTCCAGAGCCTGACGAGTCGTCGAGTCGAGCTCCGCGAGCTTTGAGTCGTGCTCGCGGACCCGAGTCTGGGCCGCCTCGACCTGCGTCTGGACCTCGCTGATCCTCCTCTCGGACGCGGCGCTGCTTTTAGAGACCTCCTCGCCGACGTAGCGCTTGGTCGCGCAGCCGGTGAGACCAACGATCCCCAAAAGAAGCGCCCCGACCACCACGGAACGGTTGGAACCTTTTCGGATGCTCATGCACCCTCCTTTCGTTAACGGGACGCCGTAGCGCTCGGGGCGGTGCCCCGATAACCGCGGCGCGTCCGGACCACCCAATTGCCCTTCTTGGCGACCGACACGAAAACCGTCCTGTATTTTAACTCGCCCCGGCCCGACGGGGAAAACCCGAGGATGTACTGCTTCCGGACCTCGGAAGAGAGCTTGGCCGCGAGGGGTCTCAAATCTTCTTCGCCCACCAGAAACATCTTGCCCCCGCTCGAAGCCGCCAGCATCCTCAGGTTCTCGACGAAAAGCTCCTCGCGCTGCTTTCGGTCGAGAAGGTCATACATCACATTCTTCATGCCGATCGCGTAGACCGGCGTCGAGACTTGCTGCAGGATCTCTGCCATCTCGTCGGGGGACAATTTGCTCGCATTATCGACACCGTCCGTGAAGAGGAGGATGGCCCGCTTCGCGTTCTTGCCCTTCAGGAGCTTCGGGGTCGCGGCGACGGCGTCGAAGAGAGCGGTCTGGCCGCCGGCGGAAATCTCATCCAGAGCCGCAAGCATCTTTTTCGTGTTGCTCGAGAAGTCCGCGACCATGCGGACTTCCCCTTCCGAGAAAGCGAAGAGCGCGAAGTCGTCCCCCGGCTGGCGGGCTTCCACGATCGACCGGATCGCGCGCTTCGTGTTCTCCATCTTCCCGGCGATCTCCATGCTTCCCGACGAGTCGACGAGGAAAGCCATCGAGACGGGAGCGCCGTCGTCGCGCTCGAAGGTGTCGAGGACGACGGGAGTCGTCTCGACGCGGACGCGGAAATCCCTCTGCTGGAGTCCCTCCACGAAGCGTCCCTTCTTGTCGAGGACGACGACCGGCAACAGCACGTACTCCGAGCCCGCGGACTCCGTGTAGGTCGGAGCGTCGGCCGGCGTCGGAGTGACGCGGGGAGCCTGAGCGGCGGCGACGGCCGTCGCGAGAAAGACGAAGAATCCGGCGTAGACGTGTTTCATCGAAAAATCAAAAGCCCCTTTCCCGTCCGATAATTCCGGAATGGCCGCCTCCAATCCTGCCGTCGTTCTCGTTCGCCCGCGGGTTCCCGGAAACCTCGGTTCCGTGGCGCGCGCCGTGAAGAACTTCGGCGTCGCCGACGTCCGCCTGATCGAGCCCGCGTGCCACCCCGACGAGGAGTCCGAGATGCTCGCCTCCGGCGCGGACGACATCCTGCAAGCAATGCGCCGGTACGAGACGCTCCTCGAGGCAGTGGCGGAGTTCGACGCGGTCGTCGCGACGTCTTCTCTACGGGGGCGGGCGGAGCAGAGGTGGCTGTCGCTCCGCGAGCTGCCCGCCTTTCTCGCGTCACTTCCGCCGGAGTCCAGGGTGGCATACGTCTTCGGGCCGGAGAGGAGCGGTCTGACGGAGGAGGAACGCTCGCGCGCGAGCGCCACACTCACTCTGCCCACGGATCCCGACTTTCCGACGATGAACCTCTCGCACGCCGCCGCGGTCGTCCTCGCCGTGCACCGCGCGTTCGGCCTTTCCGTCGACGCGCCGGCCGGAGAGGAGGACCTCGCCGCCTCGCGCGAGGTCGAAGCCGCCATCGAGCACTGGGATCGCGCTCTCGACGCGATCGGTTTCTACGATACCGGCCACCGCGAGCGTTCCCTCCGCGACTGGCGCCGCATCGCCGCGGGCCGTCCCATGACCGCTCGCGAAGTGGCGATGTTCCGAGGCGTCGCGAACCGGATTCTCGTGTCGCTGAAGCGGAAGAGCTGACGCCAGCCTAGATCAGCTCCGCTTCGGAAAAGAAGAACGCGACCTCCTTCGCCGCGTTTTCCGCGGAGTCGCTGCCGTGGATCGCGTTCCTTTCGATGTCCGTGCCGTGGAGGTTGCGGATCGTCCCGGCGTCCGCCTTCTTCGAGTCGGTTGCCCCCATCGTCCTGCGCAGGTGGGCGACCGCGTCGTTGCGCTCGAGGGCGACGGGGACGATCGGGCCCTCCGTCATGAAACGGACGAGCCCGTCGAAGAAGGGGCGCTCGCGGTGAACCGCGTAGAACGCGCGCGCCTGATCGTCGGAGAGCTGCAGCCGCTTGATCCCGCGCAGGCGGAACCCCTCCTCCTCGAGCCGCGCGAGGATCGCGCCGGCGCGTCCCGCGGCGACGGAGTCCGGTTTCAGGATGGCGAGAGTGCGTTCGGTCATGGCTTCCTTCTCAAAAATCCTTCACGACGATCGGGAGTCGGTCTTCGGTCGCGACGCCGGCGCGCGCCAGGGCGTCGAGCAGGTCCCTCGGATGCTGGGAGCCGACGAGGAGCGTCGTCCCGTCGGAGCGCGTGAGGAGGACACCCTGGTTGCCCCGAGCGTTCAGGGCCCGGCGACGCGACGATCCGCGGATGCCCCAGCCCCCGTACTCGCGGATCGGCGAGTACTCAACCGCCTCGGCCCGCGCGACGTCCGACAGCGGAATCCTCGTCCGATAGAGGACACCGTACCGGATGGAGACGGCGTCGGGGGTGACCGTCGTCGTCAGCCGCATCAGCAGCACCGCTCCGAGAAGGACGACGACCGCGATCACGAGCACGACCACCCAGGGCGAAAAGCTCTGGGTCTCCTGGTACAGCGGCGGCGCGTTCATCTCCCGAGAACTTCCTTCATGCGCGAACCGATGTCCGCGGGAGACCGGACGACGTGGATGTTCGCGGCCTCGAGGGCGCGGATCTTCTCCGCGGCCGTTCCGCGTCCCCCCGCGATGATGGCGCCGGCGTGCCCCATCCGCCGCCCGGGCGGCGCGGTCTGCCCGGCGATGAAAGCGACGACGGGCTTGCCGAAGTGCCCGGCGACGAAGCAGGCCGCCTCTTCCTCCGCCATGCCGCCGATCTCGCCGATCAGCACGACGGCCTCCGTGCCGGCGTCCTCCGAGAAGGCATGGAGACAGTCGACGAAGTTCGTGCCGTTGACTGGATCGCCGCCGATGCCGACGACGGTCGACTGACCGAGGCCGAGCCGCGTCAGCTGGTCCACGGCTTCGTACGTGAGCGTGCCCGACCGCGAGACGACCCCGATCGTGCCGGGCCGATGGATTCGACCGGGCATGATCCCGATCTTGCACTCGCCCGGGGTGATGATCCCCGGGCAGTTCGGGCCGATGAGCCGAACGGCCTCGCCCTCCGAGTTCTTGTCGGCGAGGATCTCCTTCACGCGCAGCATGTCGTTCGTCGGGATCCCCTCGGTGATGCAGACGACGATCCGGATGCCGGCGTCCGCCGCCTCGGCGATCGCGTCGGCCGCGAAGGGGGGCGGGACGAAGATCATCGAGGCGTTCGCGCCCGTCTCTTTCACCGCGGCGGCGACGGTGTCGAAGACGGGGATCCCCTCGTGCGTCGTCCCTCCCTTGCCGGGAGTAACTCCCGCGACCACCGCGGTGCCGTACTCGCGGCAGGCGAGAGCATGGAAGGTCCCCTCGCGGCCGGTGAGCCCCTGGACGAGGAGGCGCGTTTCCCGCCCCACCCAAACGCTCACGGGCGCTCCATCACGATGGGGACCCCGGTCAGGTCCGACAGCGTGCCCGCGAGCCAGCCCCCGAGGTCGCGCCAGGACGGGACGAGGACGATCGCCGCGGCGCCGACGACGAGCGCGGCGGCGCCGGTGCGCCAGACGCGCTTCGCTTCCAGCTCCGGCTCGTGACCCATCGCCGCGCGGCCCGCGCGCGCGAGGAAGAGCGGAAACACGAAGAAAAAGGTGAGGAGCGCCGCCCATCCCGCGAGGAGACGCGGGCTCTCCGAGAGCGTGGTCCAGCCCTTCCACGTGACGGCGAGGAGCCCGACGAAGATCGGCGTGAGGAGGAAGGCGAAGGCCTTCAGGCCGTAACCGGCGACGTGTTTCATCGCGCCGCCGCCTCCACGACCTTCCGCGCCGCGTCGGCGAGTCCGTCCGCCGGGAT
>Ga0209486_10001448_pt1 | contig 10293 bp, 8 predicted proteins | sample NCCompost_FD_187518 | JGI IMG/M metagenome (GOLD analysis project Ga0209486, IMG submission 187518) | Agricultural soil microbial communities from Utah to study Nitrogen management - NC Compost (SPAdes) (version 2) | ecosystem: Environmental > Terrestrial > Soil > Agricultural land | place: USA... | reverse complement strand
ACGACACCTTGGCGTCGAGGGCGAGCAAGTCGCCGCCCTTGGTCAGGATCAGGGGGTTAATCTCGATCATCGACGCATCGGTCTCGATGAACGCCTTGTAGATGGCGTCGAGAACCTTGACCAGCTTCTGCGCCGGACCCGCTTCGAGTCCCATGCCGAATGCCAGCTTGCGCGCCTGGAACGGAACGATGCCGGTGCCGGGATCGATGTACTCCCGGAGAATTTGTTCCGGATGCGACGCAGCCACTTCCTCGATGTCCATGCCGCCAGCGGCGCTGGCGATGACGACCGGACAGGCGGCCGCGCGATCGATCACGATGCTCAGGTACAGCTCGCGGTCGATTTGCAAGCCCTCCTCGATCAGCACGCGGCCCACCTTCCGCCCCTCAGGACCGGTCTGGTGGGTCACCAGCGTCATGCCGATCATCTGCTTTGCGAGCTGCTCGGCTTCGTCTGCTGATTTGGCGAGCTTGACGCCGCCTCCCTTGCCGCGGCCGCCGGCGTGAATCTGGGCCTTGACCACCGCGATGCTGCCGCCGAGGCGGCGCGCGATCTCGCCGACGTCTGCCGACGAGAACGCCACTTCTCCGCGCGGCACGGGCACGCCGAACCGGGCGAGGACTGACTTGGCTTGATATTCGTGAATTTTCACTGATGGACGCTTTGAATGAGAGTTGCGGGACGCAAACAGCCTTTCATCTTAGTAGGGGGAAGGGGATAGGGGGAAGGGGGCAGCGGAAGGGAGAGGTGCGGTGGTGCGGGGTGCGGTGGTGCGGGGCGGTGGTGCGAAGGCCCGCCAGCCCTCGCACCACCCCGGGGAAGTCAGCGATACATGAACGCATGACCGGAGTTCGACCCGAGCGGGTACCACGCGATGATCGGTGCGGGCGCGCCGTTCGTCGTTTCACCAAACGTCAGCACGCTCTTTTCCGCATCGAACCGCCGGGTGATCCGCACCGTGAACCCCTGATAGAACAGCCGCTGGCGGTTCGGACTCAGGACGCGCACGATGTTCGGGTTCAAGCTGGGGCCGGCCTCGAACACGTAGGTGCCCGCGGGCAGCGTGACGCCGGGGAGCCCCACGGGGTTCGACAGGGTCAGGTTGTTGGACACCGTCATCGGCATCAGTGGGCTGGCCGCCTGCGAGGACGACGCAGCGAAGATCCCGGCGACGGCGACGATGGACGCGAGCGTTGCAATCTTTCTGAGCATTGGTCTTGCCTCCTCTGCTGGTATTAACGAGATGTATGAAAGGAACGAACGGCGGAGGACTTGGAATGACCCGGAAACACGTAGAATACCGGCGTCCCACGTGAGATTGACCTGTGCGCGAGACGACTGACCCTCTTGTCGGCGCGACGGTCGCGCACTACGTCGTCGAAGCCAGGCTCGGCGGCGGCGGCATGGGCGTCGTCTATGCGGCGCGCGATACCAAACTCGGACGCCGCGTCGCACTGAAGTTCCTGCCGCCGCAGTGGAGCCACGACGAGAGCGCCAAACAGAGGTTTATCCGTGAGGCGCAGGCGGCGTCTGCCACCGACCATCCCCACATCTGCACCATCCACGACATCCTCGAGGCGGCCGATGGACAACTGTTCATCGTCATGGCGCATTACGACGGCGAGACGCTGAAGGCGCGCCTCGAGCGCGGCCGCCTGGATGTCGACGAAGCGGTGGACATCGCGGCGCAAGTCGCCGAGGGACTCACCAAGGCGCACGCACACGGCGTGATTCATCGGGACGTCAAGCCGGGCAACCTGATGCTCACGGAGCACGGCGTCCGGATACTGGATTTCGGTCTCGCGAAATTTGCCGATGCGCGGCTGAAGCTGACGCTCGAGGGATCGACCATCGGCACGATTGCCTACATGTCTCCCGAGCAGGCGCGCGGCGACGAGGCAGACGCACGCAGCGATGTGTGGGCTGTCGGCGTCGTCCTCTACGAAATGCTGACGGGCGAGACGCCGTTCAAGGGCGGGTATCCGGAAGCCATTTCCCACGCGATCCGCAACGAGCCGCCGGCGCCAATCCGCGCGGCAGTTCCCGACGTCCCGGAGACGCTCGAACACCTGGTGTTCCGCACGCTGCACAAGGACCCGGCCGTGCGCCTGCCCTCGGCCCGCGACCTCGCCCGTGCCCTTCGACTCCTGCAAGGACGAACCCTGCCGGTGGACCTGCGCACCGAGCCGCTGCCGCGGGTCGAGCGCGGGCACGGCACCGGCACGCGGCTGCGATGGCTACGTACGCGGCGCGGCGTCGCCGGCGCCCTGGTAGGCACCGTGGTGCTTGCCGGCGTACTTCTATGGCTGCTCGCACCCGTCGATCGCGTTCCGGTTGTGGTGGCACCCGTCGTCAACCAGACCGGTTACGCCGAGCTTGATCCGTACCGGCTGGCGCTCACCCAGGAACTGATCGCCCAGCTATCGGCATCGAGACGGCTGCGGCTCGTCCCCTACGATCGACTGTTGCAGATCATCCGGCGCTATCGACAGGGGCCGGCTGACGTATCAAGCCGCGAGGCGATGCAGGCGGTAGCGACGCAGAGCGGCGCGGCGATGGTGATCGTGCCGACGCTGTTGAACGACAACGGCGCGCTTCGCGCACGCATCGATCTGCGCGATGTGGTGACGGCGGCCAGCGTGGCCACGTACGAAACGGGTCCTGTGGTGTCTTCCCTGGTCAAAGACTCGGCCTACGGGCTGATGTTGCCGGTTGCAGCAGCGGTGAACGACCACACCCGCCGGACCGGTTCCTGGCGCGCGTATGCCGGGGACGCGATCCGGTCGCTGGCGTCGCCTCGGCCGCCGCCCCGATCGCAGCTGCGCACCCTCGACGCGGCGGCCGCGTTCGAGCGAGGCGTGGACGCCTATGCGCAGCAGGAGTACGCCGCTGCGCTGGGAGCGTTCGCCGACGCCGCGCAGCTCGATCCGCGGAACGCCCTGCCGCTCGCGTGGAAAAGCCGGGCGGCGCGCATGATGCGGCAAGACGACACGATGGCCGAGGCCGCCTCGGCGGCAGGCGCGCTTCTGTCGACCGGGGACGAAACATCCGATCGGCCGTTGGTCGAGGCGATGGTCGCCGAGGGCCGCCGCGATCTCGAACTCGCGGCCGACAGGTATTCGGCCTACGTCGACGCGGCCCCAGACGAGCCCGGCCGCGCGCTGGAACTCGCCGGGTTCAACGAGCGGAGCGGGCGAGGCGCCGAGGCGATCGCGGCTCATCATCGCGCACTCGCCCTCGACGAACGGCTGGCACGGCCGCACCTGGATTTGTGCCGCCTCTACAACCCGAATGAGCTCGCCAACGCCCGGGAACACGGGCAACGGGCGCTTGCGGCGTTTCGCCAGTTGGGCACGCGCGCCGAGGAGGCGCACGCGCTCTGGTGTCTGGTCGACATCCTCCGTCTCGGCGATGCCGCGCAGGTCGCGCAGGCGCGGGAATTCGCCGAGGCCGCGCTGGCGATCTTCCGCACCGCCGGATACCCCTACAACCTGGCGCGCGCGTTGAACTACGTCGCCCTGGCGGCGTCGGCACAAGGCCGGGTCGCCGAAGCCGCGACGCTGTGGGCGCAGTCTCTGGCGGCGGCGCGCGAGGTCGGCAACGCGCAGCTTCAGCCGCTGGCGCTGATGAATCTCGGCTTCATGCACGTTCGACTCGGCCAGCGTGCGCAGGCTGTCGACTTCTACCAGCAGGGGGCTCGCGGCTTTGAATCGCTCGGGCAGGAGCAGCGCGCGGCGGAACTGCGGGCCAACGCCGCGAATATCCGCATCGAGAACGGCGACGACCCCGACCAGGGCATGCGCGACGCACAGAACGCGCTGCTGGTGTCGCGCAAACTCGGGTTGCCGCAGTTCGAGGTGTTGGCGACCCAGTTGATAGCGGCGTACTACCGCAATGGCGGGCGCCACGCCGAGGCAGCGCGCGAGCTCAATCGGGCGCTGAGCCTGGCCAAGGAGCGCGACCTGCGCGATGACATCGGTTCGCTGACGACCGATCTCGCACGATCCCGCCTTGACCAGGGCGACTACGATGGCGCGCGGCGCCTGCTGGAGGATGCCGTCGGCATGTCGGCAGGCGTCGGGCAAACGCACTCCCGCATAAGGCTCGGCGAGGCATACCTCGCAGCCGGCGATCTCGAGCGCGCACGCGCCGCACTGGCCCAGGCTGACGACGACTTGAAGAAGGGCGCCGAGCCCCAGCTGATGGCGCCGCTGGCGGCCGCTGGCGGTAAAGCGGCATTCGAGTCAGGCGACCTCACTGAAGCGCGGCGCCAGTTCGCCCGCGCGGCCGCGCTGTGGACTGACAACTTGCCGGAAGCAGAGAGTGTCGAGGCGCTCGCCTATCTCGGGCTGATCGACGGGCTGAGCGGCCAGCCGGAGCGCGGCCGCCAGCAGATTGTCCGGAGCCTCGAGCAGGCGCGAAAGATGGGACGGGTGTCGCTCGAGACGCGGTGCGGCGTATTCCTGGCCCGCCTCCAGCTTGCGAACCGCAATCCGGGCGAGGCCGCGCGAACGCTCGCGGATCTGCCACCGGACAGCGACACCGTGACGCACGGACGGGAATTGCGGGCGCAGGTGTATTACTGGAGCGCCCAGGCCAAGACCGCGCTCGGCGACCTGCACGGAGCGGCCATGGATCATGCAGCCGCCCGACAACTGATCATGGAACTGCAAACCGGGTTGAGCGCGGGTGATAGACCCCGGCTCGCGGCACGTCCCGACATCCAGCGAATCATCGGCTAGACGTTCGGGGAACGCGTCACCGTCGTTATTCATCTGGGCGAGCTGTTAACCAATACGGCTCAGCTTAAAGGGGAGGGCAGCATGGGATACGGCGAAGTCGGCGGCGATGGCAGCGTCCAGGTGTCGGTGCACCTGAAACATCCGCGGAACCCCCAGGTGGATGAAGGCCCTCCCGGGCGCGTGCACCGCGACGCCGACGCGGGACAACAGCGCTCGGCGCGGGCGCGGGCCAACGCGGATCAGGGAAGCCCGGGGCGCGCGTACCGCGCGCAGGACGCGCAGCAGGCGGGTTTCGATACCGACGACCCACTCAATGTATTTCGCGTGTCGATCCATTTCACGCGGCAGTCCGATCTGGACGACGCGCGCAGCGCGCTGGCGGCGGTCACGTCCCTGCCCGCGGAGGTGACCTTCCCGTTAAAGGTGATCCGGCGCCCGGGTCAGGTTCATGTGAGCTGGCTCGATGAAGCGCCAGCAGTCACCCCAACGCCGGAAAGGGTTTAGCCGGCATTCTGGAGGTAACGATGGGATATGGAGAAGTCGGCGGCGACGGCAGCGTGCAGGTGAACGTCTGGTTACGGGATCCCGAGCAGCCGGAAGTCGAGCTCGGGAATGGCCGTCCCCCGTTTGATGGCGCGAATGGGCGGGGTCAAATTTCCCAGAAACTGCGGGACATGCTCGACGGAATTGGAGCGGCCACTAAGGCGTTCGTCGGCAAAGACAGGCAGGGGCACCCGCCGGGGAAACTCGACGCGCTCGGGGACTTCGTCGTCACCGTGGAATTCATGAATCCGGCAGAACGCGACGCCGCGCGCCAGGCGTTCGTCAACGCGACCGGACTGACGGTGACGTTCCGGCTCGGAATTCGGCCGCACCGTCCGGGGCAGATTCAAATCGAATGGCCGTAGCTGAAGAAGGGACGAATGCGAGATGCCTCGGGACTGAATCGGCGAAACCGGCGGTCGTCAACCCCGCAGCAGCCGCCTGAAGCGCCCACTCCAGCCGGTCGGCGACACGCCACGAAGCGCCTCGGCCACGGCGGCAGCCGACTGATAGCGGCCATCCGCTGGCTTGGCGAGCAGGCGATGGACGATGGTCTGAAGGGCGACCGGGCGATCGGGCGCTAATGCGGTCAGCGGCACCGGATCTTTATCGAGCACGTTGTTGATGGTTTCGGACGGGGATGCTCCCCCAAACGGCAGCTTCCCCGTCGCCATTTCGTAAATCACCACTCCCAGCGAAAACAGATCGCTCCGCGGATCCAGCGGCAGCTGCAGGATGCGCTCGGGCGCCATGTAGTTGGCAGTGCCCATCGGCCGGCCCGGGATGGTCGACCCGCCCAGAACCAGCTCCCCCGTCTCGGGCATCATGAACCGGCGGGCGAGGCCGAAATCGACCACCTTCACGTGCCCGCTGCCGGACACGAGGATGTTCCCGGGTTTGATGTCGCGGTGGACGATGCCCGTGGCGTGAGCGGCCTCGAGCGCGGCCGCGACCTGCAGGGCGATGGCCACGAGTTCACCGTCATCAAACGTCCGGCGCGCCATGTGGAGCTTGAGGTTGATCCCGTCAACGCGCTCCATGGCGATAAAGACGGAGCCCTCGTGCTCAGCCACCTCGTAGACGATGCAGATGTTGGGATGGTTCAGGCCAGCCAGGGTCTGGGCTTCGCGCCGGAACCGGCGGGTGGCGTCCGCGTCGCCGGCCAGGTCCTGCGACAGAAACTTCAGGGCCACCGGCCGTGAGAGGTTGACGTCCTCGGCATCGTAGACCACGCCCATGCCGCCCATCCCCAGCTTGCCGGTGATCCGGTAGTGCGCGACGGTGGTCCCGATCATCGCCGGGAGGATACCAAACCCCGTGCAAGGCACCGTTCGGTTTGCGGGCGGCCGCCGTTATTACCGATATGATGCAGACTCCAACCGTCATGGCTGACCCCACACGGACGCAACCGCCCCAGGATGAGGCTTATACCGACGCCCTCTTGAGCGACGAGACAACTCTGGAACTGGTTGTCCGGGCGCGAGAAGGGGATCGGATGGCGGTCGAAGCCCTTCTGCAGCGGTGCCTGCCCTCGTTGACCCGCTGGGCACATGGCCGGCTGCCGGCCGCGGCCCGCGGTTCGCTCGACACGGGGGATCTGGTGCAGGAAGCCGCGCTTCACGCCCTGCGGCGGCTCGATGTGTTCGAGCCGCGCCATGTGGGCGCGATGCAGGCGTATCTTCGCCAGTCGGTCATCAACCGGATCCGCGACGAAGTGCGTCGCGTCACCCGGCACCCGGCCCCGGTGGAACTGTCGCCGGATCACGCCGCCGATGTGACCTCTCCGGAGGAAGACGCGATCGCCGCCGAATCCTACGAGCGCTACCGCCAGGCACTCTCGGCCATGGACTCGCGCGCCCGGGAAATCGTCGTCGCCCGGGTGGAATTGCAGTGGAGCCTGGCGGAAATCGCGCAGCGCTTCGGTATGCGCACGGCGGATGCCGCCCGGATGGCGGTCAGCCGCGCGCTGAAGCGGCTGTCGGCGAAAATGAGGCCGAAAGACTCGTAGGCCCAAGGGCTCAGGCCGCAGGGACCAGGGCTGTGCCAGGCTGGGGCCACTGGGCCCCGAGGCCTGGGCCCTGGGCCCTGCGGGTCTTACATCCCGATTACGTCGACGAGCTCCTTCACGGCTCCCGCCGACTTCTTCAACGCCGCGTCCTCTTCAGGCGTCAGCTTGATCTCGATGATTTGCTCCATACCGCGGGCACCCAGCTTCACCGGGACGCCGACGAACAGATCCCGGATACCGTACTCCCCCTGCAGGTAGACCGAGCACGGCAGGATGTGCTGCTTGTCCAGCAGGATCGCCTCGACCATCTGCGCCGCAGCGGCCCCCGGTGCATACCACGCGCTCGTGCCCACCAGCTTGGTGATTTCGGCGCCGCCGTTTGCCGTGCGCGTCGAGATGGCGTCGATTTTTTCCTTGGAGAGCAGCTCAGTAATCGGGATCCCGGCGACGGTCGAGTAGCGCGGCAGCGGCACCATCGTGTCGCCGTGGCCGCCCAGTACGAACGAGTGCACGTTCTCAACCGACACCTTGAGCTCCATCGCGATGAACGTGCTCATGCGCGCCGAGTCGAGCACGCCGGCCATGCCGATCACCCGCTCGCGTGGGAACTTGGTCAGCCGGAACAGCGCCTGTGCCATCGCGTCGAGCGGGTTGGCCACCGGCACGATGATGCTCTTCGGACAGTGCTCGACGACCTTCGGCGCAATGCTCTGCATGATCGCGAAGTTGTCTTTCACCAGGTCGTCGCGGCTCATGCCCGGCTTTCGCGGTTTGCCCGACGTGATCACGACCACGTCGGAGCCGGCGGCGGCGGTCCAGTCGTTGCCGCCGATGATGCGCGAATCAGAGCCCAGGATCGGGCACGTCTCGTAGATGTCGAGCGCCACGCCCGCGGCCTTCTGATCGGCGATGTCGATCAGCACGACGTCGGCCAACCCTTTTTCCGCGATCGACCTCGCCACCGTTGCGCCGACGTTGCCGGCGCCGCCTACTACTGTCACTTTTCGTTTCATTCGACCGCCTCGCTTAGGGCGAACTCCCGCAGGTGATCCGCAGGTTACTCACAGTTTCTGTTGAAAACCCTGTTGAAAAGAGCCGGCCGCGGCCACGGATCGCGCGTGAATCCGAAGATTCTAGCGGTTTGCACCATCGTGGTGCGGTGTTTACCGCCGCGACACACCAGGCTCTGCAGCGCCGCAGATTATACTTTCGGAATCCATGAAAATTGTTGTCGCAGATGACCTTCCTGCCTCCGCTCTCGACCTGCTGCGCGGAGAAGGATGGGACGTCGATGCCCGTACGGGCCGTACCCCTGAGCAGCTTTCCACCGATGCCGCCGACGCCGACGCGATTGTCGTTCGCAGCGCCACCAAAATCACCGCACCGATCATCAACGCCGCGCCGAAGCTGCGGGTAATTGCCCGCGCCGGTACCGGCGTCGACAACGTCGATGTCGCCGCCGCGAGCGGCCGCGGCATCGTCGTCATGAACGCCCCCGGAGCGAACAGCATCAGCGTGGCGGAGCTGGCCCTCGGCCAGATGCTCGCGCTCGCCCGCCACCTCCCCGCCGCCGACGCGGCGATGAAACAGGGCAAGTGGGAGAAAAAGAAGTTCCTCGGCGAGGAGCTGCGCGACAAGACGCTTGGCCTCGCCGGTCTCGGCCGGATCGGCCAGGAAGTGGCGCGCCGGGCGGCTTCGTTCGGCATGCGCATCATCGCGCACGATCCGTTCATCTCGGCCCAGGTGGCGGCCGACCTGGGCGTCGAACTGGTTTCCCTGGACGACCTGTTCGCTCGCGCCGACTACCTGTCGCTCCACATGCCGAGCAACGACAAGACGCGGCACATCGTCAACGCCGACCGGCTGGCCAAGGCGAAGAAAGGCATCCGCATCATCAACACCGCCCGCGGCGACCTGATCGACGAAGCGGCGCTGGCCGACGCCATTGAATCGGGTCACGTCGCCGGCGCGGCGCTCGATGTCTTCCAGAAAGAGCCGACCGTCGACTTCCGGCTGCAGAACCTGCCGCAGGTGGTAGCGACCCCTCATATTGCCGCGTCGACGCGCGAAGGGCAGGAACTCGTCGGCACGGAGACGATGACGGCGCTGCGGGATTTCCTGCGCGACGGCATCATCCGGAACGCGGTGAACTTTCCGTCGGTCTCGGCCGAGGAGTTCAGCCGTTTGCGCCCGTTCGTCGAGCTCGGCGAGCGGCTCGGGGCGTTCGTCGCGCAGATGAACGACAGCCGGGCCCAGGCGATTGGCGTCCGCTACTACGGCGAACTGGCCGAGGGACGGAACGACATGATCGTCAACGCGGTGCTGGTCGGGCTGTTCAAGCCGATCCTGTCATCCGGCGTGACGATGGTGAACGCGAGGAGCGTCGCCGCCGACCGCGGCATAGAAATCATCGAATCCCGGAGCTCGCGGGCGCGAAACTACACGGCGCTCCTGTCGCTGCAGCTGCAGACCAGCAACGGCAACCGCTGGGTAGAAGGCGCCGTATTCGAACGGACCACCCCGCGCCTGGTGCTCGTTGACGGCATCAACGTCGAAGCGCCGCTCGAGGGGACGATGATTGTCATCCGCAACGACGACCAGCCGGGCGTGATCGGCGAAATCGGCACGATCCTCGGGAGGCACGGCGTCAACATCGCGAATTTTGCCCTCGGGCGCGTCGGACCGAACGCGATTGGCGTGGTGATTGTCGATGAGACAGCACCGATTCCCGGCGCGGTGCTCGAGGACTTACGGAAGGTAAAAGCGATTCGCGAAGCGCGAATCGTCAGGGTCTAGGAAAATCCCAAATCCCAAATCCCAACGGATTTGGGATCTGGTCATTGGGCTTTGGGATTTGTCAGCGACAGTCTCAGAATGCTGCCGTCGTTCTTGACCAGTTCGACGGCTTCGCTCTCGATCCGCCCGACGCGATAGTCACCGAGCACCTCGTCCCCCTCCCGAACCAGCAGGACGCCTGACGGCGAGCTCAGGATTGCCGTC
>Ga0209486_10001446_pt1 | contig 10299 bp, 5 predicted proteins | sample NCCompost_FD_187518 | JGI IMG/M metagenome (GOLD analysis project Ga0209486, IMG submission 187518) | Agricultural soil microbial communities from Utah to study Nitrogen management - NC Compost (SPAdes) (version 2) | ecosystem: Environmental > Terrestrial > Soil > Agricultural land | place: USA... | reverse complement strand
CGTCTTCTACACGAACTACCACAGCCGCAAAGCCCGTGAGATTGAACAGACCGGCCGCGCTAGCCTGCTGTTTCTCTGGCGGTCGATGGATCGCCAAGTGCGCGTGCAGGGAAGCGTCGAGCGGGTCAGCGAGGCGGAATCCGACGAATATTTCGCGAGTCGCCCGGTGGAAAGCCGGTGGAGCGTCTATGCCTCGCGTCAGAGCGAAGCGATCGCAAACCGGCAGGCGCTGGAATCCCGCTTCGACATCGCGCGTCAGGAGTACGGCGAGACCGTGCCGCGCCCTCGCTGGTGGGGCGGCTACCGCGTCGTCCCGGATGAAATCGAGTTCTGGCAGGGGCGCGCCAGCCGTCTTCACGACCGCCTGCAGTACCGCAAGCAGGCGGATGGCTCCTGGTCGCGCGAGCGCCTCGCACCCTAATCGGTTGGTACGAGCGGCGCGCAGAACAGTTTCTGTTGCGCAACATAATCTGTTGCGCTAGGCTGGAGCCATGCCTGTGGCCACAGCCCGGAAGGTCGACGCCCTCCGCCACGATTTTCGCTCAGCGGCCCAGCTCGCCGATATGCTCGGCGTCAGCCGATCCCAGGTCACCCGGTGGCTGCGCGGAGCCGGAATCGACCCGCTCAACGCGGAAAAAGTGGATCTGCTCGAGCTTGTCTGGTCGAGCGTGCTTCGTTTGTACGACCGTGAAGCCGCGCGCTCCTGGCTCTTCGGCATCAACCCGCGGCTCGGCGACCGCCGCCCAATCGATCTCGTGCGCGCGGGACGCGCCGAGGAGTTGATGCGGGCGCTGAGGGCAGAACGGTCCGATTCCTTCGCGTGATCCTGTATCGCTGTTTTGCCTGGAACCCGGGCGCGCGCGACGACGCGACCGACGGGCCGCTGTGGTTTCCACGCATCTACCAGGGAGAAGGCCGGCACGACAACCCTGACACCTACGGCTGCCTGTATCTCGCGGATCGGCCGGTATCGTGTGTCGCGGAACAACTCGGCGCCTTCCGCGGCCAGCGCCTCGTCGCGTCGCTCCTGCGACGCCGCGGCTTGCCGCTCGCGCTGGCCGAGATCGAACTGAATGACAACGCTGCTCTCGTTGATCTCGACGATCCGGTCGTTCTGAAAGCGGAGCGCCTGCGTCCGTCGCGCGTCGCGACCCGGGATCGCTCGGTCACGCAGCCACAGGCGCTGGCGCTCTATCGCGGCCATCCGCACGCGGCGGGACTGCGATGGTGGTCGAGCTGGGAAGCACTGTGGGCCAACGTCACGCTGTTCGACCGGGTCACGCCGAAGATCCGCCTGGCGGCCATTCGCGAACTCACCCTCGATGACCCGGTGCTGCTGCAGGCCGCCGACCTCTTCGGTCTCCGTGTTGCGTAGTCGCCGGTCGCGTCGACCGGCCGTATTCTTCATGCCTTTCGTATCAGGTCGCTTACTTCCACCTTCGTGGTTAATCCGTGTTGGTGGCCCTGCCGGGTAGTTGATAGTCTTTGGGCCATGCCTCGAAGACCATCACGTCTCGAACGACGCACGTTCCTGCAGAAAGGCGCGCTCGCGGGCGCCGCACTTGTCGGCACACCGGCTGCTGCCGCAGCGCAGACGGCAGCGCCCGCGGCTCAGGCGCCGCCGCCGCTCACGCACGCGGTCGAATCGGCGGAGCCGGCCGACGTGCAGGTGCTCGGCGACAACGAGCGGGCGGGATCCGACTTCATGCTCGACGTCTTCAAGTCGCTGGGCTTCGAGTACTTCTTCGCCAACCCGGGCTCGAGCTTCCGCGGCCTGCACGAGTCGGTGATCAATCACGGCGGCAACAAGAGTCCCGAACTGATTACCTGCTGCCACGAAGAGTCATCCGTGGCGATGGCGCACGGCTACTTCAAGGCCGAGGGGAAGCCGATCGCCGTCATGGCGCACGGGACCGTCGGGCTGCAGCACGCGTCGATGGCGATCTACAACGCGTGGTGCGATCGAGTCCCGGTGTACGTGATCCTCGGCAACCATGCCGACGCCGCGATTCGCCGCGGCGCCGAGTGGTACCACGGGGTGCAGGACGCCGCAGCGATGGTGCGCGACTACACCAAGTGGGACGACTTCCCCTGGTCGCTGACGCACTTCGCCGAGTCGGCGGTGCGCGCCTACCAGGTGGCGATGACCCCGCCAATGGCCCCGGTGGTGATGGTGCTCGACGGCGGCCTGCAGGAGCATCCGATCCCGAAGGACGAACCTCTGCGAGTTCCGCGGTTGACGATGCCGGCGGCGCCGGCGGGGGAGCGCGGCGCGGTGGACGAGGCGGCGAGGATGCTCGTGGCCGCGAACGCGCCGGTGCTCGTTGCGGATCGCCTGGCGCGAACCGCGAACGGGATGACGCTCCTCGTCGAACTTGCCGAATTGCTGCAGGCGGGCGTGATCGACGAGGGGAGCCGGATGAACTTCCCGTCACGGCACCCGCTCAACCAGACCCAGCGCGCCCGTGCCGCCGGCGCGGAGGCCGACCTGATCGTCGGGCTCGAATCGGCCGACTTCTGGGGAACGGTGAACGCGGTGCGCGATCAGCTGCACCGTTCGACCAGGCGGCTGGCGAAGCCCGACGCCCGCCTGATCACGATCAGCACCGGCGACCTCTACATCCGCGCCAACTACCAGGACTTCCGTCGGCTGCAGGACGTTGACCTGGCGATCGCGGCAGATCCCGAGGCGACGCTGCCTGCGTTGATTGATGCCGTGCGCCGGTTGATTACCGGTGACCGGCAGCGGGTCTTCGAGGAGCGCGGAGCGAAGCTGGCGCAGGCGAGCCGTGCGGCGGCCGAGGCCAACCGGATTGCGGCGACCTACGCCTGGGATTCCTCGCCGGTGAGCGTGGCGCGGCTCTGCGCCGAGGTATGGGCCCAAATCCGTGACCAGGACTGGTCGCTGGTCTCGAGCTATTACTCCAACGACCAGACCAACTGGCCACGACGGTTGTGGAACTTCGACAAGCGTCATCAGTGGCTCGGTCACGCGGGCGGCGGCGGCATCGGCTATGGCGCGCCGGCGTCGGTCGGCGCCGCGCTCGCAAACAAGAAGCACGGGCGGCTGTCGGTGGCGATCCAGACCGACGGCGACATGATGTACGCACCGGGAGTGCTCTGGACGGCGGCGCACCATCAGATCCCCTTGCTCAGCGTGATGAACAACAACCGCCAGTATCACCAGGAAGCGATGCACGTGCAGCGGATGTGCAACGCGCGGAACCGCGGCATCGATCGTGGAGAGATCGGCAGCCGGCTGTCGGAACCCAACATCGACTACGCGAAGCTGGCCCAGTCGATGGGCATCTATGCTGAAGGACCGATCAGCAATCCCAGAGACCTCGCCCCCGCGCTTTCCCGCGCCATCGCGGTGGTGAAAAAGGGCGAGCCCGCGCTCGTCGACGTCGTCACTCAGGTCCGGTGACACCGTGATGAGAACGGGCCTCTTGTTCGCTGCCGTCGCGCTTGTCGCCGGGGTATCGATGCATGCGCAAAGCGCGCCGCCGAAGCCGGCGGCCCCGGCCGTGGCCGCCGCCCCCGCGGGCAAAGTCGAAAACGGCGGGGTGCTGTACAAGAAGATCGGCTGCTACCAGTGCCACGCGAATGAGGCCCAGGGCGGTCTTTCCGGACCGCGCATCGGGCCCGGCCTCGTCCCGTATGCCCGTTTCTCGCAGTACCTCCGCAGGCCCACGGGTGAGATGCCGCCGTACACCACGAAGGTACTGTCAGACCAGGAGATCGCCGACATCTACGCCTGGGTGAACGCCCGCTCGAAGCCGCCCGCAGTCGATTCCCTTCCGCAGTTGGCGCGGTGATCCACAAAGAGCACAAAGACGCTCCACCACAAAGCCGCAAGAAAACGATCTACACAAAGAACACGAAGGCGTGGCCGGTCGACGGCCGCGAGGCGGCCCGCCGTCGACCGGCCGCGTCTTTTCAGCCTTCGTGCCCTTCGTGCAAGAAGTGCTTTTCACGACTTTGTGGTGAATCGTCGTTGTGGCCTTCGTGGTATCTTTCGCACGCACGGCAGCGTTGTGCTGCCGTAACGGAGACCCGGCATGAGCGTCCGGGAAAGTGAGGGTCGTGGTGGAGTTCCGCCTCGTCGTTTCCCCATTCAACGCAGAACGATTGTCGGCTGCGCGCGACCTGATCGCGGCGTGCACGCCCGGCGCTCGTGTCCTCATCGTCGGCGCATCGCGCGGCGCGGCTGACGATCTCGCGCGGCAGGTCGCCGCCACCCGCCCCGCGACGTTCGGTATCCAGCGTCTGAGCCTGACCCAGCTGGCGGCGCGCTCCGCGCTGCTCGCGCTGGCGGCTGACGGCACCACGCCGAGCACGCGGCTGGGCGCGGAAGCGGTGGCGACGCGGGCGGCATTTGATGCGACGCGCGCGTCGACGCTCGCCTATTTTGGCCCGGTCGCCGGCACGCCCGGGTTTCCCCGCGCGCTGGCCCGTACTCTCCAGGAGCTGCGGCTCGCGGGTGTTGTGGCCAACGCGCTTGCTCCGCTGGTGCTCGCAGGGCCTGACCTGGCGGCGCTGCTGGAGCGTTTCGAGCGCTCCTTCGCCGAGGCCGAGTCCGTCGATCGCGCGGCGCTGTTCCGTGCGGCCGCGAAGGCGGTCGCGATGCAGGGCAGCGCCGCAGACGTCGTCGTCCTCCTCGACATACCGATGGAGCACGCGGCCGAGCGCGAGTTCGTGGCCGCGGTGAGTAGATCGGCACCCACCGTGCTGGCGACCGCATTGGCCGGCGACCGCGACGCGGTCGCGCATTTCGAAGCGCTGGGCGGAACGGTGGAGGCGGCGGCTGAAAGCCAGGGCAGTGACCTGGCATGCCTGCGGCGGTTCCTGTTTGCCAGCGACACCGAGCCGCCGGCGCGAGAGCTGGACGGATCGCTGCAGGTGTTTTCGGCGCCGGGCGAAGGACGGGAGTGCGTGGAAATCGCACGCCGGATACTCGCCGAAGCGCGGCGCGACATCCGCTTCGACGACATGGCGATCCTGGTTCGCTCGCCGCACAGTTATCTCGGCCTGCTCGAGCACGCCCTGCGACGGGCGGATGTACCGGCGTGGTTCGACCGCGGCACCAGGCGTCCCCACCCGACCGGACGCGCGTTCCTCGCCCTGCTCGCCTGCGCGGCCGAGCGGCTGTCGGCGGCGCGCTTCGCCGAGTACCTGTCACTCGGCCAGGTGCCCGCGGAACCCGTCCCGCCGGATGCCGCTTACGTGGCTTCGAACGATGAGGCTTTTGGGCTGCCTGAAGAAGCCGGGAATCAGGGATCGGGGATCGGGGATCGGGGATCGGGGGTTCCCGATTCGCCTGATTCCCGATCCCCGACCGATCCCCGATCCCTAATCCCCAATCCCCACGTGATCGCCGGGACTCTGCGCGCCCCCTGGCAGTGGGAGCGGTTTCTCGTCGATGCCGCCGTGATTGGCCAGGACGCGTCGCGATGGCGCCGTCGTCTCGCCGGCAAGTCGGCGGAAATCGCCGCGCAGCTGCAAGAGGCCGAGCGGCAGGACGGCGTCGACAGCGGCCGCGCACCTGGACTGCGGCAGGTGTTGGAACAGTTGGCGTGCCTGGAAGCGTTTGCGCTGCCGATCGTGGAGGAGCTGGCGTCCTGGCCGCGCGAGGCGGCGTGGGGTATCTGGCTCGATCACTTTACCCGCCTCGCGCCACGCGTGCTGCGGTCGCCGAGCCTGGTCCTGCGCGTGCTCGCTGACCTGCGCCCGATGGCCGACGTCGGTCCGATCGACCTTGACGAGGCGCGACGGGTACTGAGCGAACGGCTGTTGACGTTGGAGGTGGAGCCGCCCGCTCGCCGATTCGGTCGGGTGTTCGTTGGCACCCCGCAGCAGGCGCGGGGCCGCAGCTTTCGAGTGGTCTTCGTCCCCGGCCTGGCCGAGCGCCTGTTTCCGCAGAAGCCGCGCGAGGATCCCTTGCTGCTCGATACGCTCCGAACCGGGGTTGACGCGCCGCTTGCCACGCAGCCGCGGCGCCTGGCGGCAGAGCGCCTGCTGCTGCAGCTGGCGGCCGGTGCGGCGTCCGAGCGGCTCTACATCTCGTACCCGCGCATCGAGCTGGCCGAATCGCGCGCGCGCGTGCCGTCGTTCTACGCGCTCGACGTAATCAGGGCCGCGACCGGCCGCGTCCCCGATTACGAATGGCTCGAAGCCCGGGCGCGCGTCGCCGGCAACGCGACGCTGGCGTGGCCGGCGCCGCCGGACCCGAACGAGGCAATCGACGATCAGGAACACGACCTGGCGGTGCTCCGGCAGCTGCTCGACGATCACGATCGCGATCGGGTCAGGGGCCACGCGCATTACCTGCTCAAGCTGAACGAGTGCCTGCGGCGATCGGTGATCGATCGCTGGGCGCGGGGTGAGCCGCGATGGTCGGTGAATGACGGGCTGACCCGCGTGTCGCCGGATACCCGCGAGCCACTCGCGTCGCAGCGTTTGACGGCGCGGCCGTATTCGCTTTCCGCGCTGCAGCGGTTTGCCGCCTGCCCGTACCAGTTCGTGCTGGCGGCCATCTACCGGCTCCAGCCGCTCGAACAGCCCGAACCGCTCCAGCGAATGGACCCGCTGACCCGCGGCAGCCTGTTCCACGAGATCCAGGCGCGCTTCTTCACGACGCTGCAGAAGCGCGCGGCGCTGCCGGTGACGGGCGAGACGCTCGATGCCGCCGCGCACGTGCTGGACCAGGTCGCCGATGCGGTTGCGGCGCAGAAGTACGACGAGCTCGCTCCGGCGATCGATCGCGTCTGGAAGGACGAGATCGCATCGATCCGCCGCGACCTTCACGCGTGGCTGCATTACCTGGCGCGCGACGGCGCCGAGTGGCGGCCGCGGTTCTTCGAATTCGGCTTCGGGACAGTGCCGGGCGAGCGTGACGCGAACAGCGTCCGCGACGCGGTGACATTGCCCGGAGGGTTTCAGCTGCGCGGCGCCGTCGACTTGATCGAGGAGCACCACGCAATGAAGGTCCTGCGCGTGACCGACCACAAGACCGGCCGGAAGCCCGATCGGATCGAGAAGGTCATCATCGGCGGCGGCAGTGTGCTGCAACCGGTGCTTTACGCCATGGCGATCGAGGCGGCACTCGGCCGCACCGTCTCACAGGGGCGTTTGTTCTACTGCACGGCGGCCGGCAGCTTCTACGAGCATGCGATTCCGCTCAACGAGATGACCCGCACCGCCGGGCTCGAAGTACTGCAGGTGATCGATCGCGCAATCGAGGGCGGGTTCCTCGCCGCCACACCGACCGAGGACGCTTGCGGCCGCTGCGACTTCCGCCCGGTCTGCGGCCCCGACGTGTTCCGTCGCGTCAGCCGGAAACCGAAGGACCACATCGCCGACCTCACCGCCATCCGGAGCCGCCCGTGAACCCCGTGATCGAACGCTCCGACGACGAGTCTCGCCGGCTGATTCGCGACGCGGTGGACGACACGCTGGTGGTCGAGGCCGCGGCCGGCACCGGGAAGACAACCGAGCTGGTCAACCGGATTCTCCGTGTCATTGCCACCGGCCGCGCCGACGTCCGCGGGATCGTTGCGGTGACCTTTACTGAAAAGGCGGCAGGGGAGCTCAAGCTCCGGCTGCGACAGGGGCTCGAAGAAGAGCGCGGCAAGACGCCCGATTCCGCCGCCGCTGCGCGCCTGGACGAAGCGATCCAGAACCTCGAGGAAGCACACGTCAGCACGATTCACGGTTTCTGCGCCGACCTCCTCCGCGAGCGGCCGGTCGAAGCCGGGATCGATCCGCTCTTCCGGGTGCTGACGGAAGGACAGGCGCGTCGGTTGTTTGATGACGCGTTTGATTCGTGGCTCCAGCAGCAGCTCGAGTCGCCGCCCGAGGGCGTGCGGCGATCGCTGCGGCGGGCGAGCCGGGGCGTCCGGCCGGGAGAGGTGGACGAGGACGGGCCGATCGAGCGGCTGCGACGTGCCGCATGGGATCTCACCGAGTGGCGCGATTTCCGCGCGCCCTGGGCGCGCGAGCCCTTTGACCGCCCTGCCGCCGTCGCGCAGGTCGTCGAGCTCGTGCACGCGTGCGCCGACGCCTCGCGAAACGCATCGTACGCGGGCGACAACCTCTACGTCGATACCGAACCAGTCCGCCGGCTCAGTCGCGAACTTCGTGGGGATCGTCCGATCCCCGATCCCCGATCCCCGATCCCCGATCTGGACGCGCTCGAATCGCAATTGATCGAGCTGCGCCGCAACCGCGACTTCAAGCGAGGGCGGAAAGGCAGCGGTCCGACCTACGCGAAGGGGATCACGCGCGCGCAGGTGCTGGCCACGCGCGAGGCGCTGGTCGAGGCGCTGGCCGATTTCCAGGTCAAAGCCGACGCGGATCTCGCCGCCGTGCTCCACGGCGAGCTGTTTGGCTGCGTCGACCAGTACGAGCGCCTGAAGGCCCGTGAAGGCGCGATGGATTTTCTCGATCTGCTCCTGCGGGCGCGAGATCTGGTGCGCAACAACGCGCTGGTCCGGCGGCATTTCCAGGAGCGGTTCACGCGCATCTTCGTCGACGAGTTCCAGGACACCGACCCGTTGCAGGCCGAACTTCTGCTGCTGCTGGCCTCCGACCATCCGGATCAGACGCAGTGGGAAGCGGTGACGCCGGTGCCCGGCAAGCTGTTCATCGTCGGCGATCCGAAGCAGTCGATTTACCGCTTTCGCCGCGCGGACGTCGACACTTACATGCGGGTATGCCGGCACATCGTCGACCGCGGCGGCACGCCGCTGGAGCTGCGAAAAAGCTATCGCAGCGTTCCGAACATCCAGCGCGCGGTGAACGCGGCGTTCACGCCGGTCATGGACGGAAGCGCGTCGGCGTCGCAGGCTCGCTACGTTCCGCTCGAGCCCGCGCGTGAGGCCCTCCCGGGGCAGCCCTCGGTCGTCGCGCTGCCGATCCCGGAGCCGTACTCGCAGAAGTTCGTGACAGCGAGAAAGATCGAGCAGTGTCTGCCCGATGCCGTGGGTGCGTACGTGGACTGGCTCGTCAATCACAGCGGCTGGAAGGTGACCGAGCGGCGCCATGCCGGGATGCACGTGCCGATCGAGGCGAGGCACGTCTGCATCCTGTTCCGGAGGTTCGTCAGCTTCGGCGAGGACGTGACCCGTCCATACGTGGATGCGCTCGAGGCTCGCGGCATCCGTCATCTGCTCGTCGGCGGCCGGGCCTTCCACAATCGCGAGGAGATCGAGACGCTCAGGTCGGCGCTGATGGCGATCGAGTGGCCTGACGATCAGCTGTCGATCTTCGCGACGCTGCGTGGCGGTCTTTTCGCGATCGGCGACGAAGAGCTCCTCGAGTACTTCCAGTCAGCCCGCCGATTTCACCCGTTTGGGATACCGGAGAAGCTGCCCCTGCACCTCAAACCTGTGGGGGAGGCGCTGGCGTTATTGGCATCGCTGCACCGCGAACGCAACCGCCGCCCGGTGGCCGACACCATTTCGACGTTGCTCGGCCGTACCCGCGCACACGTCGGATTCGTGCTGCGTCCCGGCGGCGAACAGGCGCTCGCGAACGTGCTGCATGTAGCCGAGCTTGCGCGGCAGTACGAGACCGACGGCGGGATGTCGTTTCGTGGTTTCGTCGACACCCTCCAGGCCGAGGCGGCTCACCGGCAGGCGGCGGAAGCGCCGATCCTCGAAGAAGGCAGCGACGGCGTCCGGTTAATGACGGTTCACAAGGCCAAGGGGCTCGAGTTTCCGGTCGTCATTCTCGCCGACATCACCGCAAGGCTGACGCCGTACGACGCCGGACGGCACATCGACGCGCAGCGTCAGCTCTGCGCGCTGCGAATTGGCGGCTGGTCGCCGAAGGATCTCAACGATCAGCGCGACCACGAATTGGAACGGGAGAAGGCCGAAGGCGAGCGGGTGGCGTACGTCGCGGCGACGCGGGCTCGCGATCTGCTGGTCGTGCCGGCCGTCGGCGACGAGCCGTATGCCGAAGGCTGGATTGCGCCGTTCAACGCCGCGATATATCCGCTCGAGGATGTGCGGCGCGTACAGAACGTCGCGGCGGGCTGTCCGGTATTCAAGAGCAAGGACTCCGTCCTGATGCGTCCGGATGGCGACCCCGCGTCCCTCTTCACTGTGTGTCCCGGCGAACATCGCCACGGGCCGCCCGACTCCGGGTTTTCCGTTGTGTGGTGGGCGCCCGACGAACTTGCCCTCGGCGCGCAGGCGTCATTCGGCTTGCGCCGGGACGATCTGATCGTCAAGGACGTCAATCCGATGGTGCTGCGCCAGCGGCTGGACGCGTACGAAGCGTGGCGAACCGGGC
>Ga0209486_10001445_pt1 | contig 10301 bp, 8 predicted proteins | sample NCCompost_FD_187518 | JGI IMG/M metagenome (GOLD analysis project Ga0209486, IMG submission 187518) | Agricultural soil microbial communities from Utah to study Nitrogen management - NC Compost (SPAdes) (version 2) | ecosystem: Environmental > Terrestrial > Soil > Agricultural land | place: USA... | reverse complement strand
CAACAGGAAGAGCACCATAAGAAGAGAACGTTTAGTCAGGAGCTTGAGCTCTTTGTAAATAAGTACGGGCTGGACTGGCGGGACGATTGAAACCGTTGAAACGGTTTAGAGAACGGAAGCGCCTGAAAACCGGGCTAAAACCCGGTGTTAATGAGAGGGATTGTGCTTAACACCCGGCCTAAATCGAGGATGAGCAAGGCTTCGACCGCTTTACCCAACTGGTTCACTTACAAAGCGCAAACTATTGCCATCAGCGTCCTTTAAATACATCTCGCGGTTGCCCCAAGTCTGATTGGTGGGAGGCAGGTCGATGGCAACGTTTGTTCGTCGTAAACTCCCGGAACAAAACGTCGACGTCATCTACCAGCAGAAACACAACCCCGCCGGCAACGCCGTCTCCTGAAAAAGAAGACAGATGAATCCAGGCTTTTTCTCTCCTCAGGCCCATGTAGCAGGGATCAGCTTTTGCTTCATCAATCCTATACTCAAACTCTTTTTGAAAACCAAGGTGCCTGCAGTAAAAGTTTTCCGCGGCCCGGGAACTCTTCACATGAAACACGGGTATGGCAGTTTGAAACATGTTTTGATCCGACCTCCTGCGTGTTTATGCCGGAAGACGCACAGTAAAAACTGCGCCGCCCGTCTCCGAATTTGCGGCCGTCAGAGTTCCGCCATGCTGGGTGACTACACGATAGGCGAGAGCGAGGCCCACGCCGTGACCTTCAGCTTTGGTAGTGAAGAAGGGAATGAAGATGCGTGTTAAATCGGTCTCGGGGATGCCTCCACCGGTGTCCGCAATTTCAAAGATGGCCCAACGGTTACCTGATTCACTTTCAACCTGTGTCGAAACATCGACTCGTCTTGTCGCAGCTTCGTCCGCTATCGCTTCCACCGCGTTGCGAATCAAATTAAGCAAAGCTTGGCGCAGCATTCGTTCATCCGCACGAATCAAGGTCCTGCCGTCGCCTTGCTGGTTAATTGCCAGTTTTACGTCTTTGTTCCTGCAGAGTGGCGCCAACTCACGGGCACAATCGTCAAGCAACTCAGCGAGATCCACTTCTTCAACTTCCAATGGTTGCGGTCGCGCGAAGTTCAGAAACGACGTAACCATGTCGGACAGATTCCTTACCTCGTTCAGCAGTGACGTCGTAGTGTTGCGCCCGCGCTCGTCCAGATCAGTACTCTGTAGAAGTTGAACGTAACCGTGCAAGGTAGCAATCGCATTCTTGAACTCATGCGCCAGTCCGGCGGACATCTCGCCAAGGCTTTCCAGGTTGTTCTTTAGTGCGACCTGCTCGCGCAGATTCGTGACTTCCGTGATATCAGTCAACAGGCAGATTACGCCGCGTCCGGTTTCAGCTGGAGCGAGATCAATCGGCGCCACGGTCGCACCGAGTCGTCGCAGTGGTTGACCGGCAATTTGCATTTGAATTTCTTCACGACGATAAATGCGACCCGTCTCCAGACACCCTTCCACCATTTGAGCCAGCTGAGGGATGTTCCGCAGCACGTCGCGAACTGGCTGGCCTACCGAAACGCTGTCCAGCTCGAGCAGCGCATGACCGGGAGCGTTGATTACCATCGAGCGTCCGGCCCCGTCGAATGCGATCAGGCCGGATGGGACGCTTGCGACAATCCGTTCGCTGAATTTTTCAGCTGAGTCAGCGCGTTGGGCCGCCTGCGCACCTAACTCTTCAAGCGCCTTCCGTTGCTCCTGAAGTTGCACCAACACGGACTGAAATGTCTCCAGCACAAACTCGCCTTCATCTTTGTATGACGAAGGACCAGTAGACGCTTTCTCCGCTTCGTCTACGAGTTCGCGGTATGGGCGCAGCATCCACCGCAGGAACAGGAGCACGCAGACCAGGCTTCCGAGAAGGATGGCGATAAAGGCGGCGAGAAGTAATGGACCACGCGTCGCGGGTGTTTCGGGCGTGAACAGATAAAGCAGAACGGCAAAAACCGTCGCCACCATGAAGAAAGCGGTCAGCAACGTGAGTCCGAGCTGGTAGCGATTACCGAAGCGCGCCATGCAGTGTCCGATAAACTTTAGTTTGTCGTTACTCGGCAACACGCCAGCCCAGTCAAAACGACAAGTTGACGGAAGCTCTGATTAAGTTCATTAACAGCGGATGTTGCCTTATCCGCCGGGCGTGAATTTCCCCTCCCCGAGGGAGGGGAAGATCGCGCTCCGCGGGCTAAGGCAATTCGGCATGTAAACTTAATCAGAGCTTCCCTATCTAAACTGACCTGCGTACCATTCAACAATGTGCGAGCCAAATAGCAATGCAGCGATCGCGCCGATGCCCAGAAAAATCCCAAATGGTAAAAGCATCTGCATGTTTCGATCACCCTTGGCGGCCATGACGACGATTCCGGTCACTGAACCGGAGAGGACTGCCACAAAAATATTCAGAATGGTAAGTCGCCAACCGAGATAGCCGCCCACCATAAACATCATCTTCACGTCGCCCAGCCCCATCGCTTCCACGCCACGCAGTTTTTCCCACAGCCAGCCCATCAACCATAATGAGCCGCCGCCCGCCAGTCCGCCAATCACCGCACCTCCAAGGGATGCCGCCCACATGGGCCAGCCCTCGAATGGACCATCAAGCAGCATGGGAACGTCGTCGAAGTGCGGTTGCCGCAGCAGCAAGGGAAGGGTGATACGGGCAACCAAAGCGAAAACGATGCCGGGATAGGTGATCGCGTTCGGCAGGATCATGTGTTCAGCGTCAATAAAGATTAAAACAAGTATTGCAGTAACGAATATCAGATCAAAAGGCAGGGCCCAGGACATCCCGTCGTGCATCGCTAACGCAGCCCACAGCAAACCGGTCAATAATTCAACCGCCGGATAGCGTGCTGAGATGTACGTCTTGCACGAGCGGCAACGTCCGCCGAGCACGGCGTAACTGAACACCGGTATGTTGTCGTAAAAAGCTATTGCGGTTCCGCAGGACGGGCAACGCGAATTAGGAAAGACGATTGACTCTTCGCGCGGCAGCCGATGAATAACGACGTTCAGAAAGCTGCCGATAATGGCGCCGATGACGCCAATCGCGACATAAAAGAAAGGTGCTGGTATAAGGCTAAAATCGGGTTGCAGGACGGTCAGGGAAAGATGCATTGGATGGGATTGTATATCAATCGAGTGTCAGACAGACAAAAGCATTTCCCATATATCATTTCACATTCTTCATTTGGTTCTGTGGTTGGTAATCAGTGATGAAAGAAACTGACCGACTCGGAAAAGCTCCAGGTCAGGAAGGGTAGCTTGCTCCCGCGTCAGATTGATCAGCACTGATCTCCAAAGGGCCATCGGTCTGATGAGTAATCTCTGGGTCAGGAAGGGTAGCTTGCTCCCGCCTCAAGATTGATCAGCACCCATCTCCACAGGGCTATAGGTCTGATGGGTAATCTGATCCAGTGTTATTTCTTGTTCTGTTTTTCCCAGAGCATTAAATGTTTCAAGAAGTCATGATGCCCGGCGAAGCGGGCGATTGTTAGCCCGGCCAGCCCGTCACGAAAACCACCCTTGAGGACAAAGCTGCGAATAAAACCAATCGGCGCAGCTGTGGCAATTCGTAAACGCGACGTTCGGCGCCCCTCTTCAAACATCTGCAGCGCACCCAACGGGGCATATCGCTCCCCGATCATCCGGTGGTGTTGGGCCGAGTCGCGCATGCTGTAATGAAGAATATCGCCTGCGAGATTTTCTACGCGCGCATCCTCATCCATGCGCACGGATTCATGTATGTGACGGTCGGCCCAGCGCCCGCGTGCTTTCCTGTAAAGGCGCAACTGCCGATCCGGATACCATCCGCCCCCTTTGATCCAGCGCCCCAGGTAAAACGATCTTCTGGCAATGCGGTACCCATCTGCACGTTGTTCGTCCGATAACTTTTTCAGCGCAGCTATAGAATCGGCCAGCTCGGCCGAGACGCGTTCGTCGGCGTCAAGACTGAATATCCATTCGTGCTGGGCCTGTTCAGCGGCAAACTGTTTCTGACGGGCAAAGCCTGGCCAATCATTCCTGATGACCCGTGCTCCGGCAGCTTCAGCAATCTCGCAAGTCTTATCTGTGGATCCCGAATCAACCACAATCCGTTCATCAGCCCAATCAACAGATGCGAGCGCTTCGCGAATGTTTTCTTCTTCGTTGAGCGTAATGATGGTGGCGGAGATCTTCATTATCGACGTAAAGCAAACTGTTAGTTTGCGACCCGCAATCTAACAGATTGCCAGACAAGAAGGCGATAGCGCAGATCATGTTGCTCAGTTCGTGTAGTTCGTGTAGTTCGTGGTTCGCTTTTGATTCGCGAAAATGAGATCCACAAACCACATGAAGAAACGAAAAAAGGCCGCGACAGGTCGCGGCCTCTCAAAGCGCCGACAAGTCGGCGCACTCCAAAAAGGAATTACTGCGCCACCGATTCAACTACGATGTTATTGGCCCGCAGCGTCGTTGATGTTGCACGCTGAAGATCGGCCAACGCCTTGTTGTAGTCTGTCTCCGCCCTCAATTCAGCATTACGGGCGTTGGTTAACGCGTTCTCGCGTTGAAACAGAAGGAAGGCCGTCGAACGGCCCACCTGATACAAGCGCTGCTCGCCTTCAAGTTGCGCTTCAGCGTTGATTCGCGCTTCACGTGCTGCGAGTACGCGCAGACGGGCTGTTTCAACTGACTGCGCGGCGTTTCTCACGTCAACTTCGATAATTTGATCCTGCGACCGCACGGATGCCAGGAGTTGTTCCTGCTGTATACGCGCGCCGGCAAGATTTGCTTCGGCCGTACGATTCCTCAGCGGCAGCTGAATGGCCACGCCGACCACCACGTTATAAGTATTGAGGTTGAACATGTTCCTCAGAGTCTGCCCGTATCCACCAACCAGTGCCGACGGCGCGAGGCTTGGAATGGGCGTCTCAGGCGAAGTAGCAACCGGAAAGCCGGAACGACGTTGAACGTCCTGAATTTGACTTAGCAGGAACGCATTCGCATTTGCGTTTGGATCTCCACTAATCAACGGCACCAATGTGCCCGGTGGTAAAGTGGAAATTGGAGTGCCTGCTAGCCCTGTGGTGGCCACCGTGGACACAATGTCAAGCTGCGGTTTTGTCTGGTTCTTGAAATATTGAATGTCGATCGAATTGATATCATTTTGCAGACGCAGACGACGAAGCTCGGGACGATTCGCACGCGCTTCCTTAAGCGCTTCGTTCAAGTTTACCGGTGCTGTATCAAACGTCGGGTTGTCAGTCGGCGTGAGTTGTGCGGACCAGACTGGCTCGGTCGGATCCTTGACAATCAACTGCTTCAAATTGTTTTCGGCTATCGAGACGTTTTGTACCGAGATAAGTAGCGCTGCCTCGCGGTTTGCTAGTTCGGTTTGCACTTCGGCGCGAGCCAGCGGAGCCTGGGTGCCCACGGCAATCTGCGCTTCCACACGTTTCAGGTTTTCACGCGAGAGATTTAGATTCGCAAGTTGGTTCTGCTGATCTCGAAGAGCAAATACCAGGTCCCAATACGCGCGCTGCACACGCGAAATTACGTCGATGGTGCGCAGCCGAAAGTCGGCATCTGACTGTTCCAACCGTTTCTTTTGTATACGAATGGAGCGGCGGGTGTTGTCGATCGAACGGTCTCGCCAAAGCGGCTGGGTAAACGTCAGAGCCAGATTTGTCGAGAAGAATGGATTGAGTGTGCTGTTAGCTGCGCTGGTCGAAGTTCTTGAGTTGCTGAAGCGCAGCTCATAGTTTCCACCGCCCGTCGAAAACGATTTAAAGAGCGTCGGATCAGCCGAAAGCGTGGTTGTGGAAACCGTACCAGCGGTGCCGCCTCCCGCGAAGATGTTCTGCACCGGTGTAATGCGCTTGTCAATTTGCGGCGTAATGCTAAAAACCGGATCGTAAAAACCTTCAAGCGAGCGCAATTGTGTTTCAGCAAAACGTACGTCGTCGCGTGCAATTTCTATGTCGTTATTATTTTCGAGAGCGCGTTTGATTGCATCGTTCAACGAGAGCGCGATTGTGTTGTCGCTGGTCACGCCGAGTCTCGTCATGTTCGGTAGCGGCGGCAGCGGCTTTTGTTCGGCCGGCGGGAACTGCGGATCGATCGGATCCTGAATTATTTCGGTGGTGGGGACGTCCGGAACCACGCCCGGTGTCGCACCTGGCACAGCGCCCGGCGAGGCGGCTGGAACGGCGCCCGGTGTTTGTTGCTGCGTTCCCGGCGGAGCTTGCGGTGGAACCGTCTGCGTAGCAGGCGGCGCGGTAGGATTCTGGGTCTCCTGACCAGGCGGGCGAGTCGCTTCACGCACCGGATTTGGTGTTGGACTAGCCACGGGAACCTGGGCAAAAGCAGCCTGGCCCGCTCCCAACACAAACACAGGAATCAACAACAGACGAAACGGCGCAAGCGGCCCGCGGGTAAGCATCACTCGAAAAGCTCCTTAATTAATGAACGATCGTTCTTAAAAACTACCAACTGTTAACAAACAAGTCTCATCCGATCAAGTCTTTACTACGCTATTTGCTCAAAGTCAGTTTCAAAAAGATGCACCCTGGACAGCGGTGTTTCATAAGACGCTAGACACCGCAAAACACGCGTTCGTTACAACAAATAGCGGTTTGAATGCTGGCTTGACACTAAAAGCGACGCCGCATAATCTTGGACTTCTTTTTTCCAGCACGTTCCCATCTCTATGTGTCGCAATGTGTGGAGACTGGTGTGTTCTCATCCAGTTCCATTATCGAAATTGGGACGCTGAATCAACAGCAGGAGGCATTTCAAAAATGGCGGTGAAGGTTGGCATCAACGGTTTTGGTCGCATCGGTCGCAACATCTATCGCACGGCTATTGGTGATCCGGACATCGATTTCGTAGCGGTAAACGATCTCACTGACACGAAAACACTCGCGCACCTGCTGAAATACGATTCAGTGCTCGGCAATTTGGACCACGAGATATCGTCGACGGAAAACGGAATCAAGGTTGGAAACGATGAGTTTCGTGTCTTTTCAGAAAAGGATCCTGCGGCCATCGACTGGGCTTCTGTGGGCGCCGAAATCGTAGTCGAGTCGACCGGGCGTTTTACGAAAGCTGAAGACGCAAAGAAGCATCTGCGCGGATCGGTGAAGAAGGTGATCATCTCAGCGCCCGCCAAAAATGAAGACATCACCATCGTCCTCGGTGTAAACGAAGAACAGTACGTCGCCGCCAATCATCACGTGCTCTCAAATGCTTCGTGTACGACCAACTGTCTGGCGCCAGTCGCGAAGGTTATTCACGAGAAGTTTGGGATTAAATCGGCTCAGATGACTACGATTCACTCGTACACGAACGATCAGCAACTGCTGGATCTGCCGCACAAGGACATGCGTCGAGCCCGCGCTGCCGCCTTGAATATGATTCCGACGTCCACCGGCGCCGCCAAAGCAGTAGCCCTGGTTTTGCCTGAACTAAAAGGAAAGTTTGATGGCATCTCGGTGCGCGTGCCTACGCCTAACGTGTCGTTGGTTGACGTGGTCATGGAAGTTGAGAAAGACACGACGGCGGAGGAAGTGAATCGCGCGTTGAAAGATGCAGCGAATGAAGAACTCAGCGGCATCCTGGCCTTTTGTGAAGAGCCGCTTGTATCGGGCGACTTTAAGAAGAACTCAAACTCCTCGATCGTTGACGCCGAGTACACCAAAGTTATCGGCGGACGACTGGTCAAGGTTCTTTCATGGTACGACAACGAGTGGGGCTATTCCTGCCGCGTCCGGGATTTGATCAAGTACATCGCCGGGAAAGGCCTTTAAGACATCGTGATAAGTGATAAGTGCTGAGTGCTGTGTGCTGAGACAATGTTCAGAGTTCAAGCTTTAGCTTGCGTGGATGCGATGGCACGCAACCTAAAGCTTGAACTCGAACATTGTCTCGGACACAGCACTCTTTACTGTTTCTTCATGAAAAAGCTATCAATTAAAGATTTGGATCTCAAAGGTAAGCGCGTGTTCGTTCGCGTCGACTTCAACGTGCCCATCAAGGACGGCAAGGTTGATGACGACACACGTATTGGGGCGTCGTTGCCCACGATCAGAAACGCGATGGAGCAGGGTGCGCGCGTGATTCTAGCTTCGCACCTCGGACGACCCAAAGGTGAACGCGTTGACAAATACAGTTTGAAACCAGTAGCTGAGCATCTCTCGACATTGCTCGGGAAACCGGTTCTGTTTGCAGACGACTGCGTAGGCCAAGATGCAGAGACTAAATCGGCCGAACTGCAGGATGGTGATGTGCTCCTGCTGGAAAACCTGCGCTTTCACAAAGAAGAAGAGAAGAATGACGACGGCTTCGCGAAAAAACTGGCAACACTCTGCGATGGTCTGTTCGTGAACGACGCGTTCGGCGCCGCACATCGTGCTCACGCTTCAACTGCCGGCATAACGAAACATGTGCACAAGGCTGCTGCGGGATTGTTAATGCAGAAGGAGCTGGAGTATCTCGGCCGCGTAATCAGTGATCCTGAACATCCTTTCGTTGCCATCCTTGGCGGTGCGAAAGTGTCGGATAAGATTCCCGTCATCAACGCGCTAATCGATCGGAAGGTCAACAAAATTCTGATTGGCGGCGCTATGGCTTACACGTTTCTCAAGGCCCAGGGATTTACTGTCGGCAAGTCGTTGGTTGAGAACGAAATGCTGGATACCGCAAACGGGATCAGGGAGCGAGCTGAGTCGGCCGGCATTGAGTTCCTTTTGCCTACGGATCACCAGGTCGTCGACAGTTACGAACCTGTTAAAGGCGACAAGATTATAGCCAAGACGATCCCCGTTGAGTTTACGAACGCCGGTCACGCCGGCATGGACATCGGGATCGAATCCGTCCAGCACTTTCGCAATGCCATTCAGGACGCACGTACTATCATTTGGAATGGCCCTATGGGTGTATTCGAAGAACCGCCATTCAATGAAGGAACGATTGGTGTGGCGCATGCAGTCGCCGAAGCCGCTGATGGCGGCGCAATAGTCATTGTCGGCGGCGGTGATTCTGTGGCGGCGGTCAACGAAGCGGGAGTTGCCGATCGCATCACCCACATCTCAACCGGCGGGGGCGCAACGTTGGAATTCCTGGCAGGTAAAGAGTTGCCGGGCGTCGCAGCGCTGAACAACAAATGATGTCAGAGGTCAGATGTCAGATGTCAGATATCAGGCGGTGTCGGCTTTGCTCGTTTTCTGGCTTTCCAGTTCTGATGAGAGACCTCTAACTATGACCTATGACCTGTGACATATGACATATGACATCTGACATCTGATATCTGACATCTGAAATCTACCTATGAGAAAACCTGTAATCGCCGGTAACTGGAAGATGTACAAATCGATTAGCGAGTCGGTTAATACCGTGCTGGCACTTAAACCGCTCGTTGCCAATGCCAACCATTGCGAAGTGGTTGTGGCGCCTGTTTTTACGTCGCTGAAAATTGTGGCAGATCGATTGGAAGGTTCGAATATTCAGGTTGCCGGGCAAAACTGCTCTACTGAAGTTGAAGAGGGAGCGCACACGGGCGAGGTGGCCGCCTTCATGTTGCGCGACGCCGGCGCCCGCTATGTGATCGTTGGTCATTCCGAACGCCGGCAACTTTATTTTGAAACGGACTCCATGGTTCAGCGGAAGTGTGAAGCAGCGCTTACTGCCGGATTGATGGTTATCCTGTGCGTGGGTGAGAGCCTCGAGCAACGCGAACAGGGAACTGCCGAAAACGTTGTGAGTGGCCAATTAAACGGCGGACTCGGCAGTTTGACAGCCACAGATCTCGACCGTATCATCATCGCCTACGAGCCTGTTTGGGCCATTGGCACGGGACGTACAGCGACGCCGGAGCAAGCGCAGGAAATGCACGCGTTTATCCGGCGCGTTTTCGCGGATAGGTACTCAAAAGAGGCGGCTGACGCCATGCGGATTTTGTACGGCGGGTCAGTTAAACCCGATAACATTGCGGGCCTGATGAGCCAAAAAGATATTGACGGCGCGCTCGTAGGCGGCGCCAGTTTAAAAGCAGAAAGTTTCGCGCAAATAGTTAATTACGAAAGGCGGTAAATGGTAAATAGTAAATGGTAAATGGCTTCGCGGACGTGCGACGCTCTACCAATAAGTAGTGTCCGATACTATTTACTATTCACCATTTACCATTCACTCTTTATGCTAACTTACATTTTATACAGCCTGTTCATACTGTCATGTGTAGTGCTGGTGGTGGCGGTGTTATTGCAGCCCGGTAAATCGAGCGCAGGCGATCTTTTTTCAGGCGGTGTTT
>Ga0209486_10001443_pt1 | contig 10307 bp, 5 predicted proteins | sample NCCompost_FD_187518 | JGI IMG/M metagenome (GOLD analysis project Ga0209486, IMG submission 187518) | Agricultural soil microbial communities from Utah to study Nitrogen management - NC Compost (SPAdes) (version 2) | ecosystem: Environmental > Terrestrial > Soil > Agricultural land | place: USA... | reverse complement strand
CGACGCCGTTGAAGAACGGTCTGTTTCATAACAATCGCGACGGCACGTTTACTGATGTGACGGACAAAGCGGGCGTTGCGGGGGGGAGATTCGGAATGGGCATCGCCGCCGCGGATTACGATGGCGACGGCAATGTCGATCTTTACGTTACGAACTACGGACCAAACATTCTCTATCGCAACAATGGCAACGGCACTTTTACCGACGTGACGGAAAAAGCAGGCGTTGCGGCTCCTGGTTGGTCCACCTGCGCCACCTGGTTCGACTACGACAACGACAATAAGCTCGATCTATTTGTGTCGAGTTTTGTTTTCTACGACAAGTCGCAGAATCCGCTGTGCACCGATCCCACCTTGCAGCGGCGTTATTACTGCGTACCCCGGCTTTTCAAACCAACGCCTTCGTACCTTTACCGCAACGCCGGTAACGGCACATTTCAGGACATGAGCCGCGAATCGGGTATCGCGACGCATCCGGGCAAGTCGTTTGGGGCGGTCGCTACCGATATCAACAACGACGGCCTCCTCGATCTATTCGTCGCCAACGATACGATGCCCAACTTTCTCTTCGTTAATAAAGGCAAAGGGAAGTTTGAAGAAATCGGGCTCGCCGCGGGTGTGGCTTACGGCGAATCCGGACGACCGCGATCGGGAATGGGCGTGGATGCGGCTGATTACGACGGCGACGGTTGGCAAGATTTGTTCGTTGCCAACATCGATCACGAGTTCTTCAGTCTTTATCACAACGACCGCGAGTTGATCTTCACTGACCAGCCGGGCGAGATCGCGCCATCGACACACCTACTCAGTGGTTGGGGGCTTAAGTTCTTCGATTACGATAACGACGGCGATCCCGACTTGTTTCTCGTGAACGGTCATCCCGACGATATGATCGAATCGAGACTTCCGCGCGTCAGGCACCGCGAGCCGTTGTTGATGTTTGAAAACACCGGCCGCGTTTTCAAAGACGTTAGTGCGCGGTCGGGCGCTGTTTTTAGTAAGGTGTTTTCGGGACGTGGTATGGCTCTCGGCGATTTCGACAACGACGGCGATTCAGATGTGCTGGCGTCGAACAACGGCGAGCCGCCGCTGCTTTTGCGTAACCAGGGCGGCAACCGTAACAACTGGATCGGGCTTCAACTCGTAGCGACGCAGAGCAATCCTGAAGCAGTGGGCGCTGTGATCACGTGGCAGGCCGGTGCGGTGAAGCGCAGTCGCTTGAAGGTCGGTGGCGGAAGTTATCTTTCGTCGCACGATCCGCGTGAGATACTCGGCGTTGGTGCGGCCGCGAAGATCGATTCGATTGAGATACGTTGGCCCAGTGGCAAGGTCGATAAACTTACAAACCTCCCTCTAAACCGGTATGTGAAAGTGGTTGAAGGTGAAGGTCTCCGTCTTAAATAGAATTGCTGGTCTATGTGTGATCGGATTGGTTGGCGTCTTCGGATACGCGCAACGCGAGAACATCTTTTCCGACTGGCGTCCGAACTCCAACACGCACGGTGTGGGCTATGTTGGGAGCAAGTCGTGCCTCCAGTGTCACAAGGCGCAGGCGCCGCAGTTAAATACGCCGATGGGCCAGGCGCTAGAAGTTGCACCTGACTGTCGCATCATCACCGCTCGCGGAAAGCTCACGTTTAAAAACGGACCTTACAGCTACGAACTAGCACGCCAGGGTACGTCAGTCGTTTACACGGTCGCGGGTTGGTTGCGTGGCTTGTCACAATCCTCACGAGAAGCTCGAGAAAGACGCGGCCTACTACGATCCGAAATGTCTCGCCTGCCATCTGACGAAACCAACTGACACGAGTACCACTCGCCGTGACGCCGACGCGTGTCCGGTAAGTACCAAACAATGCGTGACCTGTCACATGCCCAAAGTGGACCTCCCCGGCATGCACGCTTCATTCACAGATCATTGGATCCGCATCGCCCGCCCCGGCGATCCAGTGCCTCGTTAACGTAATTCAAAATCTCGTTGACAGCCGAAAAGCACAGGAGTAGAGTGTGGGCCAAGTTTTCTCCCGCTCTCAGAAACCGATTCGCGTAACTCCAACTCGCTGGAGTTGCTAAAAGCCCACGGTCGCCACAAAAACTTTTAACGTTCGCTCCCGAACGTAGGAGACTCGTATGCTTAGACCAAACAGCTCACGCACTCTCAATGCTCTCTATAGCTCAGCGTTGGTAATTCTCCTTTTGACCAGCCTATGCATGGCCCAGGACGGTACGAACAAACGCGGCTTTAGTCCGGGAAATTCGTTCTCGATCGGCGATATCGAAACTATCAATACAACGAACGGCAATCTAATGCTGCGCTTCCCGTTAACCGCACTACCGAGTGGACGCAATGGTCTATCAGCCGGTCTCAATCTCTACTACAACAGCAAACTCTACGACACGGAAACGCAGTGGTTTGCTGACCCTAATGGCTCGTGCGAAATGGTTGGTGACGAGGGTAGCGCAATCATGGTGTGTCCTTATTACCAGAAGAGCGTGTTGAAGGAGAGTCCACGAGGCGGCTGGCGATTCGGTACGATGTACTCGATCGAGCTATTGGACCGGCACGATCAGTTCAACAATGTTCCGCAGGAACTGAAACCACAATGCTTGAACCTAAACTGGCAAGCTTACAATCCAGGCTATTACGAGATGCGCTATCGCTATAAGCTGATGTTGCACTTTCCCGACGGCAGTAGTCATGAGATGCGGCCGAATGGATGGAGTGACGGCAACTTCAACGATCCTCTCGGCGACTGGTTTGACATCCGGCCGGATGGATTCTGGCACGATTGCCACAACAATCAGTGGGTTCAAAATACTATTACTTATTACAGCATTGACGGCAGTTTCCTGCGGCTCGACGTTCAACATGACGGCAACACTGCGGGTGCCTGGCTGGACAATCCGTGGACGCTGTACTTTCCGGACGGTAGCAAAGTAACCAACAATCAGCCAAATAACGAACCACAACGTTTTTACGACCGCAACAACAATTACGTGGAGTTGCTGGGAGCTGAAATAAGAGACCAGTTCAATCGCTCGATCTCGACGGTGACGTCGCAGGGATTTGGCGAGACGTTGGTCTGGACCATTCAGTGGAAAACGATCAGTGTTCTGAAAAACTACTGGCCCTGCGCCCAGAGTCTCAACTGCCCGCCTGACGTGCAACAGCCTGAACCGTATGGGTACCCTCGTTTAGTGATAGATACCATCACAACGCCCGCTCAGGCTGGTGGCCTGACTTATCAGTTCCACTACAACGCCCCGGATCATGTTCCCGGACAACCGCTGGTACCCTCTCTGGGCTGGGGTGAGATCAGTGGGATAACTCTGCCTTCCGGTGCGCAAGTCAATTACGCGTGGGCGCAGGATGGAACCCCGGTAGCTAACTTCACGCCCGATATCCTGCAAAATGCACCGACCAGCAAAGTGCTCAGCTACGACCAGGAGTACGACGGCACTGTAACGCCCGCACCTGATGAGATCTGGACGTACGACATTAATCCCGGCGGAGGCAGCAGCGTCACTGCGCCGGATGGCGGCGTGACTACCACTGGATTCATTGACCCATCCGCTGCGTCGTGGAATGCCGGCCTAAACCTAGTGACTATTGGTCCGGACGGTACTAAGACGGAAACTATCTGGGATCGAAATAACCTGGCGACCAACGCGAGCGCCAATCCATACCCGAAGATTGTTTTCACGTCAATAAAGAGCGGAAGCACTTACGTCAAGACTGCGATCAAAGACTTCAAGTACGACAAGAACGGGAATGTCACGCGCGTAGCAGAGTACGACTGGGTAAATTATGGCGACGTGCCGCGGTCTTCTGGCATGCCTACAGGTGTGCCCGCTGTTGCACCGACACGTGTTACGGTGAATACGTATTTCAACTCAACGCCCGCCGCCTCTCAGCTTGCCGGTAGCAACACGAATGTTTATTGGTCGTCAGGATCGCCACGCGTGAAGAACGCCGTTGCGTCGACGGAGATTCGGAAAGTATTGCCTGGTGGCGCTGAAGTTGTGGTAAGTCGGTCCGAGTACACCTACGACAATCCATCCGTTCCCGGCAACGTGACGCAAGTGCGCAGTTGGGATTCCACAAAAGGTTCGTATAGCAACCCACTCACGACCGGAAACTCCCTGTCGGCGACCACGCAATACAACCAGTACGGCATGCCGACGCTCATCACTGACGCGCGCGGTCTCAAAACTCACATGACGTATGGACCGATCGGTACGGCAACAGATCTGTATCCCACGCAGATAAAGACTGCCTATCAAACGGCACAGGAACGGACTGAGACTCGTGAATATAACCTGGCCACTGGTCTGGTGACCCGAGTCACGGATGTCGACAACGACGTTTCGACGGCGACGACGTTTGACGTCCTTGGACGACCTACACTCATAACATCAGCGCAAGGAAAACCTGAGGAATACCGTACGGCTTACGAGTATTCCGATGTACTACGGCGCGTGATTTCACGCGCAGATCTAAACACATTAGGCGATGGAAAGTTGGTTTCAATTCAACACTTCGATCAGCTAGGCCGGGTGCGCCTCAGCAGACAACTCGAAGATGCTTCTTCCCAGACCGCAGCCGATGAAACTACGGGCATCAAAGTGCAAACGCGGTATCGTTTCTCGGGTTCGAACAGTTATGTGCTGGTGTCTAACGCCTACCGAGCAGCCACGTCCGCCGCAGCCAGTAGCGAGCCAACTATGGGTTGGGCCAGAAGCAAAAGCGACAATGCTGGAAAAGTCATCGAAGTCCAGACTTTTGGCGGTGCTAGCTTGCCCGCACCTTGGGGGTCCAACAGCACCGGCACCGGGACAGTCACGACCGCCTACGATGCAAACGTCACAACCGTTTCTGATCAGACGCAAAAACAACGACGCAGCATCATCGACGGCCTGAGCCGTTTGATTCGCGTCGACGAACCGAACGCAAGCGGAATTCTTGGTGACGTCGCGGCGCCCAATCAACCGACGCATTACACGTATGATGTGATGAGTAACCTCACGAGAGTTACGCAAAGTGATGCCACTACGACGCAACAACGAGATTTCGTCTACAGTTCGCTTTCCCTGTTGATACAAGCCCAGAATCCGGAGGGCGGAACTGCCGATTACAAATATGACGAGAGCGGTAACCTGATAGTGAGGAAGGATGCGCGCGGAGTTTCAACCCACTACTCATACGACTCTCTTAATCGAATCACGCGGCGTTGGTACAACGGTTCTGACTCTTTGTCCAATACAGTCCACAATCAGCCTGTTCTCCCGTCGGGCGTCGGTCAAACGGATGAAGTGAAGTTCTACTATGACGCGCAATCTTTGACGGGTGCGCCGGCGGGCTATTCACGCGGCACTGCGATTGGCCGGCTTGTGGCCCAGACTTATGGCGTCGGAACAAATGGCGATTACTTCACCTACGACAACCTGGGACGAGTGACGCGAAAGTACCAGCAGACCGGCACTAAGGACTATAAAGTCGAGGCTACTTACAACCGGGCTGGCGCAATCATCCAACTGAAATATCCATCAGAGCGCATTGTCAACCACACGTACGATCCGGCGGGCCGGTTGAACGTCGTCGATGGAAACCTTGGTGGCTCCCAACGCACCTACTCCACCGGAATCATTTACTCGCCAAGTGGGGGAATGACTAAAGAACAGTTTGGTACCAACACGGCCGTCTACAACAAACTGTTCTACAACAGTCGTGGACAACTGGCGGAAATCCGCGCCAGCACGAGCTACAACGGACCAACTGATTACTCCGCCGACCGCGGTGCCATCGTCAACTACTACAGCACTAACTGCACCACCGCCATATGTTCAGGCCAGAGTATGCCGGACAACAGCGGCAATCTGCGAAAACAGGAGATTCACATTCCCAGTCAGACGATGCGTTACCAGGAATACGACTACGACAGTCTGAATCGATTGAAGCGCGTGCATGAATACACCGGCAACACCGCACTCGATTGGCAACAGGAGTTTGATTACGACCGCTGGGGCAATCGCACTATTAATGCGACGGGCACGTGGATCGGAAATCAAAACAATCCGCAGAATCCGCTGCTAAACGAAATGCAGTTCGATGCCAATATACTGGCGTCTACCAATCGCCTTCAGGCTCCGGGGGATCAGGCGCTGCCTGAGAATCAGAAACGCATGCGTTACGACGCCGTGGGTAATCTCACGAATGACACTTACACCGGGGCCGGCAATCGCACTTACGACGGCGAGAACAAGATCACATCCGCCTGGGGTGGCAACAACCAGGCGCAACTGTATGGCTACGACCCATCGGGCCAGCGCATAAAGCGGACGGTCAATGGCGTTGAGACTTGGCAGGTATATGGATTCGGTGGCGAACTACTCGCTGAATATCCAGCCAATGGTGAGTTGCCTAATCCACAGAAAGAATATGGTTATCGCAATGGTCAGTTGCTGCTTACGGCCGAAGCCGGCAGCGGCGGAGGCGCGCAGAACGTCAACTGGACCAACGCTGTGGGTGTGTCGATTTCCAGCAACAACCTGACGCGGACCATGGCGGGTGATGGCTGGAGCACGGGCGCCATTTCGAGTCAGATGATCGCTTCCGGTGACGGCTATGCCGAGTTCACTGTCACTGAGACAAACAAGAGGCGCTCGTTTGGGTTGACCAGTAACACCTCCGTCACCTCCTTCCAATACATCTCCTATGGCATGCACATCGCTGAGGATGGCCAAATAACTATTCACGAGGGCCTTGGCGTCTACGGTGTCTTTGGGACTTACACAACGGGCGACAAGTTGCGAGTGTCCATAGAAGGCGGTGTGGTGAAGTATCGCAAGAATGGAACGTTACTGCGGACAAGCACGCTCGCACCGACTTATCCGCTATTCGCCGGAGCGTCGATCTACTCAAACGCTGGCACTGTTACTGCTGCGGTCATTACTTCAGGCTTGCATAGTGCGGTATGGACCAACGCTGTGGGCGTGTCGATTTCCAACAACAACCTGACGCGGACCATGGCTGGTGACGGCTGGAGCACGGGCGCGATTTCGAGCCAGTCGATAGCTTCCGGTGACGGCTATGCGGAGTTCACGGTCACTGAGACGAACAAGAGGCGCTCGTTTGGGTTGACCAGTAACACCTCCGTCACCGCCTACCAACACATCTCCTATGGCATGCACATCGCTGAGGATGGGCAGATAACTATTCACGAGGGCCTTGGCGTCTACGGTGTCTTTGGTACTTACACGGCCGGCGACAAGTTGCGAGTGTCGATAGAAGGCGGCGTGGTGAAGTATCGAAAGAATGGAACCCTACTGCGCACCAGCACTCTCCCACCGACATATCCGCTGTACGCAGGTGGGTCGATCTACAGCAATGCCGGCACTGTCACCAACGCGGTCTTGACGTCAGGTACCATCGGTTCAGCGACCAATTTTCGATGGCTGGTGACCGATCATCTTGGCACCCCACGTATGATCTTTGATCAGACGGGTGAGCTGGCGAACATGACACGCCACGATTATTTGCCCTTCGGCGAAGAAATATTCGCCCCCACCGGCGGTCGCTCGACCGCGATGGGCTACGCAGGTGGCGACGGCGTGCGACAGCAATTTACTGCATACGAACGGGACGTTGAGACGGGCTTGGACTATTCGAATGCCAGGTACTTTGCAAACACTCAGGGACGATTCACTAGTCCAGATCCGATGCTATCAAGCGGCAAGCCTCCCGAGCCGCAAAGCTGGAACCGATATGCGTATGTCCTAAACAATCCGCTAGTTTATGTTGACCCGAGTGGACTGATCTGGGGATACCAAGATGGCACCAACGGTAACGGCGAAAGAGTGCGAACATTCATGTGGTTTGACGGCGACCAAGTTGATGAGGGCTGGGATCCTTACTACAGTTCTCATTATGTAGCAAGAGATGAAGTGCTCTGGCTTGATTCGGGGTCAAGCGAGTCTTTGCGCATTGCCAGATCAAATTTTAGTGAAGAAGAATATGCCTCCCTGCTGGGAGCTCAAGGTCTGGACTGCACCGCATTCAGCGATCAACAGCGCAATATTGTAAACCGTGAGATCGCCGATCAGGTCGGACGAGGTTGGCGGTATGGTTTAATGAAGGGGATCGCCGGAATGGCCGGGGGCCTCGCTGGAAGTTTTGGTAGCGGACTCAATTTTACCTTTGGGGCAACCGCCAGACAGGCTAATAGGTTGCCGCCGGTCCTGTTTCACTACACAGATGAAGCGTCAGCTGGACTGATACAAAGTTCACAGCTTGGACGACCGGGAGGGCAATTGTTTATGACGAACAACGGAGGACTGACGCCTCTGCAGGCACAACTAGAGCTATCCCTTCCACAATCTAATACTGCGCGGGCCCTGTTTGCCGTTGATACCCAAACCCTTAGCGGATTGAATCTCGTCAGGTCAGGACGTGTGACTGGAAACGTTTTTAGCAGACCAGGCGGCGGCTTCGAATTCCAGTTTGGGTCGGGAACGACCGTCCCGCAAGGATCATTTACAAGGTTCAGGTTTTAGAGTAGCGCATGCGAGTGACGGAACCACATGGCCAGCTCTTTGAGTTGGCGCTTGAGCGTCTTCGTGATGGGGATTCTTTTAACCTTGAGGGCGTAAGCTTCTGGCTCGCACCCGATGGTAATCTTGAGGTGAGCGTTGAATCAAGCAGGCGTATCGAAAATACAACTGAGCAGACGGCGTTGGCTGATCTGCAAAGGGCCATGAAACTTGTTGTTGATCTTGCGTCAACCAGTCCTTCTTTCGCGTCTTTAGCTCGAGCTCACCCCCAGCGTTTCAGTCTTATCCATGATTATGGAACGGGGTCAGTAGAGTTAGGTCGTTTAGAAGATGGTGAATTGAGATGGGCAAGAGGAATGCCCTGGAAGAAATGATGAATTCAAAGTCCAAAGAAGAACCAAACCTTCACGATCGGTTGCATACAGAAGGCTGGAAAATTCTTGAAGGTGAGGTTCACCTCGAAGGGCCGGAGCCTTTGCGTAGACCCGGATGGTTGTCGCGAAGGAAACTGAAAAAAGCGATCTCACTTTTTGAGCAGATGTTAGCAATTAATCCGACGAGTTGGTCTGCGATGTGGGCATTAGGGAAGATCTATCAACGAATGGGCGACGATGCGAAGGCACTGGAATGGTTTACGAGAGCCCACCAAATTGAACCGTTGAACCCAGATGTTATGAGAGAGGCGGCTCTTTCTGCATTAAACGTGGGAAAGGGCAAAGAAGCGGAAGATTTCACGACCTCTGCAATTGAGTTGAAGCCTAATGACGCCGGGTTGATCTCCAATCTCGCTCTTGCCCTGCTGCTTAATAACAAGTCGAGAGAAGCAAAAGAAAAGGCTGAGGAGGCTGTTCGCGCTAATCCAGCCGACTTTGTGTCCAAGAACGTGCTGGAGTTCATAGATGATGTCGTTTCAGGAAAAAGGCCTTACCCGAAGAACCTTCGTGATATAGGCTAAGAATAAACCCTTGAAGAATCACAGCCGAGGGTAAGGAGCACAAAGCAAAGAACGTCGGCACCCACCTCCTCATATTTGAATTCTCAAAGAATGCCGATGGATCCGTCAAGAGGAATTCTGATGGGGCAGCCATCGGAACGCTCACGCTTAATAACCAGAAACTAGGTGGCTGCACAAAATACGACCTTAACAAAATGATTAGTCAAGTAAAGCGAGAACAGGGGCGCCTAACGGGACTTGCCGCGGACTCATACCTTATGGCGCAAGCCGGATGGATGGAGCTCTATTATGTCGGGACATATGAGAACGGAGTTCTGTTCCACCGTTTAGTCGTTGTGGGTGACGCCACCACCGGGTATAGCGTATCGGGAGTCTAGTTCCAACCAGAGCCTTATCCAAACAGTCCGCTTCGTCGGAACCTGGGGACGAAGATTCCGGTTCAATAGGTTCAATCGGCTTTCGCCTATCACTCTGACACTTCACAACGGATCGAGATTTTAGTACACCTTGATCCAATGATTGCGCACCTTCGGCCGGATGCGCGCGCCGGCGTGGGTAGAGAAGATCACGTTGGATGTTTGGTTGGGGAGGTGGCAGTCGACGCATTTGCCCGCAAGCGTGCGGCCGCGCCGAGGGAAGAGACCGCAGCTCTCGACCTTGTGACACGTGAGGCAGCGGGAAGAGAAATCTTTGACGTCGCGCTGTGGAATGTGAACGTCGTGACACGTCGAACACGTCATGTTCGATGACTTGAAGCATTTGCTTCGTTCGAGTAACGCGACCTGGTTGCCGTGAACGTCAAG
>Ga0209486_10001442_pt1 | contig 10316 bp, 9 predicted proteins | sample NCCompost_FD_187518 | JGI IMG/M metagenome (GOLD analysis project Ga0209486, IMG submission 187518) | Agricultural soil microbial communities from Utah to study Nitrogen management - NC Compost (SPAdes) (version 2) | ecosystem: Environmental > Terrestrial > Soil > Agricultural land | place: USA... | reverse complement strand
GGCCTGGACATCTGGATGAAGGTTTTCACCATATTCGACCGAGAGCACCGGCCTGGTTGGCGGCTCGAATTCCACGCCGACTGAAGCGGCCACGTAGCCGCGCTGCTCCGGTATCGAGACGGCGCTGGCGCTGCCCGGCTGTTGACACAATGCCGACGTGGAAAATGCGAGAACCAACGCCGGGACAAGAACCAACGGTTTTGCTACCTGCACGGCATCACTCCTGTCAGCGTCGCGTCAAGTTGAAGGTGTGCTTGGCAACGAACCCACCAACAGGTTGGCCGCCGGCGTCCAATAGGTTGTAGGTGTGCGCGGCGACACCGCTGACACCGGTGACATTCACCGGGGCATTCAGTGACGCGGTCAAGGACGATCCGACCAGCATCATCTGGCGCACTGGCGTATTCCCCTGCGCATCGGGCATGCACCGGATGACCAGCGGCAGTTCACTGCACGCCGTGGCGTCGAGCGCCATGCCACCGTTCGAGCCGATCGTTCCGGAATACGTGCACGCAAGGCCGGTTTCTGACGACGTCAGGCGGCCTTCCACCTTCGTGCCGTCCTGCGTGATCTGCAGGCTGCTGTCGTTTGATTGACCGATGACAGCCGCAAACGTCTGACCGACGCATTCGAGGGAGCCGGCCGTCCGGACGATCCCCGTTCCGCCGGTGACGTCGGTAAACGTCAGGGTTCCGGCCCATAGACCGCCGACCTTCGGCATCAGGAGCGGCGTGAGCGTCGTCACACTCGGCGCTGTTGGCGTGGTCGGCGTGGGCCCACAGGCAGCGGTCGCCACGATTACGGCGAGCGTTGTGGCCCACCTCGGAAACCGGACACTCATCAAATTACGCTCCTTGTTGATCGCACATCGAAGTCTTGCGCGAATTGAACGGCTGCCTGCTCCGGCTGCAAGAGCCATGCTCCGCGAAAATGCGCCCAACTGACGCTCTTTCATCGGGAAGTCCGCCGAGCGCCAGACTTGATTCGGGCCACGACCAGCCATCGCGCTCGAGAGAAGGCCGCGCTATTGGGCGGGTGCGAAATACCCACCGGCGCTCTTCACCGTGACGTCCTGTCCTTTGACCCTGATCTCGACCTTCCGCCATTTGCCGTCGCGAATGCGGTTGGTGGATTCGTAGCCCACGACGTACCGGCGCCGCAGCTCGTCGAGGATCTTCTGGTAGGCGCCGGCCAGCGCGGTCACGTCACTCGGAAAGTACGCAGAGCCGCCCGAGCGGTCTGCGAGCTGCTGCAAGGCAGCCTTGTCGAGCCGCGAACCCAGGCCGACCGCGTATACGGTCGCCTCGCTCTGCTGGAGCTTCCGTAGAACGTCGTCCCACGTACGGACGCTTCCAGGCCCATTCGATGCGGCGTTCTCATCCCGTCCGTCGGTGACGACCACGACAACGCGCCGCCCGGTGGGCGCTTCGAAGGTGAGTGATGAAAGTGAGTTGTACAGCGCGTCATACAACGCAGTGCCCCCGGCGGCGATGTACTCGTCGATCGCCTGCAGCGACCAGTCGCGCCGTTCCGTCGGCAGGTGCACGAAGCGGGCTTCATCGCCGAACATGATCATGCCGAGCCTGTCTTCTGTCCGCATCGAGCCGACAAACTCGCGGGCCGCCATCTGCGCCTGCTCGGCGCTGCGTTTCATGCTGCCGCTCGCGTCGAGCGCCAACATGATCGTGACCGGCAGGACCGCGTCGTGGAACGTGTCAAGGCTCTGGGGCACGCCGTCTTCAACCACGACGACGTCGTCACGTGTGACGGTCGCAGCTGCTTCACGGTTTCCCACCGCCGTGAACTCGAGATATGCGCGAATGGGAGGCGCCAGGGGGGCCGTATAGCCCTCGCGTGCCCGCACGCGCACGCCTGGTGTTCGTGTCTTCACGCTGACTTGACGCCAGCTGCCGTCGCGCCGTTGATTCGTCGGCGTATAGGTGACCAGGTACTTATGCTGCACGTCAGCAGCCGTCGTGGCATAGGCTTCCGCCAGACGGTGGGCGTCGCGTGGGAACCAGGCCCGTCCGCCAGTCTGCTCGGCGAGCTGCGAAAGCAGCTTTTCGCCCTTCAGGGAAATCCCGGCAACTCCCCCGACACCGATCACGTACAGCGTCGTATCGCTCTCACGCAGCGCGGCCACAGTAGCGGCGAAATCCTCGGTGCTGTCCTCGTCGTAGCCGTCGGTAATCAGCACGATGGCGTGTCGCTCATGCTCGTTGTGAATGACGGACGTGGCCTGTCTGAGCGAATTCAGAATGGCGGTCCCACCCGCAGGACGGATGGCGCCGATCGCCTCGAGAATGGTCGCGCGATCGAGCGTGGGGCCCGTGACACTGGTTATGCCCTGCGAAAACGGGGCGACGACGACTCGGTCCTGGGGATGCAGGGGGTCGAGGAGGGCCCTGGCCGTCGACCTGACGACGGTCGCGCGCATCGCCATGCTCTGACTGCTGTCGACCAGAAGCGTAAACAGCGCCGGCGCGCGCTCCTGGGCCACCAGATCGATGACCTGCGGTTCGGTACCCTCGGCGAGCTCGAAATCAGCGGCATTCAGGTCTCGAACGAAACGTCCTTTGTCATCGACGACGGACGCCTCGATCGCCACGCTCGTCACTTCGGCCGCCTCGGTGACCGCAAGCGGCTCCAGAACGACCGCGTCGGTGAGCACTTCGCCGGAAGGCAGCTCCGCGCGCACCATGAGTTCGCGTCGCTCGAACGGATTGTCATCGTTCCAATGTGCCTCGAAAGGAGCACCATCCGTGTCGCTCGTCAGATACAGCTTGTCTACGTAGAAGTCCGCCTGCAGCGGAGTCGCAATCCGTTCTCCGTCCAGTCTCGCGACAATGCGTATGGTGCCGGGCAAGCCGGTGCGGCCGAGCGGCGACGTGATTCGCAGGCTCGGCGAGCGGTCGTCGGCTCGCGCGCCGAGCGCCACGATGACGGTCCCGGCGATCGCCAGAGCCGCGACAAACGTGGCGACTAGGCCTGGACGGTCGCGTTCTCGGAATCGTCCACGAAGTAGCCTGCGCATGCGGCCTCCAGCAAGTCGAGCGTCAAACGAGGCGGTTCCCCGACGTACTCCGCATGAGCCAGCGCCTGTTCGATGAGATCGCGAGGATGGCACCCGCGCATCTGAATGCCGCGCGGACGGAAATAACCCGTCAACAGCTGCTCCACCAGACTCGGGTCGTAATGCAGGTGGCGTTGGCGGCAGAAATTCTCGAAGATCTGAATGAAATCTGCCTTGGTCGGGCTTTCGCAGAACACCTTGTAGTGGATTCGCCGAAGGAAGGCTTCGTCGACGAGCTCGGCCGGCCGGATGTTGGTCGCGAACACGACCAGCACCATGAACGGGAGATCAAATTTCTGTCCGGTCTGGAGCGTCAGGAAATCGACGCGGCTTTCGAGCGGGACGATCCAGCGATTCAACAGGTCGCGCGGCGAACAGTGCTGTCGCCCGAAGTCATCGATGACCAGTACCCCGCCATTGGCCCGCGCCTGAACTGGCGCGGTGTAAAAGCCGGCGGTATCGGAGTAGGCGAGATCGAGCGCCTCCAGCGTCAGCTCGCCGCCTACCATCACCATCGGCCGACGACACCTGACCCATCGCGCGTCGCGCCGCCGTCCGACAGTGAGAACGGTGGGGTCGACATCCCCGTCGTCATCAAGCCGCTGATGATTCACCGGATCGTAGAACTTGATGATCTGACCCTCGACCTCCAGTGCATGCGGAATCGCAATTTCGCCGTCCTGGAGATGACGGATGGCCTGCGCGATCACAGTCTTGCCGTTGCCAGGAGGGCCGTAGACGAACATCGAATGCCCTGCCGCGACCGCCGGACCGACCTGATCGAGAACCTTCTGACTGATGACCAGGTGTGAGAACGCTTCCCGGACGCGTGCCCGCGTCACGGCGCGCGGCGCCGCAAGCCGGTACGCCTCCATATAGGCGCGGTACTGGCTCAACGGGACAGGTGCGACGCCTGTGTACTGACTCTGTTCGAGGAAGAGCAGCGCGCGGCGACGCCCTTCATCGGTGATCCGGTACCGATAGGAGGGCCCACCGATCATCGAGCCCCCGAAAATCTCGCACTGATGTGTGCGCTTCAGGAAGTCGAGCACCGGTTCAATCACCGTAAATTCCAGGCCGATGCGGCGGGCGAGCTCGAGGCCGCTGTAATCCGAGCCAAAGTGCATGACCTTCAGCAACAGCTGGGTCACGAAGTCGTGCGTGAGCCCCGCGTCTTCCAGCGTCTTCGGCGCCGGCGGATGAAGATCGGCGATGTCGGCTGCCGGAGGCGCCTCTTCCGCGCCCGCGGGCCCCCAAACGATGCTCATTCATCGCCTCCTGCCATCGACCCCTGCTGCTCGGCCTGTCGCGCACGCACGCCCGCCAGCCGCATGGCTGGCCGCGCCGCCTGCGCTGCCTGAAACGCCGTCACCGACTCCGAGTAACGGCGTCTCGCGAGATGCGCGATGCCGAGGTTGTAGAGGGCGCCGGGACGATCGCCTGAACGATCGAATGCCACTCTCGCCGCTTCGAGATCTCCGGCGGCCGCATAGGCCAGCCCGAGGTTATTGCTGGCGGCGGTCAACCCGGGATCGAGCTCAAGTGCCCTGAGGCATGCGGCCGCGGCGCGTCGATTGTCACCGTCGAGGATCCACCCATAACAGAGGTTGTTGAGGGCGTAGGCCGCTGACGGATCGAGCTGAAGCGCCAGCTCGTACTGCACCCGAGCCAGATCGCGCTTGCCCAGTGCCTGGAAGATGGTTCCGAGGGTATTGCGGGCGGTGGCCCAGGAGGGCGCGTAATACAACGCCCGGTACGCATCAGCCAGGCCGAGATGTGCAAATCCCCAGTCGCGCCACATTCGCGCGAGGGCGTCGAACGTCACTGCGTCGCGCGGATTCAGTCTGAGCGCGCGGTTCAGGTATTCGTGCGCCCGGTCGGCGACACCGAGGCGGTGGTACTCTTCGGCGACGATTCGAAAGGTCTCCGGCGCGGGCCGGGCCGAGGCTGCCGCGAGTGCGACCGCGAGACGCTGGTCGCGGGCCTCCACTGTCGCGGATGCGCTCCGCGGCGGGCGTGCTTGCTCGGAGAGCTTCCGAACTTTTGCCATGAAGGTCTCGAGCGATTCCTGCGGAGGCGCCGCCGCAATCGTGGCCGACGACGCCTCCCCGTTACTCGGGTCTGGCGTCAGCCGGGGCGCACGGATCCCCGCGCATCCGATCAGACCGAGGCACAGCAGCACACAGGCGAGGCCTCGCACGCATGTTTCGAGCGTGGCGCTGCGGGTTCGCTGCTTCGTTTCCATAAGACTCACCGCGGCAGTCAACGTCTATTCGTCGCTTGCGCTGAGGCGGGCTCGCCGACGCATCACGTAGAACACAAGGAACACCACTGCCAGCACCGCCGCAATCGAACTACTCATCTGACTCCTCCTATTCCTGAAACAAAGCCTCCGCTGCCGAACGCATTGATGAACTTGATCACTGCCGGCCCGAGGGTCACGACGTAGAACGCGGGAAACAAACAGAACACCAGCGGGAACACCATCTTGACGCCGATCTTCGCGGCTCGCTCTTCCGCGCGCTGCCGCCGCTTGGTGCGCGACACCTCGGCATGGATGCGAAGCGCCTGTGCGATGCTCGTGCCGAATCGGTCGGTCTGAACCAGCATCGCCACCAGCGATCGCACATCCTCCACCTTGGTTCGCGACGCGAAGTTCTTGAACGCCTCGAGCCGGGGCTTGCCGGCGCGGCACTCGACGTTGATCAATCGCAGTTCCTCGGCGAGCGCCGGGTGCGCGATCTGCAATTCTTCGGAGCTCTTCAGAAGCGCCTGATCGAGCGCAAGACCGGCTTCAAGCGAGACAATGAGCAGGTCGAGCGCGTCGGGGAGGCCGTTCTGGATTTCCTTCTGCCGGCGCTTGATTCGGCGGTCCAGGACGAAGCTGGGCAGCAGGTACCCGACAACACCGCCAAGCAACGCGTAGACTTTGCCGCGCTCCCACCCGACGACCAGGACAGGAATCAGAACGCCGAGCGCGCCTCCGACGAGCTCGGACAGCGCATAGAGAACGGCATGCGACTGCTTGTGAATGCCGGCGACCGCCAATCGCCGCTGAAGCTTGCTCATCTCCTTCGGCGATTTCGGGATCAGCGTCGACACCTTCTTCAGAAACGGGCTTGCTGCTTCATAGCGCTGGGTCACGTTGCCGCGGGCATCGGCCTTTGCGGCTGGCTGCAGAAACTGCCTGAGGCGGCGTCGCGCGGGCGACGATCGCTCAAGGCTGACGTAGGTGAGCGAGCCGGCGATGAGAGCGACCGACGCAAACACGGCGATCAGGGTTACGGCGAGAGCTGGGTCCAGCATGGCGTCTCCTCAGTACTCCACGTCGACAATCTTGCGGATGATCAACGTGCCAATCACCTGGAGCACCGCCGCTCCAATCATCATTTGAATTCCGAGGGGATCGCCGAACATCGTCTTGCGGTGCTCTTCGCTGACCGCCATCAACGCCACACCCAGCGCCGGCGGGAGACAGACGAGGATCCATCCGGTGATGCGGCCGTGGGCCGAAATCACCCGCATCTGACGCTTCACGCGGAAGCGCTCGCGGATGACCTTACTGAGGTTATCGAGGACCTCGGACAGGTTGCCGCCAGACTCACGCTGGATCAGGACCGCGGTGACGAAGAACCGCGCGTCGAGAATCGGAATCCGTTCGGCGAAGCGCCTCAGCGCATCGCCGATCGGCATCCCGTAGTTCTGCTGGTCGTACAACAGCCGGAACTCCGGCCCGACCGGTTTGGGCATTTCTGTCGCCACCATTTCCATACCGGCGGTGAAGGAATGCCCGGCGCGAAGCGAGCGTGCAAGCAGATCGAGCGCCTCGGGAAGCTGCTCTTCGAACTTTCGCATCCTGAGGGTCCGCATGTATCTCAGAACGTTCACCGGCACGAATGCCGCTAGCGCCGCGGCCGCGGCGGCCGCCACGAAGCGTGCCGCACCAAGAGCTGACACGTCAGCCGTCAGCCGCTGCACGACGATGACGGCAAGCAGGGCAAGACTTCCCGAGCACGCCAGAAGCGACGCGACGCTGATTCGAGCGCCGGATTGTTCGATCAGAATCTGCAGGCCTTTGGTGCGAAGCTGGACGCGTCTCAGGGCGGTGTCCAGCCCGGGCATGGAGCTGAGCGTCTCGATCTGCTTCTGCAGACTCGACTGAACCGCCTTGATCTGGCGTGCTGACTTCAGCCGCTGTCGAACAACCCCGACCGCCTGTTGTTCGGGCCGAAGCACGAACAGCCAGTACGCGGTCCAGATCCCGCTGACGAAGATGACGAACGTGAGAACAGGAATGATCATCGCCGGCTCCACGGGTCATCGTGGCCGTCGCGCGGCAGGCCGATCGGGTGCACGTGGTCGAACATGTCCATCGGCAGCGGATACCCGGCGATCGCAAGGAGGTCGGCGCACTTCGGACGGACGCCGGTCGCGCGGAACGCTCCGACCACCTTCCCGGACTTGTCGATCCCGGTCTTGTTGAAGGCGAAGATCTCCTGCATCGTGATCACGTCCTGCTCCATGCCGGTGATTTCAGAGATCGAGGTGACCTTCCGCGTCCCGTCTGCCATCCGGTTGATCTGAATCAGCAGGTTCACCGCCGAGGCGACCTGCTGACGGATGGCTCTCTCCGGAATGTTCAGGTTTGCCATCGCCACCATCGTGTCGAGGCGGTACAGCGCGTCACGCGGGCTGTTCGCGTGAATCGTCGTCAAGCTGCCGTCGTGACCCGTGTTCATGGCCTGCAGCATGTCGAGCGCCTCCTCGCCGCGGACCTCACCGACCACGATCCGGTCGGGACGCATTCGGAGTGCGTTGATGACGAGATGCCGCTGCCGGACCGCGCCCTTGCCTTCGATGTTTGCCACGCGTGTCTCGAGCCGCACGACGTGCCGCTGCCGGAGCATGAGCTCGGCGGCATCTTCGATCGTGACCACGCGCTCGCGGTCCGAAATGAAGCTCGAAAGGATGTTGAGGAGTGTCGTCTTGCCGGCGCCCGTGCCGCCCGAGACGATGACGTTCATGCGGGCCGCGACCGCGCCTCGAAGAAAATCCAGCATCGGCCGCGTGAGTGATTCCCGTTCCACCAGGTCGTCGGCTGCCAGCCGATCGGTGCGAAAGCGGCGGATCGACATCGCCGGTCCCTCGAGCGCGAGCGGTGGAATGATGACATTGACGCGTGAACCGTCCTGGAGACGCGCATCGACCATCGGCGTCGATTCGTCGATACGCCGCCCGACGGCGCTGACGATTCGCTCGATGATCTGCATGAGGTGCGTGTCGTCGCGGAAGACAATGTCTGTTTCCTCGATCCGTCCTTCGCGTTCGATGTAGACCTGCGACGCGCGGTTGACCAGGATGTCGGAAATCGTCGGATCCTTGAGCAGCACCTCGAGCGGTCCCAGGCCAAACAGCTCGTCGAAGACGTCATTGATGACGTTCTCGCGATCGAAGAGGCTCAACGGAACCCGCTGATTCTCGTGATCGAGGAGCTCCTGAATGACGCTGCGGATTTCCGGCTCGGCATCGGCCCGCGATGTCCGGGTGAGCCGATCGAGGTTCAGGCGGTTCAGAAGATCCTGATGGATCCGTCCTTTCAGGGCCTGGTACTGCGGGTTCCGGACATCTGCTGCCGTTGCCGTCGGAGTCATGGAATTCATCCTTGAAAACCGTTCGAATTAGGCGCGCCGCCAGGCCAGGCGCCCGAGCATGCCGGGCTCGCGCTCGGCGCGTTCTTTGACAACTCCTGCCAGATCCTTCGCGAACGCCTGAAATGCGGCGCACAGCCGTCCGGGCGAGTCGAGCACGACCGGCCGCCCGGCATTCAGTGCGGCAACGGCCGAGCGGTAGTCGCTGGGGATCAGGTGCTTCACCGGAGCGCCGACCGCGCGTTCGATGTCGGCGTGAGCGATGACGGAATCGCGGTGAAAGCGATTGATCACGACCTTCACGCGCGCAGCGCCGAAGCGGTGGCGAAGCGTCTCGGCGATCGCGGCGGCATGACGCAGCGCCGCGATTTCCTGACTCGTCACCACGACGATGGCGGTGGCGACGTCCAGCGCTTCGAGCGTCAGCGCCGCTGAACGGGGCACGTCGAGCACCGTCATTTTGTAGGTCTGAGCCGCCGTCTCGAACAGCGTGCGCGCGCGACGCCCGTCGAGCGCCCCGTGGACTGAGCGGGGCGAGGACGCAAGCAGGTGCACGCCCGCATCTGTCTTCTCCACGATGCCGGCAAAAAACGACTCATCAACCCGGTGGATGTTTTCCATCGCGTCGATGATCGAGAACCTGGGTTCCGCACCCAGAAGCACCGCTGCATCTCCGTAGCCGACGTGCAGGTCCATGAGGAGAACCTGACCCTGCGCGTTGCGCCCGAGCGCCGCCGCCGTGTTCACCGCAAGAGTAGTCGCGCCGACGCCTCCCTTCGCGCCGACGAATGCGAATACCTGTCCGGCCGGTTGAGGCGGAGCGTTTGTGAGCACTCGCCGTACGGCGTCCTCCAGCGTTTTGGCGGCAACCGGTTCCGGAATGCATTCGTTCACGCCGGCACGCATCCCCTCGAGCATCAGCCGTGGATCCAGTGTGGACACGACAAGGACCATCCCGGCCCCCGGATGCTGCCGTCGAAATGCCGCGAGACCCGCAGGCAGCTGGTCGCGGCCCCGGACGTCAACCACGACGACCTGCGGCGCTTCAGCGGCGCGCGCATACGCTGCGAGCTCGGCGGCCTCGATTCGGCTCGACTTCAGCCCGGACGAGCGGAGCATGTCGTCGAGACGTGGGTCGGTGGTCAGAATGGCGATCTGCGTCAACTCCGCTACCTCGCTACCGGATCAGAGAAATGTTGATGAGGAACGCCGACTCGGGGCCGATTTCAGCTTCTCCGACGCTCATCAATCCGGGCATCGTCATCAGCCGTCCAACCACGCCCTTGTTGTCGGGAGTCAGGCCTTCGATGAAGAACCCCATGATGTTGCTGATCGGAACGGTCGTGCGTCCGCCCTTGTTGACTTCGGCGATCATGTCCGGGTTCACTAGCGGCACCGCGACGATGCGGGGACTGACAGCGAAGGCACTGCCGTTGACGCCGCCGCGCCCGCCGTTAATGGTGGGGTCCCAGAACGCCGTCGGATCCTGGTTGTAAAGTGAATCGGAATCCGTCATCACACCCTGACGGGTGGGACCCACCTTTTCCCCTGGTTCGTTATTCACTTCCAGTTCATCGCCAATCTTGTAGGTGATG
>Ga0209486_10001441_pt1 | contig 10319 bp, 11 predicted proteins | sample NCCompost_FD_187518 | JGI IMG/M metagenome (GOLD analysis project Ga0209486, IMG submission 187518) | Agricultural soil microbial communities from Utah to study Nitrogen management - NC Compost (SPAdes) (version 2) | ecosystem: Environmental > Terrestrial > Soil > Agricultural land | place... | reverse complement strand
GATCTCTTCAGCCAAGGTCTACGCCGATGTTGCGCATCTCCTGCCCGCGCTGCCGTCGCGCATCGCCGATATCGGTGCGGGCACGGGGCGCGATGCTGCCTGGTTTGCGGCGCAAGGTCACAGCGTGTTGGCCGTCGAGCCGACGGAGTCCTTCCGCACTGCCGGCAAGGCCCTGCATCCTTCCCCGCGGATCGAGTGGGTCGGCGACGCCTTGCCGGACCTCGAGCGCACGCTTGCGCGCGGCGAAGTCTTCGACCGCGTGATCCTTTGCGCCGTGTGGCAGCATCTCTGTGACGAGGAGCGCGCACGCGCCATGCCGAATCTCACGCGCCTGCTCGCGCCGGACGGCCTCCTCATCATGTCTTTGCGTCATGGGCCGGACGAGCCGGGTTGTTATCCTTCGCGCCGCGAGGATGTAGTGGCGCTGGCTGGGGCTTCGGGTTTGAAACTGGCATTCGCATGCGAGGCCGAGTCCGTGCATCCGGCCAGCCGCGCCCGGGGCGTGACACGCACCTGGCTTGCATTCGCCGCCGCGTCGTCATCGCGGGGTTGACGATCGCTACGAAGCCGCCGTTTGCTGTGGTGTGTACGCGGTCGGCAGATCAACGCTTTCGAATGGGTCGCCCCGAAGGGAAGAGTAAGGCATCGCTTGTCTCGACCTTTCGCCTCGATTTGATAACGACCGCACTAGCAGTATCAATCTCGCGCTTTGGCTTGGGCACAACGGGCCTACCGGTTTTGGCCTTGCGTTTGGCCTTGCGCAGAACGGCCTTAAGAGTGACGGACTTGCGCTTGGCCTTACGGGCGACGGCGCGGGTAGTTTTCTTGGTGCGCTTCTGTGCCATCGATAACTCGCCTTTGCGCGGCTCTTGGACGTGCTGATATCCGCCGAGAATGCGCCCGCCAAAGAGTTCTCGCAATCCCGGAAATTGTCCTACAAGCGCACGAGTGTTCGAAGTTTAAATTGGCCATTACCTGGTTGGCCGTGTTCGAGTATTAGGCGCTAGAATCGCCTGACCTGTGTACTAGCGGAGCAACAAAATGGCATTCAACAACATAGGTCGACTTACGCTTGGACCGGGGGAGAGCATGTGGGTTGAGATCTTGTGGGATGAACGCCACGGTCACGACCTAGGTGCACAGTGGATTGGTGCCCACCCTTTTCAGGATCATGAGGATTTGGGGCTTACGTTTATCGTGCCGGCGGCGCTGATGGTTACTGATCAAACCAAGGTGAGAAGGCAGAACCCGCATGCACGAAACTTCAACTGTTACCAAGCAACGATCGTTAACGTCGGCGCTGAGACGGTGATGTTCTCTCTGCAGGGCGGAGGCTACACATGACACGCTACGAACGAGTCTTCGTGATCGGCAACGCCGAAGGCAAGGTAATCGGCCTGGCCGCCCGCCACGATCCCGCCGAAGGGGAACCGCATCTGCGTGTACTCGCGCGGGCTGGCCAGGTGGTTGTCGAGGTATCGCTGCCGCCCGAAGTGGCCAAGCTTGAATCTCTCGTTGATGTTCACAAGGCCTTGGGCCGTTTTCGAATCCAGGACGGAAAGCTGTTGCCTGGCGACACGGCAGCGAAGTGATACGGCCAGGTTCTAAGCTGCGCTAATCTCCGGACTGCATCAGGTTCTGGACTTCAACCAGAAGCTGATCGAGATCCGCCCGGCGGAAAAGCCGGCCGTCGGCCGGCCGCATGGACGTTGGCCTTGTTGGTAGGAGCGGTGGCAAGCGCTGCAACTCATTGAGATAAGGGCTACGCCAGCCTCGGAACCGGCGGGCGCACTTGCCAGTCGCCGGGCTGGCCGCATTTCCTGCACCGCGGCCGACACTCCGTTATGCGTCGACCGCCAAGCCCGTTCCGGACCAGCATCGCCAGGTTGCACGACGCCCACCGCCGGCAACCGGGGCAAAAGCACGCCAGTTCGTGATTCCTGTGAAGCAACCCCGCAAACGTCGATAGGTCGATAAGCTCCAGCATGGAGGGAAGCATCATGCCGGTGAAGGCTCACCGCGTGAGCTTCGCCGGTTCGCACCGTCGGACAGTCCTACTGCGGATACGGAAGCCGAGAGACTTGTCGGCAGCCAAGGCGAGCGCAAACTCCGGCCACCTTTCGAAAATTACCTTCGTTCGAAGCGTCGGAGCAAAGATATTGGTTAAGGAGTGATCATGAAACACAAAGACCGTCCGTCCGATCAGGGCGGGAGTGACAAACCGACCCTCCGTCCCACTCCTAGCGGAGTGCCCAACGAAGGCCGCAGTACGGCCGGTAGCGAAGGCCGCCAAGACCAAGGCATACGTACGGGCAAAGGCGACTTTGAGGACCAAGGCGGACGCCAAGGACCCGGTGAGATTCCGAACCCCGAAGACCAAAACGATCGCGGATCTCGTTCGGGGTTTGATGGCAACGCAGCAGAGAAGAGGGTTTCACCGTCGGACGATGAAACGCCATAGTCGCAAGGATTTTAGTGCGTGTCGAATGTCGGAACCGGCGAGCGCCGCCACACGACGGGCGGTCGGCCTATTCCGGGTTAGCAGTCTCTAACGCTTGCTCCAGGCGGTAGCAATGAGTCACACGCAATGCTTGTGTAATCTCAAGAGCACTCAAAAACTCGATGGCTCCCATCATCGCGCGGCCGTCGCCTTTCAAGCTACCAATCAGCTGCTTTTGTTCGGCGATGTGCTGTTCGCCGTCAGCAACTTGATCTCTTACCAGCTCAAGATGTTCCAGTAAGAACGCTCGTGCCGAAAAGTCGCGCGCCCGGCTGGTCTTGTTCATTTATTTATTCTGGATGGCACCCGTTCGGATTACAGTCGGCAGCCGCTGACACAAGACAGCCAGCGGACTACGAACGTCGTAGGCCGGCCGGTCGACGATCCCGCTTGCGTCGGCGGACAATCTTATTCGGGATCGGCAGCTGCGAGCAGGTGTTTCAAGCGATTGCGGTGCGCTAGATTCAATGCGTGGGAAAGCTTTAAACCACGCAACAACTCTTCGGCGTCCGTGATCGAGCGCCCGTCCGCGCGCGACACGGCAATCAATTTCTCCTGTTGATCGGCTTGTTGCGCGCAATCGGCGACGCGAATCTTCGCTTGTTCAAATTTTTCCACGAGGGTCGCGCGATCCATGTGACTCCAGCGGCGGGTCCAAAACGGTCACGCACATACTGCGCTTGGAATGCACCCCACCTGGAGTCACGCTCACGCCGACCACTTATAGTCGAGAGACTACATACTGCCTTGTGATAGTCAGTAACCACCTACGCTGGCGCCTGTTCCCTTGAAAACGTCGATGCTAATCCTTACTTACTTGCGAATCGTGGCCCGGAGGGACTATGGGCATCGTTACCATTCGCTGCCCGACTACGGGCCAACACGTATCGACGGGCGTAGTTATCGACGCTGAGGCGTTCGCCCTTATCGACTTTCAGGGGCATCGATTTCTTTGCGACGCGTGCGGGGAAGTACATACCTGGGACAAGAAAGACGCCACGTTTCGGCCCGCCAGGATTTCGACGCCAGGCGCGAACTGCTGAGCCGTTGGAAGCCCGAAGGGCACCCACAAAAAAGCCGGGCGCGGTCTGGAAACCGCCCCGGCTCGCCCCGAAGAGCTTAGACGATCGCTCAGTCAGTCAGTCAGTACCTGATAACCAATGATCGCTGCAACAACAGCACCGGCAATCAGCCATTCGTCGTTGATGCCACTATCGTCTTTCTTCCTGCCGAATTTGTTGCGGCCGTAATAACCGTCGTCATAGCCGCGTTGAAATCCCTCGCGGAAATAATGGTTGTACTCGTCCTGGGCGATGTAGCGACCGTCGTAACCGAAGTTGGCATCTCTGTACGCGAACGCTGATCGGTAGTCGTACCGCCACCGGTCCTGGCGATCGGCGCGGCCGGCCCTGTAGCCTTCGTTGTAGCCAGCCTGAAGGGCCTGCTCGAGCTTCCTGACGCCGTACTGGTTGGTCTGGTAGTACCGGCCATCGCGTACATACCGGTAATTCGGTGCGGTGTAGTAGTACGGGTCGTTGTAGTAGTCGTACCGTGCCTGCATCAATTGCGCCCGCTGCGCGCGCAATCGCTCCTCGTACTGTTGCTGAAAGCGCAAGTGCTGGATTCGGTTCTGCTGCTGCAGGATCTGCGCATCGCGCTCGGCTAGTTCTTCCCGCAACGCGATGTTCTTCCGGTACAGAGCCAACTGCTGTTCCTGCCTGCGGATGCGTTCCTGCTGTTCCTGCTGCGTAACGCGTCGCTGCTTGATCTGTCGCTCCTCCTGTGCGCGTTTCTGCTGCAGCTCTCGCTCCTGCTGTTTTTGCAGCTCTATGCTTCTTTGCCGCTCCTGCTGGCTCTGCTGACTCTGCTGCTGCGTTTGCCGCTGCTGCGGCTCGGTCTTTTGCTGCGTTTCAGGCTGTTGCTGCCTGACCGTGGGCGTCGGCTGCTTTTGCTCTTGCTGTTGTTGCCGTTGCTTCTGCACTTCTTCCCGCTGGCGCTCCTCCGGCGTCTGCGGCTGCGGCTTGCGCTCCTGTTCCGGCTGCTGCTGTTGTTGCTTTTCTTGCTGCTGTTCTCGCTGCTTCTGCAGCTCGTCACGCCGGCGCTCCTCCGGCGTCTGCGGCTGCGGCTTGCGCTGCTGTTCCGGCTGCTGCTGTATTTCCTTCGGAGGCTGCTGTTTCTGCTCTTCCAGTTGCTGTTGGCGCTGCTTCTGCAGCTCGTCACGCTGGCGCTCCTCCGGCGTCTGCTGCTGCCGCTTGCGCTCCTGCTCGAGCTGCTGCTGCTGTTGGCGCTGCTCTTGTTCCTGCTTCTTCTTCTTTCTCTTTTCCTTTTCCTCCTCGGTCTCCTCGCGGTATTGCGGGTCGGCCGGTGGCGCCGGCGTCGGTGACGGAACCTGGCTCTCGGACGGCTGCATGGCGGAAATGGCCAGAAGGGAGCCAAGAAGCGCAAGAAGGACGGGTCTCGGAGTATGTGTATTCATCGTAGGGCACTCGTGACTGGGGCTAGCGCCATTAATGAATACTTCACTTGAATCCCAGCTGAACGCAGCCGTTCAAATCCTTGAATCACCGACGGATTTGTCCCACAAACGCCTACATTACGCACAGGTGCACCCACGAAAGCGTCGAACCTCGCGACTCGCCGGTTCTGCGTCCGGTACGAAAGTACAGTTGTCAGAGACATTGGCGGGGGGTATAGGACACAGCTGGCATCCGCCTGACAAAGTTGTGATGCCATCAGAGCGTCACGAATCTAGCTTGTGGCGCCTCGGGATCTGGGCATAAGGGAGTGGCCCACAATCATTTTTCGTGATGCCACGGCCACGCAGCTTGGAGCGGTCGAGGGAGAACCATGAAAATCCTCAGACTCCTTGTAATGGCAATGCTTGCTGGTGCAGGTCTCTCAGCCTGCGGTCCGAAGTCCGACGTCACGATTGTGCCGCCCAAAGTGCCGCAAGGAGGTCGTGCTGTCGCGATCACGGTTAGCCTGTCGGACGCCAAGCGGCTCGTTGTGGCGACGGAGAGCGGCGGCCTGTTCCGTACGTTCGATGGCGGCGTCAGCTTCCAGCATCTGGACCAGTTTCCGACGATCTATGCAGTCGATGTCGTCATGGCATCGCTCGATCCCAACGTCCTCATAGCGACGGCCCGAGACGATTTTGCAACGGCGTCGGGCGCTGGCATCTGGCGAAGCGCGGACGGCGGGGCGTCATGGAGCCGTCCGACCGGATGGCCGCCAGCGGGATGCGGTGGACGTCCGGCGGCGGCCGGTATTTCGCATATGCCGCTTACGCGCACGTTTCATGTGGCTACCGACTGCGGACTCGCCGTAAGCAATGACGCCGGAGCCAGCTTTACAACGACGCCCATCGATCCGGTGAACCCCAAGCTCTTTTCGGTGCTGGTGGTGAATCGATCGACCGGTGTCGCGGCCGACAGTCGCCGCACGTGGTTCCTGAACAATGGTCAATGGACACCGGCGCTTGGCGGCCCGGACGCCGGTGACACCTTTACGCCGCACGCTTTCGCCTCTCCGTGGTGGGCGGCATCCAACATCTTCTTTCACGCAGGGCGCGACAGGAGGCTGTGGGTTTCCACGACGAGCGGCGGCGCGTGGCGACCAATGCTCACGATCTGCGACACGCTTCCCAATGGATGCGGAAATCGCGAGCCGTTTGTGCGCGCCGGGCGTGGACTCGATGGAGATCCCACCCATATCGACGTGTATTACGGCGACGGCACGAATCTCTGGCGGCAAACGGTCACAACGGTGAATCCTGGCGGGAATCTCGCCGATTGGCGGAAGCCGACAAAGCTGGATCACCTCGATCCCGCCGACATCACATTTACTCCCGGGCATGAGGAACCGTTGATGCTGGCAACAGATGGTGGCGTGCACCTGACGGCGGACCAGGGCAAGCAGTGGACGCTGACAGGCAGCAACGTCGGCGGATTCGTTGCGCTGCAGGTGGGAGAAATGACCGGGCGCCAGGTCGGTGGAGATTCGCCTCATCTCGACCTCTATTACGGCACCCAGGACAACGACATCAAGGGCTCGAGCGATGGGGGCGTGACATGGAATGGTTCGCTCTGTTGCGAAGGCGCATTTCTCCAGGTCGACCGTGAGAATCCCGCGATGGTGGATGGGAGGGTGACGGGTCGGTCGTGTGCTGCTTGCCGGCTCTTCGATGTGCAGCCGCACCTGGGTCAGGGTGATCCCGGGAACTTCCGCAATGCGCCGAATGGAAGCACCAGCAATCCCGATGCCCACGCCCCGTTCCAGCTCATCGGCGACAACTATCTGCAACCGCTGAAGTTGCCGCCGAATTCCGAGTACTGGCTGACAGGCGATCGAGGCTCCAGCTGGGCGCTCTCGTTCACCTCGCCGGGCTCGCACGTCGGCCGCATTCATTTTGCGGGCGACCTTACGGATCCGGTCGCTTACGCGGCGCTGGAAAAAGGGCAGGGCGCAAAACTCATTCGGGCGAGCACGATCTCCGGTACTGCGGTAGTTCGTCCCGCCGACCAGAATGGAATGGGAACCATAGGCCTGCTGCGAACCGGACAGGCACGTTATGCCGTGGTCGGCGTGGATCCCAAGCAACCGGACCACCTGCTCGCACACGACATCTTCTCCGGCACGCGAGCATCGCGGGACGGCGGCGTGACCTGGTTTGCCGTGCCCGCTCTCGATGCAGCGGTCACCGACAATGGCAAGTATCAAGTGGCGTCGATGAATTCTGCGCCTTTCGTGACGACGATTGCGTGGGACCCCACAAACTCGTGCCACATCCTCGTCGGTACGATGCAAAACGGCGTCATACGCTCCGCGGATGGCGGTCGAACCTGGGCGCGGGTACTTGGTTCGAAGCGCGCCACCATCGTGACGTCGTTCTTTTTCCCGCCCACCGACCGCATCTGGATGTCAACCTACGGCCGCGGACTGTGGCAGGTAAAGTCGGACCGCACGCCACCTGCCTCAGGGCGATGCCAGTTTCCGCGCCCGCCCAGCCCGGTTCAGCAGCCAGGCCCACCAGTCGTCATCCCCCGAGGCGGCGGCACTCCGCGCGTATTCGATGGCATGCAGGACGAGGCCGTGTGCGTCACGTGTACCGTACTGCTCGTGCACGATGGGTGGATTACCGATATCGAGGGAGACGAAAACATCAAGACCGTTGCAACGTCCGGCGGATACGTCGAACAGCGTCAGCGGAACGGTCGCGCAGCGCCGGTGACCGTCGCCAATTCGGTGCGGGCAGACGAGAGTGACGAACTCCGACGTCGCATCGGTAAGGGCGCTGGAGACGAACGGCGCGTGCGCGGATTGATACTCGATGGCAAGCGACTCGTAGCGTACATCGCGGGTAGCGCTGCGCCGGAAATTCCTCCACTCCGAACTCCGGCGGTATTCGTTCGCACGATGCCTGATGAGAGCGTGCAGGTACTCGGATTCGGCTTTCTGCCCGGCACCGGCGATCTTGGGGTGATGGTAACGATCGAGGGCGATATCGTTGCAAAGAACGCGGACGTGACTTCCGATGGAAAGTTCGAAGTGCGTGCCCGTGTGCGACGCCCGCCGGGCTGGGTGCAGGTTAGCGCAGCACAGCGTGACGGCTTGCGGACCACAATCGCGACAACGTATTTGCAGGTCGTGGACGAAAGATAACGGCCCGGATCTCTTCTATGAACTCGGCTTGAGAATCGGCGTCATCTGGCTCGCGAGCTGTTGCCACCGGCCGTCCCGACGGATCCAGACGACCAGTGCGCGAAACTCTCCGCGCTCAGCCTCTCCACTGTAACGCCCATCGATTGTGAGCAACGTCGTGTACACCGCCAAGTTTCCGTCCATGTAGGTGTGGATCGTCTCTTCCTTCGGTTCGTGGGCAAGCGAGCCGAAGGAAGTCCGCTTCTCGCGCAAGTTCGCGACCCGTTCTTTTCGCGAGACACGTTCGCCACGCGGATTGATGAACACATACTCGTTGGCCCAGAACCGTTCGGCCGCGGCCACGTCAGCGCGCCGCAGCGCGTCGTCATAGAGTCGGATGGCTTCGCGCAGCTCCGTTTCGGCTTGTCGGTCGGTGGACGAAGCTGATTCCTGTGCGCATACCCAAGCGGGCGCGATCAGGATCAGCGCAATGGCGGGCAGCATGCGACACAGATGCGTGAACATAGAACCTCCGGTACGCGAGAGCGACGCTCGCTCGATCGCAGTATAGGCGCTGTAGGCCTCAAGTAAGACATGGCCGACAGATTCTGCTGCAGTCCGCGCGTAAGCTGTATCCGCGCCTGCCATGGTCGGCGGTCGCGCATCAAAGGAACTCAAATCTGCGGAGGACACCATGCGACAAGCCATGTGTGGAATGGCGAGTTGCGCGCTTGCGCTCTCGCTCGGTATTGGAGCGGCCGATGCCGCGGAAAGAGGTGTGGGGTACACGGCAACCCGCGCCATCGCGGTGGACAGCGCGACCGGAAAGTACCGGAAACCGAATGCCGCAGAAACCGAAAAGCTGGTCGCGGAACTGAAAGCCATGACCCGGCAACCCATAGCGACAGCAATGAGCCCTACTGCGCGTAACACGGGTGGAGTCACCGCGAAGCTCGACAAGGCGTTCGGAGGGGTCGTACTGGCGCGGCCAAGGGCCGACGGTAGCATTGAAACCCGTTGCGTCTTTACGTTCGAAGAAGGCGCCGAGTTCCTCGGGCTCGTCGCCAACGCAACGAAGTAAGGGAGAGTGCAAACATGAGCAGGGACAATTCCACGAAGCTCGGTGCGCTCGCCCTCAGCTTGCTGGTCGGAGTCACGGCCAGCAGCGTCGCAGCGGGCGATGCAAACATCGTCATCATCAACCTCGATGGGCCGGGCGAGGGGTTCAATGACCCGACGCCTGCGAGTCCGGTGGGCGGCAACAAGGGCAAGACGCTGGGCGAGCAGCGGCTGATAGCGTTCCAACATGCGGCGGAAATCTGGGGCGAATCGCTCGACAGCAACGTCGCGATACGCGTTCAGGCGGCATTCAATCCATTGGCGCCCGGAGTTCTGGGAAGCGCCGGAGCCATCTCGGCATCCCGCGACTTTGCGGGCGTCGCGCAGTTTCCAGGGGTGGAGTTTCCCGACACGTGGTACGGCGCGGCCCTCGCCAACAAGCGTGCCGGCGTCGACCTCGAACCTGGCACCAACGACATCAATGCCCAGTTCAGCAGCAACTTCAATTTCTACCTGGGCCTCAACAACAAGCACGGACCGCTTCCGGACCTCGTGGCGGTGCTGCTGCACGAGTTCGGGCACGGCCTGAACTTCCAGACGTTCTACAACCGGTCCAACGGCGCACCGTTCCAGGGGCGCACCGACATCTATGCCAGATATCTGTTCGATCGGACTTTTGGTCTGACCTGGCCCCAGATGTCGAATTCGCAGGTGGCGTTCTCATCGATCAACTTCGGCAACCTCGTCTGGAACGGCGCCACTGTCACTGGGGCTGTGCCTTCCGTTCTTGTGTTGGGCAACCCGCAGGTCGATGTCCTGTCGCCTCCGGTAATCGCGCGCCCCTATCAGTTCGGCACTGCGGCATTTGGCCCGCCGGTCGGTAGCCCGGACGTCACCGATCCGGTCGTGGCGGCTCAGGATGCTGCCGACACCACGGGCCCTGCGACAACCGATGGTTGCAGCGCCTTTACCAACGCATCGGCAATCGCCGGCAACATCGCACTGATAGAGCGCGGCACGTGCGGCTTCGCGCTGAAGGCGCGCAATGCCACGAATGCGGGTGCGAGTGCCGTCGTCATCTACAACAACCTGGCGAATGCCGACGGTGCACCTCCCGGAA
>Ga0209486_10001440_pt1 | contig 10321 bp, 11 predicted proteins | sample NCCompost_FD_187518 | JGI IMG/M metagenome (GOLD analysis project Ga0209486, IMG submission 187518) | Agricultural soil microbial communities from Utah to study Nitrogen management - NC Compost (SPAdes) (version 2) | ecosystem: Environmental > Terrestrial > Soil > Agricultural land | place... | reverse complement strand
TGGTGGGCCCATGTAAAGCGTGCCGCAGGTCTGGCATTTCGAGAGCACGTCGTCTCCACGCAAATGGATCTCGGAAGCCTCACCTGCCGTGCGCAACTGCTTCAAATGCCCATTGCAAAGTTTGCCTTTGGCATTCTTTTCGTTGCAGACGGTTTGCGCATTGGTGATGCGCTTAGGCACTTGCGCCGGCGCGGGCGCAGCAGCATCTGGTTTTGGATCGGTAATAGTTGCTGACATGTTACTCAAGGCGAATCTTAGCCAGCAAAGTGAACAAACGTCAATGATTGCAAAACGGCCTTTGGTCTTCGGTCTTTGGTTTTTTGAGGCCAAGTGTTCAGTCACTCGGAGCGGACTGACTCCAATCGCCGAAATTTAAGACCCAAGACCCAAGACCCAAGACCAAAGACCAATCTTCCGGCATGTTAAGCTTCGGCATCATGCTACGAGATCTGGCCGAGAGTGTTTGGCGGCGTGCGCCGAAGCTTTTACGTCGTTGGAGCGTACGCTTAACCAATGCACGTTTCACGGTTACCGCCGCCGGCATAATTTCGGATTCCGAAGATCGCGTGCTCCTACTGAAGCATCGCTTTCGCTCCGGTAGCGGATGGGGAATTCCCGGCGGCTTCATTGAAGCAGATGAGCAACCCGAGGAAGGTTTGCGGCGGGAGCTCCAGGAGGAGATTGGACTTGAGCTGCAGACGTTAAAGCTTTACAAAGCGCGCAGCTTCAAAGGTACACGCCAGATCGAGATAATTTTTTATGGCCGCACGCACGGCACTGCCACGCCCCAGAGCCAGGAAATAAAAAAAGCAGGATGGTTCACACTCGATTCCCTGCCGGAAGGATTGCCGTCCGATCAACAAAGGTTAATAAAGGATGTGCTGCAGTCGTGGAGCAAAACTTGAAGTTTGATGTATGCTGTGCGGCACCGAAAGCAGTACTAAGTCTAACTAATGAGTGATTGGCAAGCCTCATTCATTAACGTCAGCAACCACAGTTCACGGAGCTAAAAATGGTTTCATTGATTCCTTCGCCCGATACCGTCATGGAGATGTTGAAGCGCACCGGGGCTTTCCGCGAGGGCCACTTTGTTTATCCGACCGGCAAACACTCGCCATATTATTTTCAGATGCCGCTTGCCTTTCGCTATTACGACACGGCCCGCGTGTTGGCTGTCGCTTTGAGCCGCAAGTTTCGCCTCGAACGCGATATCTCGAGCCAGTTGCCCAAGATCGCTGTGATTAGTCCCAGCTCCGGCGGCATTCCCGTAGCCTTCGGCGTGCGCGATGCCCTTAGCGCCGAGCAGATCTACTGGGCCGAGAAAGAAGCAGACGGCAAGCGCATGTTTCGTCAGTACGTAAATCAAGGCGAAGTGAATCCTTGCATTATTGTCGACGATATTATTCGCAGCGGCGGCGCGATTGAAGAAACCGCGGACTTGGTAAAGGAATTAGGAGCCACGGTGATTGGATGCGGGGCGATCGTCCGGTTCTCGTCAGCAGCCGAAACCTTTGAAGGCAACCAGATCAGATCCCTGGTTGATTTTGACGCAAAGATGTACGACTCAGCGGAGGAGTGTGTTGATTGTAAGAAGGGAGTGCCGTCGGAGCAGGTAAGGTTCTGATGGCGTCCAAATCCTAAGTCCAAAGTCCAACGTCCAATGTCTGAAAAGCGAAAGAGACGTTGGACTTTGGACGTTGAATTTTGGACCTTTCTTCTTCTATATTTCGTGCCGATTTGTGAGCGCCTTATCCATCGTCACTTCATCAACGTATTCCATGTCGCCGCCCACCGGCATTCCCATCGCGATCCGCGTCACCCGCAGCCCGAGTGGTTTTAGCAAACGGCTAATGTAGTTTGCCGTCGCTTCTCCTTCAGTGTTGGGGTTTGTTGCCAGTATCACTTCCTGAACCTCCACCCCACCATTGTTTTCGGTCTTGAAACGCGGGAGCAGGTTTGCAAGGCGTAGTTCGTTCGGGCCCACGTGCCGCATTGGCGACAAGCTTCCGTGCAACACGTGATAAAGCCCTTTGAAGCTGCGAGTTTTTTCCACGGCAACGAGACTGTGTGGTTCTTCGACAATGCAAATGACAGAACGATCGCGCGAAGGCGACGCGCAGAAACGGCAAGGATCGGTTTCGGTGAGATTGTTACAGATAGAACAGAGAATGATGCGTTGCTTAACTTCGCGAAGGGCCGCGATAAGCCGCTCGACTTCGGACTCGGGAGTCCGCATCAGATGAAACGCGAGCCGTTGCGCTGACTTGTGCCCAATGCTTGGCAGCCGCTTCAACTCATCGATCAACTTTGTTACTGGTTCTGCGTATTCGAGCATCGTGCTTTGAGCTTGGAACTTTGTGCTTTGAACTAGCGTCTGTAACTGAGTGACGTGGTAACCGTCAACGACCAAGTTCAAAGTACAAAGCACAAAGTTCTATAAGTGGTACTTTCAAATCAACCGAGCAAGCCACCCAGTCCCGGTGGCAACATGCCGCCCAGTTTTCCTTTCATCGCTTCGTCAACTTTACGGTTTGCTTCATTGATCGCCGCGAGGATCATGTCCTGCAGCATCTCCACGTCGCCGTCCTTCACTGCCTCCGGATCGATCTTGAGAGAAAGGATTTCGTGGTTGCCTTTCATGGTAACGTTGACCACGCCACCCCCAGATGAAGCATCCACTCGCAGCTCATCCATCTCTTTCGACATCTTCTCCTGCATCGACTGCGCCTGCTTCATCATCTGCTGAATATTGAATCCACCAGGAAATTTCATTGCACTTACCTCGCTACAGTTTGATTTGACCGGACTCTTTGGGTGAAAAGCATCCTAGCTTTCATTAAGAGGTTCGTCAAAGATGCGACTTCACTTCGCACTTGTCGTACTCTTTAAGCCTCTTTACTATGAGACCGGATCTTGTACACCGCTCGCTACCATGCCCATGGCTCCTGACGAACTCTTCCGGAACGATCGCAGCCTCGCGGCAAAAATCAAGCTCTATTACGACCTGCAAACCCCTCCACTTACGCCAGCTCCCTTGCTGATCGCGCTTCACGGCTACGGAGCGAACAAGCGCCAAATGATGCGCGAAGCGCGAGAGATGGCGCCACCCAACTTCGCCATTGCCGCAATGCAGGGCTTTCATCAACATATGAAAGAGCCGAGAGAAGCAGGAGGTCCGCTCCGGTTCGGTTTTGGTTGGTTAACAAACTTTCACCCGGAAGAGTCGGTTGCGATTCATCACCAGGCAGTGCTGGATCTGATCGAGACTTTAACCGCAGAGCGCGTCGCAGATCCTCAGAACGTTTTCCTGCTCGGCTTTTCCCAGTCGTGCGCGCTCAATTATCGTTTTGCCTTTACCCATGCGGATCTTTTGCGGGGCGTGATCGGAATCTGCGGCGGATTGCCCGGCGATTGGCAGACTAATCAAAATTATAGAAAGACCGGCAGCGCTGTGTTTCATCTCGCGGGAAACCAGGACGAGTTTTATCCTCCCGAGCGAGTAGGCGATTACTCCGAACAATTAGGCTTGCGCGCTAGCGACGTGACGTTTAAAGGATATGAAGGTGGTCATGATTTTGTACCTGAGATGCGCGGAGATATCCGCGTGTGGTTAGAGTCGAAAGTGTTTGAAGGGACTCAATGACCGCATCTCGCTCCACACCAGCTTTCGCACTCGGCCTTCTGCTGGCGTTTACCAGCTGCCAGAGAGACGAGGGCCCCAGTGGATCTGCGAGCGAAGTGCGAGAGCCGCCGCGCACAACTGAAGCGCCACTTTCTCAAAACGCCTCGCCGCAACTAAAACCCATGCTTGCCAGCGCTATTGAACAAACTGGGGTTACGACCGGCTATGATCCGGCTTACGTCAGTCTTGATTACCCGGGCGGCGATGTGCCGCAGGAGACTGGCGTTTGTTCGGACGTCATCGTCCGCGCATTTCGCAAGGCCGGAATCGATTTGCAGAAGGAAGTTCACGAAGACATGAGTGCCGCCTGGCCTGCGTACCCACGGCGCTGGGGAAATGCGCGACCGGATAGCAACATCGATCATCGGCGCGTGTTGAACCTCATGACTTTTTTCGAGCGTCAGGGCAAGGCTGTCCCCACGACGACAACCCGGGATAATTATTTGCCAGGTGATATCGTGGCTTGGGACCTTGGCGGAGGCGTACCTCATATTGGCATTGTCAGTAACCTGGTCACGGAATCTCCTAAACATTTTTTGATCATTCACAACATCGGCGCCGGAACCAGAGCGGAAGACGTTTTGTTCAATTGGAAGATCACCGGCCACTACCGCTATTTCCCGTAGTCTCCTGATGAATGTTAATCAGTCTCATGCTATACATGGGCCCAGGATTACCTGGCATTCTGGATCCACCTGATCAACATTTCGCTCTCCACATGAGGAAAAGTCCATGAAGCGAACTCACCCAACAGTCATTGCTTTAGTGCTCTCAGTCTTAACCCTGCTTCCGGCATTTGAGGGTCACGCACAACAAAAGTTTCAGTCGCGCGGGGAAAAACGCAACGCGCAGATCGTTTTCGCCGTTCGAGCAGTGATTGATGCCCAGCGAGACGCCTGGAATCGCGGCGATGTGGCCGGCTACATGGAAGGCTATGCTCGCAACGCTGACATCACTTTCATTTCCGGTGATAGCCATACGCGTGGCTGGCAAACGGTTCACGATCGTTACCAGAAGAACTACAACTCACGAGAGAAGATGGGAACGCTAACCTTTTCCGATCTGGAGACCACGGTCTTAAGTCCGGATAGCGTGATGGTCCTGGGCCGCTGGCATCTGCAACGAACCAACGATCAGCCGCATGGTCGTTTCACCTTGATCTTCCGCCGAACGAAAGAGGGCTGGCGCATCATTCACGATCACACGTCATCGGCTTTATGAAATTAACTAAAAAGGAGCTAAAGATGAAAAACATCAATCTGGTAAGAGTTTTACTGGGAGGGTTGCTGGCGGGTGTAATCCTGAATGTAGGTGAGTTCCTTCTTAACGACGTGATCCTCGGTGCGCAGATGCGAGAGTTCTTTGCCCGGTACAGGATTCCAGATCCGGGTGTGTCGTTCATGATTGTGGCGGTGACACTGACCTTCGTTATGGGCATTGTGCTGGTCTTTGTGTACGCATTGATTAGATCGCGACTCGGTCCAGGAGTGAAGACAGCCGTCGTTGCCGGGCTGATCATGTGGTTCAGTGTCTATATCTATACCGGTGCTATCAATGGCTTCCTCTTTGGCATTCCCCTTAATGTGATGATGATCGCTTTCGTTTGGGGATTGATTCAATACGTAATCGGCGCGATCGCCGGAGCCTGGGCATACAAAGAAGCTTAGCAAAGCTCAAAGTGAGCAATTCACTCGCCGTAATCAATTGTTCGCAGTTGGTAACGTTGGCCGGACCTGGGCGCCCGCGCAGCGGAGCTGAAATGCGCGAGCTCTCGATTATTGCAGACGGGGCCATGCTCGTTCGCGCTAGTCGCATTGAGAAGGTGGGCACGCGTAGCGAGATTGAGGATTTGATCACTTCCGATTGCGAAGTGGTAGACGCCGCCAGGCGAATTGTTTTACCAGGCTTCGTCGACGCGCACGCGCATCCGGTGTTTGCCGGGACCCGGTCGGATGAATTTGAAGAACGAGCCGCAGGTGCGACTTATCAGGAAATCGCCGCTCGAGGAGGCGGGATTAAGTCGACAGTGCGAGCCACCCGCGAGGCGACCGCGGACGACTTATTTAATTCTGGAAAGCGTTATGCAAACTGGTTTCTGCGTTGCGGCACCACGACTGTGGAAGCGAAGTCCGGGTACGGGCTGACATTGGACGATGAGTTAAAAATTCTGCGCGCTATCAAGCAGCTCGACCAGGAATTGGCGCTTCGCTATGTACCAACTTTTCTCGGCGCTCACGATATCCCGACAGAGTTTAGCGAACGCCGCGATGAATATGTTGCGCTTGTGATTGAAGAGATGTTGCCCGGTGTTGCGCGTGAAGAGCTTGCGGAATACTGTGACGTCTTCTGCGAAAAGAGGGTCTTTACGATCGAGGAATCACGACGAATCCTTACGGCTGCGCGCCAGCTGGGTTTTGGGTTAAGGATTCATGCAGATCAACTCTCACTTTCCGGCGGCGCGCAATTAGCTGCGGAGTTGCAAGCAACGACAGCAGATCACCTCGAACAAACAGATGCTGCGGGGATTGAAGCGTTACAGTCCGCCGGCGTGCAACCAGTACTTTTGCCCGCCTCAGTTTATGCGCTTGGCTCACGTGGTTATCCTGCTGCCCGCGAAATGATCGCCGCCGGACTAGCGGTCGTTTTGGCGACCGACTTTAACCCTGGGTCCTCACCCACGCCCTCGATGTTGCAAGTGCTGTCCCTCGCGGCAACACATTTAAAGATGACAGCGGCTGAATCTATTACTGCAGCAACGATTAATGGGGCTTACAGTCTGAATCGTGGAGCGAAGCTGGGGTCACTCGAAGCGGGTAAGAGTGCCGATTTTGTGATTCACGATTGTGACGACTTCCGCGAGCTTTCGTACTTTTTTGGGATAGAACACGCGCGCGAAGTCTATGTCGGTGGCAGACTCGCTTTTAGTCGAGCCTGACCGAGGAAAAAAAGCGATTGACGCACGCTCCAGCGCTCATTTATTATTTGCCTAACACTGAAAAGGAGGTGATCAAATAATTTATGAGTTCTTATCACAGTGAGGTGGCTGCGGCCTGACCTCTGAATCGAGATTGTTAGGATTACGGTTCAGTCGTCTTACTGCTTGGTGCTCCTCCTAAGGGATGTCAGCACACGGTTAGTCCACAGGCCAATCCCAACAGTTCACCGGAAGCCGTTCACGTTAGACGTGGGCGGCTTCTTTCCTTTTCAGAAGATTGGGGACGAGCAGATGGCTGGAGCAGAGTAATGTCGGTTGTCAGCTGAGCCTGTGGCGACTCTTATTTCTTGGCGACGCGGTCGTGGTCTTTCTGCCACCTGCCTTCCTCAACGCGGTGTGGGAGCCGGCGTGGGCGTGGGCGTAGGCGTCGGCGTCTGCTCTGACGGCATCACGCGAGAAGGATCCGGCTTGTCTGGTGAAGTATGCAGATGAACAACCTTCCAGTCTTTTCCCGTTCGCTTGAACACGAGGGTCATACGACCCGAGGCCGTTTCCGCAGTTTCCATATACGTCTGCGACTGATTCCAGAGACACGTTACCAACGCGCCATCGCGACCGAGCATTGTTATCTGCACATCCTTAACGTCGAGTGTCACATCTTTCAGTTGCGGATAAGAACTTTCGCGATTCTTTCGTAATTGTTCCCAACCGCGAGTGACAGTTCCGTTGTTGTTGAAGAGCAGCAGGCGCGGCGAATTCAAATAGACACCAGTTACCATTTTGACGTTCGCTTTACGGATTCCATCGATTAAGGCGTTAAAAGCCGAAACGACGCCAGCCGATCCGGGCACTTCGGTGGCGGCAACCTTCGGCTTCGCTTCCGTACGTTGAGCAGCCGGCGGCGTGGTGGTGGGTGCTTGGGTGTCGGTACTTTTTTGAGTGCTGGCCGGAGGTTTACCTGTGTTCGTATTCGTCTCGCGTGGACGCGTTGTGGTGGATGAGTTGGTGTTTTGTGCAGCTGACAATGACGAGCCCGCTAGCACCAGCGAAATCAGGAGTACCGTTTTGTGCAACATGTCTTTTCTCCCCTCCGTCCGAACCAGGCCTCCTCTTCTACAGGGCCGGCAGTCCGGCTAAACATCACCTAACGCATTCATTGTGTCGAACCAGGGCACGCCACTATGGAGGCGTTCAACCGAGCGCTTTTGTCCGAGAATATCGAACACTTCGAACATCGACGGTCCAACAGCCTGCCCCGTTAACATTGTTCGCGAGCCGTTGATCAGCAGCCCTGCTTTGACTCCCTGCTCTTCGGCAAATGCTCGAAGAGTGGCTTCGGCTGTTTCGGCCGTGAACGAATCAAGTTTGGCCAGACGATCCGCAAATGCGGGTAGCAGTTCGCGAAGTCTTGGCTCTTTGCGCAAATTCTTGTTTACCGCCGCCGGGTCAAAATCAAAGTCGTCAGAGAAGTAAGCACGGCCCTGAGCGGAAAAATCCTTGAGAGTATGGAAACGCTGCCTGATCAGATCCAGGGTTCGGATCAGCCAATCACGATCGTCGTCTTCATACTCGTCGCGCCAGAGTTTGTTAGCACGGAGTTCCGCTTTCACCATCGGCAGGAGCTCATCGATAGGCATGTTGCGGATGTATTCGGCGTTCATCCAGAGAGCTTTGTCGTCAGTCCAGTGTCGCGGATCATTTTCCTGGAAGTTGAAGATTGCGTTCGCGCGACCAATGCCTTCAAGCGAAAACTCACTGGTCAATTCCTCAAGAGTCATGATCTCTTTAGTATCCGAGGGTGACCAACCCAGCAACGCCAGGAAATTGCGAAATGCAGCAGGCACAAAGCCGCGATCACGGTAAGTGGTAAGCGATACCACCTCGCCATGTTTGCGTTTGGAGAGTTTGCCTTTGTTCGGCGCCAGGATTAATGGCAAGTGCGCAAACTTAGGCGTCGGCGTGCCCAAGGCTTCGTAAAGCAGAATCTGCTTGTGCGTGTTGGTAACGTGGTCCTGGCCGCGAATCACGTGTGAGATTCCCATTTCAATGTCGTCAATGACCACAGAGAGGTTGTAAAGCGGGTGACCGTCCGAACGCAGCAACACGAGATCTTCGATCTCGGAGTAAGACCGTTCCTGTGCTGCGTAAACAAGATCGTCAAAATGAGTCTTACCCTCGCGTGGCACCTTGAGGCGCACCGCAAAAGGCTCTCCGGCCCCGGCCCGGCGCTGTGATTCAACCGGATCCAAATCACGATAGGAATTGCTGCGATGATCCGTGCCTTCGGCTGCATGCGCTCTTGCACGGTCGGCAATGCCTTGCTTTATTGTGGCGTCATCGCGTTCCTGCTTGGGCGAAAAGTCGCGGTAGGCTTTCCCGGCTTCGACCAACTTATTGGCAGCGGCTCGATGCTTTGGCGCATTGGCAGACTGAAAAACAACTTCTTCATCGTAATCCAATCCTAACCATTTCAACCCTTCAATAATCGATCGGGTGGACTCGTCAGTTGAGCGCTGGAGATCGGTATCTTCAATGCGCAGAAGGAATTTGCCGCCCAGCTTACGGGCGAAGAGCCAGTTGAACAGCGCCGAACGCGCGGCGCCAATATGCAGGTAGCCGGTAGGTGATGGAGCAAAACGAACGCGAACAGTCATGGTGCAAATGATGAACGCGGAACGCTGAACTGAAGTAAGCACTTTCGATCAGCGTTCCGCGCTCCGCGTTCATCGTTTCAATTCATGGCGGAGATGACAGGATTCGAACCTGTGAAGGGCTTTTGACCCTTAACGGTTTAGCAAACCGCCGCCTTCAGCCACTCGGCCACATCTCCGTGCCTGAGCGAGGCGAAAACCAATTCTAGTCTGCGGTCGCGGATTGTCAAGAAGTCGCAGCTTCTTAGATCGAAGAGCTATCCTTGTGAGGCGCGGAGCCGTTAGAATCGGCGAATGACCAAAGTCGAGTTGAATCGTCGCCAATTTTTAACCGGTCTCGCCGCCGCGCCTCTCTTCGCGATCTCAGCTACGGCAGTTTATGCGCGCTTCATTGAGCCCTACTATTATCGCATCGCCGAACAGGATGTTTTTCTTCGCGACCTGCCGCCAGCATTTGAGAACTTTCGCATCACTCAAATAACAGACGTTCACCATAGTCGCATTGTGGGGTTGGATGAACTGCAACGTGTAGTGAACCTGGCGCAATCTACCAGGCCGGATCTGATTGCTCTTACGGGCGATTACACTACGACCTACCGTCGCTTCATCGAACCATGTGCGGCGGCCCTTCGCGGCTTGAGCGCTCCCGAGGGAGTCTGGGCTGTGTTAGGTAACCACGATCACTACACAGATCGTGAGTTGACTACGCGTGCCTTAGAACGGAACCACATTCCCGTTCTCAACAATGCCAACACGAGGCTAAGGAGAGGTTCGGAAACACTACAACTGGCCGGCATCGATGATTGGTCCTGGGCGCAGACCGATTGGGAACGTGCCTTTTACGGTGTGGATAAAAATCGGCCCACGGTTCTGTTGTCACATCAACCCGCGGTGCTTGATCTGGCGCAGACTCAACGCGTCTCGTTGATACTGAGCGGCCACACGCATGGCGGCCAGGTTGCGCTTCCATTCCTGGGCGCTCCCGCAAGGCTGGCGACGAAAGACCTTAAATACGCCCATGGACTCTTTCGCCGCGGAGACACGCAGCTTTAT
>Ga0209486_10001439_pt1 | contig 10321 bp, 9 predicted proteins | sample NCCompost_FD_187518 | JGI IMG/M metagenome (GOLD analysis project Ga0209486, IMG submission 187518) | Agricultural soil microbial communities from Utah to study Nitrogen management - NC Compost (SPAdes) (version 2) | ecosystem: Environmental > Terrestrial > Soil > Agricultural land | place: USA... | reverse complement strand
CATGGTGCCGATGTGGGTTGTCAGCGGCGTCTTCTTCTCGGCGTCGAATTTTCCGCCCGCGGTACAGCCCGTCATCCAGGCCCTGCCCCTGACGGCGCTCAACGACGCGCTACGGGCCGTCGTGCTCGAGGGGGCGGCGTTGCGGCAGGTCGCCTCCGAGCTGGCGATCATGGCAGCCTGGGCCGTATCGAGCTTCATTCTTGCGCTGAAACTGTTCAGGTGGCGCTAACCGCTGGCCTCCTGCTTGCACCGCGGTATGACCGTCATGCTGGGGGTGCATCGCATTGTTGAAGGCCATGCCGCTGCGCGGGGCGGGGAAGTGGCATTAATCGGTAACGACCGCGTCTGGACCTTCCGCGAGCTCAACCAGCGGGCCAACGCGCTGGCAAGGCACCTCATCGATCGGGGCCTCCGGCGCGGGTCGCGCGGCATCATTCGAATGGAGCTCGGGCCCGAACTGGCGATGACGCTGCTGGCGGTGCTCAAAGCCGGTGCCGCCTATACGTGGTTCGATCGTGCCGACGACTCCGGGTGGCCCGAGGGTATTTCAATCGGGACCGATCAGGATGGCCAGATTGCCGTACATGCTTTCGTCAGTGAACGTGAGGCGCTCGAGGCTTCTTCGCGTCCGGCGCCGAACCTGCCGATTCTTACCCGCGCGCACGACATCGCGTGCGTGATGCCGCAGGCCGACGGATCGGGCACGCTGGTGCCGCATTCCACGATCGCGGCCCTCCAGTCACATCCGGTTCCGCGTGTCTCGTATTGGTCGTCTTCGGCTGGCGCGCTCGATCTGTGGGTGCCGCTGATGGCGGGAATCCCGGTAATGCTGACGGCCACCGCCGAAGCGGCGGCCGCCTAGTCAGCGACCTCCCCTGAACTCGCTTTCGTCCTTCGTATCATCGGACTTCGGATCCGCGCTGCCGCCGCCTGGCGTCGATTCGTCGGTAATTCCCGTCGTCGGCACCACTTGCTGATCGCGGGCGTCGTCTCGATCGCCCCAGTAGAAAATCGCGAGCAGCACAACAGCAACGATGAGCACGACGGGTGCGAGGTAGTACCACATGCCTGCCACAACTGTGGCCGGGCCAACCGTCGCCGCCGGCGGGTTCGATGGCGCTACCGTTTCCTCGTACTGTTCAGGTGTTGTGCCTCCGTGCTTGTCAGGCATTCGGATTCCTCCATTGACAACCGGTGCATGAGCCGAGCCACGCTCTTACTGATGGGTCACCGGATGTGCGATCAGCCTACGCTGGCTTGGGCCGGGTGGCTGCCGCAGCGAACTCGCGCTGCTTGGCGGAGCGCAGCTTCTGGAGTGCCCGGCTTTCGATCTGCCGCACACGTTCCCGCGTGACAGAGAGATGCCTGCCGATTTCCTCGAGGGTGTGCTCGCGATCGGTCCCGAGGCCGTAACGCAGGCGCAGCACTTCCTTTTCGCGATCCGACAACGGCGCCAACGCGCGCTCGACTTCGTTGGCGACGTCGCTGTCGAGCGCCGTCTCCTCGGGTGAACGCACAGACGTGTCACGAAGCATGTCGCCCAGCTCGGTCCCTTCGTCTTCGCCGATTTTCATCTCCAGCGAGTACGGGGTTCGCTGCGCTTCCAGCAGCAGCCGCACCTTGGCGACCGGAATCTTCAGCCGATCGGCCAGGTCGACAACGGAGGGTTCGATGCCGCGTTCGCTGCGCAGCGCTTTGCGCTCTTTCTCGAGCTTGTTGAGCGACTCGATGATGTGAACCGGGAGACGGATCGTCCGGCCGTGATCGGCGACCGCCCGGGTAATCGCCTGCCGGATCCACCAGGTGGCGTAGGTGGAGAATTTGAAGCCGCGGCGGAATTGAAAGCGGTCAACCGCTTTCATCAGGCCGATATTGCCTTCCTGGATCAGGTCGAGGAATGACAAGCCGCGATTCAGGTAGCGCTTGGCGATCGACACCACCAGCCGGAGATTGGCTTCCATCAACTCCCGCTTGGCTTCGCGCACCGTCTCCTCGGCCGCCTCAACCTTCACGTACCGGCGGCGGAATTCCGCCTTCGCCAGGCCAACGCGGATCTCGAGCGCGCGGCAGCGTTCGGCACGTTCGCCACGCGGCACCTTCTCGAGCCCGTGAAACGCCTCGTTGAATTCGCGCAGCTCCGTCACCACGTCATCGATCAGCGAGGGGCGGATCGGCAGCGCGGCGAGCTCGTCGGCCAGCAGCTTCCGGGTGCGATCCAGTTGCTGCTCGGTCTTCGCCCGCGTCTTGATGCCCGCCTTCGGGTTGTCGAGCTTTTCCCGCAGGTTGTCGATCAGGCAGCGCCGCCGTTTGATCCGGCCGAAGGCTTTCAGAACCGGGGTGATGTGCTCGTCTTTTAGCTCGCCCCCCTCGGGCAGCAGGATCAGTTCGGCCGCGGGGTCGCCCTTGAGGCGGATGCGGTCGGCCAGCGCCACGAGCGTCTGAACGGCGCCCGGGATGTCCGCCATGGCGGCGACGAGATCGTGCTGGGCCTTCTCGATACGCTCGCCGATTTCGCGTTCCTGGTGTGCCTTGAGCAGTTTCCGCTTGCCAATGTGCTGGAGGTAGACACGGACGAGGTCGATCTCCTCGCGCGGGCCGGCGGCCAGCGGCTGCTCGTCGTCTTCCGCGTCGTCTTCGTCGCGCGGAATCGGTTGATCGGCGAAGGCTTCAGGTTCTTCCTCTTCGAGCAGCCGCTCTGGTGGAGTGAACGGCTGACCTTCCTCGGCGTCTTCGCGTTCATCGACGTCGAGACCGAATCCCTGGGCGCGCTGGCGCCAATCGAGGATGTGCACCTGCCGCGACGGGTCGTTCCATTCGATAAGAGATTTCCGTCGAGGTGCCGCGCGGAAGGCAAGAGGCGGACTGGTCCTGGCCTTTTTCGCCATCGATGCCCTGGTGAGTTGCAAGCGCGCTGCCTACGCACCGGAGAGCACGCGGAATGGCCGTGGTACACTCGGCTGCTCGCTGCACGACCGGGTAGCTCAGTGGTAGAGCAGCGCACTTTTAATGCGCGGGCCGCGGGTTCGATCCCCGCCCCGGTCACAGTTTTTATATACCGAAAGCTCAACCGCAGGAGACCTTCATGATGCTTCGATCCGCATTCGTGTTCGCGTTTGGTCTATCCACGATGATGGCGCCGCTTGCAGCCCAGGCGCCGGACGGCTGGCGGATTCGCGTCGACCGCAGCGCCAACGCATCAGATCCCGACGACGTCCCCGACCTGAAAGTAGTGACAGTGGGCAAGGGATTCCGTGCCACCGGGGGTCCGGCCGGCACGTTCTGGAATCCTGCCAACCGTGCAGCAGGGAACTACACCGTGAGGGCGACCTTCAACCTGATGAAGCCGAGCGGCCATACGAATTACTACGGGCTTGTCTTTGGCGGGTCAGAGCTCGAGGGTGCCGCGCAGAAATACGTGTACTTCCTGGTGGCGCAGGATGGCACGTTCATCATCCGATCGCGCGCCGGCGAGCAGGTGCAGGACGTCCAGGCGCGCACGGCCCATGCGGCCGTGCAGAGGCCCGGCGCGAACGGCCAGTCCACCAACACGCTCGAAGTGCGAGTTGCCGGCAACACCGTTTCCTATCTGGTTAACGGTACGGTCGTCCATACAGGGCCGAAAAGCGGAGCAACCGCGACGACCGACGGCCTCGCCGGCGTTCGCATCAACCACGTGCTCGACGTACAGGTGGAGAACTTTGAATTAGTAAAGCAGTAGGGATTGGGGATCGGGGATCAGGGACCGGATCCCCGATCCCCGATCCCTACTGCTTCTTGTGTTTATCGATGTACCCCTGAAGCAGGTTGTAATCCGCGTTGAAAAACTCGATGCCGGCGCGGTAGCGGGGAGCGCCCTGGATGATCTCCACCGCTACCGTCGCCACCACCGACTGAATGCGTATTGGCTTGCCCTCGCTGGCCAGCGAAAAACGAAGCCGCTGCTTGGGTTTGAGAATGGTCGGCGAGATGATCTGCGCGCCGACCAGCGACAGGTTCACGAGCGTCACGGGCTTGCCGTCGATGTCGACGTTGAGGCCCTCGGCCATCTGAAAGCGCGGCGCCCGCCGCGTGCCCGTCATATCGAGCGGCCCCATCGATTCGCCGAACGGGACGATTCGCACCTCGCACGGCTGCAGCGCGGCGTCGTAGCGGATCCGCTCGATTAACGCGATCGCGGGCGAGCTGGTGGCGACCGCCTCATTCACAATCACCATCCGGGGACGCCGCTCAAGAATGACTTCAAGCGCGCGCGGCCACTCGGTGTCGGCAAACGCCAGCATCTCTGGAGGGTCCGCGCCGGGTTGACTTCCGACCGGTGTATCAGCGAACCCGATTAGCACGGCGACGGACACGGAAACGTAGTGTACGTGATGCAGGATGACCGCAACCTCGACCGAGGCGTAGAATATCGGCCCCGGGAATGCAGCCATCTGATTCCGGACGGTATGGCATGAACACCAGGACCCCGCTGCCGTCGTGGCTCACCGCTCTGCTGGACGACGCAGGGGCCGACACCCTCATTTTTAAGGCAGGCGATCCGCCGTACGTCGTCCGGAGCGGATCCCCCTGTCATCTCGGCACCGCCCCGCTGACCCGGCTCGCGATCGACGCAATGAGCCGCCACATCCTGGCCGACGCGGAGCGGCAGCAACTGTCAACCACCGGAAGCGTTCGCATCATGCTCGAGACCCCTCCAACGGTAGAGGTGCGAGCCGATCGGCTGGACGACGAACTGGTCATACGGTTGCGGCGGCTGGGCGCTGCTTCAAGGCCTGCGTCCGCCGGCGACGCGACCGCCGACCTGGTCGCCGCGCTCGGCGCGGCCGCGAAAACCCAGGAAGTTGAGGCGGCGATCGACTCGCTGCGCCAGCGGCTCGAGGCCAGCAACGCGCGCCGCGACGCCGATCACCGGGACCCTGTGCCGCCGGCGACGGTCGTGGAACTGCATCGCCGCCGGGAAGTCGCGACCGATCGCTTTACCATCGACGATTGGATCGCCGAAGGCGTGGCTCGCGGAGCCCGCACCCTGTACTTGCCCGTCGGCGGCGCGCCGTCCGTGAAGATTGATGGACAGGTCGCCGCCTTTGCGCCCGATGTGCTGCCGCTGGGGATGTTCGAACAGGCCGCCGCCGCGATGACGGCGGAACGCGACGGCTGGTCCCGCACACCGGACGAACTGGAATGGTCGAAGCACGTTCCCGGCGCCGGCACGATCCGTTGCCAGGCATTCTCCGACGCGCGCGGCGGTGGGCTGGTCATACATCTGCCCTCGTGGCAGCCGGCCGGCCTCGAGCCGTCGATCCCGGCGCACATTCGCACCGCCTGCGAGACCGGCGACGGGCTGGTGATCATCTCGGCGCCGTTCGCTGAAGACGTGGGCGCGATGGTGGAAGCAGTCGTGGCGTGGCAGGCGAAGCGGCGGCCCGGTTACGTCATCGCGCTCGGCCGCGGATCCGGATTCGAACGTCTTGCCGCGCGTGCCTTCGTCAGCGAGCGGCCGTTGGCAGCAACCGGGCAGGGAAGTATCGCCGCTATCCGGCACGCGGTTCGTGAACGGCCGGATGTGCTCGCGATCGTCGGGGACGGCGACCTTCCCGGCTCCGAGGCGATCGCCGCCGCTGCCGTCGGGCGATTGGTCATCGTCGGCGTCGTGGCGAGAACGGCGCCGCGGGCACTCCAGGGAATCCTCAAGGATCTCGCGTATCCGGACGCACGCAAGGCGCTGGCGAACGTTTTTACCAGCGGGTGCAGCTGGCGGCGGGTGCGCCGTCCCGGAGGCAGGAGTGTCGTGCTTTCCGATGCACTCGTCACCAGCCCGCATGTGGCGGCACTGATCGCGGAAGCCGACATCGCCGGACTCGAGCGGGTGCAGCGGGAACTCGAGGGTGGGAATCGGTCGGTGGATTCGGTACTCGCGACCGCGGTCGCGCGGAAGAAGGTCACGCTTCGGGAAGCGGCGGCCGCCGCCGTCGATCGACGAGCGCTGATTGGCCTGGTCCGCCGCAGGACTCGTGATCAGCGCGCCGCCTCGCCCGGGCGCCTTACTGATCGTTCCCGATCGTCAGCCTGACGCGATCGGGCGGCATCGACGGATCGAAGCGCATCGTCAACTTCAGCCCCGCCGTCTCGAGCGCCTTTCTCAGCAACATCGTCTCGTCCGACAGCACGCCCGCGGTCAGCAACGTGGCGGTCGGTTCAGACGCGAGTAAGACGCTGCCGGCCGGAGTCACCGTCCAGCCGGCTTCCGCGAGCGCTTCTTCGATCTCTTTCGCCCGCGGGTACGAGTCAGGATCCGCAGCCCACGCGAGTTCGACCTGGGGAGGCGACAACGCGGTTTGCAGCATCGCGACGGCGGCCTGCCGATCGAGTGACGGCTCACTGGATCGAGTGATGGCGGACGCGATGGCCGGTGTCACCAGCAGCGGCGGCGCCGGTTCGGCACCCGTTCCCGTCGTCGTCACCGCTTCAGGTGCGGCCGGCTGATCGTCTGACTTCAGCTCGTGGGCCGGTGCGATTTCAGTGCGCACGTTGGCGCCTGCCGCCAGGCGCGACGAGGCGTACGTCGCGATGGAGATGGCGATTGCGGCGAGTACACTCAGGACGACGGCGGCGGCGCCGGCCCACCGCGACACGGTCTCGAGCGAGGTGGCATCCATCGGCAGGCAGACTAATGACGCGCTCTCGCTGGAATATACCTGTATACCGTGCCGTCTGAAAGCGTTCTGGCGGGTGCCCCCACGGCTGGGCTTTCTCTTGCATTCCAGGCCCGTCACCGCTGCCCCCGACCCATGGCCACGACACCCGCGAACCCCGGGATCCTGCTCGTCGACTCCGACCCCGATGATCGTGCGCTCGCGCACCTGATCCTCGAGCGGCAACTGCCGCACGCGGTCGTCACCGCCCCGAATGATCCGCTTGCGTTCGCGGAGGTGTTGGTCGAGGCGGCTCCCGACGTTCTGGTGGTCGCCGAAGATCTCGCCTGGTTCAAGGTCGGCGAACTGATCGCCGCGATCCGGCGGCGGCATCCCCGTACCGCGCTTGTGGTATTGGCGAGTCGCGATCCGGGCCAGGCCAATCCGGGCGGCGGCGATCGCCTCGCCACCGCCGGCATGGCGCTCGACGGTTTCGTTCAGAAGACCGTGCCCGGGTTTCTTCGATTGGGATCGGTGATTGGCGAGGTTCTCCTACGGGCTGGCCACACCGGGCATGCGGAGCTCGACAAGGCCTCGCCTCGATCCCAACGGCTCGATGACGTCGGCGATACGGCGCTGATGTTTTCGCATGACCTCAGGGAACCGGTGCAGCAGATTCTCCGCCTCGCCCGGCGGGCGAGCGCGAGCCAGGGCGCGGCCGGCGGGGGCGATCCGCTTCAGCCGGTGGTCGACGTCGCCGAACGTCTCAACACGATGCTCGAGGGGATGGTCGAGTACCTCGGCGTGATTCGGTCGAGTACCCCGGCATCGGTTGACCTCAATCAGTCGCTGAACCATGCGCTGCAGACGCTGCGGCCGGGGATCGACGACGCGCAGGCGGAGATCCGGGCCGCGCCGCTCCCGACCATCGTCGGCGACGAGCGGCAGATGCGCCACCTCTTTCAAAACCTGATTGGAAACGCGATCAAGTTCCGGGGGCCCGATCGCCTTCGCATCACGATTACGGTCGAGTCTCGCGACGACGCCTGGCTGCTGGCGGTTGCCGACAACGGCATTGGCATCCCGGAGCGGGCGCTGGGTCGCATTTTCGAGCTGGGCGCGCGTCTTCACACGCGCGAGGAGTACTCAGGAACGGGCATCGGGCTTGCCTTGTGCAAACGCATCGTCGAGGCGCATGGCGGGCGCATCTGGGCGGCGTCCGAGGGTCGTGGCTCCACCTTCTACGTCCTGCTGCCGCGGGTTTCGCCGAATTCTTCGCCGGTTTCGGGTAATCTGAAGGCCGATCAAGCCCAGGCCGACACATCAAAAGGTGGTGATGACGGACGACTTCGTGAACGTGTTGCTGATTGAAGACGACAGCATTGAAGCCGGCCTGATTCGCGAAGAGCTCCTTCGGGCAACTCCGCCGGAGGTGCGCTGCGACCACGTCCAGCGCCTCCAGGCCGGGATCTCGCTGCTCGAACAGCGCGACTTCGACGTCGTCCTGCTCGACCTCAACCTGCCTGACGGATGGGGAGCCGAGAACCTGCGACGGGTGCGGGAGTCGGCGCCCGGCATCCCGGTCATCATCCTGACCAATCACGAGGACGAAAACACGGCGGTGACGCTGGTCAGCGAAGGGGCCCAGGACTATCTGTTCAAACGGCATATCAGCGCCGAGCTGCTGCGCCGCGCCATCAGGTACGCGATCGCGCGGCAACGGGCCGACGTCTCACTACGATCGAGCGAAGAGCGTTATGCCCTCGCTCTGGCCGGTGCGCGCGACGGCATCTGGGACTGGGACCTGCAGACCGGTGCCCTGCACTGGTCGCGGCGGTGCGGAGAATTGCTCCATTTCGAGAACGCCCTGGCCGTGTCGGTTCCGTCTGACTGGTTCGATCGCGTGCACACCGACGACCGCGTCGGTCTCGAGAACGCATTCCGGGCGCACCTCTCCGGCGAGACGCCTTACCTCGAATACGAATGCCGCATCCGCAACGGGGCAGGGGAGATGCAGTGGATCCTGTGCCGTGGCGTTGCCGTGCGCGACGGCGACGGCCTGCCTACCCGCGTCGCCGGATCAATCACGGACATCAGCGAACGGAAGGCCGCCGAGGCGCGGCTTCGCCACGAGGTGCTGCACGACACGTTGACCGGGTTGCCCAACCGGGCGTTGTTCCTCGACCGGCTCGATCTCGCCTTGAAACAGCACCGCCGCGAACCGTCACGCCAGTTTGCCGTGCTGTTCCTCGACCTCGATCGCTTCAAGATGGTGAACGACAGCCTCGGTCACGCCGCCGGCGACGAGCTGCTGATTGAATTCGGCAAGCGCGTCAGTATGTTCCTGCGGCCCGGCGATTCGGTCGCCCGGCTCGGCGGTGACGAGTTTGCCATCCTGCTCAACGAAGTGGCGGGCCTTGAAGACGCCACCCGCGTCGCCGAGCGCATTCACGAAGTGCTGCTGCGCAAGTTCCTGATTCGCGGCAAGGAGGTCTACGCCAGCGTCAGCATCGGCATCGCGCTGAGCGCGCCGCATTACGAGCATCCGAACCAGATGCTGCGCGACGCCGACCTGGCGATGTACCGGACCAAGAGCAATCGCGCCGGTTCGTACACCGTGTTCCGCAGCTTCATGTACGAGTCGGCGCTGCAGCGGCTCGAACTGGAAACCGATCTGCGATCCGCGCTGAGCCGATCGGAGCTCGCCACCTACTACCAGCCGATCGTCTCGCTCGATGGCCTGCGTGTGATCGGCTTCGAGGCGCTGCTGCGATGGTTTCACCCGACCCGCGGACCGATCGAGCCGGAGGTGTTCGTGCCGCTGGCCGAGCGGAGCGGGACGATCGGGCCGGTGAGCTGGTGGACGATCCGCGAAGCCTGCCGCCAGGTGCGCGAATGGCAGATGAGCGACCCGCGCTTCACCGACCTGTCGATCAGCGTCAACGTGTCGTCGCGCCTGCTCGCCGAGCCGCACTTTGCCGACCGAATGATGAAGATCCTGGAAGAAACCGGGCTGGCGCCCGAGACGCTGCACCTCGAAATCACCGAGAACGCGCTGCTGCAGCACGAATCGCTCACGATTGCGGAGCTGGCTGCGCTCCAGGCCACCGGCGTGAAAGTGCATCTCGACGACTTCGGCACCGGCTACTCCTCGTTGAGCTACCTGAACCGGTTCCGCTACGACACGATCAAGATCGACCGCTCGTTCATCGCCTCGATGCCCGACGCGCCGCGAAGCCGCCGCATCGTCGATGCGCTGATCAGCCTGGCCACGGTGCTGGGGATGGGCGTGATTGCTGAAGGCGTGGAAACGCAGGAGCAGGCGGAAAATCTTCGCGCCCTGAACTGCCACGTGGCGCAGGGCTTCCTCTTCTCGAAGGCGGTGCCGCCCGAGGTGGCGCAGGCGCTGCTGGTGAAGGAAAGCGGGTTCGAGGGGGTCGTCTAGGCGCCGTTGAGCGCCCGGAACGCCGCCGCGCGCTGAGAAGCGCCCGCTTCGTGGCGTTCGGCCGCCCGTCGATCACGGGCCTGGCGGCGGACGATCGAGATCAGCGACTTCCGATCGACAGCGGTAGCGGCGGCTTCGCGCAGCGTGATCTTCCGGCGCGCGACCGCCGCGGCCAGCGCCGCATCCACCGCGCGCATCCCCTCTTCGCGATTGATCTGGGCGAGGTGAAGACCGGCAATATCGC
>Ga0209486_10001437_pt1 | contig 10323 bp, 10 predicted proteins | sample NCCompost_FD_187518 | JGI IMG/M metagenome (GOLD analysis project Ga0209486, IMG submission 187518) | Agricultural soil microbial communities from Utah to study Nitrogen management - NC Compost (SPAdes) (version 2) | ecosystem: Environmental > Terrestrial > Soil > Agricultural land | place... | reverse complement strand
AGTTAAAATCTCTATAAGCATTGTTATTTAAAACAATGATTGTTCTCTTTTTATCAATATACCGGATGATCTGTGTTTTATAACCGGGATTATCACCTGTATGAGAAACAATTTTTCCAAAAGCAGTATCTGTTCTTAATGACCAGCCAAATCCATAATTAGATAAACTTCCATCATTTAATTTCATTGGAGTAAATGCATCTTGTAATGTTGATTGTTTGATCAATTTTTCTGTGTACAATGCTTTATCCCATTTCAACAGATCAGCAGCGGTGGAGCTGATGCGGCCGGGTCCTTTGCGATTGCCCAACCAAATAGTATAATCGGAAGATGGAAATGAATCAGCCCGTACCCATTTATTTCTTTCTTCAACATAAATATGACCGATCGCAAAATTCTTAGTTGCTTTCTTTTCTTCAAGTGTCCTTATATCAGTGCTTTTCATTTTTAATTTCCTGAAGACCCATTTGCGGGATAACGCTATAAAATCTTTTCCACTTGCTTTTTCTGCAATACTAGCCAGCAACATATACCCGGTATTGCTGTATTCATATTTTTCTCCGGGTTCAAAATTCTTTGGTGGCGCATACTTAATTAAATACTCAATACAATCAGGATTACCTGCCACTTTTGATTTATCCCAATATTTATCCATGATATCCTGGTAATCGGGCAGGCCGCTAGTATGTGTAAGTAAATTCCGGATCGTAATTCCTTTATAAGGTATCTCCAAATATTTACTTACAGAATCATCATAGTTCAGTTTTCCTTTTTCTTTCAGCATCATGATGATCATAGCAGTAAACTGCTTGGAGACAGAAGCCAGTTCAAAAATATCTTTTTTTTGCAGTGGAATATGATCTGCAAATTCACGATAGCCAAATGCTTTGTGATAAATTGGATTTCCATTTTCCGCAATTAATATAACGCCACTGAAATCCTTTTCCGCGATTAATAATGAATCGATTTTTTCCTCCTGTGAAAGGGCCCGTAAGGAAAGTAATAGAAAAAGGAAAGTGCTTCTAATCATAATTTTATTCCTGGTGATACTTATGTTTTAAAAACTCAATTAAAGACAGTGCTGTTTCTTTGGTAGAATTATTTACGTTTATATCAGACACAGCACGCAATCGAAGCGCTATACTTGCGTTGATCAATTCATTCAGATGATGAATATTTAAATTGATGGATCTTCCCGGAATAACCGTTTTATTAAAAAAAACAGAATCATATAGAGCACCTAAAAGATCACTACCAACTACCGTCTTGTTTAATGCCAGGATAAAATCATGAGTTACTTGATTTGTAATATCCCTTCTCATTTCTAATCTTCGCATCAGGCGATCATATGCTTCAATAGAATCTACAGTTGCCCTGTTCCTGATAAGACGCATGCCACCTGAATTCTTCAATTGGGTAGTGGTTTCATTGTTAGCAAAAAACATGATCTGTACTGTACTTTTCTGCAAGTGTTTGTAAATATTTACCGGCATATTGTTCCTTTGCGAACGAGAGAAAAATAAAATTGCCGAATCTATATTCTGTATCCTTAACCTGGCAGAATTCGAAACCGAATCAAACCAGGCAACATCCAATTGCAGGTCGTTTATTAAAGAATTGATGTATTGTTTTTCCCTGTTATGCTCAATCATGTGTTCTCTTTGATTCTCTGCAAGAAATCCACAGAACACAGCAAGGAATAACATTAAGAACTCCCAGAAATAATGCGTCCACTTTTTTCTGGCAGTATGTGAATGGTGATGTACTTCCATAGATTTTTATTCAAGGTGATATTCTTTGTTTATAGTAGCAAGTAAGTTTGTTGCCTGCTGCAATAAATTTCTTGAATCCCGACGCATTCCCCTGGTGATTATTTTAACTGTGTGAATAGCATAGTTTATCTCTGCCAATTCTTTATTCGTGAAAGGCAAAAGAGCAGGATTACCTGGCGGTCGCCGCGAAACATTATTCTCGTCCAGCATGCTGCTTAACACTTTCGCATCAAAAACTTTATTTGCGGTCATTCTGTATTCCTGGGCAACCATTACTTCCTGTTCGCCAAGTTTTTCCAGGTTTCTTATACTCACATCATATTTTGTAATACTATCTGCAACAGACCTGTTCCGGATCAACCTGAGCCCACCGGCGTTTTTAAGCTGTTGTAATGTTCCGTCGTTAGGTGTAAACTTTATGTCCACAAGTCGGCCTGTGTGAATAGCGTTAAAATACAGGCTGCTTCCAAACTCAGTATATCTTGAAGAGTTCAACAAATTAAATAATGAATCAAGCCTCTCACCTTTTTGATTTCTTTTTTCAATGGTAGTGTTAAGGTGAGCAATATCAGCCTTGATATCATTTACGAGTGACCTGATAAATTGCGTTTCCCGGTCCTTTTCGATCTTATGTTCTAATGTATACTCAGCAAGAAATCCGCAGAACACGGCAAGGAACAACATGAGAAACTCCCAGAAGTAATGGGACAATTTTTTCCTTGCTGTATGACTATGATGATGAACTTCCATAAGTTCTATTTAAAGTGATATTCTTTTTTAATTAATACCAACAGGTTCTCGGCTATTTTTCTAATGCTTTCCTGCACCTGCATATTGCTCACCACAACAAAGCGGTAAGTTACCAGGCTATTCAGGTATTCCCCTGCATCCTTTGAATTATATGCAATTGTTCCGGATGCGTCTGTTCTCAGTATATTATTATTAAAATAGCTCGTATCTGCATAGATGTTAGAAAGCATGATGCCGTCTATCATCTTATAAGATAACCGGACGGCATGTCGCATCTCATCTGTTTCAAAAAGATCACGCAATGCCATTCTTTTTATTTGCTGGTCATAAAGCTGGATGGAATCAACGACGTTCCTTTTTCGAATAAGCCGTAGCCCACCGGCATTTTTTAACTGATCAAGTGTACCGCTATTTTCAAAAAATGCTACATGTCCTTTCAAATTATTCAGTAACTGTATGCCGTGCAGGGAAATAGTCGCTGAAGTATTTTTCGCCAAATAGTTATTTAATGAATCAATAAAACTAAGGCGGGTAAGCCGAAAATCCTTTATTCTTGATAATTGTGCAGTGTCTGCATCAAGATCCTTTATAAGTGATTCAATAAATTGTTTTTCCCTGTTATGTTCAATCGTATGTTCAAGATAATACTCCGCAAGGAAACCGCAGAACACAGCGAGGAACAGCATGAGAAACTCCCAGAAATAATGCGCCCATTTTTTTCTTGCAGTATGAGCATGGTGGTGTACTTCCATAATGATTTTTATTCCAGGTGATATTCTTCATTAATAAACTTTCTGATGTTAATTGCTTTTTCTTTTAACTCGATCAATCGCAATCTCATTCCCTGGTTTATTCCTTTTATGTTAGTGATGATCAACATCAGGGTATTGAGCGATTCATCATCAGCGGGTTTTAATTTCAAAGTTTCTGCTGGCCTGATCACCCGGTTCTGATCATCGATCACTTTGCTGAAATCCTTAGCATATAGGATCTGATTAAATTGTGGCCGCAAGCTTCTTTTCATCTCAGTTTGTTCTTCAAAGACCCATTTAATGAAATCCACATCTTTATAATAATTGATCATGCTATCTGAAACAGCTTTGTTTGAAACCAATCGCATTCCTCCAGCGTTTCGCAATTGTATAATTGTCCTGTCATTCACCGTGAAAGGAGCACCGCGGTGTATGAAACGAAAAAAATAGTAGATATCTCCTGCAAATTTTTCTCTGTCAGGATGTCCCAATAATAAAACAAGAGAGTCTGCTACATTTATTGTTGTCTCGCAAACTTTTATTCGTCTGTTAAACTCAGAAGTATCAGCTGCAAGATCTTCTGCATATGATTTTATGTATTGCTTTTCTCTATCCTTTTCTATTTTATGTTCCAATTGATACTCCGCAAGGAAGCCACAGAACACAGCGAGGAACAACATGACAAATTCCCAGAAATAATGGGTCCATTTTTTTCGTGAAGTATGTGCATGATGATGTACTTCCATTCTTAATCCTTTTTAAAATACCTGTAAAGAAATGCCGCTGCAAACCCTACAATTATATAAATGATCATCCGGATCATCCGGCCTTTGCTTTCGGGGCTCATATAAAACTGATTTATGTGTAATTTAATAAAAGAAATAAATTTTTATCGATTAAAACCCGGGCCCTTTAAAGTTGTCCCGCTTTTGGTACCAGTATGTTTTCCATTTTCAATTACCAATTGCCCGTTTACTAAAACAAAATGAAACCCGGCAGAATATTGGTGCGGTTGTTCAAAGGTTGCTTTATCTGTCACTTCATTAGCATCAAAGATCACAATATCAGCAGCCATTCCTTCTTTTAGCAAACCACGGTCTTTTAACTGAAATTTCTGAGCAGCCAATGATGTCATTCTTCTTATCATTTCTTCCAGTGAAACCAATTTTTCATCTCTTACATATTTTCCCAATACCCTTGCATTAGTGCCATAAGCTCTGGGATGCGGCATGCCCCTGCCAGGCACCGGCACACCTGCATCAGCACCGATCATATTAAACGGATATTTCATAAAATATCGAACATCATCTTCATTCATACTATGATAAACCATTTGTGCGCCGCCTGCCAGCAACATATCTAAAATTGTCTCCGCTTCATATTTCATTTTTGCTTTTCGCCCCTTCAATTTATTTATCTCAGAAATATTTTTTCCATTGAGCGTTGTGTCAGCGTTATGAGAAGCAACATAAGCATAGCTATAACTTTTGTACTTGTATTTATTCTGCATCTCCAGCATTTCTTTGATGATCTGTTTATGCATTTGTTCATCATTGATCCTTTTCTTCAATGAATCCTGGCCTCCTGCCAAAGCCCAATCAGGTAAACGAATACCAAGATTGGTGCTGCTTGCAGAATAAGGATACTGATCGATGGTTACATCGTATCCTTCTTTCCTTGCTGCATCTATCAATGGCAATGTTTCCTTGCTTCTTCCCCAGTTAGCGGGTCCGCTTACTTTAAAGTGTGAAATCTGTACAGGGATATTTGCATTTCTGCCAATATTGATCGCTTCATTGATCGCATCTTTCACACCATTCTCTTCATTGCGAATATGTGATGCATAGACGCCATTAAAAGATGCGGCTGATCTTGCAAGACCGATCACTTCTTCTGTATTGCTATACATTCCCGGTAAATAAATAAGACCGGTTGATAAACCAACGGCTCCATCCTTCATAGCTTGCGCTACCAATTCTTCCATTTTCTTTTGTTCATCTGCTGTTGCTAAACGATTATCCAAGCCCATTGCATGTCTTCTTACCGTATTATGTCCGATCAATGTGGCTATGTTGATAGAAGTTTTCATGCTATCGATGCGCCAGAAAAATCTTTTCAGATCATCTGCAGAGCCACCACAGTTACCAGTGATAACAGTTGTCACTCCATCATATATATAATTATCAGCGGTTGGGTTTTCAAAAATGCCGCTTTCAATATGCCCATGCACATCAATAAAACCGGGAGCAACGACCAACCCTTTTGCATTAATGACTTTTGTTGCCGTTACGTTATTCATTTTGCCAACGTATACTATCCTTCCATCTTTTATTGCAACATCGCCATAGTACCAGCTATTGCCGGTGCCGTCAATTATTTTTCCATTGGCAATGACAACATCATATTGTTGTGCAAAAACAAATACAGGCAGCACTAAAAAAGCGAGAATGATCTTTTTCATAAGTAATATTATTTCAAGTGATATTCCTTTTCAATAAGTCCAATTAATACCCTCGCTGCTTCTTTCATTTCGGTTTCGGCTTTTGCAAGGCCTAATTTTGTGTTCCTGAGATAAGAAACCATACCAGCGAGGCGTATTAAAATTTTGGGTTCATATGTTAATAATGCAGGATTGCCCGGAGGTCTCATAACCGTATTATCGGTCATCACAATATCATTAAACAAAATGGGATGAAAAACATCAATCGCCATTTTCCTGTATTCATCAGCCTCATTAAATGCAATGGCCTGGAGGTAATCGATAAATACAAGACGGTTGTAATATTCAATGACAGCTTTTGAAACTTTCTGATTCCTGATAAGCCGCATGCCGCCTGAGTTTTTTAATTGCTGAATGGTAGCATCATGGATGGCTAATCGTACACTTCGGGAAGCCCGTCGGCCAAGGTAATATAGATCTGAACCATGATCTTTAATACCAGGGCTGTTTAACAATCGAATTAATGTGTCGTTTCTTGTTAAGTGCTCATTAAACTGATCTATGTTATCAGTAAGAACGAGGGTATCCTCTCTCAGATCTTCCAATATGCTATGTATATATTGTTTCTCCTTGTCTTTTTCAATTTGATGTTCCAGTTGATACTCTGCAAAAAAACCACAGAATACTGCGAGGAATAACATTAAAAACTCCCAGAAATAATGTGTCCATTTTTTTCTTGCAGTATGTGAATGTGCATGAACTTCCATTTTACTTTATTAAAGGTGATATTGATTTTTCAGTAAGTCGATCAACTTTTCTGCTTTTTCTTTTAAAGCTTTTCCTCTTTGTGTGTTCCCCAAACTACTTAAGGATATATATTGTATCTGGAAGGCAACATTATTAATTGTTATGGGGTCCTGTGTTATTAGTTGCGGGTTAGTGGTAGGTCTTACATATTTAAAATTTGAGTCCATGGCTTTGTAAAGTTGGTCGGCGTTAAAAACAAGTCCACCTATTTCCCGAAAAGTAGTTTTTATTCTTGTATCAGATTCATCCCACTCCTTTAATTCTTTTACCGACGCATCATAGGCCAATATGTTGTTTATAATATTTTCATTCTTTATTAATCGAAGGTTACCGGCATTTTTTAATTGCTGCATTGTTCCATCCGTACTTACAAATGGGGGTCCGCTAAAAACCTGCCGGGCAAAAAAATATGTTTCATTACCGAATTGTTTATGCTTATCAGTGCTTAACAATAACACTAATGAATCCATCATAATTCTTTTCTCCTTCCTTAAATTAATATAGGTCTCAAGATGGGCGGTATCTGTTTTCAGATCCTGGATCAATGATTCAACATATTTCTGTTCCCGCTGATTTTCTATTACATGTTCTAACTGGTATTCAGCCAGGAAACCGCAGAACACCGCCAGGAATAACATGAGAAACTCCCAGAAATAGTGGGTCCATTTTTTTCGTGGTGTATGTGAGTGTGCATGTACTTCCATAAAAAAATTATTTCAAATGGTATTGTTTTGTCAGCTGGGCTATTATTTCGGTTGCCAATATCAATGCATTATTTGCGTTTAAAAGCTGTTGCCGAAGGTTTCTCGAACGACATAACTCAGCGTATTCATTAATGATCGTTTTATCAAAAGTTAATAATGGAGGATTTGTACTGATAAATGAATCAATGGCAGGTTGGCTAAACTTTTCATACACGGCTCTCCTTACTATAAGGTTGGCAGCATTATTATATTTGAAATCAAAAATTTTTCCCCGCAATTTGCGTACTTCTAGCTGTACCTGCTGATCTATCTCTGTTAGTACTTGTATGCTTCGCATCAACTGGTCATAATTACTGATATTTTGCTCTAATGTGCTGTTCGAAAAATAACGCAATGAGCCTGAACTTTTCATCTGCTGAAAAGTAGCATCGTTTGATTGAAAGCCTCTCAGGTAACCTCCAAATAAACCATACCAGTATAATTTACTAGTCGGAATTTTTGCAATATCATTAGCGGATAACAATAATAAAAAAGTATCCAAATAGTTAGAAGCATAAGTGCCACGATGAACAATTTGGATCAATTCTGCTGTATCAGCCTGCAGGTTTGCTTTCATTGATGCAGCATATATTTCTGCACGTTGATGCTCGATATAATGTTCCCGCTGATTCTCTACAAAAAAACCAAGGGTAACAGCCAGGAACAACATTAAAAATTCCCAGAAATAATGCGTCCATTTTTTTCTTGCGGTATGTGAGTGTGCATGTACTTCCATAAAAATTTATTTCAGATCGTATTCCTTTTGAATAAGTGCCAATAGCTTTCCAGCCTCATCTCTTCTTCCTTTTAACTGATCAATATAATATAGATTGGTGGCTTTGACTGTTACATATAGATTGTATACCTCCTTGATCTGTGTTTTATCCGTTAGCATGAAAGTGAGACTATAATCGTCTGAGTTATCTATTTTGCCGTGGTAACGGTCATTCAGGAAGCGATTAAAATTTGTATTGTCAAAATATTTTTCCCTTAACTGTAGCTGTCGCTTATAGAACTCCAACACATAATTGGTTTGCCCAAGATAGTTGCCATTAATATGGCTCTCATAGATGAGGATGCTGTCCAATACTTTTTTATTTGATAATAGCCTGAAATTGCCGGAATATTTTAATTGCTGAAGTGTTGGTTCAGCTGGTATATAGGTTGAGGAAGTTAATTCAACTTGCTTCCAGTATTTGTAAGGCAGCTTATTATTGAATTGTTGGGGGTTATTGAAAAATATAAACAAGGAGTCAAAGAATGGAAATTTTTCTTCAAACTGCCGGACCCTTATATTGAATTGCGCTGTGTCATATTTCAAATCAGCGACCAAAGAAGAGAGGTATTGCTTCTCCTTCCTATGCTCTACCATATGCTCCCGCTGATTCTCTGCCAGGAAACCGCAGAACACAGCGAGAAACAGCATTAAAAATTCCCAGAAATAATGCGTCCATTTTTTTCGTGGCGTATGTGAGTGAGCATGTACTTCCATATTTAGCTGGTGGTTTGTTTTTATTATTCGATCTTTTTCAATTCTCCTTTTTGACCCATATTTAAAAACCAGACTTTGGTCACTTTACCGCTACCATCAATTTCAAACTCTATTTGCCTGTCGGTACCATCGCCATAAAAAAACTTTGTTGCAGATTCGGGCTTTAATTCAATATCTGGTATGTTGTTACGATGCCTGTAAAGCTTTCCATCTTTTTTTATGAACTCCATGGTAACACCTCCAAAATATTTACCAGCATAATTAACAAGTATTGCCGTATCGATCTTCACTTCTTTGTGTTCATAAGGCATAACAATGTCTTCATCATTTAGAATGGATTCAACTGATGCACGAAAAAACGGAAGGTTTGATTCAGCATTGGAAAGTATAATAACCGTTCTTTCGATCTCGGGCCATCTTAATATCATTGTACGATAACCAGGCCACCCGCCTGTATGAGAAATGATCTTCCCTTTTTCTGACTTTGGTTGTACGCCAACTCCAAAACCATAAAAAGAAGTTGAATCAGTTGGAGAAGTTCTAACTAAGGGTGAAAGCATTTCATCTAGTGTTGCTTTGCTTATTAGTTTATTTGAATACAATGCCCTGTCCCATTTAAACAGATCGCCGATAGTAGAATTCACTGTGCCATCGCCAACAATACCATCAAGATAATAAACCATATCTAAGGCAGGCAATTCATCTGGTAAGATGTATTTCTTTAAGCTATCAGAATACACGAACCCTAATGCGTAGTTATCGGGAAACTTGTTTGTAGTGCGGCGACTGTTATATATGAATGTATTTTTCATCCCTAAAGGCTGAAAAATATTTATCGCCATAAAATCATTATAACTCATACCCGATACTTTTTCAATGATGGAAGCAAGCAATGCATAACCTGTATTGCTGTATCGCCATTTTGTACCGGGTTTAAAAAATAAGGTATCATGCCGCTGAACCAGCATGTCAATGATATCCTTATTATAAGCGATCTTTTTTCGGTCCCAGTGCTTTTCAAATTGATCTTCATAAGATGGGATACCCGAGGTATGTGTCAATAAATTCCTGATGGTAATATTTTCATACGGTAATTGCGGGAAGTATTTTTTGATATTATTCTCATAGCTCAACAGTTTCCTGTCCTTCAGGATCATAATTCCCATTGCCGTGAATTGCTTTGAAACGGAGGCCAGTTCAAATACCGAACTATCATTCAGCATTCGTTTGCTATTGTAATCAGCATATCCCAATGCCTGTTGGTAAATGGGTTTACCTTTTTCAGCCACAAGAATAGTTCCGTTGAATTGGAAATATTTGTTCTGACCAGTCATATACTGTTGCAGTAATTGTGCATGATCCTTTTGAGCAGTAACAACAAGTGGTACAAAAAGAATAAAAAGAAATTTTCTCATGATCAGTTTTGTTTTATGTAGGGAGATACTGTAATTCCGGCTTGCTAACTTACGTATTATTCATGTCACCTGTTGATACCAATTATCAGCGCCAGCATACAAAGTATCGTAATAATTATCAGTAACGGAGTAATAAACTTAAACCATGTTTT
>Ga0209486_10001436_pt1 | contig 10326 bp, 11 predicted proteins | sample NCCompost_FD_187518 | JGI IMG/M metagenome (GOLD analysis project Ga0209486, IMG submission 187518) | Agricultural soil microbial communities from Utah to study Nitrogen management - NC Compost (SPAdes) (version 2) | ecosystem: Environmental > Terrestrial > Soil > Agricultural land | place... | reverse complement strand
CGTCCCCTTTTCGCGGGCGAACATCTACGCGCGCGACCACCACACGTGCCAGTACTGCCGCAAGGCATTTTCGACGCAGGACCTCACGTTCGACCACGTGGTGCCGGTGGCGCAAGGCGGGCGAAAGGACTGGGAGAACATCGTCACCTGCTGCGTGAGCTGCAACCGCAAGAAGGGCGGCCGCACTCCGGCTGAGGCGGGTATGCGCCTGCTCCGTCATCCGAAGCGGCCGGATTCGGCGCCGGCCACGGCGATTCGCATCACCTTCGGCGTCCACAACGCCCCCGAGAGCTGGCGCGACTATCTATACTGGAACGTCGAGCTCGACAAAGACGACGACAGCTCGTAGGTCACGTCTTCAGCTCGCGGACGAGCGAGGATTCCTGCCCACCATCTCCGAGGTCAGCCCGGACAAGGCCGTCGAGGGCGCGCGCGTGGTCGTCCACGGCAGCGGGTTCTCGGCCGAGGCGCCGCCCGCCGTCCGTCTCGGCGGCCACCCCGCGATGGTGGCGTTCATCTCGCCGACGCGCATGGTGGTGCTCGTGCCCTCCGACGTCGAAGGGCAGAACCTGCCCCTCGAAATCGAAAACGACGGCACCATGCACGTTGAAGTGGGCGTGCCCTGGGCCACCGGGCTCCATCAGGTGGACAACCCCGCGTTCGACAGCGAGGGCCGCCTCTATGTGACCTACAGCGGTCCGCGCGGCCAGGAAGCGCCGGTGTCGGTGTTCCGCGTCGCCACGCCCGGCGCGCGCGAGCCGTTCGTCGTGGGCATCGTCAACGCCACCTCGCTCGTGTTCGGGCCCGACCGCGACCTCTACGTGTCGAGCCGCTTCGACGGCGCGGTGTACCGCGTGGACGCCGACGGGACGCACACGCAAGTAGCCTCGGAGCTCGGCGTCGCGTGCGGCGTGACGTTCGACGCCGACGGATGGATGTACGTGGGCGATCGCTCCGGCACCATCTTCCGTGTGCGCGACGGCACCGCGCAGCCGTTCGCCACGCTGCCGCCGAGCGTGGCCGCCTTTCATCTCGCGATGAGCCCGTGGGGCGAGCTGTTCGTCACGGCGCCGACGCTCGGCACCTACGACCACGTCTATCGCATCAGCGCAGGCGGCGAGATCAGCACGCTGCCGCACGCCATGGGCCGGCCGCAAGGGGTGGCGTTCTCGCCGGACGGCCTGCTGCACGTCACCGACGCGCTGGCGGGCGCCGGCGGCCTGTATCGCTTCCACGATCTCAACCAGGAGCCCGAGCTCGTCGTCTCGGGCAACGGGCTCGTCGGCGTGGCCTTCGGCCCCTCGGGCGAGCTGGCGGTCTCGACCAACGACACCGCCTACCGGTTCGGCGCCAGTGTGGCACGCGCATGAGCCTCTTCGACCGCAAGCCCATTGCCGCGCTCGACACTTCGGATTCACCCCATTCTCTGAAACGCGTGCTCGGCGCCGGCGACCTGGTGATGCTGGCGATCGGGGCGGTGATCGGCGCGGGCATCTTCGGCGCCATCGGTACCGCCGCGGCCGGACAGGTGGGGCCGGACGGAGTGGTCGTCCGCCTCGGCGCCGGTCCCGCGCTGGTGTTCTCGTTCATCCTGCTCGGCGCCGCGTGCGCGCTCGCCGCGCTCTGCTACGCGGAGCTGGCGGCGATGATTCCGCAGGCGGGGAGCGCCTACGCCTACTCCTACGCCACGCTGGGCGAGCTGGTGGCCTGGATCATCGGCTGGGATCTCGTGCTCGAGTACGCCGTCGGCAACGTGGCGGTGGCGATCTCGTGGGGCGATTACTTCATGACGCTGATGCGCGGCGCCGGCGTGGATCTGCCCGCGTGGCTCACGACGGGCTATCGCACGGCGCTCCTGAGCTCGAACGCGGACGTGCACGCCCTGATCGAGACCGCGCCGCGGGTGGCCGGCATTCCGATTCTGGTCAACCTGCCCGCGTTCGGCATCGTGATGCTGATTACGTGGCTGCTGCTGCGCGGCGCGCGCGAGAGCACCAGGGTCAACAACGCGATGGTCGTGGTGAAGCTCCTCGCGCTGGCGCTCTTCGTGGGAGCCGGACTCACTGCCATCAACACGGCCAACTACACGCCGTTTGCCCCCAACGGGTTCACCGGCATTCACCAGGGCGCCGCGATCGTGTTCTTCGCCTACATCGGCTTCGACGCGATCTCGACGGCGGGTGAAGAGACGCGGAACCCGCAGCGCAACCTGCCGATCGGCATCCTCGGCGGCCTGGCCATCTGCACGGTGATCTACGTGATCGTCGGCGCCGTGCTCACCGGCATGGTGCCGTATCAGCAGCTGGCGGTCGCCGACCCGCTGGCCGAAGCGCTGAAGCTCACCGGGTTCGGCAGCGTCGGGATGATCGTCGCGCTCGGCGCCGCCGTGTCGATGTCGGCGGTGCTGCTGGTGTTCCAGTATGGCCAGCCGCGCATCTTCTTCGCGATGGCGCGCGACGGCCTGCTGCCGCAGTGGGCCGCGCGGATCGATCCCAAGACGCGCGTGCCGTACACGACGACGCTCGTCACGGGCATTCTCGTCGCGATCGGATCGCTCATCGGCGACGCCGCCGAAACCTACGACCTCACCAACATCGGCACGCTGTTCGCGTTTGCGCTGGTGGCGGCCGGCGTGCTGGTGCTGCGGGTGAAGGAGCCGGCACGCGCACGTCCGTTCCGCGTGCCGTTCGTCTGGGTGGTGGCCCCGCTCGGCATCGCGGCGTGCCTGTTCATCATGGTCGGGCTGCCGCGCCAGGCCTGGGAGCGCTTCGGCATCTGGATGGCGATTGGCGCCGTGCTCTACGCCGTCTACGGCTACCGGCACAGCCGGCTGCGGAATTCGCGATGAGGCGGGCATGCGTTGCGCTCGTCGCGCTCGCCGTCCTCGGACTGGACGGAGGGCGGGGCTTCAGCCCCGCGCACGCGCAGACGCCGCGCCGCTCTGTCGCGATCACCGTCGACGATCTGCCGCGCGGCGGCGATGGCACCGCGCCGTCGTTCGATGCCGTGTACGCGATGAACGAGCAACTGCTCCGGCCGTTCAAGGACGGCCGCATCCCGATCGCCGGCTTCGTCAACGCCCACCAGGAACTGACGCTTGGAGCCGACAAGCTGCGCCGCCTTCTGGATCTGTGGCTCGACGCCGGCGCCGAGCTGGGCAACCACACGTATTCGCATCCCGACATCAACAACGTGGCGCTTGCCGACTACACCGCGAACGTCGTCAAGGGCGAGCCCATCGTTCGAGCCGCGCTCGCGGCACGCGGCAGGACGCTGCGCTACTTCCGGCATCCCTACCTGCACGCGGGCCCAACGCCCGAACTCAAGGCCGGCCTGCAGAAGTTTCTCGACGACGCCGGCTACCGCGTGGCGCCCGTGACGCTCGACAACTCCGACTACATGTATGCCGCCCTCTACACCAGGCCGGAGCATCGCGAGCGGGTGCGCCGCGAGTACATTCCCTACATGGAATCGGTAGTCGAGTTCTTCGAGCGCCGATCGGTGGAAGTGGCCGGCCGCGAATTTCCGCAGGTCCTGCTGATTCACGCCAACGAGCTGAACGCCGATCTGATGCCCGAACTGCTCGAGATGTTCCGGCGCCGGGGCTACGGCTTCATCCCGCTCGACGCGGCTTTGTCCGACGCCGCCTACACGCTGCGCGACGACTACGTCGGCCGCGGCGGCTTCTCGTGGATCCACCGGTGGTCGAGGACCATGGGCCTGCCGGCCAAGGGCGAGCCCGATCCACCGGTGTGGGTCACCAACGCCTTCGGCCTTCGCTGACGGCCGCGGGCTTCTGCGGCACCCATCGTGTATCCCACGTTTCTTCGCATCGGCAGCTTCGAGATCACGAGCTTCGGCGTGCTCGTGGCGCTCGGCGCGCTGGCGGGCATGCTGGTCTTCCAGCGCGAGCTGCGCCGGGCCGATCTGCCCGGCGACGCGATCAACGCGGCGCTGGCCGGCGTGCTCGGCGGGCTGGCCGGCGCCAAGCTGATTTGGGCGATCGAATTCCGCGATACCGCGCCGTTCCTCGAGTTGGTGCTGAGCCGCGGCGGCCTCAGCTGGTTCGGCGGCCTGGCCGGTGGACTCGTGGCGGGGCTCGCGACGCTGCGCGGCTACGGGGTTCCGCTGGTGAGCGGTCTCGCGGCGGCGAGCCCGGCGCTGGCCCTTGGCCACGCCATCGGTCGCGTCGGATGCTTTCTGGTCGGCGACGACTACGGCAGGCCGAGCACGCTGCCGTGGGCCGTCGCGTTTCCGCAGGGGCTGCCGCCGACCGATGTGCCCGTGCATCCCACGCAGTTGTACGAAGCCATCCCGCTGGCTCTCCTCGCGTGGCTGCTGCTGCGCTGGCGCCGTGAGGGCACGCCCGACGCGGTCGTGCTGTCACGCTACCTGCTGCTGGCTGGCGCCATCCGGTTTGCGATCGAGCTCGTCCGGATCAACGCGCCCGTGCTCGGGCCGTTGACGCTCGCGCAGCTGTGGTCGCTGGCGCTGATGGCGGCCGGCGCGATCATTCTCGTCGCGTTACGGGCACGTCGCGCGGCGTGAACCGGCGCGCACTCCGCGCTACACTACCGCCTACCAAGACCTTTCTCCCGGAGGCGCGAAGATGCCGAAAGCTGAGCTGCCGCCCCTTCCCTACGAACAGGTGCAACGACGCGCGTACGAACTGTACGAGCAGCGCGGCCGACAGGATGGCCGCCAGTTGGACGACTGGCTCCAGGCCGAACAAGACCTGCTGTCTGCGGCATCGACGGCAATCGCCGACATACGAGCAGAGGTCGCGCCGAAAGCGCCCACACCGCGCCGCCGATCGACACCCAAGCCTCGTCAGGTGGAGGAGGCCACTGCATGACTCTCTTGCCGACCGAATTCGGGTGGGGCGAGCCCAACGAACCAGGGCCGCAGACCGAGGACTCGTACGAGCGCGGCTTCACGAGGGAGATCCGGATGGAGCAGCTGGGGCACTCCGAGAGCCTCGATCCCGACGACGTGGGCGACATTGCCGACGAAGGGCCCGGCCGTCGCGGCTAGCAGCCCGTGGTGAAACCTCGGCTGCATTCGCCGGGCGATGCATCCCCGCTGGCTGCGTTGCTCCTCCCTTAAATACTCCCGGTATTCGCGGTCGTCGCGCCTTGCCATCGGGGCGCCTCGCCCGGCTCGGTGCTACGCCGGGGTTTCACCACGGGCTGCTAAAACATCGTGTAGGACATCATCCGGCCCGCCAGCACGACCACGATCCAGCTGGCGATCGAGACGGCGCCCGCGACGCGTGCCGCGGCAGGCGGGTAGGCCCAGGCATCCCAGCCGGCGAGCCGCCGCTGCGTGAAGAAGTGAAAGAGGACGGCGTTCACGCCCGCGAGCGCGATCACGGCGAGTTTCACGCGGAAGTAGGGATTGGCGTACGCGGCCGTCGCGAAGCCCACGAAGATCACCGCGCCGGAGGCGAACATCATCGTGAAGCCGGCGAGCATCCACGGAGCGAGCCGCCGGTAGACCTCGGACACCGGGGTCGTCTGGAGCACCTTGCCCAGCAGGCGCAGGTCGAACCAGATCACCGTGCCCACCGACAGCCCGAGCCCCATCAGGTGAACGGCCACCACAATCTGAAATCCGTAGAGCGACTGCGTGACCAGCTCCGCCAGCCGTGTCGATTCCAGCCACTCGCAGATCTGCAGGAGCGTCATTCGCGGCCTACTCGAGCAGGATGAAGGCACAGGCCGCGGCGGCCAGGCCGAGCCACAACGCCAGGCCGGCGGCGCCGATGGCGCGCGTGTCGCGCCGCAGCAGGCCGAATTGCACGGCGGCCGCCAGCACCAGGAAGAGCATCTTGAGCCCGAAGAACGTGTTGTGGCCGGCGGCGGTGGCGCGCGGCGCGACGAGCATGAGGCCCGTCGGCAGGCTGAACGCCAGGCCGAGCGCAATCAGCTTGGAGCCCGGGATCGTAAGGTCGCGCACCGGTCGCCCCGGGAACAGCACGCCGAGCCGGCCGAGATTCGCGAAGAGCGCACCGCCCATCACGAACGTAAAGCCGAGCGCGTGCAGCGCGCTCAGCATGGCGGTGAGGGTCGGCGAACTGCCGACCGTGGAGGCCAGGGCGGTGTTCTGGTACCAGCTGAGCGCGGCGTCCATCATTCGATCAAAGGCAGCGTCGGCGCGGGCAATTGGCGCGATAGGACTTTACTCGATCGCCAGCTCGCGTCCCGGCGGCAGGCCGCGGGAAAAGCCCCGGCACCGCTGCAAAATCCGCGACGCAGGCCGCCCGCGCTCGCGATGCACGCGCAAACTGCGCCCCGATGTTGGCGGCGGTCTTGCTTTTCACCATCGTCGTGGAGGGCGGTTTCATGAACACGAGAGTTGCCGTTGTGAGCGGTGTGCTGGCAGGCGCGCTGACGATCGCCCCGGTGCATGGCTGGCAGGTGAGCCCCGAAGAGCACGCGAAGCATCATCCCGGCGCGCTGGCCGAGAAAGCAACGCCCACGCCGCAGACGGCGCCGCAGGCCCAGGGGAACGCCGGCATGAAGGGCATGGACATGAAGGCGTCGAGCGCGAAGCTCGACGAGCTGGTTACGAAGATGAACGCCGCTCAGGGGCAGGCCAAAGTGGACGCGATGGCCGAACTCCTGACCGCGCTCGTGCAGCAGCACCAGAGCATGCACGGGAACATGGGCCAGATGATGTCGGAGATGCAGAAGAAGCACGGCGCCGCCGCGAAGTAGGGTCAGTCGCCTTCGCTCAAGGCGTCCGCCAGGAGGGCCTCGATCCCGAACGCCGGGGCGTGCTCACGCAGGTACGCCCGGTCCAGATGCGGACCCTGTACGCGGATGATGCCCTGAACGTCGCGCCACTGTCGATCCGACGATCGGCCACCCATCTGATACCAGCGCAACTTCTGCAGCAGGATGTCCTCGGGCGGATGGACGGGAAGCATGCGCCCGCCGCCCACGTCCACTGAACGCCGCCGGGCGAGCTGCTGCGTGTCGAGCGGCGTGCCACCCGCCATGAACAGGTCGACCTTGAGTTGGGTCGCGTGGTGGATGAGATTCGTGCAGCTCCGCTCACGGATGGCGCGCCTCAGGCTCGTTTCGTCCACGGAGAAGCCGTCCGCGAGTCGCGCCAGGAGCTGATCGACATGAAAGTCCTCGATGGCCGCCACCACGTCGACGTCGACGGTCGAGCGCGGTTCCCCGGCGAACGACGCGGCGAGCGAGCCGCCGATCGTGTGGACGACGCCGATGTCTGCAAGCGTTCGCGAGATGGTCCAGGCGACCGCGAGCGGATCGACGGAATCGCTCACGGCTCCGTCAGCGAGTGCGCGTCCGGGTAGGCGCGCCGTGCCAGGTCGGGGCCGAGCGTCAGGATGGCCAGGCGAAGAAAGAGCTCGCGTTCCGCCGCGTTGGGGTGCCGCTGGCGCAGGCCGGCCCGCGCCAGCACGAAGGTGGCGTTCGTGAGGCCGGCGACGATCGCCGCCTTTTCTGCCGGCGACATCCGGCGCCACGCCTCGACCTGTCGTGCCTCGACTTCGGCCGGCGTATCGGCCGCCAGCGTTCCCATGGACGGAGTATAGCCGTGCGGGTAGAATGTGGGTTTGGCGTTGTCGCCAAATTCCTGACATATGGCGCACGACTGGATTGCGGTGCGCGGGGCCCGCGTTCACAACCTCAAGGATATCGACGTCGACCTGCCGCGCGATCAGCTGGTGGTGATCACCGGGCTGTCGGGGTCGGGGAAGTCGTCGCTCGCCTTCGACACCATCTACGCCGAAGGGCAGCGGCGCTACGTCGAGTCGCTGTCGGCCTACGCCCGGCAATTCCTCGAGCAGATGGAGAAGCCGGACGTGGACCTCATCGAGGGGCTGTCGCCGGCCATCTCGATCGAGCAGAAGACCACGGGGTCCAACCCGCGCTCGACCGTCGGCACGGTCACGGAGATCTACGATTACCTGCGGCTGCTCTTCGCCAACATCGGCGTGCCGCACTGCTACAACTGCGGCCTTGAAATCACCGCGCAGTCGCTCGAGCGCATCCTCGACCTGGTGATGACCTACCCGACGGACGCCCGCATCAACGTGCTGGCGCCGGTGGTCCGCGGACGCAAGGGCGAGTTCAAGAAGGAGCTGCTGGCGCTGCGCCAGCGCGGCTTCACGAAGGCGCGCATCGACGGCCAGTTCCGCTCGCTCGAAGAGGACCTCAAGCTCGATCGCCGCCGGAACCACAACATCGACATCGTGGTGGACCGGCTGGTGATCAAGAGCGGCATCGAGCGGCGGCTGTCCGAGTCGCTCGAGATGGCGCTCGGCCTCGCCGACGAGATCGTCATCGTCAACACCTTCGAGAGCGGCGACCAGCTGTTCTCGCGCAAGCTGGCCTGCGTGGCGTGCGGCATCTCGATGCCGGAGATGACGCCCCGCGCCTTCTCGTTCAACTCGCCGCACGGGGCCTGCACCACCTGTCAGGGTCTCGGCGCGACCGTCGACTTCGAGCCGCGGCTGGTGGTGCCGGACGAGACGAAGTCGCTGCTCGAGGGCGCCATCGCCCCGTGGGCCAAGGGCGACCGCAAGCTGGTGAAAGACGCCATCCTCGCGCTCGCGAAGAGCTCGGGGCTCGACCCCAACGCGCCGTTCGCGAAGCTCTCGAAGAAGCACCGCGAGCTGGTGCTGTTCGGCATTGGCGCCGCGAAGAAGGTGGCCAAGGCCGCGGGTGCCGCGGCACCCGTGGCGGACGAGATCGAAGACGACGACGAAGGGGACGACGAGTTCGAGATGCCGCGGGGCCGCCGCCGGGACGCGCCGGCCGACGACTCGTTCGGACGGGCGTTCGAAGGCGTGATTCCCAACCTGCGCCGCCGCTACGAGGAAGGGTCGTGGGCGGTGCAGGAGGATCTCGAACCGTTCCGCATGCTGCGCGAGTGCCCCGGCTGTCACGGACAGCGGCTGCGGCCGCAGAGCCTCGCCGTGCGGGTGAAGGACCGCACGATGGCGGCGTACGTCAACCTGCCGATCAGCGAGGCGACCGAGGTCTTCGAGTCGTTCACGCTCACCGAGCGCGAGGAGCTCATCGCCAATCGCGTGCTGCGCGAGATCCGCGAGCGGCTGCGGTTCCTGCACGAAGTGGGCGTCGGCTACCTCACGCTCAATCGCAGCGCCGCCACGCTGTCGGGCGGTGAAGGCCAGCGCATCCGGCTCGCGACGCAGATCGGCGCCAACCTCACCGGCGTGCTCTACGTGCTCGACGAGCCGTCGATCGGCCTGCACCAGCGCGACAACCGCAAGCTGCTGGCCACGCTGGCGCGGCTGCGAGACCTCGGCAACACGGTCGTGGTGGTGGAGCACGACGAGGAAACGATCCGCAGCGCCGACTACATCGTGGACCTCGGGCCGGGTGCCGGCGAGCACGGCGGGTACGTGACCTTCCAGGGCAAGCCGGAGGCGCTGCTCGAACCGGGGGCCGCGTCGCTGACCGGCGCGTATCTGCGCGGCGAGCGGACGATCGCCACGCCGGCGTCGCGGCGGCAGCCGGGACGCGGCGAGCTGATGATTCGCGGCGCCCGCGCCAACAACCTGAAGAACATCGACGTCTCGATTCCGATCGGAACCCTCACCGCGGTGACCGGCGTCAGCGGGTCGGGGAAGTCGACGCTGGTCAACGACATCCTGTATCGCTCGCTGGCCAAGGTGGTCTACCGCGCGGCGGCCGAGCCCGGCCTGCACGACCGCATCGACGGCATCGAGCTCATCGACAAGGTGATCGAGATCGACCAGTCGCCGATCGGCCGCACACCGCGGTCGAACCCGGCCACCTATACGGGGATGTTCACCTTCCTGCGCGAGCTCTTCGCGATGATGCCGGACGCCAAGGCGCGCGGCTTCCGTCCGGGCCGGTTCTCGTTCAACGTGAAGGGCGGCCGCTGCGAGGCGTGCCAGGGCGACGGCGTGATTGCCATCGAGATGCACTTCCTGCCCGACGTCTACGTGACCTGCGAACAGTGCAAGGGCCGCCGCTACAACCGCGAGACGCTCGAGATCCAGTACCGCGGCAAATCGATCGCCGAAATCCTGGATCTCACGGTCGATCAGGCGCAGCCGCTGCTCGAGAATTTCCCGCCGATCGCCAACAAGCTGCGCACGCTGCAGGACGTCGGGCTCGGCTACATCGAGCTGGGGCAGTCGGCCACGACGCTCAGCGGCGGCGAGGCGCAGCGGGTGAAGCTGGCGCGCGAACTGTCACGGCGGGGCACCGGGCGGACGCTGTACATTCTCGACGAGCCGACGACCGGCCTGCACTTCGAAGACACGCGCAAGCTCCTCGACGTGCTCAACAAGCTGGT
>Ga0209486_10001434_pt1 | contig 10331 bp, 6 predicted proteins | sample NCCompost_FD_187518 | JGI IMG/M metagenome (GOLD analysis project Ga0209486, IMG submission 187518) | Agricultural soil microbial communities from Utah to study Nitrogen management - NC Compost (SPAdes) (version 2) | ecosystem: Environmental > Terrestrial > Soil > Agricultural land | place: USA... | reverse complement strand
GCCAGGTGAAACTACCGGCGCCGCGTGTATAGAAAATGATGCTCGCCCCGAGCAGCAGCCAGTTGCGATAACGGATGCCTGGCAGTTGGTACAAGGCCAGGAGTACCGGCAGAAACACGAACAGGAAGGTGGGCTCCGTGAACAGCACGTGTCGAATCTGCCAGGCGCGACGTCTCAACGTCGAGCTTCACGGCTGACTGATGCACGTCCAGTGCCGGACCGTAGCTCAGCGGGCCGTGTGAAACGGACCGATCAGTTCGACGCGCGCCGTTTGAGGACGAACAGACGGTCTGGCCCTGGCCAGGGTGCGTCATCGGTCCAGGCAACTTCGCGCGCGACGTCGTACCCGTCGAGTGGGGCCTTGGACAGGATGTACATCGGCCGGCGCTTCGACGTGATCCACGGAACGTCCTGGATGGTCTGTCCTTTGGCCAGGTTCTCCGGGTGCGCGTAGAGCCACCATCCAGACCACGCGTACCCGGCATCGATGTCTGATGGTCGAACGCCGCTGTCCACGAGGGCCTGCCAGCTGTCGCGCACGCTCTGGTTGAAACGCAGCGCATCACGGGTTCCCACAACAGCCACTGTTGCAAAGATGGCCGTCGCGACCCACGCCAGGCGTGGCACGTCAGCATGCTGCTGACGCACACCGAGTGCCAGTGCAACGACGATCGGCAGTGCGACGATCAAATACCGATCGTTGTACATCCACAGCACGTTGGCGAGCAGGAGGTAGGCGACCAGATAGACGACCAGGGGCGTGCGCGGCGTCATGGGAATGGCTCTCACCGCATCGAGCAGCCGACCAGCGATCGGCCGCGGCATGGACGCGACCCGAAACATGCGCCATGAGGGAGGGACCGCACTTCTGAGTGACAACAGCGCCAATGCGAAGGCGAGGAGACCGGCGCCCCGGAGGACGATCTCGATCGTCGTCGTCTGCGGTCCGGGCAGACGCCCGTTGACCAGACCGCGACTGCCCCCGACTTCAACGAGCGTCCACGTGCTCCCGGGCCGCAGCGGCACCGGGATCTCGCCCATGAGCCCCAGCATGATTGTCCCGAGGATCAGCATCGAGGCGAACAGCGCCGGCCTGCGCCACAGGCGGCGGACGGTGGCCATCGCGAGCAGTGCTGGTAACGCGTAGAACGCAATGCTGCTCAGGACGTAGAGGTTGTAAATCAGATACCGGGTCACCGGGATCTGGACCACCCAGACCAGGCGATCGACCAGCTTGATCATCTCGCCGGTCGGCCTGACGAGCGACATGATCGCGAGCGACGACACCAGCATCGCGCACCAGGTCACGCCGATGGCGGCCAGCACTGCCGATCGTTTCATCGGCTCACCCTGAGGACGCGTGACAAGGAGTGGCAGCGCGGCCAGCGGCGTCAGAAGGCCAATCTGTCGATCGAGAAACGCGGCGAAGGCCCAGGCGCCTCCCCACCAGACCAGATGAACCTGGCCACGGCGCATCGCGCGTACGTAACACAGCAACGCCATCAGCGTGCAGCCGACAAAGGGCACGTCGGTCATGAACGACGACGACAACAACAGCACGACTGGGTTTGCAGCGAGGGTGAGGGCGCCGAGCAAGGCGACGCGCGGCGGTGCCTGGAGCTCACGGAGCATCAAGTACAGGGCACAGCACCCGACCAGGGACAAGCCGAGCGTCGAGAGGCGCAGCGTCGCGAACGAGAAACCGAAGACCAGCGACCAGGCGGCGCCCCACATCGAATGCCCCAGCGGATACACGGCGCTCCAGTCGAGCACCTCGAGCCGGCCGTCATGCAGCAGGCGCTCGACACTCCATGCATAGGTCCAGTCGTCGATGACCGGGATATCGCGGTACGCCCCGACCGCGACCGCGGCAATGGCGTACCACAACACCAGGATCAGCATCACGCGCCACTCGTTGCGAACGGATGGCAGGGGCACCTCGGCGACTGGGCAAGTGCGTTCGGGCGACACTTCGTACATGACTGTGTTGTCTCTGATCCAGCCGCCTCCGCGTTCGTTGCAGTCCAGGTTGGTCGGCGGCGCCGGCGACGCAGCCGCCTCAGTCCGGCACGTAGGCGATCATCATGCTTCGTAGCGCGGCGTACTCGAAGTCGGAGGCGTCACCGAATTCCTTCTCGTACTCCTTGAGCGGGTTCTTCACCACAGCGTCTTCGGGTCCCTGGCCCATGTTCAGATAGCCGATCATCGTCGTGAACAGCTTCTGATACATATCGCGGTGACGCACGATGTCGGCCCCCGTCATCATGCGGCCGGTGGCGGGCACGACGCGGGTGTCGGGTTTGACGATCTTTGCGAGCCGCTCGAGCGCGCGGACGCGGCCGCCGAGCCAGGCGCCGTTCTTGTAGTCGAGCAGCGGCCATTCCTCCGCGGACACGACGCCGCCGGCGGCCAGCAGATTCATCTTCGGAAAGTGGACGAAGAGATCACCGTCGGTGTGCGCGGCCGGCATGTAGCCGTAGCCAATCTGCTGGCCCCCGAAGTCCATCGAGCCGTCGCTGCGTGTGGTGCGGGTGGGTCGGCCCTCTTTGGGCAGCGGTGGCACGCGAGCGGCGACGCCGACCGCGGAGTACACGGTGTTGCTCAGCATCGCCTTCGTTTTTTCGTGCGCGAAGATGACGCCGCCGGCCTTCCCCACCGCTTCGTTGGCGCCGGTCTGATCGGGGTGCCAGTGCGTGTTGATCAGCGTGTGAACGCGGCTGGTCTTCGTCGCGGCCTTGACGGCGTCGAGCAGCGCGTTCGCATTCGCTGCGTGGCCGCCGTCGATCATGAGAGCGCCGTCGGGACCCGGCAGCGCGATCACGTTGCCTCCGGCACCCTGGAGCAGCGTCGCGCCGCCGAGATCGGTCGTCGTGATCCGTGCCTGGGCGTTGGCGGGAAATGGAAACAACGCACCGGCGAACGCCAGCGCGCCAACGTGAAGGAATGTTCGACGGTCCGGCTGAAGCCGGACACTACGGTGCATCGACCTTCGGCTTGTAGACCGGCTCATGGACTGTGGTCTCGCCGAGCGGCCAGATGTCGTCCCAGACGCCCTGCGGCGGGCCGAGCACCGGCCACACGGGACTCTGCGCCATCAGCTTCGTCGCACCGAGCTCGCGGAGCAGCTGCGCCTCTTCCTTGTAGAGCGGCGTCTGCAGCGCCATGAACGGCATGAAGCCGCGCGACTGCGTGTAGTCGAGCGCGGTGAGACCGTCCTGATCGACAGCGTTCATGTCGATGCCGAACGAGGCCAGCTCCTTGATGACGGTCTTGTAGCGCTTGCGCACGGCGTAGTGCAGCGCCGTGCCGCCGCGGATCTCCTCGCGGTGATTGATCAGCGCGATGACGTTGACGTCGGCGCCCGCCTTCTGCAGAACCCTGATCAGTTCCAGGGCCTGCGGCTCCACCGCGCGGCCGGCGAGCACGGCGTGGATCGGCGTCTGGCGATCGGCCGTGGCGATCGTGGCGTCGGCGCCATGCTCCAGCAACAACCTGACGACCTCGAGATCAGCGTTCACCGCCGCGCGAATCAGAGGCGTGACGCCGCGCGTGTAGACCGCGCCCCGCGCGTTCGCCGGCTGGAAGAACAACTGCATGTCCGGGTTGGCGCCGCGGTCGAGGAGCAGCTTGACGATCTCAATGCCCTTCGTCGTGTTCGGCGCATCGATGGACGCTCGGCCACCATCGATGCGAGTGCGCAGATCGATTGCGGTGAGGAGAGGCGCTTCGCCGTAGATATCCCACTGATTGACGTCGGCGCCGGCGGTAATCAGCTGCTTCGCGAGATCCCAGTTGGCGTTCATGATCGCCACGAGCAGCGGTGACACGCTGTCGGGATCGGCGAGGTTGATGTCGGCCTTGTTCTTCAGCAGGACGTCCACACACGCCATGCAGTTCTCGCGTGCGGCATAGAGCAGCGGCGTCAGCCCGCCGCTGTCGAGGCTCTTCGGACGACCCTCGGCCTGGATGTGGCGCTGGTAGTCGCGGTCGATGGAGCGCGCATTGACGTCGGCGCCCTTGGAGATGAGCAACTGCATCATCTCGGGATGCCGGCGCGCCGATGCCCACATCAGCGCCGTCTGCCCGCCCCACTTCTCTTTCGCATCGACGGTGGCGCCGTGGCTCAGCAGCACCTGCGCCGCTTCGACGTTGCCGGTTCTCGCCACCGCCAGGAGCGCGGTCTGCCCGTCGGGATTTGGTGAATCGGCGTTCGCGCCGGCCTCCAGCAGCACCTTCAACATCTCGGCGTTGCCGACTTCAGCGGCGAGCGTCATCGGCGACGCGCCGTACTTGTTGGCGATCGTCACGTCCGCGCCGGCGCGCACCAGGCGCCTGGCCTCGGCGACGTTGCCGTTGTAGACGGCCCACTGCAGCGGTGTACTGCCGTCGGGGTTCTGGCGGTTGACGTCCGAGCCCCGGACCGCCGCGGGGCGAGGCCCCGCCGAAGCCTTGGCGGAGGCGGGCGGTTTTGCGGTCTGCGCGTATCCCTCGGAAGCAATAGCCAGGGTCGCGGCGACGATGACGGCGCGTCTGAAATGCAAGACGCGCCCTACACTTCCGTGAAGACGCCGGTGTTGTCCGCGAACTTCTCGTAGTCCCCCGCCGGCACACCCGCGCGGTTCAGCATCGTGACCAGGATGTTCGCGTGCGGCGTGTCCTGCGGGAAGTGCAGGTGCTGGTTGCCCTTCACGCCGCCGCCGCGGCCGAGCAGCGCCTGCGGCAGCGGATCGTTGTTGTGCGCGTCGCTGTTCGCCATGTTGCTGCCGAACAGGATGATCGAATTGTCGAGCACGTTGCCGTTGCCCTCCCGTATGTCGTGGAGGCGCTTGATGAACTTCGCAAACACGGCGGTGTGGTAGTTCTGAATCTTTCGCAGGTTGGCGATGCGGTCCGGGAATCCACCCCAGTGCGACGTCGGGTGGAACGCCTCATGGACGTCCAGGTTCGGATACGTCCGCATGCTCGCTTCCTCGACCATCTTCAGCGTCGCCACCCGGGTGCGATTGGTCTGCCACGAGAGCGCGATCATCTCGAACTGAATATCGAGGAGATCGCCGAACTCCTCCGGCGGACCGAGCGGCGCACCGGGCAAATCGTCGCGCAGCGACCTGGCGTTGGCCTCGAGCTTCTGCACGCGCTGCTCGATCTCGCGGACTGAATCGAGGTAATCGCTCACTCGCGCCTGGTCGCCGGCATCGAGCCTGCGGTTCAGGCTGGCCGTCGCGTCACGCACGTAGTCGAGCAGGCTGCCCGTCGTGCTGAGAATGGCTTCACGTTCTGCCGCCGTGTCGCCCTGGCCGAACATGCCGTAGAACGCCTTCCGCGGATTACTTTCCATCGGCAGCGGCTGCCCCGGCGTGCGGAACGAGATCATGCCGCCCGGCTCGCCGCACCGTTCCAGCGACGGGAGTGAGGTGTCCTTGCCCAGGTGTTTCGCGGCGATCTGGTCCACCGTGATGCCGACGCCGGTCTTCACATTGCGTTGGCGCGGGCTGATGCAGTTCAACCAGGTCTCTTCGATGATGCCGTGCGGGCTCGAGCTCTCCCCGCCCTTGTTGCGAAGGCCGCTGACGACCGTCACGTAGTCGCGGAACGGTTCCAGCGGCTGGAGGATGAATGGAAAGTCGAAGTCGCGGCCGGTCTTCGTCGGCTGCCACTGATCCTGCAGCGCGCCATGCGGGAAGTACACGAAGCCCAGACGCGTGGTCGATGCTGCGAGCGTCTGCGCGAATGCCGTTCCGGCCGGGATCATCGCATCCAGCAATGGAAGCGCGATCGTTGCACCGGCGCCTTTGAGAACGGTGCGCCGTGACAGATGCTTTCCGCTCAGGAACATCACTGCACTCCTCGCTGCGGGGGGTCCGAAAGGACCCGCCCTACGTTACCGGACCGGGTTGACGTCGGCTTCGCGGAGGCGGAAGCCTCCGTGCCACGTGGTGTCTGCGGGCCGTCCTCGGCTTCTCTCTTGCGGAACGCATCGCTCGAGATGATGCCAAGGGCGATGGACTTGAAACGGTAGTTGTCTGCGGCTGCCGCACGGACGATACGGCGGACCGTGGGCATGTCGTGAAAGTCGAGACTGCGCCCCAGCGCGTAGGTCATCAGGTTTTCGGTGAACGCCTGCACGAACTGATGATCGGGACGCTCGACGAGCGCCGTGCGCAGATCGTCAGGTCCCTTGATCGTCGTCCCGTCCGGCAGCTGGCCAATGGTATCGATGAGCGTCAGCGTGTCGGGATCGTTGGCGCGATACTGCCCCACCGCATTGAAATTCTCGAGCGCGAGTCCGAGGGGATCCATCACGCCGTGACAGGCGAAGCAGGTCGCCTTCTCGCGGTGCTGCTCGAGCCGTGCGCGCAGCGTTTTCGCCGGCTGACCGCGTCTGTTCTCCGGCAGCGACGGGACGTCGAGTGGAGGTTCGGGCGACGGCGTGCCGAGAATCTTATCCAGGATCCACGCGCCACGCAGCACCGGCGACGTGCGATTGGGATACGCGGTCAACATCAGGATCGCGCCCTTGCCCAACAGGCCGCGGCGCGCGGGGTTGCTCAGCGTCACCCGGCGGAAGTTGGCACCCTTCACCGTCTCGATGCCGTAGTGCATCGCGAGGCGTTCATTGAGGAAGGTGTAGTCCGCCGTCAACAGGTCCATCACGCTGCTGTCGCTACGGAGCACGCTGTCCACGAACAGCTTGAGTTCTTCCTTGAACATCGCGCGAGGATCCAGCAGTCCGCTCGCGTGCGGGAACTGGGCGCGGTCCGGCGTGATCTCGTTCAGCTTGGCGATGTGCAGCCACTGGAACGCAAAATCGTTGCTGAGAGATTTGGCCCGCGGGTCGGCGAGCATCCGGCTCACCTGCGCCGACAGCACCTCGGGACGACTGAGCCGCGATTCCGTCGCGACCTTGACGAGCTCCTCGTCCGGCACGCTGCTCCACAGGAAGAACGACAGACGCGACGCCAGCTCCAGATCGCTCAGCGTGCGGGCCGCGCTGGTCCCGACTCCGGCTTCCGCGCGATAGAGGAAATGCGGGCTCGCCAGGATCGCGCTGAGCGCGTCGCGCACGCCGCCTTCGAAGCCGCCCGTCGCCGATCCCGCCTTGTAAAACGCCATCAGCGGATTGACGTCCCCGGCGGTCACCGGACGCCGGAAGGCGCGGCGAGCAAGGTCCGCGATGATCCTGTTCGCACAGGCCGCCTCGTCACGCGCCCCGGTGGGCTTGCAGATGAAGATCTTCGAGCGGCTGGCGGACGCGCTCATCCCGGTGACGTTGAGCGGCCCGCGAATCTGTAAGGCGTGCGCGGCCTGGATACGCTCCTGCCCGCCTTCGAGCGCAATCGTGCGCGTGCGCTCGTCGCTCTCCGCAAAGCTGCGATGCACGAACGTGATCGCCAGCTTGTGCTGTCCTTGCGTCGCCTTGAAGCGAATTTTCCGCAGCCGGCCGTTGATCTCTTCAACCGCAGGATCCAGTCTCTGATCGATGGCCTTGTGATCGGCGTCGCCGCCGATCGTCGTGCGATAGAACTCCACGCCGTCGAGCAGCGCGATGACAGTGTTCTCGAACTCCATCCGCGGCACTTCGCGCGCGAGCGCCATGTCGCCGATCGTGAGCTCGTAGTCGCCGTCCGCCGGGAAGTTGTGCTCGACGATGAAGCCACCGCGAGTGCCGAACGGCATGCCGTCGAGACGATGCTGCTGACGTCCGGTGCCCGGAGCACCACTGGGCGGCAGCGAGATCACCATGTTGGCGACGTCGCCGTAGGTGGTCGTCTCGGCCGGCGCCTTCGGGTTGCCGATGGCCTCGAGCGCGACGGCGCGCGCCGCGTAAATGTACTGGTCGATGAAATTGGGCGAGACCTGCAGTGCGGCGGCGTTGTTATCGAAGTTGCCCTTGACGTTGTCGTCGGGCAGCCAGGCCGCAGCGTCGATGTTGAGCCCGAGCAGATCGCGGATGGCGTAGCCGTACTCGCGGCGGTTGAGACGACGCAGGGCGACGCGTCCCGGTTTGCTCGTCGTCGCCGCGGCGTCGATCTTGTTCTCGAGCCACGAGACGAACTCCGCGGCCGCTTTGCTATCCGGGCGCTTCGCGCCAGCCGGCGGCATGAGACCGCCGCGCAGCTTGCGGATCACTTTCTCGGCCACCTCGGCGCTTTGGTCAACCGCGTCCAGATTCAACGCCGACAACGCCAGGCCGCCCGACTTGAGCCTGTCGTTGTGGCAGGCCACACAGTACTGATCGATCAGCCCTCGCTGCGGAGAGACGGCCTTCGCCGGGGAGGACTGCGGACTGGCGGCGGTGGGCGCAGGAGGCGCCGATTGGGCCTGCCCTTCCGACCACCGATCGGCCGCTACAACGACGTAGAGCAGGACGGCGACCGTCGCGATTCCGGTTCTGATGCCTCGTCTCATATCGGCCAATTCACGGCGTCAGACGAAGTCTAGCTGGGGATCCGCCGAGCGCACAAGATCAATGCATAGCTGTGTACCGGTTGAACTTGGCGGGCGAACGCGAGGCAAATCGGAGGAAAAACTGCCCTGTTCAGGCGCCGGTCCAGGCGGACGAAGAACCACGCGACGGCGGCGATGAGCGGCATCGGCATCAGCGACACCAGAATCATCGCGACCGTCACGGGGAACCTGACCTCGGCGCCCGTCCAGGTTGGTTGGGCCGATGCCAGCATAGAGAGGCGGGTCTTCAGACCCGCCTGGGGCCTACTCGCCGCCGGACGAGATGATCCTGAGGTTCGTGGGTGGATCGGGCAGGTCGGGCGCGGCTCCTCCGCCTCCGATGCGATTTCTCGCGATCACCATGTTGTCGAAGTGGACGGCCATGTTTCGATCGGCGACCCAGCTCCCACCGACGTAGAGGTTGGCCCAGATCTTTTCGACCTTCAGATTGCTCACGTCGCGGAAGCGGAGATTGGTGCGGCGGAAGGCGAGCGTGTCGTCGATCCATCCTTCGAGCACACCGTCGTTGTTACCCCGCCCGCCGCTGATCGTATTGACGCGAACGTGCGCTTCAACCCTGTACCAGCGATTGTTTTCGAGCATCGGGCTCCAGGCCATGTGCTCGCCGCATGAACCCGACATATCGGCGTGGTACGTATAGAACCCGAGCTGATGCTGGGACCCGCGGTCGAAATTCATCATCCGCGCGCTCCAGCCGTTGGTACCGTTGGATGCGGTGCACCCGTGCCCGGCGTTGCCGCCATACGCGGCATCGAACCCCGGGAACTTGCCGACCTCACCATCGCCATTTCTCTGCCACGTGTCGTTGAAACGGACGTAGTAGCGGAAGTAGACCTCCTCGGGATCGGTGAGGCCGGCACTGCTGAAGTCGAAGTCGAGCGATGCGCCGTCGTGCGCGCCCGTCGGGACGCGGATTTCAAGCCCTCGACTCCCGGCAAATGCGGGAGACGAGACGGCCGCAACGTTCTGCGAGAAGCTGATATCGCTCCACGCCGACTGCCAGTTGCTTCGCTCGAAGTCCTCGAACAGCAGGATGTCCGAGCGGCCCTGGAGGCCTGGTTCCAGATTGCACGACCCGCGCAGCGGGCACGGTCCCTGAGCGTATGCGACGAGTCCGGACAGGAAGTCCTTCGCGTTCGGGCTGGAGAGTACATGCCAGCTCAACAAGACAAGCGACACCACCACAAACTTCAAGACCTTCATTCAGCCTTCCAAATTGGACGAGAGAGCTCAGAGCTGTCGCCCGGAGCAGAGGAACGCGGGGATTGCCGAAGGCGAGTGCAGAAGCCATGCCGACCGGAGAGGCGCCTCAATGGCGTTTGATTTCAGCGATGGCGGGTCGATTGAGTCGATTGAGTACGGCGCGGGCGCGTAATTCCTTCATCGCTGTCGCGTTCAACGCTCGCCTGACTTGTGAACGCAGGTTGGAAGCGCCGCTTCCTGTCAGTTTGCCGTCGGCAGCTGCGCGCTCTCGACCACCAGGACTTTCAGCCGCCCCTTGCTCGGCGCCAGCCGTAATCCCCATTGCTCCCGAACGGCGGTGGACAAGGAGGGGCCCGCAAACTCCGGCGATGCAGCGGGAGTCCCCGGACCCGTCGGGAACAGGTACTCCAGTTCCATCGTGTAGCGGTCTGTCAGGCCGGTGCGATCCTGCGTGATCGTGCCCAGCAACGCCCGCGCCGGCGGCAGCGAGAGCATCTCTGCGACCGTGAACATCGTGGCACCATCGACTCGTATGCCCCCGGCTCGGTAGCCGGTGGGACAGTACGGCGCGCCAGGATCATCCGCCTCCGAAGCCGGCCCGACCACGAACCTGTCCGCAGTCTTCTGCAGGGGGCGACGTGGCGCTTGGAAATACAGCA
>Ga0209486_10001433_pt1 | contig 10331 bp, 9 predicted proteins | sample NCCompost_FD_187518 | JGI IMG/M metagenome (GOLD analysis project Ga0209486, IMG submission 187518) | Agricultural soil microbial communities from Utah to study Nitrogen management - NC Compost (SPAdes) (version 2) | ecosystem: Environmental > Terrestrial > Soil > Agricultural land | place: USA... | reverse complement strand
AGCTGGAGCGCAGGCACCTGCCGCAGGCGCGCCGGCACCGGCACAGAGCGTCGCGGTCGCCAACCCGACCTACACGAGCATCGTGCTGGAGATTGCGGTGAATCGCCCGGCAGCGGAGGTCTGGAAACGTGTCGGCAAGTACTGCGACATTGGCGAGTGGATGCGCATCCCATGCACGATCACCGCCGGCAAGGACGGAGAAGTTGGCGCCGTCCGATCGGTCGTCAACGAAGTGCTCGTTGGAAAGACCGAGCTGTCGTACACCTACACGCAGCCGGTACGCGAAGGGCGGCCATACGATCTGTACCACGGCACGCTCGAGGCGCGCCCCGTGACCGCGACGACGTCGAAGCTGATTTATACGCTGATGTTCGACAACTCGATGCTGGCTGATGACGCCGCCCGCGAGCGCAACAAGGCGCAGCGGACGGCGACGTTCACGACGGCGCTCGAGAACATGAAGACCCTCGCCGAGGGCGGCACGCTGGCACCGGCGCCACCCCGCGGCGGCGGCGGCGGACGCGGACGAGGAAACTGAGATTTCACCAACGGATCTGTAATCGCGTCACATATCGACACACTTAGGCCGCGGTGCCGCGGCGTGAATTCCGTGGCACTGCCGCGCACCGCCGTGCAGAACGGCCGGTGGCGACTTCGGGTACGGAAGTGGCACTCGGCTGCACCGCTATGAGTGCAGCCGGAACGGCTTTTCAGGACGGTTTGGGCGAGCGCCGTCAGACGACGGGCGCGGGAAATCAGCTCCTCGATCTGGTGGTCGTCCACGAATCGCTCGGTGGCGTCGCCGGGTTCGAGGCAGCGCTACGCCAACGGGCGGGAGAGGTCGCATCGTTCCAGCACGCGGCGTTCCCGCGCCTCAAGGGCGTGGGTCGTCTCTCCAAACCCCCCTCACGAATCGTTGTCGCCACTGACCACGTGTCAGGCGTCCGGTTATCGGACCTGCTGGCCATCGCCGAGCGCCGTCTGATTCCGCTCGAATACGACGGCGCGATCGGCGTGATTCGGCAGCTCCTCGATGCCGCCGCCGCGCTGCACCAATCGGTGCCGCAGGCGAGCCACGGCGCCCTCGCCCCCGAGCGTCTGATGGTCGCGTCCGATGCGCGGCTGATCGTTGCCGATTACGTGTTCGGCTCCGCGATCGAACGCCTTGGATACGACCAGGAGCGTTGCTGGAGAGAGCTGCGCGTGGCCCTCCCGCTGGTTGACGGCAAGACCACGAGCGATCGCCGCGCAGACGTCGTGCAGATCGGCGTCGTCGCGCTGTCGCTGCTGCTCGGCCGGCTGCTGAACGAGGACGAATACCCCGGCGGCATCGGCGACATGATCGAAGGACTCAATGCGGTTTCGCCGAATGGCCTCGAGATGCTGCCGTCGGAGACGAAGTCCTGGCTCCGCCGCGCGCTGCGCGTGGACAGCGATCGCAGCTTCGCCACGGCCATCGAGGCCAAGGCCGAATTCGAGAAGGCCATCAAGGTCAACGACGTTCGCGCCAGAGCGGTCCTGACCGCGTTTCTGACCGAGTGCCAGACGTTTGGAAAGGGCACGGCGTCCGCCGCTGCCTCCGCGACGGCGCCAGCCGCCCAGACGGCCGCGGCGGCCTCGTTTGCGCCGAAGAAAGCCGAGAACCCGCTCGATTCGTTCGCGCCGTCCAGGCCGGCGGCTGCCACGTCGGCGCCAAAGACGCCCGTGTTCACTCCAATCGCGCCGTCGGCGCCGTCCGTCACGTCCCAGAAGCGGGACGACGAGCCGGCACTGCAGGTGCGGCGGCGGATTCCATTCTGGAATTCCGAATGGCGGAACCGGGTTGCGATCGCGGCCGCCATTCTCGTGGCAGTCGCCACTGCGGGGGTCTTCGCCATAAAGAGTTATGCGCGCGTGCCGCCGACCGGCATGCTCGTGGTGAACACCAATCCCGATGGCGTTCAGGTGTTCATCGACGGCAGGAAGCGCGGAATGACGCCGCTCACGCTGGAACTTCCAACCGGCGATCACAAGCTCGAGCTGACGCTGGGCGATCAGACGCGCGCCATTCCGGTGAAGATCACGCAAGGCGGGCAGGTCTCGCAGTTCGTCGAGCTGCCGGCCGTCACCGCGGCGGACGGAAAGCTGAACATCCGCACCGATCCGCCGGGAGCAACCGTGACCATCGACGGCCAGCGTCGTGGCGTCTCGCCCCTCCTGATTGAAGGACTGACGCCAGGCACGCACGTCGTCGGTCTGCAGAACACGCTCAGCTCGGTCACCGAGCAGGTCACGATCCAGGCCGGCGCAACGGCATCGCTGGTCGTTCCGTTGTCGGCGCCGCAGGGCGTCCCGGTCTCCGGATGGGTGTCCGTGAACTCGCCTGTCGAGATGCAGTTGTTCGAGGACGGCCGCCTGGTCGGCAGCAGCCGCAGCGACCGCGTCATGATGTCGGTCGGCGATCACAGCCTGCAACTCGTCAACGAGACGCTTGGTTATCGCCTGAGCCGCACCGTGAACGTGGCGCCCGGCCGCGTGACGTCGATGCGTATCGATCCGCCGAAGGGAACGCTGGCGCTGAACGCCTCGCCCTGGGCAGAGGTCTGGGTCGACGGCGACCGCGTCGGCGATACGCCGATGGGCAACATCTCGCTCCAGATTGGCAGCCACGATGTGCTCTTCCGGCATCCGGAACTCGGTGAGCAACGGCACACCGTCACCGTCACGATGAACGGTCCCGCGCGCCTCAGCGTGGACATGAGGAAACGGCAGTGAAACGCAGACTTGCGCTCTCCGTGATGTTTGGATTCGTGGCGCTCGTGTGCGCGGCCGCACCCGCACAGGCGCAGCCGTCGCTCGGCAAGGCGAAGGAGCTCTACGCGGCAGCCAATTACGACGAAGCGTTGACGATGTTCAACACGCTCGGGTCGGGACTGTCCGGCGACAGCGCGCATACGGAAGACGCTGCCACGATTGCGATGTACCGGGTGCTCTGCCTGGTGGCTGTCGGGCGCAACGCCGAAGTCGACGCGGCCATCGATCGGCTCGTGTCACAGCATCCGCTCTATCGGCCGCCGTCAGACGAGCTCTCTCCGAAGATCAGGACGGCGGTCAGCACCGCCCGCGTCCGTGTACTGCCGGCGCTGGTGCAGCGGCGTTACGAGGAAAGCAAGACGGCGTACGACCGTGGTGAGTTCGCCAGCGCGAGCGTCGGTTTCAAGTGGGTGCTGAGCGCACTTTCCGACCCGGACATTTCGCCTCTGGCCAACCAGCCGCCGCTGCTGGACATCAAGACGCTTGCGGCAGGCTTCGTCGACCTGAGCGCCAAGGCGCTCGCGCCGCCGCCGCCGCCGAAGGTGTCGCTGACCCCTGCGACGGTGGCGCCGCCGCGCGATTTCAAGCGAGTGTTTACGAGCGAGGATTCGGATGCCGTGGCGCCCGTGACCGTGCGCCAGAACATGCCGCGGTTTCCCGGAACCCTGACGACCCCGGCCGCGGGTGTCATCGAGTTGATCATCGACGCCACCGGCGCGGTGGAGACGGTGCGGATGCTCGAATCGGTTCACCCGCAATACGACTCGCTCGTCCTGTCCGCCGCCAAACGGTGGCAGTACCAGCCGGCGCACGTCGCGGGGACGAATGTGCGGTATCTGAAACGCATTCAGATCAGCCTGGCGCCGGACCCATCGTCGTCCAGGCGCCCGTAAGCACGCACGGTTACATCCGGCGTCGGCCGCGCCGCTCTAAAGTGCGGCCGGCGCCGGATCTCCTGTCCTGACCTGACCCGCTAAGCTCTGCAACGCAACCTCTTCCTTAATTTGCGTCGCCGTTTTTAATCCTGTAGCGTGGGACGTCTGACTGCTTCTCGCCGGCCGCACCATGTGCCGGCGTTCAGGAGAGAAAAGCATGCGTCTACGTTCGCGAATTGCGTGGCTTGCAGTAGGGCTGTTCCTGTCGACGGCCGTTTCCGCATATGCGCAGGCCAAGCCTGCACAGCCAGGACCCTACCCTCCACCGCCACCGCCGTACCCAAGGTTTGAAGTGACCGGGACCTATCAGGTGTTAACGGTGCAGGAACCCGCCTGCGATACCGATTGCACCGAGGTCTTCCCGTTCGGCCTGAATCTCGATGGCGCAATCAACACCAGTAAGGCGTTCGGTATCGCCGGCGAAATCGGCTGGGCAACGAAGAGCATCGACGACGTGCGTCTGCACGTCTGGAACATCGGCGCGGGCCCCCGGTTCAATGGACGGCCGATGGGTGGCCGTGTGTGGCCGTTTGCCCAGGTCCTGGTCGGCGCCGAACTGGTGCGCGCCTCCGGTGAGTCCGACACTCACCTGATGGTTCAGCCCGGTGGCGGCGTCAACATCATCGCCGGCGACGGGTGGGGTGTCGTGATCGGCGCTGACTATCGGCGGACGTTTCTCGATGAAGAGGAGTTCGGCGAGTCTGGCAGGAACGCGTTCCGCGTTGTAGCGGGGATCCGGGTCCTGCTCGATTAACGTCTCAGCTCTTTCGATTCGTTCGAGCCGTTCCTGGCCCGTCGCCGGGAACGACTCGAACGATCGGAACGGCTGGTGCGACTCGAAGGCCTGCCGAGGAACCTGTCGATTCGCCGCCCCAGGTTTTCCGCGTCATCCCACAGAAACAGATGTCCGGCGCCCTCGACGATCTCCAGCGTCGCGTTCGGGATCCGTCCGGCCAGCTGGTGGGCGTTTGCCACGGGCACGAGCGGGTCGTCATCGCCGCAAACGACCAATGTCTCGTGCGGGATCGACGGCAGGAAATGCCAGCTGGACCAGCCGACGATGCCGAAGAGCTGCAGCGCGTAGCCGTCAGCCGAGGGCGGATGGCTGCGCCGGGCCTCGATCATGCGCCGGCGCACCGACGCGTCGCGGGCCGTCACGCCGCCGAAGGTTGCCGCGGCGGTGCGGTCGAAGAACGTGGGTGAGTAATACCGCAGCGGAGTCGCCAGCCCCGCGACGGCAGGCAGCCATCCTGGAAACGCGCCGATGCCGCAGTTAGTTGCCGCGAGGACGAGGCGGCCGACGCGTTCCGGATGGTCGAACGCGAGCTGCTGTGCGACGGCGCCGCCATACGAGAACCCAACCACGTCTGTCGACGTGATTCCGCGGCTGTCGAGCACGGCGACGAGAAGATCGGCCAGCGCGGGAACGGGAACGGGACACAGCGGGGTGCTCGACAGGCCCGTGCCCGGAGCATCGAGGCGAATGATCCGCCGTTTCCGGAACTGCTCCATGAACGGCACCCACATCTCGATGTTATTGCCGAGACCGGGCACCAGCAGCAGCGGGTCGCCGTGACCAGTTTCCGTGACGTGGATGCGATTGCCGCACCACGTGATGAACTCAGATGCCATCGGGCGCGATCGTATTCACTTTACGTTCCGCATCAGGAACTCGACGGTTCGCTGCCACAGCGCCAGCGCCGTGCGCCCGGCGACGATGCCGACATGGCCGCCGGGAAGCCGCATCACCTCGGCGTGGGGAACGAGCGACCTGATTGCGTCGACGCCGTCCGCAGGCGCGATAAGATCTTTGGCAGCCGACACCGACAGGACCGGCATCGTCACCTCGGCGCAGTCGATCGATCTGCTGCCGACCGTCGCCGTGCCAGCCATCAACCGATTCCTCCCCGGCCCGAACTGCTGATACAGCTCCGCCAGCAGCCGTCCCGGCGCCGCAACCACGTCGTCGACCCACGTTGCCATCGTGCGAACGTCGCGCAGGCGATCGACCGGTTCATCGAGCCGCTCCCACAGGTCGTTCACGCGGCCGATCAGGCTGTTGGAACCCGGCGCAAGCATTTCAAACCAGCTTTTGATCTCTGCTGCCGGTACCAGACGGGGATTCTCGTACGATTCGCCGGCGAGCCCCATCTGATGCGCGACCCACGCAATGCCTCCCCTGGTGTCACCGTCGATCATCGTTGTCAGGAGGACGAGGCGCGAGACGGTGGAAGGGTACATCGCCGCGTACAACAGCGACAACGTCCCACCCAGGCAGTATCCGACGATGTTGATTGAAGTCTGGCCGGTGATTGCGGACACCTTGCGCACCGAGCGGCGCAGCAGTCCGTCTACGTAGTACTCGAGGTCGGCAAAGCGATCCTCGCCGCCAGGCGTGCCGAAGTCGATGATGAAGACGTCGAATCCGGCTCGGGCGACGTGACCCGCAAACGATCGATCCGGCAGCAGGTCGACGATGAAATAGCGGCTGACCGGCGCCGGCACGAACAGGACCGGCGGCCCGGTGCGCGGTTGACCGGATTCGTCGAGCAGACGCAGGAGCCGAAGCTTGTTTTCCTGATGGACGACCGCAGCCGGAGTGGCCCCCGTGCCGTAGTGGCCGCCGGAGGTCAGCACATCGTGGAGGCGATCGAGCCGGGCGCGCGTCTGCTCCGAGCGCGCGAGCATCGCTTCCAGCTCGCGCTCCACCCCCGGGTCTGTCACGATCGCGGCCGGCGGTTTCCCGTCTTGCGCGCGCCCGCCGCGGCGCGCGCGCGGCGCGCCGGTTTCTTCGTGGAGTCCGGCTTCAGCCGGGTTGCTTTTGCACCCGCCCGGATTTCGTCGAGCGTCATCAACACGTCCTGCATCTGACCCTGCAGCTGGTGCAAGGCGTAGAGCACCTTCTCGAGCCGATCGGCCGTCGCCGCGTCGTCCGCGGACGCTGCCGCCGGTGGCGGCGTGGTCGGGTACGGTTTGCCTGCCAGAAGCGACCCCCTCATCGCGTTCCCCATGTGCATGAGGAACTCGTCGTTCTTCATCATCGAATCGAGGTACGTGAAGAGCGTGCGCTGCCACTGCTGCTGATCCTGCAGCCAGCGCTCGACGAGCGTAGGCTCGGCCTTTGACGCGTCGCTTTCAGACATCACTCGCGTCGAACCCCCCGGCCTATCTTCTCAGTTCGCGGGGGTCGTTGCGGCGACGAGCTTCTCGGTGAAGTCCTTCTGCTGCTTGAGCAACTTCGCCGCAAACGCGAAGTTCGCTTCGACCACTTCTTTCGGCGTCGGCAGCTCGGCGGCAACCGGCGCGGCGGCCGCGGGCACCTTCGGTACCCACGAGGAAAACGCCGTCAGCGTCTTCAGGAACTGCTCCTGGCTATCAGCCAACGCCGCCAGGTACTGGTCGCCGACGCCGTTCGCGCGCTTCACATAATCAGACATCTCTAAGTCCTTTCTTCTGTGCTGTATGACTAGTGTGCGTAGCATACAACGCAGTTGCGGAGTATGTCAAATATGCGGTTCAACGCGCCAAATCGGCCGGGATCGGTCGGCCTCCGTCAGCCGCGGCCTGCGACGAGACGAAGGCCGCCAGTGCGGCCCGGACCCGGTTGACGTGATCGGTGATGGCGGCGGCGGTGGCCTCCGCTTCACCCCCGCGGAGGGCGTCGGTGAGGCCTTTGTGATCGTCGAACACCTCGCGAATAGAGGGCGGCGCGACCTCGAGCACCCGCCGCATCAGCTCGGGCACATCCATGCCGTTGTAGATATCGAACAGCAACGGATTGCGGAGCAGGCTCAGGAAGATGCGATGGAATGCATCATCGCCACGCACGTACCGTGCGACGTGAGCCGGGCTCATTCCGCGCACCAGCGGCGTAAACGCGCGAAGCCGCGCGACCAGCGACTCGCGCTCGGTTTCGCTGGTCAGGGCCGGGCCGAGCGTCTGCGTGATCCCGATTTCCAGCGCTGCGCGCGCGTCGAGCGCCATCATCAGCGCGTCGACGTCTCCCTCGCGGCTGTTCTGTTCCCTCGCTTGTGCGATCGACAGGTCTTCGACGATGCGGCCGGGACGGAGCTCGTCGCCGGCCGGCTCCTCGGCGCCGAGGACGACACGGATGTTGGCGCGCGACGCTTCGCCCCACGTCAGAATCGCCTTGACGGCGCCGGCGGGATTCGTTGCGACAACGGAGTCGGTCAGGTACTCATGCAACGGCACGATCCGATCCGGGGTCGCCGGAGTGTCTTTCAGCACCGAGGTCAGCAGCTCGCGCAGCCGCAGGCGGCGGAACGCCTTCGACAGATGCTCGTTCTCGGCCAGATCGATGACGGCGGCGTGATACGCCTCGCTCGCGGCAAAAAACGCGTCGCGATCCAGAAAGCGGCCCACGTCATCGAGCTGACCGAGCATCGCCTGTAGCCGTTCGTAGAGCAATTCCGCGGTGGAGCGCGGGATCGGACCCCGGCTGAGCCGCAGCCAGATCGCACCGACTTCGAGCACGGCGCGCGCTTCGACCGCCGCGCGGAGCTGCGGATACGTGACGCTGACCAGCTCCAGCTCGGCTCCACGCAGCGGTGATCCCGCGTCGAGCGTCGTCGTCTGCAGCAGGCGGCGCATGATCTTGCCGCTGGTCGTCTTCGGCAGATCGTCGACGATCTCGACGACGCGCGGGTATTTGTAAGCCGCCATGCGTTCGCGTGCGAACGCCTTGATCTCGCCGGCCGTGACGCTGTGCCCGGCCTTGAGGCTGATCACCGCCTTGATCGTCTCGCCGCGATACGGATCCGAAATGCCGATGACCGCCGCCTCGCGCACGGCCGGGTGCAGGTAGAGCACCTCCTCCACCTCGCGCGGCCACACCTTGAACCCGGAGGCGACGATCATGTCCTTGGCGCGATCGACGAGGTAGAACCACCCCTGGTCGTCCATGAACCCGACGTCGCCGGTCCGGAGCTCGCCGCCGCCCAGCGACGCAGCCGTTTCCTTCGGCTTCTGCCAGTAGCCGGGAATGATCTGCGGGCCCGCGATGACGAGCTCGCCGATTTCGTACGGTGCGGCGTCATATCCCGCGTCGGTGACGACCCGCACATCGGTGTCGAACACCGGCACTCCGACCGACATCGCCCCCGTCCGCGAATCCACGGGCGGAATGCTGTTGTGCGGCGTCATGTGCGTTGGCGACGTGGCTTCGGTCAGCCCGTACATCGGGTGAATGCGGGTGCCGGTCTTCGCGTGCCAGTCCGTAAGGACGCCAGGTGGTGTGGGTGCGCCGCCGGTGTAGACCTTCGTCAGCGACGAGAGGTCGTACTTGCCCATCGCCTCGCTGTTGAGCAGCGCGATGAAGGCAGTGACCGCCGACACCGTGAACGTTGCGCGGTGCCGCTCGGTCAGCCGGCAGGCCTCGTCCACGTCGAAGCGATAAAAGAGCACGAGGGGACTGGCCGTCAGCATGGCTAGCGTGACGTGTCCGATGAGGCCGGTGACGTGGAAGAGCGGCGCGAGCCCGAGGATGGCATCCTGCGGCGTCAGCCCGATCCACCGTTCGTATACCGACGTGGCGAACACCACGTTGCGATGCGTATTCATCGCCGCCTTCGGTTCGCCCGTCGTCCCCGACGTGTAGACCATGAACGCCACGTCGTCGCCGGTGATCTCAACCGGTTGCGGCGCCTGGCCGGCGTGTGCATTCGCGAGCTCGAAGAGGTCGGCGACGCCGTCGTGGCGGAGCCGCCGCGTGCCCGACAGCACGCGCGGGGTGGGTGCCGAGCCGTCGAGGAGTTCGAACGGCGACGTGGTGATTGTGTGCTGCACGGCCGTTGCCGGCAGGGCAGCGCGGGCGACGTCGGCGTACAGATCTTCCTGGGAGATGAGGATGCGGCTGCCCGAATCGGCGAGGATCTTCGTGAGCTCGCGTTCGCGCAGCATCGGGTTGCAGGGGACGATGACGGCGCCGCATTTCCAGGCGGCGAGCACGGCGACGAACACCTGCGGGATGTTCTGCAGATACATCGCGATGCGCTCGCCAGGCTCGGCGCCGCGCTCCTGCAGGGCCGCCGCCAGCGCGTCCGACCAGGCATCGAGCTGTCCAGCGGTGCTCGATCGATCGAAGTAATGCACCAGAGCGGCGTCGCGATGCGCCGCGACAGTGTGGCGGAACATCTCCAGGCCGGTGCGGGCCGGCGGCTCAATGGAAGGGGGAACCGACTGATAGAGGCCGAGCCACGGACGGCGTTCCGTCATGTCACGGCTTCTTCTTCGGCGGCGCCATCGCCTGGCTGAGCGCGTCCATGAAGCGGCTTTGATCGGCGAGCAGCTTCGCCGCGAACGCGTAATACGCCTCCGCCATCTCCGTTGGCGTCGGCAGCATGTGCAGCGGGGTCGGCTCGGGCGAGGGCGGCGGCACGGACGACTCGCCGGTGGCGAGCGCTTCGCGCCACGCCTTCACGGCGGCGACGTACGCTTCCTGCTGGGCCCGCAGCATCTCGAGCGCCTGCTGCTGGAACTCGTTGGTCTTGTCGGCTGGCATGGGCGCAGATTCTACCCCTCGCCGAGGAAGGATCGGTACACGCGGACGAGGGCCTCTTTCTGCGCCGGCTGCAGCCGCGGATC
>Ga0209486_10001431_pt1 | contig 10352 bp, 7 predicted proteins | sample NCCompost_FD_187518 | JGI IMG/M metagenome (GOLD analysis project Ga0209486, IMG submission 187518) | Agricultural soil microbial communities from Utah to study Nitrogen management - NC Compost (SPAdes) (version 2) | ecosystem: Environmental > Terrestrial > Soil > Agricultural land | place: USA... | reverse complement strand
GACTCTTTGGTGCGGCTTGCGGCCTACCGCGACCAGGGCCGCCTCGTCGCGCACGCGCGCGACGCTGAGCTCCTGCACGGCGGGCTTTACCTGTCGCTCGGGCAGCACCGCGAGGCGCGGGAAATCTTCGAGCGGCTGCTCGCGGATCCGGCGACGCCTGCGGACGTCAAGAGCCGGGCCTGGTTCTATCTCGGCAAGGTCCTGTATGCATCCGGCGAATACGAGCATTCCGACCGGGCGCTGCGCCAGTCCGCCGGCACGCTGCCCGAGGATCTAGAGGCCGAGCGACGGCTGTTGATCGCGCAGGGCCTGCTGTACCGCAAGCGCTACGACCAGGCGATCGCAGAGCTGTCCAACTGGCAGGGCCCGCGCTACTGGCTTCTATACGGACAGTTCAACCTCGGCGTCGCGCTGGTGCGTGCGGGCGAGGCTGATCGCGGGCTCGCGCTCCTCGACGCCGTCGGCAGCATCGAGACCCAATGGCCGGAACTGATGGCGCTGCGCGACAAGGCCAACCTCGCGATCGGCTATGCGCGCCTGCAGGCGGGCGAGCCGGCCGCCGCGCGCGCGGCGCTCGAGCGCGTGCGGCTTTCCGGCCCGCAGTCGAGCAAGGCGCTGCTCGGTGCCGGCTGGGCGGACGCCGCGGCGCGGCAGTATGAATCGGCGCTGCTGCCCTGGCAGGAACTGCAGGGCCGCAACCTGCTGGACGCGGCGGTGCAGGAATCCTACCTGGCCGTGCCGTATGCCTATGCCGAGCTCGGCGCGACGGCGCAGGCCGTCGAATACTACGAGCGCGCAATCTCGGCCTACGATGCCGAGCGCGCACGGATCGGCGAGTCGATCGACTCGATCCGTTCAGGCCAGCTGTTGGCCGCCGCGATGAATTCCCCGGCCGACGGCCGCGAAGGCTGGTTCGGGCAGCTCTCGACGCTGCCGGACTCGCCCGAATCGCGCTACCTCTATCACCTGCTGGCGGGACACGAATTCCAGGAGGGGCTTAAGAACTACCGCGCGCTCGACGCGATGGGCCGCAACCTTTCCGCGTGGTCGGAAAGCCTCGGCGCGTTCTCGGACATGGTGGAGACGCGCCGGCTGGCCTTCGAGCAAAAACTCCCCGCCGCCGACGCGCGGCTTGCGACGGTGGACGTCGCGACGATCAACGGCCGCCGCGACGCGCTGCAGGGAGAGTTCGAGGCCGCCGTTTCATCGCGCGACGTCGCAGCGCTCGCCACCGCGAATGAGCGCGAACAGCTCGCGATGCTGGACGAGGTCGACGCGGAGCTCGCTCGCCCTGCAGCCGAGGCGAGCTTCGACGCGTCACACGCAGTATGGGATGGGGGGCGGTGGCGGGCCGCGGCTGTGGACCAGCGCGGTGACGCCCGCGAAAAGGCGCGCCTGGCGCGCGGCGTGCTGCTCTGGAAGCTCGACGCGGCCTGGCGCGTCCGCAGCTGGCAGACGAGCCGGTCGCTCCGCGACCTCAACGCGGCGATCTACGACGCCAGGACCCGGGAGTCGGCTTCGGGCCGCGCCCGCGAGGGCGCGCCCGAGCGCAATGCAGCGCTGGGCGCGCGCGTCGGCGTGCTGGCGCCGCGGGTCGATACGCTCGCGCTCCGCGTCGAGAACGCCAAGGGCGCGCAGGCCCGGCGTCTCGCGGATATCGCCGTGCACGAGCTGGAGGAACAGCGCAGGCGCCTCGACGAGTACTCGATCCAGGCGCGCTATGCGCTCGCGACGATCTATGACCGTGCCGCCGCGGGCAATGCGCCCGCGAAGCCACAGGCGACGCAGCCATGAGCCGCGCGCTCGTCGCCGCGATCGCGCTGGCACTCGGGCCGCTTGCGGCGCTGGCCGCCAAGGCGCCGCCGCCTCCGCCGACGCTCAAGGACCTCAAGCGCACCGCGCCGGAAATCCGTGCCGGCGAGACCGTCGCGCCCGATCCGGATCGCGCCAAGGAACTCTACCGCCGCTTCCTCGAACTCGAGGGCGGCGATCCGGCCCTGCGCACCGAGGCCATGCGCCGGCTCGGCGACCTGCAGATCGAGGCGGGGGACAGTGCGCGCGGCGAGACCGCGGGCACGGGCGAGGCCGAAACGCGCGAGGCGATCGATATCTACACCCGCCTGCTCGAGCAACAGCCGGATTACGCGCGCGCCGACGTCGTGCTCTACCAGCTCGCGCGAGGCTGGGAGTCGCTGGGCGAGGCGGACAAGGCGCTCGGTTACCTCGATAAGCTGGTTGCGGCCCATCCCGCGAGCCCGCGCCTCGACGAGGCGCAGTTCCGCCGCGGCGAGATCCTGTTCAGTGCGAAACGCTACCCCGAAGCGCAACAGGCATACCAGGCGGCGAGCGCTTTCGGCGTGAAGAGCGAGTTCTACGAACAAAGCCTCTACAAGCTCGGTTGGTCGCTGTTCAAGCAGTCGGAGAACGAGGCGTCATTCGACCCGTTCGTGCGCGTGCTCGACCTGAAGCTGCTGGATCCCGCGCAGCCTGGCGGCGTCGCGGACCCGGCGACTCTGCCGCGCGCCGACCACGAGCTCGTGCAGGACACGTTCCGCGTGCTGTCGATCGGGTTTTCCTACGTGAGGGGGCAGGAGACGCTCGACGACTTCGTGGCGGCGCGCGGCGAGATCCCGTACGCCTTCATGCTCTACTCGGAGCTCGGCGACCTTTATGTCGGCAAGCAGCGCTTCACGGATGCGGCGGACAGCTATCGCGCATTCGTCGACCGCTACCCGAACCACGATCGCGCGCCGCTGTTGCAGATGCAGGCGATCGAGGCCTACAAGAAGGGCGGCTTCGCGCAGCTCGTGCTCGACGGGAAGAAGGAATTCGTCGAGCGCTACCGGCTCGGCAGCCCGTTCTGGGCCGGCCGCACGCCGGAGAACTTCCCGCAGGTGGCGCGCGAGCTGAAGGCCAACCTGACCGACCTCGCGCAGTACTACCACGCCGAGGCGCAGCGCACCAGGAAGAAGCCCGATTACCACGAGGCGGCGCGCTGGTACCGCGAGTTCCTGCAGTGCTTTCCGGATGACCCGGAGTCGGCCCGGACGAATTACCTGCTCGCCGAGACGCTGTTCGAGAGCGAGGACTTCCGAGCCGCGGCGACCGAGTACGAGCGCACCGCGTACGCCTATCCGTTCCATGACAAGTCGGCGGAGGCGGGCTATGCCGCGCTCGTGTGCTACGAGCGCGAGGCGAAGTCGCTGGACGCCGCTGCGGGGGCCGTGTGGAACCGCCAGCGGCTCGAAAGCCAGCAGCGATTCGCGGTCACCTTCCCCGCGCACGCGGAAAGCGCGACGCTCCTGACACGCACCGCACGCGAATACTACGACCTCAAGGACCTGCCAAAGGCACTCGAGGTCGCGGGCCTCGTGCTCGCGCGCCAGCCGCCGGCCGATGCCGCCATGCAGCGCACAGCGTGGATGGTCACCGGCAATGCGCAGTTCGACACCGGCCGCTTCGCCGATGCCGAGGGCGCCTACCTGCAGGTGCAGTCGCTGCTCGCCCCCGGGGACGCCGAAGCCCACGCGATCGACGAGCGGCTCGCGGCCTCGATCTACAAGCAGGGCGAGGCGAAGCAGGCTGCGGGCAATGCCGCGGGCGCGGTGGACGACTACCTGCGCGTCGGCAAGCTGGCGCCCGGCGCCTCGATCCGCGAGACGGCGGAATTCGACGCGGCGGCGCTCCTCGTGTCGCTCAAGGACTGGCCGCGCGCGATACCGGTGCTCGAAGCCTACCGCGCCGGCTACCCCGGCAGCGCGCGCCAGGCCGACGTCACGCGGAACCTCGCGCTCGCCTACCTCGAAGGCGGGCGCATGGGAGAGGCCGCCGGCGAGTTCGAGCGGATCGCCGCCTCGAACGCGGAGACCCCCGAGGTGCAGCGCAGCGCGCTCTGGCAGGCGGCGGAGCTGTACGAAAAATCCACGCAGCCGGCTCGCGCCATGGCGACCTACGAGAATTACGTCGCCCGCTTCCCGGCGCCCCTGCCCGAGGCGGTCGAGGCGCGGCTCAAGCTCGCCGACCACGCGGAGAAATCCGGTGACTACCTCGGCCGGCGCAGGTGGCTCGAAGGCATCGTCGCCGCCGATCGCGACGCCGGCGTCACACGCACCGATCGCAGCCGCTACCTCGCGGCAGTCGCGACGCTCGAGCTCACCACGGCGCCGCGCGACGCGTTCCAGTCGATCCTGCTCGTCGCCCCGCTCAAGGACTCGCTCGCGGGCAAGAAGTCGGCGATGGAACGCGCGCTGGCGGGTTACCAGCAGGCTGTCGGCTACGCCGTCGCCGAAGTGACGACCGCGGCGACCTACGAGATGGGCGAGCTGTACCGGCGCCTCGCCGCGGACCTGATGAAGTCCGAGCGGCCGGCCAACCTCGACCCGGAATCGCTCGAGCAGTACGACCTGCTGCTGGAGGAACAGGCGTTCCCGTTCGAGGAGAAAGCGATCGAGGTGCACGAGCTCAACGCGCGCCGCGTTGCCGACGGCCTCTACGACGAATGGGTCAAGAAGAGCTACGCCGTCCTTGCCGAAGTCGAGCCCGCCCGTTTCGGCAAGCAGGCTGAACCCGAGCCCTTTGTGGCTCATCTGGAGCTGCCGGCGCCGTCCGTTTCGCCGCTGCCGCCGGCGCCGGTCGTCGAGATGCCTTCGAGGCGCCGCAAGTCGGAAGAAGTCACCGAGGCCGAGCCGCCGCCGGCGATTACGCCGGCCACCGAGCAGCAGTTCGCGAATGCGGTGCAGCTCCTCGAGGCCGGAGACTTCGCCGGTGCCCGGCCGCTCCTCGAGCAGCTCGTCGCCAGCGAACCCTCGCTCGCGGCACCAGCGGTCAACCTCGGGATGCTGCATGCGCGCGAGCGCCGCTGGAGCGACGCCGAGTCGGCCCTTGCCGAGGGCCATCGGCGCGATCCGGCCGACGCGGTCGCGCTCAACGAGCTTGCCGCCGTGCAGCGCGAGAACGGGCGCTTCAAGGACGCGGAAGCGACGTACCGCCAGGCACTCGACGCGGACCCGGCCCACGCGCGCACCCACCGCAACTTCGCCGTCCTGCTCGACCTCTACCTGTGGCGCCCGGCCGAGGCGCTTCGGCACTTCGAGACCTACGTGTCGATGTCTGGGACCACAGACCGCCAGGTTTCCGGCTGGATCGCCGAATTGAAGCGGCGCGTCGGCGACGTCGCGCAGACCGCCGGAGTTCAGCCATGAAGCCGACCTTGCCGATCCTGCTGCTCTTCCTCGCGCCGCTGGCGCTTGCGGAGGAAGCAGCGCCATTGCCGGCGGCGTCCGCGGAGGAACCGGCGGTGAGCGTCGCCGATCCGGTGCCGCCCGCGACCATGGATCACCTCGAGCTCGATCCCACCGCCATTACGGGCAACCGGGAGTTGCCAAAGGTAATGGTGATCGTGCCCTGGAAGAAAGCGGACCTCGGCGAACTGACCAGCCGGCCGGCCAACAGCCTCCTGAACGAAGTGCTGGAACCGGTCGATCGCGAGGTTTTCCGCCGGGAATTGCGCTATTTCGAGGCCCTCGAGGCCAAACCCGAGACGTAGTCCCGGTTTTCATAACGCGCCAAACGGCAACCTAATCCCCTTAGAGACCCCACCTGGAGCAGCCCATGCACGCCCTGGACATGATCCTCAACTTCTTCCGCGAGGGCGGGATCTTCCTGTACCCGCTCGCCCTCATCTGGGTGATCGGACTCGTCATCGCCCTAGAGCGTTTCGGCTTCGTCATGCGCGTCGGCGCGGGCAACCGGCGCATGTGGTCGCAGGTGCAGCCGCTCCTGGAGGGCGGCAAGTTCCGCGAGGCGCTGAACGCGGTGTCGAACTCCGAGACCGCGCTTGCGCACATCATGCGTTACGGCATCACGCGCATCCAGACCGCGCGCAGCCGTGACGACATCGAGAAGGCCCTCGAGGAGAGCCTCGTCGAGGTGATCCCGCGCCTCGAGAAGCGCACGCACTACCTCGCGTCGCTCGCCAACATCGGCATGCTGATGGGCCTGCTTGGCACAATCGTCGGCCTGATCGGCGCGTTCGCCGCGGTCGCGCAGGCCAACCCGGCCGAGAAGGCGAGCCTGCTCGCGGCCTCGATCTCGGTCGCGATGAACAACACGGCGCTCGGCCTCGTCACCGCGATCACGCTGCTGCTCGCGCACCTGTACCTCGAGACCAAGACCACGGAAATCGTGGACAGCCTCGAGGTCGCGTCGGTCAAGTTCCTGAACGCGCTGCACGAGCGGAAGATGGATCCCGAGTCGCAGCAGGAAGCGGCGCGCAGCCCGGCCCGGCCAATCGAGCCGGGCATCCGAGGCGCCCGCGCATGAGCGGATCGCGCATCGCCAGGCGGCAGTCGCGCAACCACGCGCGCTACCGCGGCAGGAATGACATCAACATCGTCCCGATGCTGGACGTGATGGTCATCCTGATCTTCTTCCTGATCTTCACGGCGGTCTTCTCGAAGATGAACATCCTCGAGCTGAACCTCCCGGTGAACGGCGGGCCGCCGCCCGAGCTGCCAGCCGTGCTGGAGCTGGAAGTGATCGTGCGCGGGAACGCCATCGAGGTCGCAGACCGCAACACGGGGCTCTTGCAGCGACTGTCAAACCTTGAAGGTGGCGCGGACTACGTGGGCCTCTCGAACTACCTGCGCCGGGTGAAGATCCGCTTCCCCGAGAAGAAGGACGCGACGGTGCTGCTCGAGGCGGACATCCCGTACGACACGATGGTCCAGACGATGGACACGATGAAGTCGTTCGACACCGAGATCGACGGCCAGCCCGTGCGCGGCGAGCTGTTCCCCCAGATCGCCGTCGGCGACGCACCGGTCGCGGCGCCGGAACGGGTGGCCCAGCGATGATCTCGGCGCGCCTCAGGGGTAAACGCAAGCCCGGGCGGCGCAGTCGCGCCGGCGCAAAGGCATCGCATGGCATGTCCTCGCTCATCCCGATGATCGACATGCTGACGATCCTCGTGGTTTACCTGCTGGTGCACGCGGCGGACTACGAGATCCTGCCGAATACCAAGAGCATCCAGATCCCGCAGTCCGTTTCGGAAACCAAGCCGCGCGAGACCGTGACGGTGCTGATCACCAAGGATTCGCTGTTTGTGAACGGTGCCGAGATCGCGAGCGTCGCCGAACTGCGCGCCCGCCCTGAGCCCGTGATCGAACCCCTCAGGCGCGCGCTCGTCACCGAGGCCGGCAAGCGCGTGCTGAAGGACCGCGACGATCCGAGCTCGCACGAGGTCACGGTGCTCGCTGACAAGGACCTCCCGTACAGGTTCGTGAAGACGATCCTGTCGACCTGCACGGCGGCGGAATACGGCAAGGTCTCGCTCGCAGTCATCGAGCGCGAGCGCGCCTATCGCGGACCGGACGCGGTCTGAGGGAGTCGCCGTGACCGCGCTCGCCGCAAACTACCGGATTTTCGACCTGCCGTGGACGCCGGACGAGGACGAGGAGCAGCGCCTCAAGAAAACCGCACGCACGCTCCTGCTGGTGTTCGCTGCGATCGGGATCGTGATCCCGCTCATCCCGATGTCCGAGCGGCCGCCGCCGCCGGCGCTGCCGGCCGAGGTGGTGAAGCTCATTCTCGAGCCGCCGCCGCCACCGCCGCCCAAACCGGAGGCGAAGGAGCCCGAGCCGCCGAAACCCGAGGCCAAGCCCGAGCCAAAGCCGGTGACGCCGCCGAAACCCGTGGACCGCCAGGCCGAGGCGCGCAAGAAGGCCGAGAACGCGGGCCTGCTTGCGATGAAGGACCAGCTCGAGGACCTGCGCGAGGCGTTCGAGCCGGCGCAGATGAGTTCGGCGCCGCTGATCGGACGCGTCGAGGGCGAGAGCCGCGCGGAGCGGGCGCTCGTCACTTCCGGTACCGGCGTCGGCAGCGGCGGCATCAACACCGGCAAGCTCTCGTCTGGCTTCGGCGGCGGGCCCGGCAACCTCAAGGGCCATGCGGCGGGCACGGCCGTGCCTTCGTTCGCGGACAAGATCGGCGACGACCGGGCGGCGAGCCGCAGCGGCTCGGGCGGCCGGGCCTCGCGCAGCCGCGAAGAGATCGAGATCGTTTTCGACCGCAACAAGTCCGCGATCTATGCGCTCTACAGCCGGGCGCTGCGCGAACAGCCGGAACTGCAGGGCAAGGTGGTCGTGCAGCTCACGATCGCCCCGTCCGGCGAGGTGACCGACTGCCGCGTGTTGTCGACCGAGCTCAACGATGCGGATCTCGAGCGCAAGCTGGTCGCCCGCATCCGCATGTTCCGCTTCGAGGCCAAGGAAGTCGAAGCGATGACCACCACCAAGCCGATCGAATTCTTCCCGGCCTGAGGCCAAACGGCTACCATTCGCCTCCTGCCAGCCGCAGGGGCGATTCTCCGTGCTCGTCGAAAAGAACCGCGTCGTGAAGTTCAACTACACCCTGCGTGACGATCAGGGCACGGTCATCGATTCTTCCGGCGGCCGCGGGCCGCTCAGCTACCTGCACGGCAAGGGCAACATCATCCCGGGCCTGGAGCAGGCGCTCTCCGGCAAGGCCGCGGGGGACAAGCTGGAGGTGACCGTGGCGCCGGAGCAGGGCTACGGCGCGCGCGACGAGCGCCTGGTGCAGATCGTGGCAAAGGCCAAGTTCGGCGAGGTCGCGGGGCTGGCGCCCGGAATGCAGGTGCGCGCGAGCGGCCGGCAGGGCCCGCGCATCGTCACGGTGGTGAGCGTGGATCGCGACTTCGTGACCGTGGACGGCAATCACCCGCTCGCGGGCCGGACACTGCATTTCTCGCTGGAAGTGGCGGAGGTTCGCAAGGCCACGCATGAGGAGATCTCCCACGGCCACGTGCACGGACCCGGCGGCCACCACCACTAGACCGCCGCCCCGGGGAGCGTACGCGTGATCCACCGGCAAGACCTGCAGTTTCCCGAGAAGGACACGGCGCTCCGGGAAGATGTGCACGCGCTCGGCGGGCTGGTAGGCGAGGTGCTGCGCGACCAGGGCGGCGAGCGGCTGTTCACGATGGTCGAGGGCGACCGCGTGGCCGCGATCGGGCGCCGCGAAGGGCGGACGGAGGGGGCGGTCGAGCTCGTCGCCCGCACCGCCGGCCGCGATGCGGGCGACGCGCGCGACCTGCTCCGCGCGTTCAGCACCTGGTTCGAGGTGGTCAATCTCGCCGAGCGCGTTCACCGCGTGCGCCGGCGCCGGGAATACCTCCTGCGCAGCGACCTGCCGCAGCCCGGCGGCATCGGCGACTGCATGTACCAGCTGAAGCGAGCCGGCTACGACGCGCAGAAGGTGCTCGAGCTGCTGTCGGGCGTCACCATCTATCCGGTCTTCACGGCGCATCCGACCGAGTCGATGCGCCGCACGATCCTGCGCAAGCACCAGCAGATCGCCGACATGATGATCGAGCGCCTCGACCCGACGCTGACGCCTTTCGAGCGGCGCTCAGTGTGGGAGCGCATTCGCATGGAGGTCACCTCGGGCTGGCAGACCGAGTCGCATCCGCGCGAGCGGCTGACCGTCGCGGACGAACGCGAGCACGCGCTCTTCTACCTCGCCGAGGTCATCTACCGAGTCGTGCCGGCCCTCTACGAGGAGATCGCGCTCTGGATGCAGACCGTGTTCGGCCTGCCCCCGGAGCTCGGGCGCATGCCCCTAATCCTGCGTTTCGGCAGCTGGGTCGGCGGCGACATGGACGGCAACAGCGATGTGCACGCCAAGGCGATACGCGAAACGCTGCAGCGCCAGCACCAGCGCATCATCTCCGCCTATTTCCAGGAATGCCGGGCGCTTGCGGACAAGCTCTCGCAGAGCTCGGGACGGGTCGGCACGAGTCCCGAGTTCGAGGCACGCATCGCCGAGTACGACATCCTGGTGCCGAAGGCACGCGAGGCGGCCTCGACGCGCCATGACCGCATGCCCTACCGGATCTTCCTCGCGCAGGTGGCCGAACGCCTGCGCCTCACCTACGACGGACTGCCCAACCACTACGAATCGGCGGACCAGTTCGTGCGTGACATCCAGCTGGTCGCCTCGAGCCTGCGCGCCAACAATGGCCGGCACGCCGGCCTGTTCGCGGTCGAGCGGCTGCTGTGCCGCGCGCTGACCTTCGGCTTCCATCTGGCGACGCTCGACGTGCGCCAGCATGCCTTGGTGCATCGCGAAGTCGTGTCGCAAGGGCTCGGGCGCCAGGACTGGCCGACGCTCACGCCGGCGGACCGCGGCGCTGCGCTCTGCGCTGCCATCGCGCGCGATCGCGGGCCGACCGCGGGCTTCGACGCCGTCGGCCGGCGTACGCTCGCCGTCTTCGAGGCGATGCAACAGGCGCGGAACCGTTACGGCGAGCTCGCAATCGGCGACTACATCGTGAG
>Ga0209486_10001430_pt1 | contig 10360 bp, 9 predicted proteins | sample NCCompost_FD_187518 | JGI IMG/M metagenome (GOLD analysis project Ga0209486, IMG submission 187518) | Agricultural soil microbial communities from Utah to study Nitrogen management - NC Compost (SPAdes) (version 2) | ecosystem: Environmental > Terrestrial > Soil > Agricultural land | place: USA... | reverse complement strand
TTGCGACCGGACTGGACGTGGCGCAGACGGCGCTGTGGTTTGGCGTCGACGATCTCGACGGCACCGTGCAGGAAGAGAAGATTTACCATATGGCCGGGTCGCAGACGCCCGAGGGGATGACCACGGCGGCGCTGACCCGGCTCGTCCGCGCCGCCGGCCGTGAACCGCTCGAGCGCGATACCTTCTACAACATCGTCAATACTCCTCAGGTTTCCGAGCCGGCGACACTCGGCGCCTGAGGGCCAACGCGAGCGCCGACGACGGCCTGCTCTATAATCCCGCTCGCCCGTCACTTCTTCCTGCGAATCATTGATGCGCGCTTGGCTATATACACCTCTCCTCTGCGCGGTGATTTTGGTCACGGCGATGAACGCAGATGCGCAGTGGCTGAACTATCCCACCCCCGGCATACCACGTACCCCAGACGGCAAACCGGATTTGAACGCGCCAGCTCCGCGAAACGCAGATGGCAAGCCCGATCTGTCAGGACTTTGGTCTCCGGCTGGCTTCACCCATCTCCGGAACGTCATGGCCGACCTGCGGCCGCAGGATGTGCCGTTTCAACCGTGGGCCGTTGCCGTTTACGAAGCCCGTCTGACGAAGGACGATCCAGCGGCGCGGTGCCTGCCGCTTGGGATTCCGCGCTCCTTCAACAACATTTTCAAAATCGTGCCCACGAGAAACGTGGTGACCATCCTTTATGAGGCGCAGACCAACTATCGCGAAATCTTTGTCGATGGTCGGCCACTGCCGGTCAATCCACATCCCGCCTGGTACGGCTACTCGGTTGGCCGTTGGGATGGCGATGTCTTCGTCGTGGAATCTCTTGGATTCAACGACAAGACATGGCTGGATTTCTTCGGTCATCCCCACAGCGAATCGATGAGGGTCACAGAGCGTTACTCGCGAAGAGATTTCGGGCACATGGACGTGCAGGTGACGATCGACGATCCGGTCACGTATACGAAGCCGATTGCCGCGACATACCCACTCGTGCTCGCGGCCGACATGGACTTGCTCGAGACGATCTGTGAGAACAACGGACAGATCGTGTCGCGGCTCATCGGCACGGATTCAGCGCATCCGCCCACCCGACGAAGCATAGTGGTCAGCCCGGACGTGCTCGCGCGCTACGCGGGAACGTACGAACTCGGCCCCGGCCGCAACATTGTGATTACGTCCGCTGGCGATCGGTTGTTGATGAGATTCCCCACCAACGCCGATACGCTAACGATGTTTGCGGAGGCGCCGGACCGCTTCTTTTTTACCGTTCGGGAGGAGACGATTGAGTTCCAGCGCCACCCCGACGGTTCCGTTGCTGTGCTGGTGATCCACTCTGCTGGTCCGCCGCAAAGAGCTTCACGGAAAACGCCATAAAGCCGATCTTTGTTGACACGCTATAATTGAGGCAGTCCAAATCCCACGGGCCAATAGCCCGGCTGAGGGGTTTGGGCTTTTTCACGTCCGGAGATTGCGAAATGTTTCACAATCTCGATGTGGAGTCCGGCTTGAGCCGGATGAGGTGATGCTGACGTGGGCTCAATCATTCCGCTGCTGACCGAATTCGAGAAGGAGCACATCTCCGAGCGCCAGGCGCTGCCCGAGAAGTACCTCGGTCTGTCGGACGAGGAGATGGATCGCCGGATCGCCGCCGCGCGCGCGACGCTTGGGAAGAGGCTCGTCATCCTCGGCCATCACTATCAGCGCGACGAAGTGATTAAGTTCGCCGACTACACCGGCGACTCGTTCCGGCTTGCCCGCCAGGTGGCGCAGCGGCCCGACGCCGACTACATCGTGTTCTGCGGCGTGCACTTCATGGCGGAAAGCGCGGACATCCTGTCGGCGCCGCATCAGCAGGTCATCCTGCCTGACCTGGCCGCCGGCTGCTCGATGGCCGACATGGTCGAGCCGGAGCAGCTCGAGACGTGCTGGGAAGAGCTGCAGCAGATGGGCATCTCGGGCGTCGTCCCGGTGACGTACATCAACTCGGCGGCGTCCATTAAGTCCTTCGTCGGCGAGCGCGGTGGCACCGTCTGCACGTCATCGAATGCGGCGGCCACGCTGAAGTGGGCGTTCGAGCGCGGCGAGAAGATCCTCTTCATGCCCGATCAGCACCTCGGACGAAACACCGCCTTCAAGCTGGGTGTTCCGCTTGATCGGATGGTCGTGTGGAATCCCAACGAGGTCTTCGGCGGACTCGATCCCGAGGACGTCCAGCGCGCGAAGATGATCCTGTGGAAGGGCCACTGTTCCGTGCACGAACGCTTCACCGCGAAGCAGATCGAAGCGGTGCGCAAACAGCATCCGGGCATCCGCGTCATCGTCCATCCCGAGGTGCCGTGGGACGTCGTGCAGGCCGCGGACGACAACGGCAGCACGGAATACATTCTGAAGACCGTGCGCGAGAGCGCGCCGGGTTCGGTGTGGGCCGTTGGGACCGAAGTGCATCTCGTGAACCGGCTTGCTCACGAGGTCGCGCCGGAGAAGACGGTGATCTCGCTGGATCAGTTCGGCTGCCTCTGCTCGACGATGTTCCGCGTCTCGCCGAATCACCTGCTCTGGATGCTCGAAGAGCTGGTCGAAGGGCGCGTGCACAACCGCATCGTCGTATCCGACGAGGAGAAGCACTGGAATAAAGTGGCGCTCGACCGTATGCTCTCCATTTCGTAGTGTCCGCCCGCCTTCGCGCTGCGCGCTTCGGCGAGGCAGGCTCTTCGGGCGGACCTGAAGGATCTGTATGCGACGTGCGTTATCGCTCGGCGCGATCGGCATAAGCCTCTGGTCGTCCGTGGTTTGCGGAGGCCAGTCAACGGAAGCGCTGCCTGCCGCTCCGCGCGCTCTCCTGCAAAACGCCCAGTTCGGTGTAGTGACATCCGTCCGCGGACTGCCGCTCACCGTGCGCGGGCGGCTGGAGGACATGTGGCAGAGCCGCACACTCGACATCGCCGAGCCGGGAGGCGAGTTTCGAAGGTCCGGCGCGCCCGCTGATTCGGAGCTTCCGCTCCGCCGGATGATTGCGGCGGGGTGCACAGCCGACAATTACTGCCTCATCTACTACGAGCGCGGCGGTAATCCTTCCACGTTCCACGTCGCGCTCTTTCGCTGGACACCGGACGCGACACGGTTCGAGTGGGGCGGCACCGCACCGGGTAATCTCAAGACGATCGAGGAGGTTCGGAAGGCGATCCTCTCAGGTGCGGTCAAGGCCCAAGCCGGACCGTGGTAACCCAGGCCACCTAGGCAACCCAGGCTACCCAGCAACCCAGCAACCCAGATACGATTCGTTCCTACGGAGGACGAATGGCCCACGAACTTCCCCCACTCCCGTATGACCACGCCGCGCTCGAGCCGCACATCGACGCGCAGACGATGCAGATTCATCACGGGAAGCATCATCAGACGTACGTCACGAATTTGAATAACGCGCTGCAGAACCATCCCGACCTGCAGGGCAAGAGCGTCGAGGATCTCTGCCGCGGCATCAACAGCGTTCCGGAAGCGATCCGGACGGCGGTTCGCAACAACGGCGGCGGTCACTGGAATCACAGCATGTTCTGGAAGTGGATGGCGCCCAATGCCGGCGGTGCGCCCAGCGGCAAGGCCGGCGACGCGATCAATTCCGCGTTCGGCAGCTTCGACAAGTTCAAGGAGGAGTGGGCGAAGGCGGGTGCCGGCCGCTTCGGCAGCGGCTGGGTGTGGCTGCTCAACGACGGCGGCAAGCTGTCGATCGCGAGCACGCCGAACCAGGACAACCCGTTGATGGACGGGAAGAGCGCGGTCCTCGGCCTCGACGTCTGGGAGCACGCGTACTACCTGAAATATCAGAATCGCCGTCCCGACTACATCGGCGCCTGGTGGAACGTCGTGAACTGGGCAGAGGTCAACAAAGCGCTGTAGCCGTCACCTGGCAGGATCTGCGTACGGCGCCGGCCCTGCACCGGCGCAGATTCTGCGACACTCGATTGCCTCTGTATTTCTAACGTATTGATTTCGCGCCGCCTCGACTTCCGGCATTGCCGGTGCTTGATCCCTGCCATGACGATGGTAGGCTTCCCGTGACCCCGAAAATGACAAACCCCGAGGCGCTGCCGGAGCGCGTCGATCGCATCGAGCAGAAGCTGGATTCGCTCGCGACGTCCATGGACGAGCGATTCGCGACTGTCGATCATCGCTTCGATGAAGTAAGCGAGGCGTTCGCCGAGCGGCGCCGCTACACCGAGTTTGCGTTCGAGCGCCTCGACACGAGGTTGACCGCGATGGATGGGAAGCTCGATGAAGTATTGCGAATACTGCGGCGATGATCCCTCACAAGAAAGGCAAACCATGACTCGTATTCGTGCCAGGTATCTTGCGGCCATTGGCTCGGCGCTGCTGCTGGCGGTACCCGTGTTCGCGCAGAACGTCACCACCGATTTCGACGAGTCAGTCGACTTCAAGAAGTTCAGGACGTTCGCCGTCCGTGAGGGCGAGGTGAAGAGCCAGAGCCCGGCGTTGAACAGCGATCTGACGAAGAAGCGCATCGCCGCGGAGATCGAGAAAGCGCTTGTCGCCAAAGGACTGAAGCCGGCAACAGGCAGCGCTGACCTGAACGTGTTCTTCAACCTTGGCGCTCAGCGCGGCACCGACACAGAGGTCTATCCGACAGGATGGCGCGGCCGAGCCAGGCGCGTGGTCAAAGTGCCCAACGCCCAGGGCACGATGGTGATCGACATGCGCGACCCGTCCACGCGGTCGCTGGTCTGGCGCGCAGTCATCAACGAAGACGAGCCGAACCCCGCGAAGCTGGCCGACAAGCTCGACGACATGGTGAAGAAGGCGATCAAGGAGTACCCGCCGAAGAAGTAGCGGAACAATGAATCCGTCGATCTCCCGGGCCGTCATGCTGGCGGCGACGATCGACTGGCCGCTATGGGGACGCTCGTCGCGTTACGCCTCGGCGTCGAAGAGCGAATGATGCTCGACGCGTTTGGCGATCGGTACGCAGCCTACATGAGTCACACGAAGCGGCTGATACCAGGAATCTGGTAGGCGTTCGCAGCGCCGCACCATATGTGGTGTGCATCTGTAGGAACACCACGCTATTTGGCGGCGTGACCTATAATGAACACACCGCGATGAATCCAACGGACGTCGGAAGTCCTGCGTACTATCACCGTGTCGTTGATTGCCAGTGGGCGTGTCCGGCGCATACCAACGTTCCGGAATACATTCGACTGATCGCCCAGGGCCGCTTCACCGATGCCTACCTCCTGAATCGCGAATCGAATGTTTTCCCCGGGATTCTCGGTCGAACCTGCGATCGGCCGTGCGAGCCGGCGTGCCGCCGCACGCGCGTTGACGGCAAACCCGTCGCGATCTGCCGGTTGAAGCGCGTTGCCGCCGACCATCGCGACGAGGTCAGGCATCTCCTGCCGAAAGCGCCGGCGAAGACGAACGGAAAGAAGGTCGCGCTCATCGGCGCCGGCCCGGCGTCGCTGACGGTCGCCAACGATCTGATGCCGCTCGGCTATCAGGTGACGATTTTCGAGAAGCTGTCGAAGCCGGGCGGGTTGATGCGCATCAATATCCCCGCCTTCCGCCTGCCCGAGCAGGTGCTCGACGAAGAGATCGGCTACATCGTCGACATGGGCGTGGACGTCCGCTACAACACGCCGGTCAACAGCCTCAAGGCGCTGCTCGACTCGAAGGAGTACGACGCGGTGTTCGTCGGCAGCGGCGCACCGAAAGGGAAGGAGCTCGAGATTCCCGGCCGCCATGACACCGATCAGATCGTCATCGGCATCGAGTGGCTCGAGTCGGTCCACTTCGGGCACGTCACGTCGGTCGGCAAGCGCGTGCTGATCATCGGGGTCGGCAACACGGCGATGGACTGCTGCCGCTCGGCGAAACGGCTTGGCGCGACCGACGTCAAAGTCATCGCGCGCAAGACACGCAAGTACTTCAAGGCCTCGCCGTGGGAGCTCGAGGACGCCGAAGAAGAGCACGTCGAGATCGTCGAGAACCTCCAGCCGATCCGCTTCATCGTCGAAAACGGGAAGCTGACCGGGATGGAGTTCGAGAAGTTCAAGTCGGCCGAAGTGGACGGCAAGCTCCAGCAGGAGGTGATCGGCCGCGAGATCATCCCGTGCGACACCGTCGTGCTGGCGATCGGGCAGGACAACGCGTTTCCGTTCATCGAGCGGAACATCGGCCTCGAGTTCGGCAAGTGGGACATGCCGGTCGTGGACAAGACGACGTTCATGTCCACGCTTCCGGGCGTGTTCTTTGGCGGCGACGCGGCGTTTGGGCCGCAGAACATCATCTGGGCCGTCGAGCACGGACACCAGGCGGCCATCTCCATCCACAATCACTGTCAGCAGGTCCCCGTCACCGAGCGCCCGGCGCAGGGCATGAAGCTGACGAGCACGAAGATGGGGCTGCACGAGTGGTCGTACAGCAACAACTACGACCCCGTGGCGCGGCAGAAGATGACGCACGTCGATCTGACGACGCGGTTCAAGAGCCTGAACACGGAGGTCGAGCTCGGGTTCACGGCCGAGCAGACCGCCAACGAAGTGGAGCGGTGCCTGAACTGCGACGTGCAGACGCACTTCACCGACTCGCTGTGCATCGAATGCGACGCGTGCATCGACATCTGCCCGGTGGATTGCCTGGCCATCATCCCGAACGGCGATGAAGCGCAGCTGCGCTCGAACGTCAAGGCGCCGGCGCTCGATACCGAGCAGCCGCTGTTCGCCTCGGGCGGGCTGAAGCAGACCGGCCGCGTGATGGTGAAGGACGAGAACATCTGCCTGCACTGCGGCCTGTGCGCCGAGCGGTGCCCGACCTATGCCTGGGATATGCGCAAGTTCGCGGTGCTGATACCGCATGCGGACGCCATCGTGCCGGACACGGTGGCGGTCTGAGAAGTGGAGCCACGAAGACCAGGAAGGTTTTGCATAGAAACCTTGTGATCGTTGTGGCTAAGAGACTGCATGGATCGAGTTAACGACTTCGCCTTCAAGATCGCCACCGCCAACGGAACCGGGTCCGCCTCAGCCAACGGTCTGCTGATGCAGGCCATCTTCCGGATGGGTGTGCCCGTCACCGGCAAGAACGTCTTCCCGTCGAACATCCAGGGGCTGCCGACCTGGTACGAAATCCGGGTCAACAAGGACGGCTACACCGCGCGCACGCCGCATTTCGATCTGATGGTGGCGCTCAACGCCGCCACCTACGACAAGGACGTCGCCGAGGTGCGGTCCGGCGGCTGGCTGCTCTTCGACTCGTCGTGGCCGCTCGACGACCGGCTGAAGCGGCCGGACGTGACGTATCTCGGCGTGCCGCTGGCCGAGATGTGCAACGCCAGCTTCAAGGGTGTGCGCGAGCGCATCCTGATGAAGAACATCGCCTACGTCGGCGCGCTGGCGGCGCTGATGAACATCGACGAGGACGTCATCCGCGAGCTGCTGACGGAGAAGTTCGGCAGGAAGCAGGCGCTGATGGATTCGAACCAGACGGCGGTCGATCTCGGCTACCAGTACGCGGCGAGGACGTTCTCGTGCCCGCTGCCGATCCATCTCGAGCCGCTCGACAAGACGAAGGACGCGATCCTCATCGACGGCAATACGGCGTCGGCGCTCGGCTGCCTGTATGCCGGCGCGACGGTTGCCGCCTGGTATCCGATCACGCCGTCGACGTCGTTGATGGATGCCTTCCGCGGCTTCTGTATGAAGTACCGCCAGGATCCTGAGACCAAGAAGAACCGCTACGCGATCCTCCAGGCGGAGGACGAGCTCGCCGCCGTCGGCATGGTGATCGGCGCCGGCTGGGCGGGCGCCCGCGCGTTTACCTCCACCTCGGGTCCCGGCATCTCGCTGATGAACGAGTTCATCGGCCTCGCCTATTACGGCGAAGTGCCGGCAGTGATTTTCGACGTGCAGCGCGCGGGTCCATCGACCGGGATGCCGACGCGGACGCAGCAGGGCGATCTGATGATGGCCGCCTACGCGTCGCACGGCGACACGCGCCACATCTGCCTCTATCCGGCCGACCCGCGCGAGGCGTTCGAGCTGGCGGCGAAGGCGTTCGACTACGCGGAGCGCTTCCAGACGCCGGTGTTCGTGCTGAGCGATCTCGACATCGGCATGAACGACTGGATGGTGCCGAAGCTGAGGTGGGACGACAGCTACACGCCCGATCGCGGCAAGGTCCTCACCGCCGCGCAGCTCGAGCAGGTGAAGAGCTTCTATCGCTACCTGGACGTGGACGGCGACGGCATTCCGTATCGCACGCTGCCGGGCACGCACCCGAAGGGCGCGTATTTCACACGCGGGTCGGGGCACAACAAGTTCGGCGGCTACACCGAGGACGCCGAGGAATACGTCGAAGTGGTCGACCGCATCGACCGGAAGATTCAGCGTGCGACCAAAGTGTTGCCCGCGCCGGTCGTCCGGACCGCTCCCGGAGCGAAGCTCGCCATCCTGACGGTCGGCGGCTGCCACGCCGCGTGCGGCGAGGCGCTCGACCAGCTGGCCAGGGAAGGCATCGCGCTCGATTACATGCGCGTGCGCAGCTTCCCGTTTGGCGACGAGGTCGGGAAGTTCATCGAGTCGCACGATCTGACGTTCGTGGTCGAGCAGAACCGCGACGCGCAGCTGCGCAATCTGCTGATGCTCGAGACCGGGCTGTCGATCGACAAGATGGAGTCGGTGCGCTATTACGGCGGTTTCCCGATGAGCGCGCACCACGTGATTTCCGGAATCAAAGCGAGGCTCGACAAAGCCGCGTAGTCGTGGAGTCCGGCTTTAGCCGGATAGAACCAATGACCTACATACCCAAACCCGCCGTCATTCACCCAGGCCTGCAGCGCAACGACATCGGCCTCACGCGCCGCGACTACGAAGGCTCGATGACCACCCTGTGCGCCGGCTGCGGGCACGACTCGATCACCGCGGCCATCGTGCAGGCGTTCTGGGAGATGTCGATTCCGCCGCACCGCGTGGCCAAGCTCTCGGGCATCGGCTGTTCGTCGAAGACCCCGGCGTATTTCCTGAAGGAAGCGCACGGCTTCAACGGCGTGCACGGCCGCATGCCGGCGCTGGTCACCGGCGCCAACGCCGCCAACAGCGAGCTGATCTACATCGGCGTCTCCGGCGACGGCGACTCGCTGTCGATCGGCCTCGGCCAGCTCTCGCACGCGATCCGCCGCAACGTGAACCTGCTCTACGTGCTCGAGAACAACGGCGTCTACGGCCTGACGAAGGGGCAGTTCTCCGCCTCGGCCGACCGCGGCTCGCTGAGCAAGAAGGGCGAGGCCAACACGATGGAGTCGATCGACGGCTGCCTGCTGGCGCTGACGCTCGGCGCCACGTTCGTCGCGCGCAGCTTCTCCGGCGACAAGGCGCAGCTCGTGCCAATCCTGAAGGCCGGGCTGGCGCACAGCGGCTTCGCCTTCGTCGACGTCATCTCGCCGCGCGTGACCTTCAACGATCACGAGGGGTCGACCAAGAGCTACGCCTATACCCGCGAGCACAACGTCGAGATCGTCCAGGCCGATTTCGTGCCGCCGGCCGCGGCGATCACGGCCACCTACGACGCCGGCAGCGCCCGCAACGTGATGATGCACGACGGCAGCTGGGTGCGTCTGCGCAAGGTGGCGGAGGACTACGACCCGAGCGATCGCGACCGCGCCTACGCGTACATCCGCGAGCGACAGAGTCACGGGGAAATCGTGACCGGCCTGCTCCACATTTCGGCCGAGTCGCAGGACATGCACGCGCAGAGCGACACCGTGCCCTCGTCGCTCGTCGATCTGCCGTACGAACAGCTCTGCCCGGGGAATAACGAGCTGCAAAAGATGCAGGCAAGGTTCCGGTAGGACTAGAAGAGCGTCACCTCCACCAGCTCCCCCTTCTCGACCGCACTTACACCGATCGGCACCTCGATGTAGCCGTCAGCCTGCGACATGCTGGTGATGTCGCCGGATGCCTTGAACGCCGGCATCGCCTGGCCGTCCGCGATTCGCACCGAATAGAACTGATGCCTATCGACGACTGAGGTGATACGCGCGGCGAGCGGCAGCCGCACCGACCGGACCGGCTGCGGCGGCAGCCGCGCGATGTGGCGCAGCGCCGGCGCCAGCAGGATGTAGGCGTTGGAGAGGCACGACGTCGGATAGCCCGGCATGCCGAAGAACGGCTTGCCGCCGACGAGGCCGAACGCCGTCGGCTTGCCCGGCTTCACGGCGATGCCGTGGAAAAGGACCTCGCCCTGTGCCGCGATGACGTCGATGATCAGGTCGCGCCGGCCGACCGAGCTTCCGCCGGAGAAGACGAGCAGATCCTCGGCGAGGCAGTCATTGACGGCGCGGGCGACGTCC
>Ga0209486_10001429_pt1 | contig 10361 bp, 11 predicted proteins | sample NCCompost_FD_187518 | JGI IMG/M metagenome (GOLD analysis project Ga0209486, IMG submission 187518) | Agricultural soil microbial communities from Utah to study Nitrogen management - NC Compost (SPAdes) (version 2) | ecosystem: Environmental > Terrestrial > Soil > Agricultural land | place... | reverse complement strand
AATGCCGCCGATGTCGTCGTCTACGACATCTTCATCACCTCGCCGAACAAACCGACGACCGTGACCATTCCCGCGAACGAACGGCGCTGTGGTCCGCCAAAAGATGTTGAAGAATGCAGGAACAACGGCTGGCGGAAATTCAATCATCCGCGGAGCTTCGGCAATCAGCGGCAGTGCGTGCAGTTCGTTCAGCACATGCCGCGTACATTATCTCAGTTCTAGGCAACCTCAATGGCACGACTTGGCCCGAGAAGTGCCTCTAGAACTGCGGATTAGTCGAAATAATTCCCGCCGGGTATTTTCTGAAGTTGGACGTTTAATGGACGCTCGGGTATGTCCGCTTAACTCGCCTCTTTCCTCGCGTGCTTCTCTTTCAGCTCGCGAAACAGCCTCGGCGCCGGACCTGTTTCCCAACTAATTAGGTTGGTTCAATGCGCTTGACTCCACGGCGTGTTGCTCACTGCATACCGCTCACGGCCGATTGTGTTGCGATCGGCGCCGTGAGAGATCTACTTATTACCGCCCCGCGTTGGCGGGATGGGTCAGACGACGATCGCCGCTTGACCCTAATCCCACCTTTGACTTACACGCCATGAAGACGGCGTGCGCGCCGTCGCTGAAGTCGGCCCCGAACGTGGCTGCCGACTGGCAGATCAGCTTCGATTTAAAGAGTCGGAAAGCCGGGACAGTTTATTTTCGGGTTGAAGTTCTCGAACATTCCTGCCGGGTTATGCTTCCAGATCCAGGCGTGGAGCTCATATCGGTTTCGCGCCGCGCTGAACTGGTAATCCTGACCGAAGAGCGAAGGGACTACACCTACATTCGGAAAAATATACTCAACCGCAACCAGTTCCAATACACCGTCGTCATTCGGCAAATAAAGCAGCACCTCAGGCTCTGAGGGGTCGATGATTTGATCGATGCGCGAAGCCAACGCATAGTGGAAACCCATGGTGCCAACGCCTGCGCGTCGGACGCACGGACTATCCTGTAGAAAGCCATCCGCAAGAGCCATATTGATATCGTGATACTGGGCTGTGCCTATCCTCGCGGCGGCAACCTCTCTTCTGCATCCGACTGATTCACAACCTTGGCCGTCAGCAAAGAGGAAGGTGGAATTACCAGCGCCTTTACCTGCCGTAAATTCTGGCGTTGTTTCTGCCTTACCGAATTCACGGGCGGACACCAAAATTTGTGGTAACACCGCCAGCATAGAAACTGCTAGTACTGCGCCGCCGATTGTTTTCAAAAAGTTCTTTTTCATGTTTACCTCCTTCGGTTTGTAAGTTTCTTTAGTTGGTTTGAGGCTTCGGCCGTCACATCAACTCGATGGCTGTGTGTGGCCGGTTCCTTTATGACTTCCGGCATGAGCGCCTCAACTTCTGTAACCGGCAGGACTCTTCTGACAATCCAAACCTCGCGTGTCTCAATGGTGGTCACGGTCGTTCGCTTCTTGTCGCTCATGTTGTCTCGTTGCTCATGTGGGCACTGGGGGTCATTGCCACTCGCACAGCGCCAATTTAGAATGAGGCGTTCGCTTGGTATTCCCTCATTGCGACATAAACAATTTCTCCTCCTGCCGCAGACGGTAATGGAGGCGCGGCGAGAAAGTCCTAAGAAATCCCTCGGAAAAATCTCTAAAAATTCTCCAAGGCGTTATGTCCACGCAACCGCAACATTTATATGAATTCGGCCCATACCGTTTGGATACCGCCGAGAAGGTTCTTTTGCGGAATGGAGAGCCGGTCGCGCTTACGCCCAAGGCTTTTGAGACCTTGGTCGCGCTGGTGGAGCGCAGCGGGCACCTAGTAGAGAAAGGCGATTTGATGAAGGAGGTGTGGGCGGACTCTTTCGTCGAAGATTCCAATTTGACGAACAATGTTTATGCGTTGAGAAAACTGCTCGGCCAGGGCGAGAACGGCAAGAACTATATCGAAACCGTGCCCAAGCGAGGCTATCGCTTCACGGCTCCGGTGAAAGAGTTACCACCTGAAACTTTGGTGGTTGAGAAGCGCACCGTTATGCATGTCGTGAGCGAGGAAACTACTGAGGGTTCTCCCCGCCAAACTCTGATCGACGCAGGTGAGGCTATCGAGCGTCACGCCGATTTCGCCGCGGCTTTGGGCGGGACGCCTGAAGTTTCTTCAACAAAACGAACAACATGGCGTTGGCTGCTCGTCTCTCTGTTCAGCGTTTCGGTGCTCATCACTGGATTCTTTATTTATCGTTCGCTGACGGCAGCTCCGCGTCAAATCGAATCGATCGCAGTTATACCGTTCAAGAATGAAAGCGGAAACCCTGATGTCGAGTACCTTTCAGACGGTGTTACGGAAACGCTGATCAATAGCTTGTCGCAGCTCTCCAATCTGTCGGTCAAAGCTCGCAGTACGGTTTTCCGCTACAAAGACAGAACGGTCGAGCCGCAAACCGTTGCGGCAGAGCTATCGGTGCAGGCAATCCTGACAGGGCGGGTAGTGCAGCGCGGCGACGATCTAACGCTTTACCTGTCGTTGGTCGATGGGCGCAATGGAAACCAACTCTGGGGACATCGGTACGATCGTAAGCTTACAGACTTAGTGGCACTGCAAAACGAGATCGGGTATGACGTCTCAAATAAGTTGCGAGCGCGCTTATCGGGCGCGGACGAGCAGAAGCTAGCGAAGAGCTACACGAAGAACGCGGAAGCCTATCAACTTTATCTCAAGGGACGTTACCACTGGTACAAGTCCACGGCGGAGGACTCGTCTAAAGCCCGCGAGTACTTCCGGCAGGCGATTGACGTGGACCCCTCCTTCGCACTCGCTTACTCCGGGCTGGCGGACGTCTACGGCCGGGCCGCGGCTCTGGGTCAGATGCGCCCGGAGGAGGGCTGGCCCAGGCACGAGGCAGCGGTCAGCAAGGCGCTGGAGCTCGACCCGAACATCGCCGAGATTCACAACTCGCTGGCCGGCCTCAGGCTGTACTATTACCGCGACGTGACGGGCGCCGAGAGCGAGTTCAAGCGCGCCATCGAGCTGGACCCGAACTACGTGGAGGCCCGCGCCCACTACGGCAGCTACTTAATCCTGATGGGACGTTTTGATGAGGCCATCGCGCAGAGTAAACGGGCGCAGGAACTCGACCCGCTCTCGCCCGGCATCAGTCGCCGCTTGGGACTCACACTCTTCCATTCGCGGCGTTATGACGAGGCAATCCAGCAATTCCTCAAGGCGCTCGAGTTGAACCCGGATTACGCCCTGGCTCACGAAGACCTCGGCGACGCCTACGAGCAGAAGAAGATGTACGGTGAAGCAGTCGCCGCATGGCAGAGGGCAATGACCCTCTCCAGGAATGATGAAGTCGCAGCAACTCTTGAACGTGCCTACAAGGAGTCGGGATACGAGGGTGCCATCAGGGCGGCGTCGCGGAAAAGTCTCGAACAATTGGGTGACAAGGTGCGCCGGGGGGAATTCGTCCCGGCCATGGATTTCGTGCGCCTCCACGTACGCTTGGGCGACAAGCAGCAAACGTTCGCGTGGTTAGAGAAGGCTTATGAAGAGCGCACGAGATTGATATTCACGATCAAAGTTGACCCGCTGTTCGACGACCTCCGCACGGACCCACGTTTCGCACACTTGCTCCGGCGTCTTAACCTCAATAGTGGCAGTAACGCCGCGACCCACCCATCCTAAAAAAAAGTCCATTAAAGAAAAGCATCGGCAGCGAGATATCGCGGGTGTTGAAAAGGCTGAGGAAATTGGCGTCCCAAAGCATTCCAAGTTGGAACCAGATTATTTCATGGTTGCGGGAGATGGAAACACTACGTACAGCAGCCGCGTGAGGCGAAAAATGCCTTCAGAATGAGAGGTAATGGGTGCGCGGCCCTAATCCCAAGCTTGATTGGAACTAGCATCTATAGTTGCACGAAGGGCATTTAAAAGAGGAGGGGAGCGGGGCATGTGAACCCTGTGTAGCACAATGGGTTGGGAACCACGAGGCGCAAATAGGTATTACTATCGCAAAGAGCGCGAGGGTTCGCGTGTGAAGTCAGTTTACGTTGGACGGGGCGAAATCGCGCACATGATTTCGCAGATACAATCGACGTCGCCGCTGCTCGAACGATTGGCTCGATCTACTGATAGCTTAGATGTAATCAAGTCAGAAAAAGCAAAAAGCTGCTTTGAAGCAAGTTAGCGATCTTATTCGACTAATTACGCAGGCTGCTTTGCTATCAGCTGGTTTTCATACGCACAAACGGCAGTGGAGGAAGATGCGCAATGTTGCAAGCGATCGAAGGACCGATCAACACAAAGGCCGAGCAGATTCGCTTGCTGAACTAATGGTGATTGAGAATGCCCGCGCCACTACCGCAGTAAAGGAATGCTGGAAGCACCGTCTGCCGATACTAAAGAAAGAACTTGGTTCTGACGGAGCGCCGTTGTTAGAGCAACTTCTGATTCAGCAAGCCGCGTTGTGTTGGCTGAGACTTAACCTAGTGGAGCTGAGTTACTCGAGTGTGATGAAGCAGTCGATCACTTTAACCCTAGGGATTTATTGGGAGAAAAGATTGTCGGCGGCCCAGAAGCGTTTCGCACGTGCCTGCGAGACTCTCGCTCGGGTCAGGAAGCTGGCTCACACTACGCCAGCTTTGCAATTCAACGTCGCGACCAATGGCGGACAGCAGACCAATCTTTCCAAATAAAGAAATTCGCTAATTTGCTTGGTAGTCTTGCCAACAGTCGATTAAAGAAATTAGGGCAATGGTGTTTCCGGAAATATATTCAGCCGAGCGAGACGGCGACGCCTTTTTGATTTTCAAATCAGAACTTACCGAAGTTCTTGCATTGACAGATTTATACAGGTGCGTACGATGCCCCTCAATCGGGTATCGGTTCACGGGGTGAGGACGTTGACCATTTGGAGGCTGAATGCCTCCGCCCAACCTTGAGAGGCCAGCTTTCGAAGCTGGCCTTTCGGTTTAACTCTATTCATCATCTCAATTCTGGGAATCAAAGGTACGGGCACCCCACTTGTTCCATAAAAAGTATCAGTGTTAAAATTCAAAGGTTTCACTCTCCTACTTTTCCCGACCTGAAATCAATATTGCATTAGTCATTTTGCACCGTGTGGAGACGGCAGAAAGTTGCCCTGTTTCCACCGGGGCAAGGGCGGTGTGTTGACTTGGGAGAGGATCGCGCCGCCGCCCTTTTCCCCTTAGGTTACAAGGAATTCCGCGTTAACGCTTTAACAATGCTGAAATACCTCCGTCACAAGCCAAATTGCTCACGATGCGGCGAACGTTTTTATAAACCTGAGATTAGCTGTCCAATATGCAATACCTTGATCATAGGATGGCCACTTTTCGCACTCGGCGCGGGCGCACTTCTATCGTTTCTTGCCTTGCTGAAACTTCTGGAATTCATTTAGCCGAGTTTAGTGGGAAGCTGATTTTCGAAGTAACGGAACTTCAACGGCACTCACAACCGCGAATGGTAGTCGGAGTTTGCAACGCGCCGTCTACAAAGCCTTGCAGCCTGACGGCCGCGATTTCGTGCTTCTCAAGAAAATTCTTTCCTTCAGCTTGAACGCGTGTCCAGATTCTATAATTCAGTCTGAACTTTAGACGCACGCTTTTCGTGATCCTACCTGTTGCTTAAAAATTCTGAGGAAATTGGTGTTCCTTAAAAGGGCCTCAAATTTGCGGCAAAAATGCTACTAGTCCATTCAAAACTGCCGACAAACTCAAAGCACGTAACTCCCCTAAAACGCATTGAATAGGGCGTTACCTGTAAAGACATTTCTCCGCAGAATGTGAGAGTCGCCGCAAGTGAAAAGGGGTTACTAATGAAGAAAACTCTGAATTTCGTCGCATTGCTTTTCGCTTTCTTTATCTTCATCGGAGTAGCGAAAGCAGATCAGATCGTATTCACCGCAACATTGACCGGCGCTCAGGAAGTACCGCCGACTGGTTCGCCAGCCATTGGTAGTGCATTGGTAACTATCGACACCGTTACGAATTTGCTGACAGTGAACGTTGCTTTCGCTGGACTGGTGAGTCCAACAACTATCGCTCACATCCATTGCTGCGCGGGACCGGGTGGGGTTGCGATCCCAGCGACAACGGTTCCGTCGTTTCCGGGTTTTCCGGTGGGCGTGACTACCGGTACCTATCTGCAGACGTTTGATCTAACCCTGGCGTCCACATACAACCCAGCCTTCATCGCGGCGCATGGGGGAACAGTGGCGGGCGCTCAAGCAGCCTTCATCACTGGACTGCTTAACGGTCAGGCGTACTTCAATATTCACACTACGCAGTTTCCAGGTGGGGAGATTCGCGGACAGCTTCAGGCGGTGCCTGAACCTGCCACTTTATTGTTATTAGGAACTGGACTGCTCGGAGTAAGCGGTGTGGCCCGACGAAAACTCAAATCGCGTAGATAGGACTCCCGTAAAACGCGTTTGAGTGGGAATTCTACAAGTGTTCCTCCTACACGTTGACGAATTTCGGTTAGTTTCCTAAAACGAACATCAATCGGGTTTCGGTTGCTGGGGTGAGGACAGTAACCGTTGGAGGCTGAACGCTTCCGCCCAACCTTGACGGGCCAGCATCGGATGCTGGCCTTCGGTTAGGGATAGCCGAAATAAAGGTGTCAGAAATCCGAATCCGAACCACCATATGTGGTGGTTTCCTGCCGATGGCACAGATTCCGGTATCGTAATCTTGTAAGTTGTTGATTTCACTAGATTACAGAAATACATACTGGACATTATCAGACGCCAATCCGGGTTTTGTGCCGTGTGCGCAACGGAGAGAATGAGGGCCCTGAATCCGGCGGAAGCTACTTTGGCAGCATCTCTTTCAATCTCCAGAGTAGAACGCCGCATCCATCAAATCTTTCCTTAACCGAACTGCTTTAACTTTAAGGTTTGCAAGTCCAACAGGAGGGCGAATGAGGAAGAAATCCGGAGCCTCAAAAATAACTTCGACTGGTTCCGTGGTGCGGCCATGCGACAGCTTAAGACCGGAAGCCTCTGCAGCCTCTAGTTGGTCTGCCTTGATGACTAGCGCGACTCGTCGAGCCTTACCTCCGCCAAATGCAGGAGAAAGAGTCGGATAAACGGAAGTAGCATACATCTTCAAAGGCAACAGAATCCAAAATAGCAATTGCAGGACATAAAACGCATCGTGCCATTTGTTTGTCCCCTTATCTTTCTCACGAACAATCCGGGAAGTGTAAATCATCAGTGACCAGATGCTTGCAACAGTAAAGAATAGTATTCCCAGCGACTTCCAATGCCCTTTAATAGTAAAAGGCAGGTCACCCTTTTCGCTCAATAAACTCAAGACAAGGCGACTTCCGCTGATGATTCCAAACACAACTACTAAAAGGAAAACTGCCTGAAAGACAAACCCACGCAGCCTCATTTCTTTTCTTTTACTTAGAAGCTCTCCCCACTTTTTCAGCAAGAAACCGGCTGCAAAAAAACCCACGACACCAGAAACAACCACAGAAAGCCCACCATTATGTATTCAATTTGAAGAAAGCCTAAGTAGCTGAGACCGTACTCTCTCACATGCATGTTCATAATGAGTAAACCCACCACGTAGGCTAGACCAATGACGCCAATTCCAATTTTGGATACGAGCTCAACAGCCTCACGCCATGAAGAAAACAGTTGCTGGGTTGGTCTCTGTATGTTTTGGGGTTCCGATGATGAAGGGAGGTTGGGAGGGGCGATCATGGGCGGAGTTTATTATCTCGTAGACTCTTGCGTCAAAGATGCAACGAACTACCTGTTCGTCAAAACTGAACAATCAATCAGATTCAATGAGTTAACCGTTGGCATTCGCAAAAACTGGGAAGAGGCTGTAATCGCGATGAAAGATCGTAGTTTAATGACCCGGACGTTCTAAATAGTACCTGCTCGTTCTAGTCGCCAGGGATGCACATAGCCAGTGAACAAGTAGAGGTAAACTTCCAACAACTCATCAAAGAGGTTGTAATAATCATCGGCCGACAAAGGTGGGTAGGGGTAACTGCCGAATCGACTTTCAGGGTGAAACGTAATAATCCGTTTCTCATAATCCTCTTCAAAGTATTTTTCTACTCGATGAACATCGAAGAGCGCATCATGAATAAACGTAGCAGCGTCCTGTGCGGTCGGGTTGCTGTTCCCAGATGCTTGTAGCTCTCCTCGAACCATTTGGAACGAGCACTCTAATGAAATGTAAAGCGTGTTAAGAGCTTCCTCAAAGAACTGATAGTGGCGTTGTAACATTGCCGCCTTCACTAGAGTTGAAAGCCTCTAATTGCTAGAGCATCTTCTGGATCGACGGCGAAAAAACTTCTCTCCGCTAACTGATAGTAACCCTCGCTCATTTCTCTTAGATCGTACCTTGGACCGCCTAACAAGGGAGGAAGAGGTGTGCCGACTTCGGGAAAGCTAACGTGACCCGAGTGTGGCTGCGTTGCGAAGGCCTCAACAAGTAAAGGCTTCACATGTTTTTTCGCCCAGGCAATCGGATTGGGACCTATGACACCGCGAAAATACAGCATGCGATGGTCTGGATAAAAAGACGAAGCTTACGTCTCGATCAACGGCCACAGTGAGGGCCCCATACAACTTCACTTCGGAAACCGCTAATAATTGGAGTTCCGAATCCAACTCCTCTTCCCAAGGGTCATCGCACGTGCACACACTAAAACAAAAGTCATCTTCAGCAATATAAAAGGCATCTCGGAAAATTACTGTTTTGGAGGGATAAGATCCTAGCGGAGAAAGCACTCGGGCTACGTGTGTTGGGTTTGCTATGTTTGAAACGATAGTCGGTTCCATGAAAGCTAATATGTCCTTCGCGGTTGGGATTCGACCCTTGTCCAGTGTCGCGTGTTGAATTCCCAGCAAACTCACAATGCTGTAGTGCCCAAAGTTGCGCCACAAAAGTAAACTTGACAGAATTGGTATCTTAATCGTTTCCCTAAAACATTTTCCTTAAGTTTGAAAACATATCCCTAAGGGCAATGAGTTGCTCTAATCCTCGCAACCAAGCCTCCGCCTCTTTTTCAAAAACTGCTACCTCTTCGGCTGATGCCGGAGCGACCACAAGACTAATCGACTGTTCAATCTTAGCTCTCTCGCGTGGAAGGAGATTCAGTTGATCAAGCTTAGGTCGCACGCGATCCCAGAAATCAATCCGTAGCCACATTTTTTCCCGGTCGCCTTCGTTTAGGCTACCTAGATAACAGATCACCTTCTGCCTGGGTACGCCATCTATGCGTTGGCTTTCTACCAGAACGCAATAAAGCGAGTCGCCCGCCTCACTGTATCGCCTGGGCCGTCGCAAAGGCTTACTCGCCGCCTTCTTTCGGCGTTTCCACCGAATAAACATCTGTAAGAGAGCCGCACAGAAAAGCCCTCGATTCGACACGGGACATTCGTCTCGAACCAAGGGCATTCTCCCGCAGGATATTCAGTTAATGCGGGTGTGCGCCGTATGTCCCCGAACACGCCCGCTATTTCCCCTAGCAGAAACAGTCTACCTGATTCCCCAAATATACGTTTGGGAGCACTCAGATTCCGCAATCGGCGCTAGAAAAAATAAATCCGAAAAATGTTCTAGCCTTCCGTAGTCGTCACATAAGCGGGGCGTGACGCCCGAAGAGCGGATATGGATAGGATGATTTCTCTCGAACGTTGTCGGAAGATTCTGGGGCCAAATAACAGGCTCTCAGACGAAAGTCTTGCCACCGTTCGGGAGCAGTTATATTGTTTCGCTGAACTCTCGCTCAGTGTTTGGGATAAGCGAAAAGCCACTGAATCAGACGCATTAAGCCTTAGACAGTTCTGCGATTCACAAGAGAGTTTGGAGGAGCTGGAAGAGCGAGCTGCGATCATCGAATTTGAGGGTAACCGCGCGCGTGACGAGGCAGAGAGGCTGGCCATTAGTCTTTCCGTAGTGAATGAACGAGTGAATTAACCATGCTGCGAGCTGTCATCTATTGCCGGGTCTCAACGAAAGAGCAGACAAAGAATTCAAGCTTGCCTGTACAGGAGAAAGCCTGTCGAGAGTATTGCCACCGAGAAGGGCACGAGGTTGCTGCGATCTTTGTTGATGAAGGCGAGTCAGCAAAGACGATAGATCGGCCGAAATTCAAAGAGCTACTCGCATTCTGCCGACAGAAGAGAAATGGAGTTGGTGTTGTCGTAGTTAATTCGATAAGTCGCTTCGCTCGCGACAAGTATTCCCACTTTGCCGTTCGGACGTTGCTTAGCAGATTGAATATAACGCTTCGTTCTGTTTCCGAACCCATCGATGATTCGCCGACTGGGAAATTGGTTGAAGGAATTCTCTCAACCATTGCGCAATTTGAAAACGACGA
>Ga0209486_10001428_pt1 | contig 10364 bp, 7 predicted proteins | sample NCCompost_FD_187518 | JGI IMG/M metagenome (GOLD analysis project Ga0209486, IMG submission 187518) | Agricultural soil microbial communities from Utah to study Nitrogen management - NC Compost (SPAdes) (version 2) | ecosystem: Environmental > Terrestrial > Soil > Agricultural land | place: USA... | reverse complement strand
GCTGGGCGCGACGGGCGGCTGGATCGCGATGGTTGTCTACGTGGTCCTGCTCGGCAGCGTGCTCTTTCTCCGCTGGCGATCGCGCGCCTGGGAGCGGATCCGGATTTGAATCAGCTCAACGGCTCCGGCAGCGTCTTCGGCGCTCAGGTCCCGGTCGCCGACAGCGGCGGAGTCTCCCCTGTCGGCTGCTCGATCGCGTTGGCGATCGCGTCCTCGACGCGCTCCATCCATACGAACTTGAGTTCGCGGCGCACGCTGTCCGGGATGTCCTCGAGGTCCTTGCGGTTACGTGCCGGCAGCAGCACCGTGCGGATCCCCGCGCGATGCGCGGCGATCGTCTTCTCCTTGACGCCGCCGATCGGCAGCACGAGACCCCGCAGGCTGATTTCACCAGTCATCGCCACGTCCGCGCGCACCTTGCGCTGGGTCACGAGCGAATGCAGTGCCGTGTACAGCGCGACACCCGCGCTCGGCCCGTCCTTCGGGATCGCGCCCGCGGGCACGTGCACGTGGATGTCGCTCCTCTCGAAGAGAGTCGGTTCGATGCCGAACGCCTCCGACTGCGCCTTGACAAGGCTCAGGGCCGCCTGCGCGCTTTCCTTCATCACATCGCCCAGCTGGCCGGTCAGGATCAGCTTGCCGTTGCCGGGGATGCGGGTTGCCTCGATGAACAGGATATCGCCGCCCACTGGCGTCCAGGCCAGGCCCGTCGCCACGCCCGGCACGCTCACCCGCATTGCGATCTCGTTTTCGAAGCGCGGCGCGCCGAGGATCTCCACCACTTCTTCCTCGTCGAGCTTGACGGAGGCCGCCTTGCCCTCGGCGATCCGCACCGCGACGTTGCGCAGCACTGAGCCGATCTGCCGCTCGAGCGTGCGCACCCCGGCCTCGCGCGTGTAGTCCTGAGCGATCTTGCGCAGCGCCTCGTCGGTAATGGACGCCTGCTCGGGCTTGAGGCCGTTGGCTTCGAGCTGCCGCTTGACCAGGTAGCGTCGCGCGATTTCGACTTTCTCCTCCTCGGTGTACCCGGTGAGCTCGATGATCTCCATGCGGTCGCGCAGCGGACCGGGAATCGTGTCGAGCACGTTTGCGGTGGCGATGAAGAGCACCTTCGACAGGTCGAAAGGCACCCCGAGATAGTTGTCGCGGAAGGTCGAGTTCTGCTCGGGGTCGAGCACCTCGAGCAGCGCAGACGCGGGGTCGCCCTGGATGCCCATGCCCAGCTTGTCGATTTCGTCCAGCATCAGCACCGGGTTGCGGGTGCCGGCCTTGCGGATCGCCTGCATGATGTTGCCGGGCAGCGCGCCGATATATGTGCGGCGGTGGCCGCGGATCTCGGCCTCGTCGTGCGTGCCGCCGAGGCTCACGCGCTGGAACTTGATCCCGAGCGCCCGCGCGATGCTCTGGCCAAGGGAAGTCTTGCCGACGCCCGGCGGCCCGACGAAGCACAGGATCGGGCTGCGGCCCTGAGGGTTGAGCTTGCGCACGGCGAGATACTCGACGATGCGCTTCTTGACCTTCTCGAGACCGTAGTGATCGGCGTCGAGGATGCCGCGGGCGCGCTCGATGTCGATGTCCTCGACGTCCACCTTGGACCACGGCATGGCGAGTAGCGTGTCGAGGTACGTGCGCGCCATCGAGTATTCGCCGCTCGCCTCGTTCATGCGCTCGAGGCGCTTCAGCTCCTTGCGCGCGTGCTCATCGATGTCGGGCGGCATTCCGGCCTTGGTGATCGCGTCGGAAAGCTCCGCGATCTCCTCGGCGCCCTGGCCGTCCTCGCCCAGCTCCTTGCGGATCTGGCGCATCTGCTCGCGCAGCAGGATCTCCTTCTGGCGGTCGTCGAGCGCTTCCTTGGTCTGTTCCTCGATCTGCCGCGAGAGCTTGAGCACCTCGACCCGCCGGGTGAGCAGGTTGGAGACGCGCTCGAGACGGTCCTTGAGCTCGGTCGTCTCCAGGAGCTCCTGTTTGTCGGCAACCTTGATGTCGAGGAAGCTCGCGATCATGTCGGCGAGCATCGACGGCGACTCGATCGCCTGGACGCTGTTGGCAAGCTCCGCGGGCGCCTGCGGCAGCAGTGATATCGCTTCTACGGCCTTCTGTTTCAGGTACAGCGCCCGCGCCTCGACATCGGGGTTCGTGGCGCCCGTGTCGGGCAGGAACTCGACCCGCGCGACGAGAAACGGAAATCCGCCGACCTGGTCGAGCACGCGAAAACGGCGCTCGCCCTGGCACACGAGGTGATGTGTCCCGTCCGGGGCGGTGAGGTAACGCACGATCGATGCGACCGTGCCTACACGATGCAGCTCGTCGAAGCCCGGATCCTCGGTGTTCGGCTTCTTCTGCAGCAGGAAACCCACCTTGGCCTCTGTGCGCACGGCTTCCTGTGCGCCCGCGACGGTTTTCTCGCGCTTGATGGCGACCGGCATGACCACGCCGGGGAACAACACCATGTTGCGCACCGGCAGGATGATCAGCATGTCCGGCGGCAACGTGGGTTCCTGGCGCGCCTCGGCCGGCGCATCGGGAGCGGGGATGGGTTTTTCGTTGGTACTCATGTGCGCACCCTTCGGCGAGTTCAACGCCGGGTCAGCAACAACCGGAGACAACCGTGCGCGAAGTCCTGCACGGTCATCGCCCAGGAACCGGGTGGCAGTGCGAGCCGCCGCTCGAAGAGCCCGTACGGGATCTCGAGCCGGCGGATCGTTGCGCCGTGCCGGCGATGGGGGAGCCGACGCTCCGCCTGCACAATCAACTGCTCGCCGTCGAGCTCGACCTGCAGCCGCTCCGGCGACACGCCCGGCAACGCCATCTCGATCAGCAATTCGCCGTCGCCCTCGTAGATATCGACCGGCGGTTCCCATCGGGGTTGCCCCGCCTGAGCGGCAAGTTGAAAGCACTGGCGCTGCAATCGGTCGGCCTCCTCGAGGAGGTGCACCGCTTCGGCCCACATCCAGTGGCCGGTGTCGCGTCGTTTCATGGGCGGCTTCCGTCAGGCACGGCAGATCCTCGGAGTTTGGGGCACCCGGGCGTGTCTCAACACCCTCGGGCGAACTCAGGCGGGCTCTCCAAGCCCCATTCGTCTCAGAGCCGGATTGCCCTTCGCCTGATGCGGCCCTGGATCGAATATCGGGGGCTGGCGTTGAAAATCAAGAATAAACATAGAATGGTGGTACTGCTTAGGGCAGAAACCCGGATATCTGAGATCCCAGAGTGACAATCAATCGCGCCGCCGAGCATCGCTTCGGCAAGCAGTTCTACGACCGCCACTATCGGGATCGGCGTACGCGTGTCGTAACACCCGCCGAGATGGCGCGCCGGGCCGAGCTCATCGCTGCCTTTGTCCGGCATGGCGGGCTGCGGGTGAGGAGGATTCTCGACGCCGGTTGCGGCCTAGGACTCATGCGCGCGCCTCTTCTAGCGCGGCTGCCGGGCGCGCGTTACACCGGACTCGAAGCCAGCCCGTATCTCTGCGAGCGGTACGGCTGGGAGCGGGGCTCGCTTGCAACCTGGACGAAACCCCACTCGTTCGAGCTCGTGGTTTGTTACGACGTCCTGCAGTACCTTGACGCTCGCGACGCGGCTGCGGCGATCCGCGGGCTCGGCCGACTCTGCAGCGGTGTGCTGCACTTCGGCGCGCTGACGCTCGAAGACTGGCGGGAGTACTGCGATCGACGGCTGACCGACCGCGCGGTTCACCTACGTTCGGCCAACTGGTATCTCTCGCGCCTGCGGCCGGCCTTCGTCAACGCGGGCTCCGGCATGTTCGTCCGGCGCGGTGCGCCGCTTCACCTCTGGGCGCTCGAGCGGTTGCCGACCGCGGTGGTCCGGCGGCGAGTTCGACGACGCGGCCGTGGCTGACAGCTCGACCCGTGGCACTTGACGTGCGACGGCGTTGGGCGCAGAACTAGGAGCAAGAAGGGGAGTAGCTCCCCACTGCCGGATCGTCAGTACGGGTCAGGCCGATACGGCCACCAACCCCGGTCCGGCGGGCAAGCGGTACGCCCGCCTGCGAGCAAGACCTTCGCCGTTCCGGCGGAGGTGCGCCCGAAGCTCAAGCACGCCTCATTCCGGATGGGTTCGAGTGGCCTTGCGCCCCTTGCGCAAGCCGGCCGCGCCCTGGCCGGTGCTTCCGGGGCAAGGGATGCGCGGTGTACACAATCGGAACGGTGTGGATGTGGGTCGCGTTCGCGGTCATCGTGCTGGCAGCGTTGTCGGTCGACCTGCTGGTGCTGCGTCAGCGCGGCCCGCACAAGGTGAGCGCGCGCGAGGCGCTGCTGTGGTCGGTGGCCTGGGTCGGCGTGGCGGGCCTTTTCAATCTGGCGCTGTGGGGTTACCTGCACCAGCTGACCACGCCTGCCGAGGCCGATCGCATCGCGCTTGAGTTCCTGACGGGCTACCTGGTCGAGAAGGCGCTGGCGGTCGACAACATCTTCGTGTTCCTGCTGCTGTTCACCTACTTCGCGGTACCGGCCGAACAGCAGCAGCGGGCGCTGATCCTCGGCGTGCTCGGCGCCATCGTGCTGCGCGCGGTGATGATCTTCATCGGCGCGGCGTTGATCGCGCGGTTCCACTGGGTGCTGTACGTTTTCGGCGCCGTCCTGCTGGTCACCGGCGCCAAGATGCTGCTGATGGCGGGAAAGCCGCCCGACCTGGAGCGCAATCCCGTGCTGCGCTGGCTGACCGCGCACCTGCCGCTCACCCGCGGCTACCACGGGTCGGCGCTGTGGATCGGAGCCGGTTCAGGCCGCCGGTACACGCCGCTCTTCATCGTGATGGTGATGATCGGCGTGACCGACATGATCTTCGCGGTGGACTCGATCCCGGCGATCTTCGCCATCACCACCGATCCGTTCGTGGTTCTGACCTCCAACGTGTTCGCCGTGCTCGGTCTGCGCGCCCTGTACTTCCTGCTGGCAGGGATGGCCGAGCGGTTCCACCTGCTGGGCTACGGCCTGGCCGGCGTGCTGATTTTCATCGGCGGCAAGATGCTCCTCATCGACCTGTACAAAGTGCCGATCGGCGTGGCGCTGGGCGTGGTTGCGGGCTTGCTCGCTGCGGCGATGTTCTTGAGCCTCCTGCTCCCGCCGCGCGCCGCGAAGGCCCCTGACGGGCGGGGCACCGCCGCCCCGCCGTCCTCCGCCAAGCGGAGGTGACCGTTCGCCGCGGTCCTTTCCGGGACGGTACAATCCGCCCCTTTGCAGCTGGCCCGGTCTTCCCACATGCACGGTTCCTGGCAGCGGTGGTCCCTCGCCGCAACCCTCCTGCTCACGCTCGGCCTCGCCGCGTGCAACTCGACCCCGAGGTGCGTCGGCGACGACGAGTACCTGCAGGCTGTCGACCGGCGGCGCCTCGATTTGCCCGCCAACGTGACCGCAAGCGAGCGCATGGCGCCGCTGGTGATTCCGCCAGCGGCCCCGGATCAAGAGCAGCTCGAACCAGCACCCAACTGCCTGGACGAGCCGCCGCCGTATGCCACCGGCCGCCGGGCGGCCGCGCCCCCACCCCCAACACCGGGTGGCGGCTGAGCCCGGGGCCTGGGCCGGGGGCGCGCGGCGCAGTGCATTGACCCCGCGAAGCACGACTCAACTGAGCGGCCTCGGCCTCCAGCCCGGCACCTTGAGGGCGGTCCTGATGGACCGCCTCACACGGTCGCTCGGGCGCGACCCGGACTCGGCGACGCAGCGCGACGTCTACAACGCGCTCTCCATGGCCGTGCGCGAGGAGCTGGCGGCGCGCTGGCTCGCCACGCAGCGGCGTGTCTCGGAGGCAGGGGTCAAGCGAGTCTGTTATCTCTCGGTGGAATTCCTGCTCGGCCGCTCTCTGATCAACGGGCTGGCGAGCCTGGACGGCGACCTGGTGGCGGAAGCTCGCGCGGCGTTGGCCGAGATGGGCCACGACCTGGATCGGATCGCCGAGGAGGAGACCGACCCCGGTCTGGGCAACGGGGGGCTGGGTCGCCTCGCCGCCTGTTATCTCGATTCGCTCGCCACCCTGCAGTTTCCCGCGGTCGGCTACGGCATCCGCTACGACTACGGGATCTTCACCCAGACGATCGATGAGGATGGACGCCAGCGCGAGATCGCAAGCAGCTGGCTCCGTCACTACAACCCGTGGGAGATTCCGCGCGACGACGCCAGCTACGTGATCCGCTTCGGCGGGCGCTGCGTCACCACGCAGGACGCGCAGGGCATCAAGCGCACCCGCTGGGCGGAGACCCGCAACATCTGGGCTGTTGCCTTCGACCAGCTCATCCCGGGCAACCGCAGCCCGACCGTCAATCACCTGCGGCTCTGGTCCGGTCGCGCGATCGCCCCTTTCGATGTCGAGGCATTCAACGCCGGGCGCCACGCCGACGCTTCCGCCGCGCAGGCGGATGCCAAGAGCGTCTCTCGGCTGCTGTACCCGGACGACACGACGCCGCAGGGCAAGGAGCTGCGCCTCAAGCAGCAGTACTTCTTCGTGAGCGCGAGCCTGCAGGACATCCTCGCGCACCATCTGGCCGAAGGCCGCTCGTTCGAGGCGCTGTCGGACGCCGTGGCGATCCAGCTCAACGACACGCACCCCGCGCTCGCGATCGCCGAGCTGATGCGGCTGCTGATCGACGAGCACGAGCTGGAGTGGAAGCCCGCCTGGGCGATCACGCGGCGCGTGTTCTCCTACACCAATCACACGCTGCTGCCCGAGGCGCTCGAGACCTGGCCGGTCGCCTTGTTCGAGCGGCTGCTGCCGCGTCATCTGCAGATCATCTACCTGATCAATCGGGCGCTCCTCGACGATGTGTCAGCGCGCTGTCCGCAGGATCACGAGCGGCGCGGCCGCGTGTCGCTGATCGAGGAGAACTACGGCCGCCTGGTGCGGATGGCGAACCTCGCCGTCGTGGGCAGTCACACCGTCAACGGCGTGGCGAAGCTGCACTCGGAGCTCATGAAGAAGACGATCTTCCGCGACTTCGCCGAGGTTTACCCGGACCGATTCACCAACGTGACGAACGGCATCGCCGTGCGTCGCTGGCTCAAGCAGTCGAATACGGGGCTATCCGCGTTGCTGACCGAGCATCTCGGTCACGCCTGGGAGAACGATCTCGAAGAGCTCGAGCGGATGCGCGACGCCGTGGACGACGAGGGCTTCCGCCAGCGATTCCGGGCGATAAAGCAGGACAACAAGGAGCAGCTCGCGGAGGTGATCCTGCGTCGCGTTGGAGTCGACGTCGACGCCGGGTCACTCTTCGACGTGCAGGTGAAGCGCATCCACGAATACAAGCGCCAGCTCCTCAACCTGCTCTACGTCATCACTCGCTATAACCGGCTGCGCGAGAACCCGCAGCTCGACATGGTGGCTCGCACCGTGATCTTCGCGGGCAAGGCGGCGCCCGGTTACTACCTCGCCAAGTCGATCATCCGCCTGATCAACAACGTCGCCCGTATCGTCAACGACGATCGCGCCATCGGCGGGAAACTGCGGGTGGTGTTCCTGCCGGACTACGACGTGTCCCTCGCGCAGCGGATCATGCCCGCCGCCGATCTCTCCGAGCAGATATCCACAGCGGGTATGGAGGCCTCCGGCACCGGCAACATGAAGCTCGCGCTCAACGGTGCGCTCACGATCGGCACGCTCGACGGGGCGAACATCGAAATCCGCGAGGCGGTCGGCGCGGAAAACATCTTCATCTTCGGTCTCACGGCGGACGAAGTCGCCGCGCGGCGGCGCTCGGGCTACTCGCCGAGCGAGATCGTCGCCGCCAACCCGGAGCTCGCGAAAACGATCGACCTGATCGATTCAGGTCACTTTTCGCCCGGCAATCTCACCGCGGGCCGGCCCATTGTCGAGCGGCTGTTGTCGGAGGGCGAGACGTTCTTCGTGCTGGCGGATTTCGCTGCTTATGCCGCGGCCCAGGACGCAGTCGACGTACTCTACCGCGACAGCGACGCCTGGACGCGCAAGGCAGCGACCAACACGCTCAACATGGGCGTGTTCTCCAGTGATCGCAGCGTTCGCGAGTACGCGCAGCGCATCTGGCGCATCAAGCCCGTGCTTTGATCACGCGCGCCCCTCGCGCCCGGCTAGACTGAAGCGGTGCCGGGCAAGCTCAAGCTGACCACCGCGGACATTGGCGCGCTCGTCGAGGCGCGTCACCCGGAACCACGCTCGGTGCTCGGCTATCACGAGGTGCGACGCGGCAAGGCCGAGCCCCGCAGCGTCGTGCGGGTGCTCGAGCCCGATGCAGCCGAGGTCGCCGTCGAGTGGCCGGAGGGGGATGCGGGTTCCACCACCCTGCATCGAGTACACGAGGCCGGTCTCTTCGAAGGCGAAGTGCCGAGGCTTCGGCCGCTGCAGCCGTACAGGTTGCGGATCCGCTACCGCAACGGTGCGACGCTTACCAAGCACGACCCGTATTTCTTTGCGCCGCAGCTGAGCGAGTTCGATCTGCATCTGTTCGGCGAAGGTAATCACCATCGCATCTACTGCAAGCTTGGCGCGCATCCACAGGAAGTCGACGGCGTGTCAGGCACGCGCTTCGCCGTCTGGGCGCCGAACGCGCAGCGCGTCAGCGTGGTGGGCTCCTTCAACCTCTGGGACGGTCGCAAGCACGCGATGCAGTTGCGGGGTGCGTCCGGGATCTGGGAACTGTTTATCCCGGGGGTGGGGCCGGGAGCGGCGTACAAATACGAGATCCGGACGCGCGGCGGTCGCACGCTCCTCAAGGCGGACCCATACGGCTTCGCAATGCAGCTGCGGCCCGACAACTGCTCGATCGTCGCCGCGCTGGACGGTTACGAGTGGGGCGATGAAGCCTGGATGGCAGCGCGCGCGCCGACCGACTGGACGCGACGTCCGATCAGCGTCTACGAGGTGCACCCGGGTTCCTGGCGGCGCCACCACGATCGGTCGCCACCTTTTCCAGACTGGCGCGAGCTCGCCGACGAGCTCATCCCCTACGTCCGCGACCTCGGGTGGACACACATCGAGCTGATGGGCGTCGCCGAATATCCCTATGACGGCTCCTGGGGTTACCAGGTCGTGGGGTACTACGCGCCCACGGCGCGTCACGGCGCGCCGCAGGACTTCATGTACTTCGTCGACCGCTGCCACCAGGCCGGTCTCGGCGTGATCATCGACTGGGTGCCCGCGCACTTTCCGCGCGATGAGCACGGCCTCGCGTCCTTCGACGGCACCGCGCTATACGAGCATGCCGACCCGCGGCTCGGCGAGCACGCCGACTGGGGGACGAAGATCTTCAACTACGGCCGGCACGAGGTGCGCAACTTCCTGGTCGCTAACGCCCTCTACTGGCTCGAGCACTACCACGTCGATGGCCTGCGGGTCGACGCCGTGGCGTCGATGCTGTACCTCGATTACAGCCGCAAGGCTGGCGAGTGGCTGCCGAACCAGCACGGCGGGCGCGAGAACCTCGAGGCAATCGAGCTGCTCAGGCAGCTCAACGTCGCCGTCGGACGCTATTTCCCGGGCGTGCTCACGATCGCAGAAGAGTCCACGGCGTTTCCGGCGGTGACCCAGCCCGTTCACCTCGGCGGTCTCGGCTTCCATTTCAAGTGGAACATGGGCTGGATGAACGACACGCTGCGCTACGCCGCGCTCGATCCCATCCATCGTCGGTTCCACCACCAGCTGATCACGTTTTCCTTCGTGTATGCCTGGTCCGAGAAATTCCTCCTGCCGCTGTCGCACGACGAGGTCGTGCACGGCAAGCGCTCGCTGCTCGAGAAGATGCCGGGCGATCGCTGGCAACGACTCGCGAACTATCGCTGGCTGCGCGCCTATATGACGGCGCACCCGGGAAAGAAGCTGCTCTTCATGGGTCAGGAGTTCGGCCAGTCGCGCGAGTGGAACCATGACCACTCGCTCGACTGGCACGAGCGCGATGCGGACGGGCACCGGGGCCTGGTCGAGCTGAACCGCGAGCTCAATGCGCTCTATGCGAGCGAGCCGGGTCTGTACGCGAGCGATCCGGACCCGGAAGGCTTCCGCTGGATCGATCACGAGAACGCTGAGCAGAGCGTGTTCGCGTTCCTGCGCCGTGATCCGACGGCGCCTGATCGCCCGCCACTCATCTGCGTGTTCAATGCCACCCCGGTTCCACGCGACAATTACCGGATCGGCGTCGAGCGGCCCGGGAACTATCACGCGGTCATCGATACCGATGCCGCGCGCTTCGGCAGCTCGGGCTATGGCACGGGCACGCAATGGATCGCCGATGGCAGGCCCTGGCACGGCTTTCCGCACAGCTTGCGGCTCGACCTGCCGCCGCTGTCGGCAGCCTTCCTGAGCGCGCTACCTTGAGCACCACCGCTCCGGTGCTGGAGGCGGGCGCGCCGCAGCCGTCCGGTGCGCACTGGACCGGCAAT
>Ga0209486_10001426_pt1 | contig 10382 bp, 9 predicted proteins | sample NCCompost_FD_187518 | JGI IMG/M metagenome (GOLD analysis project Ga0209486, IMG submission 187518) | Agricultural soil microbial communities from Utah to study Nitrogen management - NC Compost (SPAdes) (version 2) | ecosystem: Environmental > Terrestrial > Soil > Agricultural land | place: USA... | reverse complement strand
CAGAGCGAGCGCATCGCGCTTCGCGGGGCCACGATCCATACGGTGACGCAGGGCGTCATTACGAACGGCACGATCATCTTCGAGAAAGGGAAGATCACGGCGGTGGGGGCCAACATCGCCATCCCGCCGGGAACCAAGATCGTCGATGTCACCGGCAAGCACATCTATCCGGGTCTGATCGACGCATACTCGACGGTCGGCATTTCCGAGATCGGCGCGGTCGACATGTCCAACGACGTGAACGAGGTCGGTGACTTCAACCCGAACGTTCGCACGGACGTCGCGGTGAACGCGGAGAGCCGCCACATCGGTACTTCGCGTTCGCAGGGCGTCCTCACTACCCTGACGACACCGGGCGGCGGACTCATCTCCGGCATGTCCTCGGCGATGGCGATGGAGGGATGGAGCTGGGAGGAGATGTCGCTCGAGTCGGCAGCGGCACTCAACGTGAATTGGCCGAACCCCAGCCAGGGCCGAGGAGGCCGTGGCGGCGGGGGCGGCGGTGGTGGGCAGGCAGGCGGCAACACCTCCACGTATGAAGGGCGCGTGCAGCAGCTGAAGAACTACTTCGCCGAGGCGCGGGCCTATCGTGACGCGGTGGCCGCGAAAGAGAACGTTCGCACCGACGCGCGCTACATGGCGATGATCCCGGCACTGGACCGTAAAATCCCGGTCGTTGTTTCAGCGAACAGCGCGTCGCAGATCAATGACGCCATCACCTGGGCGAAACAGGAAAACCTCAGGCTCATCATCCGCGGCGGGGACGACGCCATCCATGTCGCCGCCCGGCTTAAGGCCGAGAACATCCCGGTCATCCTGACGTCGACCATGGAAGCTCCGAATCGTGCCCACGAGGGCTACGACGCCGCGTACAGCAGAGCCGCGCAACTGCACAAGGCGGGCGTCAAGTTCGCCATCTCCGGCGGAGCGGGCTCGCTCTACACGGATCGGCTGCCTTACGAGGCCGGCGTCGCCGTCGCGTTCGGCCTGCCCGAGGAGGAAGCGATCAAGGCGGTCACCATCAACGCCGCGGAGTTCATGGGCTTGGCCGACCGGCTCGGCTCACTCGAAATCGGCAAGCAAGCCACGTTCCTGATCACGACGGGTACGCCGATCGACATGACGAGCAATATCCTGCAGGCGTACATTCAGGGCCGTGAGCTCGACATGAACGACATCCAGAAGCACTTCTTCGAGAAGTACATGGAGAAGGTGCGGCAGAAGCTGAAGATCATCTCGTAGGCACCAGCCTTACTGCCAGAGGAAAGAGCGGCCGAATCCGGCCGCTCTTTCCGCTTGGGTGACTGGAAGACGCAATGCTCGGAGGCTCGAGACTCGCGCGTTCGGCGCAGCCCTTTCGCTGGGGTGTAAGCACGGCGAACTCCCGGCGTTTCTGGCGATGATGGGGCTCGCGGTTGCCACCGTCCATGCCCGAGGCGAACTCGCATCGGAGCTGGGCGTGTCGGGAGATGAGACCAAGTTGGCCGAGGGCGAATACGTGGTCGTGGCCGAGGACATCGAATGGCATGACGGAAGCGGGTGATGCGGTGCCGCGAAGTCCCAGGACGCCGAGGGGCTCGCGTTAGGCCGACGGGGTCAGTCCGCTCGAACCGCTGTGATGCGCTTACCCGTCCGGGCCAGCGTTTCGGCAACGGCCGTCACCAGGTCATTATTCGCGAAGGGCTTCGCCAGGAACCGTGCGGAAGAGATCGGGGCTTCCTGAAGCGCGAGTTCATCGGCGGAATAGCCTGACATGAAGACGATGGGGACCGTCGGCCAGCGTTCGCGGACGCGCCGGGCCAACTCCAATCCGCTCACGCCGGCCATCTTCACGTCGGTCAACAGGAGATGCGGAGGGCCCAACCGTTCGATTACCTGAATGGCGTCACTTCCATCAAGGGCCTGGAGAACCCGATAGCCCTCGTGCTGCAAGATTCTCGCGGCGATCGCGCGCACGACGTGCTCGTCGTCGACTACGAGGACCGTCGCACTGGCTGACGTTTTTTCACCGAGCCCCACGCGCCGGGGCGGACTGCGCTCCAGCTGGCCCTTTGCAGCCGGCAGGTACACGGTGAACGTCGATCCCATCCGGGGCTCGCTGCTGACCCTGATGAATCCATGATTCTGCCCGAGCACCCCGAGGACCGCCGCGAGTCCGAGCCCTGTGCCCCGGCCAAGCGGCTTCGTCGTGAAGAACGGCTCGAAGATCCTGGTTTGCAGGAGAGCATCCATACCCTGACCGGTATCACTCACCTCCAGCGTCGCGTACCGGCCAGCCGGAATAATGCTGCCGTCTGCTGCCTTCACACCTGCGGAGACATTGGTGGCAGCCGTTGTGATAGTGAGCGTGCCACCGTCCGTCATCGCATCGCGAGCATTGAGGGCAAGGTTGATGATGACCTGCTGGAGCTGCCCTGGATCGACGCTGACCGGCGGCACCTCACCCACGGTCTGCTTGAGGTGCAGGTTGTCGCCGAGCAGGCGCTGGAGCACCGCTTGTGCGTCCCGGACCGCGACACCGATGTCCAGCAATTCGGGCCGGTTTACCTCACGTCGGCTGAACGCGAGGAGTTGACGGGTGACGGTCGCGGCCCGGTTGGCCGCCTTGATGATCTCCTGTACGTCCTCCGACGCGTCCTGTGACAGCGATTTGTCGCGCAACAGGAAATCAGCGAATCCACTGATGACCTGCAGCATGTTGTTGACCTCGTGCGCAACGCCCCCGGCGAGGGTACCGGCCAGCTCCATGCGCTGTGCCTCGTGCAGCCGTTCTTCCAGCTGGCGCGCGGCCTGCTCCGCCGCGAGCCGTTCCGTGATGTCCCTGACGACGAGGTGCGCTGATGGGCGACCCTGGTCCATGAATGCAACCGCCCGGATCTCGACCTGAAGATCGGCGCCGTCGAGGCGATGCAGCGTATCGCGCACCGGCGGAGCGATCGCGAGGACACCGTTGTCGTCGGTGAGTTGACTCTGGATGCCCTTGAGGTGAGGCGGGTCGAGGATCGTGTCGATAGGCAGACCGACGACCTGTGCACGCGTTGTCGCGCCCGCGAGCCTGACGGCCGACGCGTTGGCGAGCACCACTCGTTCACCGTCATGAACAAGGATGCCATCGGGAGCCAGCTCTACAAGCTGTTCGAAGCGCTCGCCGGCACGAGCGGTGTAACGCCGGTCAGGGCGTAAAATCATCCGAGCTCGGTGGAGCCGTTGGTGCGCGGTTCGGCGGAGTAGCGGGCGCCGTTGCGGCTCAGGTAACGAAGTTGGACGAGTCGCCCCAGGATCGGCTCGATCGTCTCAGACAATAAGGCCGTGTGCTTCGACACGCCTCGCGCCGACAGTTTGCCTGATCTCATCACCGTCTCCAGCACGAGGACCTCCTGTTCAGTCAATCCTGGATGCGGCGGCGCGGGACTGCGGGGTTGCCGCGTGGGCATTCCGGTCAGGATGTCGTCGTATTGCCGGAGCGATTCGCGCAGATGCACTCCGGAATACACGATGTCGTACAGACGGAACTCGCGGCTGTGGGCGCTCCCTCGCATTTTCACGATCGCCAGCGCCTTCCTGAGCTCTCCTTCGATTTCCACGTAGCGCAAGCTCATGATGTCGTCTGTGAGGAAGGAGATCTGGTGCCCGGTGATCTTGAGCCCGGTGCTGCCAGTGGACTCGACCACCTCGACGGTCGAGAAAATCGTCACCCCCAGGCCCGTGAGCGCGCCGATGAGCCGGTACAGGGATTCGCGGAAGTCGTCGCGAAACGCGGGCGCCAGTGCGATCTCGAAGCCGGAAATGGAATCGATGACGACCCGCTTGGCACCAATCGCCAGGACCGCGCTCCGGATCTCATCGAGAGTCTCGTCCACGGAGAGGTCGAGGGGCCGCAGATAGATGATGCGCAACCGGCCATCGCGTTCCGCCGCGCGCAGATCCACATCGATGCTCCTGGCGCGCTCCAGGTAGACGTGGGGGTGTTCCTCGAAGATCGCGATGACGGCGGACTCGCCCGCGGCCAGGCCCGCCGCGATGAACTTCATCGCGAAGGTCGTCTTGCCGGTTCCGGTCGGACCGGCCAGGACGAGTGAATCGCCGGCAGGTATACCGCCTCCCATCATTTCGTCCAGCCCGCTGATGCCGGTCGAGAGTCGCTCTGTGTTCGTCGCGGGGATGTGGTCGGACCGTTGCGTAATGCGCGGAAAAACCTGCACCCCATGGGTGGTGATGCGAAGCGTGTGCAGGCCGGGCATCGATGCCATGCCGCGAGCCTTGATCACCTGGAATCTCCGGACGACGGAGTTCCGGTTGACTTCCTGCGATAGCCAGAGAACGCCGTCGGCAACCGTGAAGACAGGACTCCGTAACTCCTCGGTGGCGTACTCGCCGATGATGATCGCGGTCACCTCCCAGGTGGTCAGGTGCATCGCCAGTCGCTGAACGAAGTGCTCGAGGTCCCGGGTCGACGCGTCAGCGCCGTGAGCGCGCGTCAAGGAACGAAAGGAGTCCACCACCACGATCGCAGGGTGGAGTCGGTCGACCTCTTCGCTGATTCGAGCCAGCACGAGATCCAGGTCCCCGAGCAGAGCCTCCTCGTTCAGGTTGAGAAAGTGCACGTCCTTGCCGACCCGAGTCCCATCGAAGAAGCTGAACAGCTGCTGGTACCGGAGCATCTTCAGCGACGTCTCGCCCAGCAGCGTGATGAAGAGCGCAGGCCGGGCCACGGTCGCATTGGCGAAGAGCATCTGCATCGCAAGCGTCGTCTTGCCCGAGCCGGGACCACCGGCAATGACGTTGAGCGATAGTGCCGGTAAGCCTCCGCCCAGTACTTCGTCGAGGCCTGGTACCCCGGTAGGAAGGAGTTTCAGCTTCTGGCGGTCCGCGGTCTTTCGCTTCCCATTTTGCGATCGGGCTATCATATGCTTCCTCCGGCTCCGTGCTCATGATTCCCGCGCGGGCTGGGTGCGGCTACCTGGTTCACCAGGTGGATCGCCATGTCTTCGCCAACGATGCGGCCGAGCAGATCGATCAACACCGCGGCGACCCTGACCATGCTTTCCGCGACCTCTCCAGCGCCGTGTTTCCCGGCCGTCTTTTCAATAAGGGCCGCTTCTCCTCCAACACACGACAGGTCACGCAGGCACGCGTGCTCGGACCGCGCGATACCGAGCGCACGATCCAGGAGCGCCTGGTACCCGCTCGGGCCAATCCATCGCCCGAGCCGTGCGCTGAGCCCGCCCCAGAGACGGTCGGCTCCCGCCGCGATGTCTTCGGGTGTTCGCGTATCGCCAACGATGGCGTGCCAGAGCTGGCGAGCAGCGTCCGGCGCGGCCTGGGCCGCGAGTCTGCTCAAGACCGTGCGCCGTTAGGCGCTCGGGCATGCGCATCGTCTACGCTCGCCCACGCGTGGAAGCGGCAGTACTGTGTCCGTGCGGTCGCCATGCAAACGGGTTCTGGGTCACGGGCAGGGAATCGTGCCGACCAGTTGACTCCTGCGCCAACTGGCATTTCCTCGGGTTCTCGAACAGTGCGTGATCTCCGGGCCTTTCCTCAATCCGTCACACGAACGGCACGGTCTCAATCCAAGGATTGAGCCGACGCAGGCGTGCTCAGCGAACGCCTGAGTGAGGAATCGTACACCGGTTAGGCTGAAGTGTCCGTCTCACGCAACGAAGCTCGGCCGCGCTCGTCCTCCGGGGAGATGGACCTCCGACTCATCGCATTCTCGACCGCTCTCGTCGGCTCCGTCGGCGTAGCTACGAGCTCCCTCACGGGAGCGGGGAGCGCCCGCTCTCCTCGGCTCGGCCTTTTCCACGACAGCGGGGAACGCGCCCCCGTTGACGGGCTCCGCCGTCGTGACCACGAGAACCGTCCCGGCAGCGCGGCTTCGCCCCGCTGTCTTAATAGACGGGCACGCTCGGATCCCACACGTCTCCCCCGAGTCGGCGGGCATGTCACCCGCGCGCCTGGCGTTGATCGATGAGGTCATGCGCCGCGCGATCGCGGACGGCGGATTTCCCGGCGGCTGGAGCGATGAGCGCCTCGTTTCAACTTCTGCCTAACGATGGCATCGCTGTTGTCCCTATGGCACTCCCGTACGAAGGCGATTTCGATTTCAAGAGCCTTCGATCTGGTTTTCTGAACCACCTTGGGAAGCAAGGCCGCCGCAGCAGCTCTGTGGGCGGCGGCGCGCACAAGAAGCCGCGTCACCCGCGAGATCTGGTGGATCACGTGTGCCTCAACTGGCGCCGCACGGCCGAGGCACTTCCATATAAGTGGGAATTCACAGAGCCGGACGGCAGGGAAATCGCCGTCGCCGTCGGCGGTCGCGTGCTGTCGACCGACTCGGTGATCAACCTTGCGCTCGCGCGAGCCGGCGTCGGACTCACCATCGTCTATGAGGACATGGTGCGTGAAGACCTGGCGAATGGCGTGTTGACGCCGGTGTTGAAGGAGTTCCTGACGCCTTTCCCGGGCTACTATCTGTTCTACTCCCAGCGACGCCATGTCTCACCGGCGCTCCGGGGATTCATCGAGCACATTCGCGCGTTGCGCCAGTCGCCGCGAAGGAGGAAACACGCCGTGATTTCCAGGGAGACCTCGTGACAGTCAAACGCATGGACAACGTCGGCATCGTGGTCGAAGACCTCGATGCCGCCGTCGAATTCTTCACCGAACTTGGCCTCGGGCTGGAAGGGCGAACTTTGGTCGAAGGAGAATGGGCCGGACGCATCACCGGCGAAGTAGTCCAGTATGAAGACATTTATAGGCTCTGCTACATCCGGGGTCCCGAGAGAATTCTCATGGGCCTTGCGCAGCAGCTGGGCCAACAGACTTCCCGGGCGAATCCGGTAGACGGATGAACTCGAGAGCTCCCAGCTGAACGCCAACCGTTAGGCGCACATGCCGAATGAACTCCTTGTTCAGAACACACCGCTCGCGCTCGCGATCAACGTCGGCGCGTTGGTGTGGTCGCGTAGCAACTTTCGCATGCCACGGCTTTTGCCGGTGCCGCCGCACGCGATTCGCCGGCTACTCGTGGCCATCGGTTGGGTCCTCGTTGTTGCGGTTGTCATCAGGTCCGTTGGCGGTCAGTTCGGCGACGCTCGCGTGGCAATTGCCAACTCCGGCCAGATGTACGCGCACCGGGCACGAGAGCCTCTGCTATTCTGGGGACAGATCGTGGGAGAACTCATCCTGGTTGGAGGGACCGGTGCATTCCTCATCACGTTGGGTCGCCGGCCAGCGCACTGATAGCGAAGGCGTGGCCAACAGTTGACTCACCCCGTTGATTCAGGCATGCCCCTATCCTCCTCGTTTCGAATCGCGCTTCTGTTCCTGACGGCGTCCAGTCTTGGCGCCCAGGGGACGCGTGGTATCCAGTCCGGCGCCCGACCCGCGCGTTTCGTGATTCGCAACGCCCTGGTCGTCATCGGCAACGGCACCCCGGCATCGGGCCCCTATGACATCGTGATCGAGGGCAACACGATCGCAGACGTCGTCTCCCTCGATCCGGTCGCCGTTCGCGATGGACGCGCGCGGCGTCCGACAGCAGACGCCGAGATCGATGCCACGGGGAAATACGTCCTGCCGGGACTGATCAACCTCCACGGGCACGTGCAGGACGAACGTGGCGGAACTCCGCAGCCTCTCGACTACCAGCTCAAGCTCTGGCTCGCGTCAGGCATAACGACGGTGCGAGACGTCGGCAGCGAGACGACAAAAACGCTCGACCTGCGGGCGAAAAGCGCTGCCGGTGCCGTCGCGGCGCCGCGCATCGTCGTGTATGCCAACTTCAATGAAGGCGGCGATGGCGTCGACAGCCGCGGCATCAGGTCCGCCGCGCAGGCAAAAGCGCGCGTCCGGGCGTTGAAGTCCGCAGGCGCGGACGGCATCAAGCTGGTGGGTATCGACCGCGACATCATGACGGCAACGCTGCAGGAGGCACGCGCGGTCGGGATTCCCGTTGCGCACCACATTGGCGTTGAAGAAACGAACGCGTGGGACGACATCCGCCTCGGGACGCGAAGCATCGAACACTGGTACGGCATTCCGGACGCCGCCCTCCTCGACGGCGGGCAACGATTCCCGTCGACATACAACTACAACAACGAAGTCGATCGATTTCGCTGGGCGGGGCGTCTGTGGCGCGAGGCTGATCCCGAGCGGTTAGGCAGGGTGCTCCAGGCGATGGTGGACTCGAACGTTGCCTGGGATCCCACGTTCGTCGTGTACGAGGCCAGCCGCGACCTGCAGCGGGCGCAGAACCAGCCGTGGTTCAAGGACTATCTGCACCCGACGCTCGAGGAATTCTTCCGTCCGAATCCGGCCAACCATGGCTCGTATTTCATTGGCTGGAGTTCAACGGATGAGTCGTACTGGAAGGAGAACTACCGCATATGGATGGCGGCCCTCCGCGACTTTGGGCGACGCGGCGGCATCATCGGAGTGGGTGAAGACGCCGGATACATCTATCAGATGTACGGCTTTGGCCTGATCCGCGAACTGGAGCTGCATCAGGAGGCCGGGTTCAGCACGATCAAGGTCATTCAACACGTGACGCAAAACAACGCGCGCATCCTCGGCATGGACGACCGGATCGGCCGGGTGCGGGCCGGGCATCTCGCGGACCTGATCGTAGTGAATGGGAATCCGCTCGAGGACCTGAAGGTGCTCTATGCGACAGGGACTGAGACGATCCGTGACGGCAGGGCAGTGCGGTCCGGTGGTGTCGAGTGGACCATCAAGGACGGCATCCCGTACCACGGCCCGACGCTCCTTCGCGATGTGCGCGCAATCGTGGAACGGGCGCGCGCCGGGCGTTAAACGTCACCCTATTTCACCTTCCTCAACTCCCGGTCGACCCCATTCTGCCGCGCTGTAAATCCCGTAACCACACCGTCCGCGGCAACTCTGAACGTGACGATCGTGGTCGACTCGGGACTGCCGAGCGTGTACGCAGTACCGGACTGAAGGAACAGCTGCTGCGGTGAACTTCCCGGCGGTGTGACGAACAGCTTCCCGTCCTCGAACGTGACGATGAACAGGCGACCGGCCGAGATCTCGTACGCACCAACGAACTTCGGTCGCCCTTCTCCTTGCGTGGCGGCGACAGGCAGATCGATGACCGGCATCGGGGGGATCGGACGGGGTTTTCCGCCGAGCGCGATCAGTCCGACGAAGTCCTGCATTTCCACTTCGAGCCGCGGAAGCGCGTTGTACAGCAGCGTGACCGAGAGCGATTCCGCAGGGAACCAGCCGTTGTGTGCCGAGAATCCACCAGACTGTCCATCGTGCACAAGCGCGGGCGAGGCCCAGTACGAATTGCGCGGAGCGATCCCGAATCCGTATCGGCCTGTCGCAATACCGCGCGGCGTAACCATCGCCGTGTACGACGCCGGCGAGAGCACTCGGCCGCGATGCAGCGCCTGGTTCCACCTGGCGAGGTCACCCGCGGTCGAACAGATACCGCCTGCGCCAATGCTCTGCGATGGGTGCTGTTCGACTGGCGGACCAACCTTGCCGTCACTCGATCGGTTGTATCCCGCTGCCGCCCGTTCCCTTGGCATGGTTCCGCACCATCCCAGACTCGTTAGGCCGAGTGGGCGCGCGATTTCGTCACGCAGGACGTCGCCGTACGGCTTGCCGTACGCTGTTTCCACCAGCACGCCGAGGAGCATGTACCCCGTGTTGGAGTACAGGTTAACCGTGCCTGGTTTCGACACGAGCGTGTCCCGGGCTGCCATCGCAATGAGTGAATCGCTCGTCATATTTTCGGCCGCTCGACTCATCTGGGCGAAGTCCCGCGAGAGACCGGACGTGTGATTGAGGAGTTGCTCGATGGTGAGGGAATTCATCTCGGGCCGGAGGCCCTTCAGATAGCGGCCGATGGAATCCGTCAGCGCCACCTTCCCGCGATCGACGAGTTTGAGTATGAGCGCGGCGGTAAACTGCTTGGACACCGAGCTGATTCTGTAGATCGTCGTCGGTTCTGTTCTCTGCCCCGTAGTGATGTTGGCGACACCCCAGGCTCGCTCGAGCAGCGTTCGTCCACCGCGTGTGACGGCGATGGAAACGCTCGGAAATCCCCGCGGGAGGATGTCGGCTTTCACAACCGAATCGATTCGCGCCGCGAAGGCCTCGGCAGTTGGCGGCGTGGTACCAGCGGGAAGCTGGGCAGCCGCAGCGCGGATTGGGAAGGCGGCGAATGAAGCCATGACGAGTATGCGAGACATATTTGACATAGTTAGGTGATCTACAGCTTTAAGGGCGTGCTCTAACGCCGTGCTCTAACGGCGTGCTCTAACGGCGTGCCCTAACGGCGTGCCCAAACGGCGTGCCCAAACGGCGTGCTCTAACGGCGTGCCCTAACGGCGTGCCCTAACGGCGTGCCC
>Ga0209486_10001424_pt1 | contig 10390 bp, 6 predicted proteins | sample NCCompost_FD_187518 | JGI IMG/M metagenome (GOLD analysis project Ga0209486, IMG submission 187518) | Agricultural soil microbial communities from Utah to study Nitrogen management - NC Compost (SPAdes) (version 2) | ecosystem: Environmental > Terrestrial > Soil > Agricultural land | place: USA... | reverse complement strand
GCTTGTTCAATGACCTGAGCCGCGGGGTCGAGCTTAGCGATAGCCTGGGAGTAAGCGGCGCTTTGGACCGTGGCTTCGGTCGCAATCACGCCGATCGTCTTTCCTGCTGCTACTGCGACTGCTGCCGCCGCACCTGGTTCGATCACACCGATCACTTCCACCTTAACAGCCGCGCGAATTGCCGGAAGTGCCAAAGCCGAAGCCGTGTTGCAGGCGACGGCCAAAAGTTTTATGCCGCGGCTTTCCAGAAACTTCGCGTTTTCAATCGCGTAGCGTTCGACTGTACTGAGTGATTTAGTGCCGTAAGGAACACGGGCGGTGTCGCCCAGATAAATGAAGTGTTCATTTGGGAGGCGCTCGTGCAGCGCGCGATAGACTGTGAGTCCACCAACGCCGCTATCGAATATGCCAATGGGAAGGGGGTTCCGGTCGATTGCCGATTGCCGATTGCCAATTGCCAATTCTGAAATCCTTCTAGGGGTTTGGAAGTGACTGTTGCGATTCGCTTCCTCAATCGGCAATCGCCAATTGAAAATCGGCAATCCATTTAGCGGTCCAGATCAAATATCTCGCTTACTAAAATCTTGAAACCGGGAACCACGTCGTCGCCGGTCAGTTCGTCAGCTCTAGTGAGTATTTTAGCTTCCGAGGCAGAGCGATAAATAGTCACGATTTGTTTTTGGGGATCAATCACCCAAACAACAAGCGCACCCAACTTCAGCCACAGCTGGGCTTTCTTTGCGACCTTGTTACGACTTTCGCCGGGGGAAGTTACTTCAACAGCCAACTCGGGCGCGCCGTCGCGGAATGCTATTGAAATCTTTCCCACTCGCTCACGGCCAATGAAGGCAACGTCCGGAGCTAGGACTGTATCAGGATCACTTTCGAGCTTAAACCCAGTTTCGGCAGCATAGACGATGCCCAGCTTATTGGTGGTTACGTGGTGTCCGAGCGGTACAGCAACTTTCATAATCACAGCGCCGTGTTGTTCGCCGGCAGGAGACATGGTGAGGAGTTCTCCTTTAATTAACTCATAGCGGTATCCGCCAAGCGAAAGCTTAGTGAGGTCTTCCGCAGTCATCAGCCGATTGCCGATTGGCGATTGCCGATCACCGGTTGCTTGTTTCGAGAAACTCAATGGTCAGAAACTCCCCAAGGCTTCGAGGATGTGAGGCCCGTTTTTGTGAAAATGCCAATTGGCAATCTTCATTCGCCAATCGGCAATGTTTTGGTGGAGGCGCCGAGAATTGAACTCGGATCCAAGAGACAACGTCGAAAGACTCTACATGCTTATTCACTTCTCTTTTCTGCCGGGCTTGCACCCGACAAAGTTTCGCTCGCTGCCGAGTCAGTGAAGTGACAAGACCTCAGCATGAGCTAGTCCGACTTTAGTCTCGCCCAATCCTACGGACCGAAAGATTGGGCCAGCTTATCTGAGTGACATCTCCCTCCGCGCGCATAAGCAACTTGCGGTGAGACGCTCGAGCCTAATTAGGCAGCGAGAGCCAATTCATTGTTATTGGCAATTGTTTTTTCCCTACGCTTTTTAACGAGCTGCATAGAGTAGCCCGGCATGACATCCGGTCGACCGCCAGTACCCCTGTCGAAGCCTGTCGCCCCCGTTTGCATTGAGAGTATAAGAGATTCACGTGAGGATGTCAGGTGGTGACCGAGAGATCGTTCATTCAACGGCCAACTCCGGAACATGCTCATCTTCGTAATTCCCAGACCCCACAGGCCGAGGCCGAAAGATTAATCCGTTTGGTCCTCAGTCCCCGAATAGGTTGCCGAAGTGATTTAGAACTGAATTGTGCAAAATCTCTGATAAGACTTTGCTGACTCGCCGTATCCTGCACTCATCCGTTAAACTGCTAGTCAATTACCACACTGTGGGAAGCCACATTGTCGTAATTGGCATCATAAGGCACCATGAAATACTGAGGTAATTGTATGGCTGCAAAACATCCCGGGTTGAAACCAAAGGTTTATTCCCAAAAAACAATGCGAAATCCGCCAACTGGGCGAAGCATGTTTCGCCGCTTCTGGCTGCCGGCGGTTTTGTTGCTCTCCCTCGCGGCCGGAGGACTGACGGGAATCATCGCGGCTTATAAATTGAACTATTCGCGCGCGGCGAATGAGGTGGCGGCGCTTGCGACATATCGTCCCAGTGTGGTGACGCGTGTTTACGCCGACGATGGCGAGACTGTAATCGGAGAGTTTGCTCTCGAAAAAAGAATTCCCCTGAAGTATAACGAAATCCCGCCGCTCGTGAAGAATGCAATCCTGGCCGTCGAGGACGCACGCTTTTATGACCACGTCGGGATCGATCCGATTCGCATTGTCGGCGCAGCCTGGAAGAATCTCACAACCGATAAAATAGAGGGCGGTTCAACCCTTACCCAGCAGCTTGCCAAGAACCTTTTTCTTTCCAAGGAGCAAACTTACCAGCGGAAATTCAACGAGTGGGCCCTGGCACTGCAAATTGAGCGTTACTACACCAAGAACCAAATCATGGAGTTGTACGCCAACCATACCTTCCTCGGCGCGAACGCTTACGGCATCGAAGCGGGCGCGGAAACATATTTCGGTAAGCAAGCAAAAGATCTAACAATCGGCGAGGCCGCTTTGCTTGCCGGCATTCCCAAGGCTCCCAGTGATTACTCCCCGACCGCGAACGCTGCCAAAGCAAAAGAGCGTCGCGACCTGGTGCTCGATTTGATGGCCCGCCATGGCTTTGCTACTCAGGCGGAGGTTGATGCCGCCAAAGCCAAACCGATTCAACTCGCCGACACTGCTTACTATCAATCACAACCACGATCATCGGCGTTCGACTATCCGGTGGAGTATGTGCGCCAGGATCTGGAGGATAAATACACAACCCGCGTAGCCCAGGGTGGCCTTTCTGTTTACACGACCATCAACGTCGAGGCGCAGAAGCGGGCGTATGAAGTGGTTCGTGCCGGTTTGCGTCGCTACGATCGCGGCCGCGGTTGGCGTTCGGCGTACACAATGATTCCTACTTCCGCAAATAACGCAGCCGGACCGCCAACTGCCCAGGAGCTTGCAAACTTCAAACATCCCGACTGGTACGGCAACGAATATCAGCCGGGCCGGTTCTTAATCGGACTGGTGATGAAAGTCGATCGGGCTCGTAATGAAGCGACTGTGCGTTTTGGAAACTATACGGCAACGGTTGGTGTCGCTGACATGGGTTGGTCTGGACGACAACCGGCCGGTGAATTGAAGCCAGGTTATCTTTCCGAATTCGAGATCAAAGAAGTCGACGATAAGAACCGCCGCTTGAAAGTCGCGGTATCGCAAGTTCCCGCAGTGCAGGGAGCGATGATGACGCTCAATGCGAAGACCGGGGAAATCGTCACGATGGTAGGCGGCTACGACTTCTACAGTACCAGCAAGTTCAACAACGCGACCCAGGCTTATCGGCAAACGGGATCATGCTTTAAGCCATTCGTTTACACCGCGGCAGTCGAATGGGGCATGACTCCTGATACAACCGTCAGCGGTGCACCTATCTCTATCGGTCCGTGGAAGCCGCATAACTACGATGGCTCACTCGGCAATGGCGACCTGCCTTTGAAAACCGCACTCGCAAAATCAATGAACATTCCCGCAGTCCACCTGCTGCAGACGGTAGGAATTCAAACGGGAGCGCAAATGGTGCGGCGGTTTGGAATTAAGGTTCCGATGGCTCCTTATCTTTCCTCCGCCCTCGGCGCGACCGAAGTACCTCTCGATCAAATGGTTTCGGCTTACTCAGCATTTCCGAACAAGGGTATCCGTGTCGAGCCGCACATGGTTCGACGCGTCTTGGATCGCGATGGCGCCGTTCTTGAGGAATGGGAAAAGACGACTTACAAAGTCATGAATGAATACGTCGCGCTCACGATGGTCTCGATGATGCGCGGCGTAGTGGAGTCAGGTACCGCTACCGCGGCTCAATCTCTCGGCGTTCAACTCGCGGGAAAAACCGGTACCGTTAACGATCACACTGACGTTTGGTTTATTGGCTATACGCCCACTTATGTGACGGGTGTCTGGATGGGCTACCCGGGTCGGAAGAAAGATCTCGGCAATAACATGACCGGCGGCGTCGGTGCCTTACCGTTCTTTAATGATTTCATGAAGACCTTCCTAAAGGACAAGCCGAAAGAGACTTTTGATAAGCCGCCAGCGATGCCGGAGGACATGAAGGAGCTATTCCGGCAAAGACAGCGCGAGTTGGCTGCCGAACGCGCGTTGGTGGCAGCTTACGATGAGGACGAGGAAGACTCTGAAGATACCGATGCGGCCACAGAGACCCAGCCAAAACAGGAACAGGTCACGCTCCCGCCGCCGCCGCGCGACGATGACAGTTCACAACCCACGCAAGCTAAACCGGAAGTTGTGACTCCCCGAACTGATCCGCCACCGCCGACAACGCGACCCCGAGAAGTCGAGGCGCAGAAGAAGAAAGGCAAGAAAGGCGAAGACGAACCTTAAAAGGACCAGGAGGCAGGAGCAGAGGCAGACGGCAGATTGAAACCGAACAAGGCCGGCGGAGTTAAATCCGCCGGCCTTCTTGTTTGTTCAAACCTCGCCTCAACTAAATTGAGCGTCCATACGATTTCCTGAATCTTTCCCGATATCGGGACTTCACGATCCCGAAAGCGGAACGACTATCTCTTTGAGGGCGACGCTCAGCAACGCGAAGAGTAAGCGCTGGCCAACACGCGATCACGGTCGAATGCCCGCAAATTCAGCTCTAAACCCTTCCTGCCGATTAGAAAAATCTACCGCCGATGTCATGGCATAGGCCTTGATCTTACTGATCGCGGCCACTTGTTTCCTGTTACGCAGAATTGAGTGGCGGTGTCAGTTAGTTATGCAATTCAGCAATCGCATTAGCTATTAGTCCATGGATATAAAACGGCCCCCAAAATCGAAGTTAAAGAAACGCATTCGCACCATCGCGCTGGTGGTCATCGGTATCGCGGCAATCGGCGGGATCACTTTTGGACTTACTCGCCTGAAGCCCGCAGCCCCCACCCTCGAGCGTTCCACGGCCGTGATTGATACCGTCAAACGTGGACCCTTCCACCGCGAAGTGCGCGGCAACGGAACCCTCGTTCCGCAGTTGGTTCGCTGGGTTCCCGCCCCTGCCAACGGCCGAGTGGAAAAGATTCCGGTTCAAGCGGGCGTCGTCGTCGGCTTCGACACGGTGATCGTTGAGCTTTCAAATCCGCAAATGGAGCAGGAAGCGATGGACGCCGAATTCCAGGTGAAGGCGGCCGAGGCCGACAAAGAGAGCTTGCGGACGCGGCTCGAAAGCGAGTCAATGACACAGGAGTCCGCCATCGCTGGCATCAACGCTCAATACAGTCAGGCGAAACTGCAATTGGAAACGGATGAAGTACTGGGCAAGCAAGGTCTGGTTCCAGACTTGATGCTCAAGATCTCCCGCATGCAAGTGCAGACACTTAACAATCGTTTGAAGGTCGAACGGGATCGACTTGCCGTCGGCAGTAAATCAATCCGCGCACAGATTAATGCACAAGAATCGCGGATCCAGCAGCTGCGGGCATTGGCAAGACTAAAGCGAGACCAGGCCACCGGGCTCAAAGTTCGCGCCGGGACGAGTGGTGTCTTGCAGGAAGTATCGGTGCAAGTAGGCCAACAGGTAACGCCCGGGTTCAATATCGCGCGCGTGGCAGATCCGGCTTCGCTTAAGGCCGAATTGAAAATCCCCGAAACTCAAATCAAAGACGTGAAACTGGGCCAACCGGTTGCTGTGGACACCCGCAACGGAATTATTCAGGGCGAGGTCCAGCGCATCGATCCGGCCGCCCGCGAAGGCACTTTTACAGTCGACGTAACGCTAACGGGCCCGCTGCCGTCCAGCGCCAGACCTGACTTGAGCGTGGATGGAACGATCGAGCTGGAGCGTTTGACCGATGTCTTACATGTTGGCAGACCTGCATTTGGCCAGGGTCAACAAACAGTCGGACTGTTTCGTCTCACCCCAGACGGACAGGAAGCCATTCGCGTTCAGGTAACCCTGGGCCGCAGTTCCGTAAGCACCATCGAGATCGTTAGCGGGCTTAAAGAAGGCGACCAGATCATCTTGTCAGACACGACATCGATGGATAGCTACGACCGTATTCGCGTTCGTTGAGTCTCAAGTCTCAGGTCTTAAGACTCGAGACATAGGTCTTAAGACTCAAGACTTAAGGCTAAGGGGCAACTGGAACAAAGTCTTAGAGCTGAGATTTGAAATTTGAGACCTGAGACGTGAGACGTGGGACTCGAATCACTTCAATATTCTGCAGCAACCTAACCGTTTCCGAGGAGACAATAAATGAGTTCATCCGATCCCCTAATTCATCTGGCCGATGTGAAGAAGGTGTTTTACACCGATGAGGTTGAAACGCACGCGCTTTCTGGAATTCATCTTGACATCCAAAAAGGTGAATACGTTTCCATCGCCGGTCCGTCGGGATGCGGGAAGTCGACGCTATTGTCGATCCTCGGTTTACTCGACACTCCGAGCGACGGCCAGTATGTCCTCAATGAAAAGCCCGTCGAGAACCTGTCGTTGTCAGAGCGAGCCCGGATACGAAACCGCGAAGTCGGATTCATCTTCCAAAGCTTCAATTTGATCGGCGATCTGACGGTCTACGAAAACGTCGAGTTGCCATTGACGTATCGCGGCATGAGTTCTTCAGACCGCAAGAAGCGTGTGACTGACGCTCTGGAAAGCGTGGGCATGGGGCATCGCGCCAAGCACTTGCCCAGTCAACTGTCCGGCGGTCAGCAACAGCGTGTCGCGGTAGCTCGTGCGGTCGGCGGACAACCGAGCATCCTGCTCGCTGACGAGCCTACCGGAAACCTTGATTCAACCAACGGTGAAGCAGTGATGGATCTTTTGCGCGACCTGCATCGCAACGGCGCAACCATCTGCATGGTTACCCACGACGCGCGTTATGCGCAGCACGCGGATCGCATCGTGCACCTGTTTGACGGACTGATTGTGGAAGAAGAGGCAGGTGCCAATCGCCGTGAAATTGAGGAAGCGAGGCGCGCCATCGGAGAAGACGGGCGGGGAGCGGCTGGATGATTCGCTTACGTAACATTGAGAAGTCGTTCTCGCATGGACCCGCGAAGACATTTGTTCTCCGCCGCATCGACCTGGAAATCCAGGATGGCGAGTTTGTCTCGATCATGGGACCTTCCGGAGCCGGCAAGTCAACACTCCTGCACATTCTGGGAATGCATGACCAGTCATGGTCTGGCGAGTATTACTTCGACGACGTCGCCGTGCACCAGCTCGACACCAAAAAGCGGGCCGCTTTGCGCAATCGCAACATAGGCTTTGTCTTTCAAAGTTATCACCTACTTGACGATCAGACCGTCTTCGAGAATCTCGAGTTGCCGCTCTCCTATCGTGATGTCGGCAAGAAGGATCGGCAGTCAATTGTCTGCGACACACTCGACAGATTTCAGATCGTTGGCAAAAAGGATCTCTTCCCCAGTCAACTCTCGGGAGGACAGCAGCAATTGGTCGGGGTGGCGCGCGCGGTTGTCGCTAACCCACGAATGATTCTCGCGGATGAACCCACGGGCAATCTCCACTCCAGCCAGGGCAAAGAAATCATGGAGATGTTTAAGCGACTTAATGACGAAGGCACGACCATCGTGCAAGTCACCCACTCCGAAACTAATGCCGAATACGGCAACCGGATTGTACGGCTGGAGGATGGTTGGATCACAAAGGATTGAAATCATTAGGCGCAGGAGTCTTTAAGAACCCGCGTCGTCTCTCTAAGCAGGTTCGTTAATCCAGAGCCAGCAGGAAAACTTATTCGAAGTGTACGTCTCCCTAGCGCCACTTACCCAGGGCAGCAATACAAATGGTTATGACGAACACATACAGCCCGGCGAAGTCCATCCCGCTCACACTAATCGCCGATGACCAGCCGGATGTTGCGACGGCCCTGCGGTTATTGCTGCGAGATGCCGGCTATCAAACCGAAGCCGTTAGTTCCCCTGATGCAGTTCTTGAGGCAATCCAGCAACGAGAGTTTGATCTCGTGTTGATGGACCTCAACTACGCCCGCGATACCACTTCCGGTCAGGAAGGCCTCGATCTAATAACAAACATTCGCAAACTGGATAGCACATTGCCGGTTGTCGTTCTTACCGGCTGGGGCACGGTTGAGCTCGCTGTTGAAGCAATGCAACGAGGCGTTCACGACTTCGTGCAGAAGCCCTGGGACAATCGCAACCTGCTTAAGACTCTGCAAAGGCAGATTGACTTGGGTCGCACGCGCCGCAAACAGATCGACATTGATGCCCAGAGCCGTCGCGTAAGCGAGCACCTCGATATGGAGCTTGCGGACGCTGAAGAGATTCAACGGGCACTCCTGCCAAAAGCGCTGCCGGCAATTGCCGGTCTTGATATCGCAGTTGCCTGGCGCCCGGCCGAAGCAGTCGGCGGGGATTTTTTCGACGTGCTGAAGTTTGCTGACCACACTGCAGGAATCTGCATTGCAGATGTGGCTGGCAAGGGAATGCCGGCGGCGCTGTTGATGTCGAATGCCCAGGCGCTCTTGAAGTCGCTGGCGGCGGCGACGATCTCTCCTCACGAGTTGTGCGCGCGGGTTAACAGTGTCGTTTGCGAGAACATCGTTCCTAATCGATTTATCAGTTGCTTCTACGGTCTCTTCGATCATCAGACTCAATCACTTGCCTACACAAACGCCGGCCATTACGCGCCGATGTTGATTCGCGACGGCCGTTGCCTCCGACTTGGCGAAGGTGGCCCCGTCCTCGGCGTGTTTCCGGAGCAGATTTATTCGACGCAGACGATCCCGTTATGCGCCGGCGACTGCCTGGTGCTCTTTACTGATGGCGTGTCTGAGGCGCTGGATGAAAACGGCGAGCAATTTGGTGAAGATCGTCTGCAGGAATTGCTCTTGACCAACGCGCATCTATCCGCGACCGAGTTGCGCGAAAAAATCATCACCGCGGTCACCGAATTTGGGAACGGCAGCTTTTACGACGATGTCACTCTGCTGGTGCTGAAATTTGGCTAGGAGAAGCCGCGATGGATTCATTACTACGCGATCTAGCACTTTCCGCTCGCTCCTTTCTAAAGCATCCGGGTTTTGCCTTGATCGCGGTCCTGACGCTCGCCCTGGGCATCGCCGCCAATACCACCATCTTCAGCACTCTTGATGCACTGATCCTGCACCCGTTCTCTTTTCCAACTCAGGAGCGGCTCCTGGTCTTATGGGAAAAAAACCTGGCAGTGGGAACTGTGCGCGGATCAGTAGCGCCGGGAAACTTCACAGACTGGCGCGAGCAGACGAGAGCGTGCGAACAAATCGCAGCCATCGACCAACTATCGTTCGACCTCGGCGGTGCGGATCCGGAGCGCTTCCCCGGCTACGGGGTAACCCACGGATTTTTCGATGCGTTGGCAGTGAAGGCGGCCATGGGGCGTACCTTCCTACCGGAAGAGAGCGAGCCGGGACGTGAGCAGGTGGTGGTGCTCAAGCATAGTTTCTGGCAACGACATCTCAATGGTGATCCCAACATCGTTGGCAAGACAATCACGCTCAACCGAAAGGTCTTCACAGTAGTGGGTGTCATGCCGGCGGACTTCAACTATCCATACAACAGCGGTGAGATGTGGACGCCCCTCGTCTTCGACAAAGACGAGCAGCACAATCGAGTGAACCATTACCTCAGAGTAATAGCCCTGTTGAAGCCGGGCGCCACGATAGCTCAAGCGCAAGCCGAACTTCACGAAATCGCCAAACGGGGTCAACAGCAGTTTCCGGAAACAAACAGCGGGCGCGACGTCTCAGTCGTAACCCTTACGGATGACGCTGTCAGAGGCGCGCGCGCAGGCGTGCCAGTCCTGATGGGTGCGGTTGTATTCGTCTTGCTGATAGCGTGCGCGAATGTAGCCAACCTGCTGCTCGTACGTGCCGCCTCGCGACAGCGAGAGACCGCCGTGCGATTGGCTTTAGGCGCAAGCCGTGCGCGCTTGATTCGTCAGGCACTCACTGAAAGTGCGCTGCTCGGCTTAATTGGGGGCGCACTCGGTCTCGTTGTTTCAGTCTGGGCCATCCAGGCTCTCGCAAATGGTATCCCCGAAGGTTTTTCTAAATTCATTCCCGGTTGGAGCCGGCTGGGAATCAACTTCAACGTCCTTGGTTTTACTTTCCTCGTGTCGCTGCTGGCGGGCTGCGTCGCTGGGTTAGCGCCAATGTGGTACTCGATGAGTACTAACCTGAATGAAGCGCTCAAGGCAGGCGGGCGGAGCGACTCTGGCAAGGGCGGCCACCGAAAAGTAAGAAGCGTTCTGGTTGTTGCGGAGGTAGCT
>Ga0209486_10001423_pt1 | contig 10395 bp, 12 predicted proteins | sample NCCompost_FD_187518 | JGI IMG/M metagenome (GOLD analysis project Ga0209486, IMG submission 187518) | Agricultural soil microbial communities from Utah to study Nitrogen management - NC Compost (SPAdes) (version 2) | ecosystem: Environmental > Terrestrial > Soil > Agricultural land | place... | reverse complement strand
TCAACAGCTTCAATGCGGCTGGCGAATCTGAGTTCAGTCGTCGCTTGGGTCACAAGAAAAAGACATGGCCACTCCAAGACCATTCTGACGGGGGTCCCGGTTGAAAGCTATGAAACTCCAAAATCTTATCCGGAGGAATCGAGGGTGTAACATGCGCGACTGCCGTGTGTCAAGAAGGTCAACAACCGGAATTCCTTGCCGCTCAATCCCTTAAGCGGAGGCGCGAGCTCCATTTTCGACTTTCGTTAGCAAGGGCCGCGAAGGTTAAGATGAGGCCATGAGGATCGCGTCCGGCCGGCGTTTGAAAGGGACTTGTTCCGTCCCCGGCGACAAATCAATTTCACACCGTGCCGCATTGATCGCTGCGCTGGCGGAAGGTGTTTCGACGGTCGAAAACTTCTCGACCGCCGCCGATTGTGCCGCGACTTTGTCCTGCCTGTCAGCGCTGGGAGTAGTGGTTGAAAAAGATGGGACGATGGTTCGCATCAACGGAACTAAACTTCATCAGCCACATGAACCACTGAATTGTGGGAACAGCGGTTCGACAATGCGAATGATGGCAGGATTACTCGCTGCCGAGAAATTTGAATGCACGTTAGCCGGTGATGCGTCATTGAGCGCGCGGCCAATGAACCGGATCGTCGAGCCACTGGAAATGATGGGCGCGAGGTTTCGCTCCGATAACGGATGTCCGCCCCTGACTATACATGGAAGCGATCGGTTGTCTGCGATCGAGTATCAATTGCCGGTACCGAGCGCCCAGGTGAAAACAGCCCTGTTACTGGCCGGCCTGCGGGCCCACGGCCGAACCGTGATCACAGAAGCTGTCCGAACACGCGACCATACCGAACGAATGTTGAAGTGGTTTGGTGTGCTGGTAGAAACCGAAGATGGGCCGGGTTCGGCGGTTACCGCGATCAACCGGGGAGCCCGAGTAACGGGTGCGAAACTAAAAATACCCGGTGACTTTTCGAGTGCGGCATACTTCATCGCTGCAGCTGCTATGCTCCCGGGATCGGAAATTGAAGTTGGGAATGTTGGTCTAAATCCTACGCGGACTCAATTCATTGATGTGTTGCGTTCGTTTGGGGCTGACATTGAAACTGCCGATATCCGGGACGAGTGTAACGAACCCGTAGGCACAATCCGGGTGCGTGGACGCACTCTTCAGCATGGTCCATCAAACGTGATTGAGGGAGAGCTCAGTGCCGCTTTAATTGACGAGTTGCCGTTGCTGGGAGTCGTCGGAACACAGGTGCCGGGCGGGCTGACTGTTAAAGATGCAGGCGAGCTACGTGTAAAAGAAACTGATCGTATTGGAGCAACTGTAAAGAACCTGCGGGCAATGGGAGCGACAATTGAAGAGTTTGCCGATGGTTTTTCCATCCCTGGACCAGTTCGTCTCGATGGTGCGACCATTCAAACCTATGGCGACCATCGCATCGCAATGGCATTCAGTGTGGCTGCGCTGCTGGCTCACGGCGAGTCGGAAATAAACGGCGCTGCGAGCGTTGCGGTTTCTTTCCCTGACTTCTTTGCGCGTCTTGAGTCGCTGTTAGAAAGATGAGTAAGAAACGAATCGTCATCGTCGGCTTCATGGGCAGCGGAAAGACTTCGGTCGCGAGAGAGCTTGCCGTGATGCGTAACGAGGGATGGGTCGATCTGGATGCAAGGATCGCGATAGCTCAGGGACGCCGTCCGGCTGAGATAATCGTCGCGGAGGGTGAAGCGGTCTTTCGTAAGATCGAGACAACAGAGTTGCAAAAAGTCCTATCAGAGAGTGTTGACGACGTCATCGCGCTTGGTGGTGGGGCTTGGATCATGGAACGTAACCGTGACTTGCTTCACGAACACGACGCCATTACCGTCTGGTTAGATGCGCCTTTCGATCTTTGCTGGAAACGTATTGAAGCTGCAGATCAGTTGCGACCTCTTGCCGCGAGTCGCGAAGCGGCACAAGAACTGTACTCAAGACGTGGTCTGGCTTATGGCCTGGCAAGGCTCCGTGTGAGTGTCGCCGACGAACCTCCGCGTGAAATCGCCAAGAGGATCGAGTTACTTTTGCAGCAACAATTGGTTATCTGAAGTTTCGTAATTCGATTCCCGGAAAACAATGAGTGTGCCAACAGAAAAAGCGAAGGCGTTAAAAGCACGCAAGAGCCTGAGGAACTCTGAAAATTGGAAGTCGTTTGCGACACCTACTGCGGCAGGCTTCTATAGTTTGCAAACCGAAGATACGGGTGAGGTTCCGGTGCGACTCTTCCTGACACCTACGTTGCTCGGTGATGCGGAAGACACCTTATACAGTCAGATCGTGAACGCCACGAGCTTTCCCGGTGTGAAGTTGGTAGTGATTACACCCGATGTTCACTACGGTTACGGGGTGCCTGTTGGCTGCGTGATTCTTACCGACGTGGAAACCGGAGCGCTGGCTATGGGACCAGTGGGTTATGACATCGGGTGCGGCATGATGAGCGCGCGTTCTGATGTTGATTGGGAACGCGCGACGCCGGAAAAGAAAGCTGCCTTCAATCGCGCTGTGATGTCGCGCGTCGAGATGGGTTATGGCGGCAAGAGTAATCGCCTGGGAAGACTAAGCGAAACTGAGTTCAATAACCTGGTACGAGGCGGCGCTGAGTATTACGTTGAGAAGTATGGGGCCACATTTGATCGTAGTCGTGCAGAACGGCACCGCATTCCGGTAGCCGACGACTGGCAGATTCCTTATGGCGGCAAAGGCAAACCTGAACGTGGTCAGGATCAGTTGGGAAGTTTGGGTGGTGGTAACCACTTCATCGAACTGCAGCGATCCGAAATGACCGGGACGCTGTTTGTGCAGGTCCACACCGGCAGTCGCGGCTTCGGTCACGGCATGGCGACAAATTATTTTGAACGGGCGCGCGAGGAACGGCCGGACGCGATTACCGACATTGACCTGGGCTACTTCACGCCTGAGTCTCGTCATTACCAGGATTATCTGAACGCCGTTGCCGCTGGCGGCAATTACGCAATTCTGAATCGACTCGTGATCTTTGAAGGAGTGGCGGAAGCGTTTCGAGAAGTGTTCGGTGCGGAGCTGGAGTTGATCTATGAGATCAGTCACAACCTGGTGCAGAAGGAGTGGCACCCGGATTTCGGTGACGTTTGGGTGCACCGCAAAGGCGCGACGCGTGCGTTTCCTGCCGGTCATCCGTTCTTGCAGGACACGTCATGGGCTGAGACCGGACATCCGGTGCTGATTCCGGGAAGCAACAAAGACTACAGTTACATTCTGCGTCCGCTGCCTGGGGCAGAGAATAGCGGGTTTTCAGTTAATCATGGTGCGGGAAGAAAACTATCGCGCGGGCAGGCAACGAAGGTGTTGTCGCAAAGACAAATTGACGATGAATACGCCGCTGCTGGAATCCTGGTGAATATGGATGGTCGCGTGCCGCTTGATGAAGCAGCACCGGCTTATAAATCATCCGAAGAAGTTTTGCGCGCCGTAACGCAAGCTGGTTTGGCAGAGGTCGAGCATAAGTTGTGGCCACTGGCGTCGTTGAAGGGTGTCGAGGAAAAACGTCGCGGCAAGCGAAGAAGAGGGAAAGGGAGACAATCAAGTCAACATCATTAGAAGAGGACATCTGACATCTGACATTTGACCTCGGAACTTACTCGTCAATTTGTTGGCAATGAAAAACGCTGGTGTTAGAATCCGCGCACAACAATCGCCGCGGTGCCAATAACGCGCTGTTTTAGTATCGAGCCAGGGTGGTCAACAAATAATCGGAGGCCGGTTCCCCTTGTGTCACCCCTGATTGTCCTGACCGCTTCGTCTACCGAGGCAAGTGAGTGGAAACACAGCATCTGGCAACAGATGATGTCCGCGACCGTACCTTACAAATTCAGCAACACCTTCTTTAATAAAGTCTCATTCGAAAACGAGTCGTGGCCGGACGGGCGCGCGAAGTACGTGCCGAACGGTTTGCGGATGGTGGAGACGCTGCTGCTACGCGAATACGCAGAAGTAGATGTAGTCACCTGTTACATAACCAACCTCGAAAAAGTTCGTCGGACCTGAAACTAAAGTAATCGCGATTCACGCTCATAATCCGCTCGGGATTTCCTACGCTACTGACGTTTACGCAAAGATCTTCGGCGAGAACCACATGCCGCTCAACGCGCATGAGTTCATTAAAATCGTCACCCATCCGGTTATCAAAAAGTACCAACCAAAAATCGTCGTGGGTGGACCGGGGGCCTGGCAACTTGAAAAGGCGAACCGGCTTGACTAATTCAAGATCGATTACCTGATTGACGGCGAGATAGAACGCGTCTTTAGCGACATCTTCAAACGCATCATGCAGGGCGACCCTACGCTGCCTCGCATCATTAAAGTGCCTAAAGAAATGCAGGCGACGGCGGAAGAAATTCCGGTCGTCAAGCATCGTTCGACATTTGGAGTGGTTGAGATCACCCGGGGTTGTGGTCGTGGCTGTCAATTTTGCGGACCGGCGACCAAGGTCGGCAGATCGTTTCCGCTCGAACATATACTCGAAAGGCGCGGACAAATTCACGCGAGGGTGCGACGGAGATCATGATTTCTTCGGAAGACATGTTTCTCTACGAGCAGTTGCCAAATTTTGAGACGAATGGATCGGCGCTTGAAAGACTGTTCAGCGGTCTGATCAGTGTTCCAGGAATCGAGACCATTCAAACTTCGCACATCACGATGGCGCCGGTGGTGAAGGATCCATCGATCATTGAGCGACTAACCCCGTTGCTGGTTCCTTACTCCCATGTAAAACACAGGGATTCCACGAACTCTGAAAAACGCGCGGCCGATCCAATAATTGGCCTGGAAACGGGAAGCGCGCGTCTCTTCAACACGTACATGAAAGGGAAGGCTTATCCATACAAGGCACATCAATGGCGAGATGTGATTCTTAAAGGAATGGAAATACTGAACCGGCACAACTGGTTCCCGTTCTGCACTTTCATTATCGGCCTGCCTGGTGAAACTGACGACGATGTTAAGGAGTCACTTGATCTGCTGTACGATTTGCGCGATGCGAAAGGGACTTTCGTCCCAACCTTCTTTGTGCCTTTGGAAGACACACGCATGCAAAAGAAGGCGAGCGCGAAGTTGATCGAAATGACTGACTTGCAGTGGGAGTTTTTCTTTACCTGCTGGAAATACAACATGGAGTTTTGGAACGGTGGCGATCGGGTAAATGCAAAATTCTCACTCGGCGTTCCCATCTACTACGCCAAGCTCGGCAAGCGTCTCTTTGGCAAAGGCATCAAGTATCCGCTCGCGCGATTTGCCGGCGTTCCCGATCGCCTGCTGCGCAAACACCTCTACCTCGATTTCACTGGCCGCAAACGTAACCGAAACGGGATGAAACCGTTCGAAGGGGAGATTACCCCGGGCTTCCAGAGCGTGCGCGAAAAGGGACTAAACCTTATCGACGCCAGTGAGTTGCACCATCTCCAGCCTCTGGCTTCCACGGCAGAAGCTACCTCCGGCGACTGAAAGCCAGCTATCGGCCTCTAACTCTCTCCGCCCCAGCGGGGCGAAATGTTTATAGAGGAGAATCCAGACGTGATTCTCCTCGCTCCGTAGGAGCGAAACCAGAATCAGGGTTCCACATAGCGCTCCTGTCGGAGCGCGGATCTTTAGGTAAGTCCCCTGGGCTATAAACATGTCGCCCCGCTGGGGCGAGAGCAGGGCGCCAGGTCAAAGGGCTGATATTTCCGCCACTTCACCGGCACCAAAAACATTTTCTGAACGCGTTCAAAAATCTGTTGACAGGTTCCCGCTCCGGGCGTATTGTGTGATTGTTGAACGTGTTCAGTTTCAAAACGGAGGCCTATCATGACCATCGAAATCACCACCTATCTCGTTTACCTGGCCATCAGCATCGCCCTGACTATTTGGGTGGCGCACACGCTGCACAAAAACGGACGGATCTTTTTGGTTGACGTCTTCCACGGCAACGAGCCTCTGGCAGACTCAGTCAACCACCTCCTGGTAGTCGGGTTTTACTTGATCAATTTTGGGTACGTCAGCCTGGCGTTAAAGCTCGGATACGTGGTCGCGAATGCTAAAGAAGGCATTGAAGCCCTGTCCGTAAAGGTCGGCATGGTGTTGATCGTGCTGGGTGGAATGCACTTCTTCAACCTGTTCATTTTCAGTCGCATGCGCAGACGCGCCACCCTCAGAAACTCGCCGCCGCCGGTGATGCCCGACGCTTTCACCGCAGTACGGGAGGCCTAAGGCAATGGCTCTCACCGTTCTCTACGACCCTTCGTGTGGATTGTGCCGGCGAGTGCATGACTGGCTGACAGACTTGCCGAAGCTGGTAGAGCTGGAGCTCGTGCCGATCAAATCCGGTGAGGCACGGCGCAGGTTCCCGAGTCTGAATCATGAGCTAACGTCGAACGATCTCACCGTAATCAGCAATGAAGGAGCTGTCTACCTTGGTCCAAAAGCCTGGATTATGGTTCTGTGGGCCTTGAGCGGTTATCGTGAGTGGTCCTACCGGCTTTCGTCGCCCGAGCTTTTACCGACCACGCGGCGCATTGTGTCCATGATCTCTCAACACCGTTACCAGATTAGTCGCATTCCCGGTCTCGCGAGGTAGCCCATGACTAAAGCTTTGAAACTAAAAACAACGGCGCGGGTGATCAAGACGCGCAAAGGTAAGCAGAGCCGCGCGAACATCGTGAACACTGCGCTCGATTTGATTCGCGAGAAAGGATTCGAAGAAACCACCATGCGCGCGATAGCGGAAAGGGCAGGGGTGTCGCTGGGCAACGCCTACCACTACTACCCGTCGAAAGCGCATTTGGTCCAGGCGTTTTATCACCGGACCCACGAGGAACATCTCGCCGCCTCGCGTCCTGCTTTAGCCAAAGAGTCGACCTTGAAAGGACGACTGCTCGCAGTAATGAGACTGAAGATCTCAACGCTCGAGCCCTACCACGAGTTTGCAGGCGTCCTGTTCAAGACCGCGGCTGATCCTCAAAATCCGCTGAATCCATTTGCTGACGAATCCGCGTCGGTGCGTAACGAGAGCATCAAGCTGTTTGAAGAACTGGTTACCGGTTCGAAGATACGTGTCCCAAAAGATTTAAGTGGCGAGCTACCCTATCTTCTTTGGCTCTATCACATGGGCGTGATCCTCTTCTGGATACACGACTCTTCTCCTGAACAAAGACGTACCTACCGGCTGATCGATCGTACCGTCGACCTGCTCGACAAACTCATTTCACTCGCGAGTAACCGCCTCATGAGTCCGGTAAGAAAGAAAGCCTTGCGACTGGTGGCTGAGCTACGCGAGGAAATCGGTAACGATAGGTCAATTGAGGGCGCGGAGGTGGCATTCTCATGAAGATCGTCATACCTGGCGGCTCCGGACATATCGGCACAGCGCTCGCGGGTTTTCTGCATGAGAGCGGTCACGATGTTGTGGTACTGAGCCGGCGACCAGGTACCGGCGTCTGGCGTTTTGTTGAATGGGACGGCGAATCACTCGGGCCCTGGGTTTCGGAACTCGAGGGAGCCGGTGCAGTGATTAACCTTGCCGGGCAGAGCGTCAACTGCCGTTACACGCCTGAGAATCGGAAACTGATTATGGATTCGCGGCTTAAGTCCACGAAGGTCATCGGCGACGCGATCTCGCAGGCTTGGAAGCCACCGGCGGTGTGGTTACAGGCAAGCACCGCAACGATCTATGCGCACCGTTTTGACGAACCGAACGATGAAGCCACCGGCATCATCGGCGGTTCCGAGCCACACGCTCCTGAAACATGGCGTTTCAGCATAGATGTCTGTACCAACTGGGAACGAGTATTCAATGAAGCGGCAACTCCTCTCACGCGGAAGGTCTTACTGCGAACGGCGATCGTGATGCGGCCGTCTGGAGATGGTGCATTCGATACGTTGTTGCGTCTCGTGCGCTTCGGACTGGGTGGAGCAATTGGCAGCGGCAAACAGTTTGTTTCGTGGATACACGAACAGGATTTTGTTCGCGCAGTTCTCTGGTTGATAGAACACGAGGAGTTTGATGGACCAGTAAATGTTGCCTCCCCAAATCCACTCACGAACGCGGAGTTCATGCGTGATTTGCGCGTGGCCTGGGGAATACCTTTCGGGCTCCCCGCGAGTGAATTGATGCTGGAGATCGGGGCGTTTGTGCTGCGGAGTGAAAGCGAACTAGCCCTCAAAAGCAGAAGAGTCGTTCCAGCCAGATTGCTGAAGAGCGGATTTACTTTCGATTTTCCGAAGTGGCCGGAGGCAGCCCGTGATCTATGTGCAAAGTGGCGAGCGAACTTTAAGGCCGCCGCTTAAACTCACATCTGCTTTTTCACGATCACGCTCGCCAGGCGTTCGGCGATTACCGGATCGATGGTCTTAAGTTTCTCTTGTTGCTCCATCGCCTTCGCGGTGTTGCCAACCATCAGATTGCTGATGGCGTAGTTGAAATAAAAGGAACGTTCAAAAACTAGCGAAGCTTTAAGGCCTGTCGCTGGTTAAAGAAGTCAGCCCACGCATCACCTTTTTTCTTGAGCAGGGCGGGAACGTTTCTGACTGTGAAGTCGGAAATCTTCGCGCCCTGCTCAATTTGTTTCCACGTCAACGGCATCGATATCGTCGCGCCCGGTTTGGCGCGGGCTGTAAAGACTGACGCCAAACTCTTGCCGCGCGCGTTTTGCATCCAGTCAACGTAAACCTGTGTCTTTCCGCGTTTTGAGATTGAGCGCTCGACCGTGGCAATCTTCGGAGCGCGTCCGGCGATTTCCGTGGCCAGCAGGCGTGAAAACTCAGCTGCTCGATCGTATTCGTTTGTCGGTTTGAGCGGAATGTATATGTGAATTCCTGAAGACCCTGAAGTTTTAGGAAAGGCGTTAAGGCCAACTTCGTCGCAAACCTCTTTGGTTTTAAGCGCAACCTGCAGGACGTTTTCCCATGGCGCCTGTTTGGGATCGAGGTCGAGGGCGATCCAATCAGGTTTATCCAGTTTACCCACTACGGAATGCCAGGGATGCTGTTCGATGGAGCCGAGATTAGTGAAGTAAAGCAGCGAGGCTGTGGTAGTGAAAACGCCGTAGTCAATTTCGCGTCCCTGCTGATTAACCAGCCTGACGGTTTTGACGAACTCCGGCGCGCTTTCAAAGTCCTGTTGAAAAAACATCGGCGCCTTGATTCCGCGCGGCCATCGTTGAAGGATCGCGGGACGGTTCTTCAGATGCGGCAGGATGTAGTTACTGACACGCAGGTAATAACTGAGCAACTCAAACTTGGTGATTTTCTCATCGGGCCAGTAAATTCGTTCGAGGCTGGTTACGGTCACATGTCCGCCCTCGACCGCCACCGTCAGATCACCCTTAGGACTCTTGAGAGACAGGAATTCCTCAGCGCTAATCGACGGACCTTTCTTCGCCCGCGTTCGCTTTACCGGTGACGATTTGAGAGCCGGTTCCTTCTTTGGCATGAGCGCAAAAGTACCCAACTTACCCCATCGCGACAAGCGATTAGACAAGAGTTCAGAGTTCAGGCTTTAGCTTGCTCTTACCCAATGAGCAACCTAAAGGTTGTACTCTGAACTCTTGTCTTGCCAGAATTAACTGGCGTAGCCGTTCGGGTGCTTCTGCAACCAACGCCACGCCGTCTCGATGATTACCCTGAGATCCTGGAGTTCGGGTTTCCACCCAAGCTCTTTCTTTATTTTGTCGGACGCGGCAATCAGCACTGACGGATCGCCGGGGCGACGTGGTCCAATGCGGGCGGGAATTGGTTTGCCTGTGACTTCGCGGGCCGTTTCCAAAACCTGATTTACGCTATAGCCATCGCCGCCACAACCTAAATTGTAGATGCGACTGCCCTGGTCCATGATTCCGAGTGCCAGGATGTGTGCCCGCGCAAGATCGATCACGTGAATGTAATCGCGTACGCACGTGCCGTCAGGCGTGGGATAGTCGTTGCCATAAACTTCCACGGCTTCGCGTTTTCCTGCGGCCGCCTGCAATGCGATCGGGATCAAATGGGATTCTGGATCATGGTCTTCGCCAAATCGCTCACTGGCGCCGGCGGCGTTGAAGTAACGCAGCGAAACGAACTTCATTCCAAAGGCTTCGTCATACCAGTGTAAAGCATGTTCGAAGGTCAGCTTCGTCTCACCGTAGGGATTGGTGGGAGCGTTAGCGGCCTCTTCTGTAATTGGTTGCTGCTCGGGTTCGCCATAGGTTGCTGCGGTGGAAGAGAACACGAAGCGTTTAACCGACGATTCGCGCATCGCGTCCAGCAGGTTCAAACCGTTGAGCACGTTGTTTCGATAATATTTTGCAGGATTTTGGCAGGATTCGCCGACCAGCGAATCCGCGGCCATATGAATTACTGCCTCTATGGCC
>Ga0209486_10001422_pt1 | contig 10397 bp, 12 predicted proteins | sample NCCompost_FD_187518 | JGI IMG/M metagenome (GOLD analysis project Ga0209486, IMG submission 187518) | Agricultural soil microbial communities from Utah to study Nitrogen management - NC Compost (SPAdes) (version 2) | ecosystem: Environmental > Terrestrial > Soil > Agricultural land | place... | reverse complement strand
GCGGGCGGGTGTTACCGTGCCCGCCGAATGGCGCGCCACGAGACACTCGCCGCGGTCGACCTCGGATCCAACAGCTTCCATCTCCTGGTCGGGCGCATCGTCGACGGCCAGATCTACCCGCTCGACACGCTGCGCGAGCAGACCCAGCTCGGCGCCGGGCTCACCGCCGACAAGCGCCTCGACCGCGCGAGCCAGGCGCGCGCGCTCGAGGTGCTCGCCCGGTTCCGGGAGCGCCTGCGGGGACTTCCGCGCGACGCCGTGCGCGCCGTCGGCACCAACGCCCTCAGGGTCGCGAAGAACGCGCCCGCATTCCTGCGCGAGGCGCGCGAGACGCTCGGCTTCCCGATCGAGGTCATCGCGGGCCGCGAGGAGGCTCGACTCATCTATCTCGGCGTCGCGCGCGCGCTGCCGCCCACCGAGGACAAGCGGCTGGTCGTGGACATCGGCGGCGGCTCGACCGAGCTGATCGTCGGCCAGGGCCTGAAGCCGAAGCTCATGGAGAGCCTGTACATGGGCTGCGTCAGCTCGAGCCTCAGGCATTTCCCGGACGGGCGCATCGACAAGAAGAGCCTGAAGGCCGCCGTGCTCGAGGCGCGCCAGGAACTCGCAGTCGTGTCGCGGCGCTATCGGCGCTCGGGCTGGAGCGAGGCGGTCGGCTCCTCCGGCAGTGCGCGCAGCCTCGAGGCAATCCTCGCCGGTAACCGGTTCGCGGACCACGGCATCACGCGCGACGGCCTCGACCGCCTGTGGGACCTGCTGGTCGATGCCGGGCGCGCCGACCCCGACCGGATCCCGGGACTCAAGTCTGCGCGCGCAGCCGTGCTGCCCGGTGGCTTCGCCATCATGTACGCGGTGTTCGACGAGCTCGACATCGACGAGATGACCGTTTCCGAGGCGGCGCTTCGCCACGGCGTGCTCTACGACCTGCTCGGCCGCGTCATGCACCACGACATGCGCGAGGCGACCGTCGCCCAGTTCATGCGCCGCTACCACGTGGATGCAGCGCAGGCGGGGCGCGTGGTCGAGCTCGGGGTGCGCATCTACGACCAGATCTCGGGCAAGGCCGCGAGCGAGGACGACCCGGACCGCAAGCTTCTCGCCTGGGCCGCGCGGCTCGCCGAGGTCGGGCTGTCGATCGCGCACTCGCAGTACCACAAGCACTCGGCGTACGTGCTGTCGAACGCCGACATGCCGGGCTTTTCGCGCGTCGAGCAGCAGCGGCTCGCGCGCATCGTCCTCGCCCACCGCGGCAAGCTCGAGAAGGTGCAGGCAGACGGCATGGAGAACGGCGACTGCAACCTCGTGTTTGCGCTCCGGCTCGCCTCGACGCTGCTGCGCCGGCGCACGAGCGTCCGGCTTCCTGCGTTTCGCGTGCTGGCGGGCGACTCGCGCTTTTCGCTCGAACTGCCGAAATCCTGGCTCGCGCGCAACGCGCTCACGGCCGCCGCGCTCGAGTCCGAGGCGCGCCAGTGGGAGGTCGTCGGCCGGCAGTTCCTCGTGCGCCGGATGTCCTAAGGTAACTCTGCCCTAATGGAACTCATTCTCTGGCGCCACGCCGAAGCCGCAGCCGGTGAGCCCGACGCCGCACGGCCGCTCACCGAGCGTGGCCGGCGCCAGGCCGAGCGGATGGCGCGCTTCCTCGCGCCGCGCCTGCCCGGCGACCTGCGCGTGATCGTCTCGCCGGCGCGCCGCGCGCAGGAAACTGCGCGCGCACTCGGCCGTTCATACGAGACCGTCGAGCGCATCGCCCCAGGCTGTGACGTCGCCTCGCTGCTCGACGCGGCCGGATGGCCAAGTAGTGGCCGGCCGGTGCTGGCCGTCGGCCACCAGCCGACCCTCGGCGAGGTGGCCGCAAGGCTGGTCGAGGGGCGCGAGGCGAGCTGGGATCTCGGGACGGGCGCGGCGTGCTGGCTGCAGGCCCGCGCGCGCAAGGACGGGCGCGAGGCGATGCTCCTGCTCTCGATCGAGCAGGCAATCCTCGAGCGGGACGAGCCAGCCGGCTAGGGCGGCTTGGGCTGGGTCGCGACGAGCGGGCGGATCTCGCGCAGCTTCGCCTTCACGCGTTCGGCGTTGCCGGGCCCCATGCGCAGCAGGAGCTTGCGGCCCGCGGACTGGCCCTCGAGCGCGGGGTCCGCGAACTCGTAGTACACGTTCGGGCGGACGAGCGGGATCGTCGCCGGCGCCTCGGGCGCCGACAGCAGGTGGTCGATCACTTCGACGACGCGGTCGTTGAAGTAACCGTCGGGATTGCCGAGATTCTCGTAGGCCAACTGGAACTGCGGGTAGAGGCGCTTGTAGAGCGCGGCGGCCGCGTTGGCGTCGAGCGTATCGACCAGCTCGATCCAGGGCCCGTAACGCGCGAAGTTGGCGGCGCCGAGCACGACGGCATCGCCTGTGCCCGCGGTCACGAACTCGCCGGTCGGCTTCTTCGCCGGGTTCATGCGGGCGGCGACGTCGGAGCGCGCGAGGCTGTCGACCGTCGCGACCAGCTTCTTGACGAAATCGTCCGGCACGAAGTGGGACTCGAAGCGCGGCGTGCCGATGAGAGTCGCGACCTGTTCGGTCGCGGAGAGGTTCGGATCGATGTCGTCCGGCGAGACGATCGGGTTCTTGATCGCGGGCTCTTGAGCGACGGGCGGCGGCGCGGCGGGCGCCTCGGGCGCGTCCGACCCGCGCTTCAGCCAGAACCAGCCTCCAGCCGCCAGGGCGAGAAGGACGGCGCCCCCGATGATCCAGCGGCCCAGGTGCTCGTCCGGGGATGTGTCGCGGTCGCGTTTTTCGGCATACATGGTGCTAACTCTAGTTGATACCGCCCGATCCGGCATCATCCTGAAGGACTCCCACGGTACCCGAACGGTTCCCCTCGCCTTGATTCTGCCGACGCTGATCCCGCTGACCCCCGAGATGCCGACCAAGGACAGCGCCGACTGCGCCTTCCTCCTCGACGCCGTCGGCATTCCCTACGAGCGGCGCACGACGGCAACCGGTGCGAGCCTCTGGGTCCTGCCTGAACATCACGCGCACGCCGCCCGTGAGCTTCAGGCGTACCTGCGCGAGAACCGCCGCGCCGTGCAGCCGCCCGTCGTCTGGCCGCGGCATCCGCATGCGCTGTACGGCGTCTTCGCCTATGCCCTCGTGCAGGTCGCGGTGACGCTTGCGGTCGTTTCTTACGCAATGGACAGGAACTGGGTGACCCGCGGCGCGCTCGACGCGGGCTTCCTTGCGCGCGGCGAATGGTGGCGCGTGCTGACGGCGCTCACGCTGCACGCGGACCTGCCGCACCTGCTGTCGAACCTCGTGTTCGGCGCCCTCTTCGGCTATCCGGCGGCGCGGCTCTTCGGGCCGGGCGTCGCCTGGTTCCTGATCCTCGCCGGCGCGGGGCTCGCGTACGCCATCGATGCGCTGCTGCACCCGCCGCAGCACTACCTGCTCGGCGCCTCGACCGCCGTGTTCACGGCGCTCGGGCTCATCGCGTCCTATGGGTGGCGCCGCCACATGCGCGACTGGACGCCGTGGATGCGCAATGCCTCGCCCCTGCTCGCGGGTTTCGCGCTGCTCGCCTTCACCGGTACCGGCGGGGAGAACACCGACATCCTCGCGCACGTCGCGGGCTTCGCAGTCGGCGCGGGGCTCGGCGCGCTCTGCGCGCGCCTTCCAATGCCGACGCCGGGCCGGACCAGCATCCAGTGGATCGCGGGCGTCGCGGCGCTCGGCCTGCTCGGCCTCGCCTGGACGCTCGCTTTGCGCTAGCACCTCGCGCCCGATCCGCGGGATGCGGCGGGGTACTCGCGGGTTGGGGTGATGCGTCGCGACATGGCACGCACGAGCCGGCGGGACCCCGAGGCGAGCGAGTGTCTGTTCTTCCGAGCGAGCGGAGGGGTCCCGCCGGCGAAGTGCGCGCCAATATGCGGCGATCGAGCCGACTCGCTTGGGGGCACAATACGCGCGTGCTGCCGCACTCCGACGCCAGCGAACGCAACAAGGGACCGATCCTCGCGGTCCTCGAGGAGGCATTTGCCGGCTGTACGCATGTGCTCGAGGTCGGCAGCGGCACCGGCCAGCACGCCGTCCATTTCGCGCTCTTGCTGCCGCATCTGGTCTGGCAGCCGTCGGAGCTGCCCGACGCCATGCCTGCCCTGCGGAAGCGAATCTTCAACGAGGGCCCGTCGAACCTGCGGGCCCCGATCGAAATCGACGTGACCGCATCTCCCTGGGACGTGCGCAAGGTGGACGGCATCTTCACTGCCAACACGCTGCACATCATGCACTGGCCGCAGGTGCAGGCCTTCTTCGCCGGCCTGCGTGCCGTGGCGAAGCCGGGCACCGTGCTGGCGATCTACGGGCCGTTCCGCTACGGCGGGACGTACACGTCCGGCAGCAACGCGTCATTCGACGCGATGCTGCGCGCGCGCGACCCCGGTTCCGGCATCCGCGACTTCGAGGCGGTGGACGAGCTTGCGCGCGCCGCGGGGTTCACGCTCGTCCGGGACTACCCGATGCCGGCGCACAACCAGACGATCGTCTGGCACCTCGCGCCTGCCTAGAGCGCCGGCTTCAGTACCATCAGCGCGAGAGCGCCGATCGGCGCCAGCGTCGCCACGGCGCCCCAGAAGTCCCATTGCCTCGACAGCCGGTCGTAGGCCACGCGATCGAAGACGCTGCTCGCCGCGCCGGCCTGCGCGAGGCCACGCATCCGCCGCTGCAGCGGCGTGAGCCGGACGCCAAACACGACCCCGGAGATGCCGAACAGCACCAGCGACCACAGGATCCAGCCGGTGCGCAGCAGCGGGAAGCCGCCCTGCAGCGCCGCGAAGACTCCGCTCACGATGATGACCAGCACGCCCGGCATGGTGAACATCCGGTCGCTCCGCAGCACGCCGTCCATCGCATGCGCGATGAGGCGCGCGTCGTTCGTGCGAAGAGCGTGCTTGTGCCAGAACAGCCCGGTCACGATGTTGCCGATGAACAGGACCACCGCGAGCACGTGGAAGAGCTTCAGCCAGAGGTACATCGCGTGCGGCTCAGGCCGGCGAGGGCGCGACCTTCTGCGCGACGATGCCGAGCACGGTCGCACCGACCAGGTGCAGGATCGTGGCGTCGACGATCCACCAGTGCCAGATGTTGTCCGGCAGGTTGAACACGCCGCGGTAGCCGAGCGCGCTGATGAGCGCGAAGAGCGCGGCGATCACGCCGAATTTCAGGCCGCGCTGCCAGGCGGCGCCGGCCAGCGACGAGCGCACGACCGAGTAGATGCCGGCGGCGACGAGCGCGCCCAAGAGGCCCGTTGCAATCCACATCGGCATCAAGGCGCCCATGTCCGGCGGGTCCGCGTTGAGCTCCGGCCGCCAGAATTCGGCGGTCGCCTTGTAGGTCTCGAACAGCACGCCTTCCGGCGAGTGGATCAGGTAGCCGGTCGCGAACGAGACGACGAACATCGCGACGTAATAGGCGATGCCGCCGATGAAGACGATCTTCCAGTTCATGGAGGGCCCTCCCGGTCGGTGAGAGCCGCATCCTGCGCCGGCCATGAAGCCGGCGCAAGGATGCGGGAGCCGGCGCAGTCAGGAGGGGACAGTCCGCCTTCGCCGCTACGCGGCGAAGGGGACAGTCCCCGCCGCCCGCGCGTTCTCGTAGTCGATGACGCCCGCGACGGCGTGGATCACCGACGCGATCCGGACCGCCGACTGCACGGCCTCGCGGCCGACCTGGTGCTCGCGGAGCTTGCGCTCGTGCGAGGCGACGCACTTGCCGCAGCCGTTGACCGCCGACACCGCGAGCGAGACGAGCTCGAAGTCCGCCTTGTCGATGCCGGGGCTCCCCAGCACGTTCATGCGGAGCTTCGCCGGCAGCTTCGCGTACTCGTCGTCCTCCACGAGGTGGAGGAAGCGGTAGTACACGTTGTTCATGCCCATGATCGCCGCCGCGGCGCGCGCCGCCTCGATCTGCTTCGGCTCGAGCCTTGCCGCAGCTTCGGCCTCGACCGCGCGCGCGAGCTCGGCGTTCCGGGAGGCGATCGCCGAGGCAAGCGCCGTCATCCACAGCTGCGGCTCCGTGAGTCCCGGCGCGCCCTGCGGCGTCAACACCGAGGACAGATTGAGCCGCAGGTCCTTTGCGTAGTCGGGGATGCGGTCCTTGAGCGCGTCCATGGTCAGGCCGCCTTCAGGGTGTCTTCACCCTTCTGCCAGTTGCAGGGGCACAGCTCATCCGTCTGCAGGCCGTCGAGCACCCGCAGCACTTCCTCGGGGCTGCGCCCGACGTTGAGGTCGGTCACATACACGAAGCGCACCACGCCCTCGGGATCCACGATGTAGGTGGCGCGCTGGGCGACACCCGCTTCCGGGTCCAGGACGCCGAGCGCCGTCGCGAGCTCGCGCTTGATGTCCGACAACATCGGGAACGGGAGGCCCTTCAGGTCCTCGTGCGACTTGCGCCAGGCGAGGTGCACGAACTCGGAATCCGTGCTCACCCCGAGCAGCTGCGCGTCGCGGTCGGCGAAGTCGCGGTTCAGCCTTCCGAAGCCGGCGATCTCCGTCGGGCACACGAAGGTAAAGTCCTTCGGCCAGAAGAAGACGACCAGCCACTTGCCGGCGTAGGTGTCGTTCGTCACGTCCTGGAACGCGTTCTGCACGTCGTTGCTGACGACGCCCGTCAGCTTGAACTCTGGAAACTTCCTGCCAATGCCGAGCATGTCGAAACTCCTTCCCTTCCGGTTGCCCCTCGTGGGATGGGCACAGGATGCAGCCCGGCGGTCCATTTGTATAATCGATTGTTACGATGTCTGTGATAGACTTTGCCTATGACACTGCGTGACCTCGAATACCTGGTGGCGCTCGCGGACACCCGCCATTTCGGCCGGGCCGCGACGCGCTGCCACGTGTCGCAGCCCACCCTATCGGCACAGCTCAAGAAGCTCGAGGAATCACTCGGCGTGCCTCTCATCGAGCGCCGCCCGCGGCGAGTCGCGCTCACCGGCGCCGGCGAGTCGGTCGTGCTGCACGCCCGCCGCATGCTGCGCGAGGCCGACGATATCCGCGCCCTCGCCCGCGCGGGCCAGGACCCGCTCGCCGGCCCGCTCAAGGTCGGGCTGATCCCGACGCTTGGCCCCTACCTGTTACCGCGCGTCGCGCCCCGCATCACGAAGGCGTTGCCGAAGCTGCAGCTGCTGCTGCACGAGTACCAGACCTCGCAGCTCGTCGAGCGCACGGTCGCGGGCGAGCTCGACCTCGCGATCCTCGCGCTGCCCGCGGACACGAAGGGCCTCGTCACGCGCTCGCTGTTCGCGGAGGCTTTCCTGGTCGCCCTGCCCGAGGGCCATCGGCTGGCGGCGAAGAAGCGCGTGAAGAACTCGGATCTCTCGGGCGAGAAGCTCCTCCTGCTCGAGGAAGGCCATTGCCTGCGGGACCAGGCGCTCGAGGTCTGCGAGCGCGCCGGCACGGAGGAGCAGGACTTCCGCGCCACGAGCCTCGAGACCCTGCGGCAGATGGTGGCTGCGGGCCTCGGTGTCACGCTGCTGCCGCGGCTTGCGGCGGAGGGCCCGTTCGCATCCGCGCGCGGCCTCACCGTGCGCCCCTTCGCCCCGCCCGCGCCGAACCGCGTGATCGGCGCCGCCTGGCGGCGCTCCACATCGCGCCTGGATGCGATCCGGGCGGTCTGCGACATCGTCGCGCGCACCGGCTGAATCGCGCGCAACCCGCGGCATTCGCGCGCACTCGCGGCGCGCAGCGGGTGCTATCGTCCGCCGCCATGCGCGCACTGCTCGTCGCGGTTATCGCCGCCCTCGTTGCCTGCTCGCCGCGGCCTGGCGGCGATGCGCTGCCGCAACTCAACATCGTGCCGGGCAGCCTCACGGTGTCCGGTGTTTCCTCGGGCGGGTACATGGCGACGCAGTACCAGGTCGCGTACGCGGATGAGGTCGCCGGCGCCGGCATCGTCGCTGCGGGCCCCTGGCTATGCGCACGGGGAATCGTCACGCGTGCGCTCAGGGACTGCCTCGCGGGAGAGACCGGCGGCCCGGACGTCGCACCGCTCGTCGCGGCGCTGCGCGCAAGCGCGGCGCTCGGCGCAGTGGACGACCCGTCCGGCCTTGCCGCGGACCGCATCTGGATCTTCCACGGTGCGAAGGACGACGTGGTGGGAGCGGCGGTGTCGGATTCGCTGCTGCGCTTTTACAAGGCGTTCGTGCCGCTCGAGCGCATCCGCTATGAAACGCAGGTTCCCGCCGGCCACGGCTTCCCCACGATCGCAGAGGGCAAAGCTTGCGATGCCGGCGAACCGCCGTGGATCCTGGCCTGCGGCTACGACGCAGCGGGCGAGATGTTGAATCACCTGTATGACGGGCTCGCCGCGCCATCAGGCAGCGTCACGGGCACGCTGCGCGAGTTCGGGCAGGCCCGTTTCGTCGCAAGCGGCCGGCTCGCCTCGATGGCGGACACCGGCTTCCTGTTCGTGCCCAGAGACTGCGCGGAGGGCAAGCAGTGCCGCGTTCACGTCGCGTTCCATGGATGCGGGCAAGGCGTCGGCGCAATCGGCCGCTCGTTTCCCCGGCAGGCGGGTTATGAGCGCTGGGCCGACGCGAACCGCATCGTGGTGCTCTACCCGCAGGCAGCCTCAAGCACGCTGCGCCCGATTAACCCGCGCGGCTGCTGGGACTGGTGGGGATACTCGGGCGTCGACTATGCCGCGCAGGGCGGCGCGCAGCTCTTGGCGGTGCACCGCATGCTCGAGGCGCTCGGCCTGAACTAGGGCGCCGGGGTTGTACCGCTTGCCGGCGGCTTGCCCCGGCGGCGGAAATACCAGATGAGACCCGCGGCACAGGCGACGCCGAGCAGCAGACCCAGGTTGCCGAGACCCAGCATCCGGCCGACGATCCCGCCGATGATGGAACCCGCGATGCCATAGCCGATCGTGGCCAGCCAGCTCATCGGGTCCGGTCCCGGCAGCACGAGTCGCGCGAGCGCGCCGACGATCAGGCCGCCAATGACCAGGTAAACGAGATACAGCACCAGCACACCGATGCCGACGCCGAGCAGCGTGCCGGCCGCCGAGCTCGTATCCATGATCTTGCCCTCCAGGCGGCTTTGCGCCGCAACGCGACCGTAGCAGACCCGCCTGCCCGCCGTCGCCTCGCGGCTGCGCGGGACGGTATCCTGCAGCGGCTTGCATCCCAAATTCCCAGGTTCCTTCCAGGAGTACGCCATGCGTCGCCTTGCGACCCGCCCCCGGACCCTGCAGATGGCCGCCGTGCTCTGCGCGAGCGCCGGGCTCGCCGCCGCGGCAACCGCCGCCGACGCGGTCCACCCGATCCGCATCACGAAAGCGCAAGTCGCCGGCGCGATCTTCGAGGAATTCGAGCCAGTGGTGAAGACCGAGGACGGCAACACGACGCACGACGTCGAGTTCTTCCTCTCGAAAGACCGGCAGTTCGACGCCGGGATGTACCGCTCCGGCAAGGTGCGCGCCGAGATCAGGCAGCCCTACGGCGTCAACGAGTACATGCACTTCCTCGAAGGCGGCGTGACGCTGACCTCGAGCGACGGTACGGTGACCGAGGTGCGCGCCGGAGACTCGGTCGTGATTCGCGAGGACTGGACCGGCATCTGGGACACAGACGGTTACACCAAGATCTACGTGATCTACTCCCCGAGCGGGCCGATCGAGGAATAGCGCAAAAGGGGACGCGCCCCTTCATATTCGTGAAGGGGCGCGTCCCCTTCAAAAGCGAGCGCGATATTCCGCGGGCGTGATGCCGACGAACTCCTGGAAGCTGCGGCGCAGCGCCTGCTCGTCGGGGAATCCGCAGTCGCGTGCGACCCGCTTGAGTCGCGAGGCGCCCTCCTCGATCCGGCGCCGCGCCTGCTCCACGCGCTGCCGGCGGACGTAGGCTCCGGGGCTCGCGCCGAGCCGCGCCCGGAACTGCCGCGCGAAGTGTCGCGGGCTCATGTTCATGCGCCCCGCGAGGCTCTCGACCGACAGGTCGGCACGCGGGTTCTCGAGCATCCAGAGCTCCAGCTCGCCGAAGACGTCGTCGCGCTTCTGCGCCTCGAGGTGACGGCTGAACTGGGACTGGCCGCCCGGCCGCTTGAGGAACAGCACGAGCTCCTGCGCGACGGCGAGCGCCACCGCCTTGCCGTGGTCCTGCTCCACGAGGGCAAGCGCGAGATCCATGCCGGCCGTGACGCCCGCCGACGTATAGATGTTCCCCGTCTGCACGTAGAGCGCATCGCGATCGACGCGCGCCCTGGGCGCGAGCGCCGCGAGCCGGTCGAGGTACGCCCAGTGGGTCGTCGCCGGCCGGCCGTCGAGCAGCCCCGCCGCCGCGAGCAGCATCGCGCCGTTGCAGATGGAGCCGAGGCGCGCGACGCGCTTCGCCTGCCCCGCCAGCCAGTCGAGCATCCGGC
>Ga0209486_10001421_pt1 | contig 10399 bp, 11 predicted proteins | sample NCCompost_FD_187518 | JGI IMG/M metagenome (GOLD analysis project Ga0209486, IMG submission 187518) | Agricultural soil microbial communities from Utah to study Nitrogen management - NC Compost (SPAdes) (version 2) | ecosystem: Environmental > Terrestrial > Soil > Agricultural land | place... | reverse complement strand
GACGCCGGAACCGCGGAACTGATTCTGGCCAAGCAGCGCAACGGCCCGACCGGTACGGTGCGCCTGGCGTTCCTCAGGGAGCAGACACGATTCGCGAACCTCGCACAAGGCGGCTAGCACCGCGCGGATGATTCGCAACACCATCGCGCGTGTTGATCTGAACGCGCTGCGGCACAACTTCGCGGCCATTCAGCAGTGCCTCGCCTCGGAACCCGGACGAACGCCACCGGGCATCATGGCGGTTGTCAAAGCCAATGCGTACGGCCACGGGGCCGACCGCGTCGCGCGTGCGCTCGAGCAGGCCGGCGCCACCATGCTCGCGTGCGCCGATATCGAAGAAGGGATCGTGCTGCGCGGGGCCGGCGTCCGCGTGCCGATCCTCGTCTTCGGCGCCCTGAGCGTCAGCGATCTCGACGGGTTGTTCGAGTACTCACTTACCCCGACGATCTCGACCCCTGGCGCGGCGAAAGCGGTCCACGCCGCTGCCGTGAAACGGCGGTCGGTGATCGGCTACCACCTCAAGATCGACACCGGCATGAACCGGCTCGGGTTCCGCCACGATAACCTTCGCCGCACGCTGCCCGACGTGCTCGCCAGCGATCACATGCGGCTGGACGGCGTCTTCACGCACTTCGCGTCGGCCGACGAGCCCGAGAGCCCGGTGTTCAACACGCAGCGCGAACGGTTCGATGCCGCGTGGGACGTAGTGTCCGGCTTTCGCCGGACCCTGGGTCCGCCTGAAGGCGGACACTCCGTGATGAAGCACGCCTCCAACAGCGCCGCACTGCTGCGCGATTCCCGCGTCTGGTACGACGCTGTTCGCCCTGGGCTCCTGCTCTACGGCATCGTTCCGCCGCCGCTGGCGTCGACGATTCCGCTGCGGCCGGTGATGTCGTTGACGAGCCGCGTCGTGGCGGTGAAAGGAATACGGCCGGGCGAAGGTGTAGGCTACGGCTGCCGCTTCCACGCGCAGAGTCCGCGCACCATTGCCGTCATCCCGGCCGGCTACGCCGACGGACTCGATACGCGGCTCTGCGGACGGGGGCACGTGCTGATCCGCGGCCGTCGTGTGCCGATTGTCGGCGCCGTCTCGATGGACATGATTACCGTGGACGTCACGGACGTTGGCGAGGTGCAGCCGGGCGACGAGGTGGTCCTGCTCGGACGTCAGGGCGAGGAGAGTTGGCAGCAGATCGACGCGCGCGAGGTGGCGGCCGCGATCGGCACGATTCCCTGGGAGGTCGTGTGCCGTCTTGGTACGCGGATCGAGCGTTACTACGATTGACCTTTCCTGTCATCCTTTGGCCTGAGAATGATCCTGCGGCCTGATCCCTTGACCAGCCCTGAGGCCTGTGGCCTGAGCCCTGGGGCCTGTGCCGGAGTATGAAGCCATCGAAGTCCGTATTTGTCTGTCAGGAATGCGGGGCGCAGGCGCCGAAGTGGACCGGCCGCTGCGCTGATTGCGGCGCCTGGAATTCTCTCGTCGAAGAGCGTCCCGCCGCGGACAACGCGCTGGCGGGCAAGGCTGAGAATCGCTACGGGCAGTTCGGGGCCGGCTCCAACGCGAAGTTGTACGCCGAGGTCGAGAACGCCAACGCCGCGCGCCTGACGACCGGCATCGGCGAGTTCGATCGCGTGCTCGGCGGAGGCGTGGTCCCCGGCTCGCTCGTGCTGCTGGGGGGAGAACCCGGGATCGGCAAGTCCACGCTGCTGCTGCAGGCCGCGGGTCACTTCGCGCGCGAAGCCGGCCCCGTGCTGTACGCCTCGGGCGAAGAGTCCGAGCATCAGATCAAGAGCCGCGGCGATCGTCTCGGCATCGGCGCCGCCCCTCTCTATCTGCTGTCCGAAACGTGCATCGAGCGAATCCTCGAGGAGATCGCGCGGCTGAAGCCGGCCCTCGTCGTCATCGATTCGATTCAGACGGTCTTTTCGATCAAGTTCCAATCGGCGCCCGGTAGCATCGGCCAGGTGCGCGAAGCGGCCACGCAGTTTCTGTTTGCGGCGAAGGGGCAGAACATCCCGACGGTGCTCGTCGGCCATGTCACGAAGGACGGCAGCCTTGCTGGTCCGAAGGTCCTCGAGCACGTGGTGGATACCGTGCTGTACTTCGAAGGCGAGCGGCACCACTCCCACCGTGTGGTCCGGGCCGTCAAGAACCGCTTTGGCGCGGTGAGTGAGCTCGGCGTGTTCGAGATGACGGGAAGCGGGCTGCGGCCCGTGCCGAACCCGTCGAAGCTTTTCCTCTCCGAACGGGCGACCGGTACGCCTGGCTCCGCGGTGTTGTGTTCGGTCGAAGGATCGCGTCCGATCCTCGTCGAGGTTCAGGCGCTCGTCAGCACGAGCACGTACGGGAATGCGAGGCGCATGGCCATCGGCATCGATCAGAATCGCCTGTCGCTGCTGCTCGCCGTCCTGGAGAAGCGGGCCGGGCTCAGCCTCGCCGGCGACGACGTGTACGTCAACATTGCCGGCGGGATGTCGATCGAGGAACCGGCCGCCGATCGGAGCGTCGCCGCGGCCGTGGCGTCGAGCGTCCGCAACCGTGGCTTGTCCCCGGCGACGGCGGTGTTCGGTGAAATCGGCCTGAGCGGCGAGATCCGCGGCATCCCGCAGGCGCCGCTCCGGATCCGTGAGGCCGTGCAGATGGGTTTCACCCGCATCGTCATGCCCGCGGCCAACGTCGATCCCGCCGATGAGAGCGCCGGCGGTGCCGAGCTGGTGGGCGTCCGGACGGTAGGGGAGGCCCTCGACGCGTTGATTTAGACCGGCTGCCGCTACCGTGGCGCGAACCCTTAGGGTTCGCGAGGCGAGCCTGGAAGGCTCGCCCCACAACGGCGAACACAGCTTGCATTTCAGGCCCGGCGGTTCTAACGTTCACCCATTCATAGTCGCCGGTTCCCTGAGGTTCATTCATGGCCTGGTTTCTGATCGCCCGCCTTCTTTGTATTGCTGCGATAGGCTACTCAGCCCACCAGCTGGCGCCGCTGCCCGGGGGGCCGATCGTCAATACGCTCTTCGGGATCGCTCTCGGCCTGGCGATCGTCGCCTTCGAGATCCGCCTCAAGGACGGTTCGGTTACACACATGCTCGGAGCGCTGCTCGGCGGCGCCCTCGGACTGGGTGCAGCCAAGACCATCGGGCAGGCGCTCTACTGGGCCAACCTCGACGACAAGAGGGTGGTCTTCCTTCACAGCGTCATCCTGCTGGCGCTGCCGTATGTCGGCCTGGTCCTCGGCGGGCGCAAGGGAGACTGGCTGAAGCCCGAAAACATCATCGGCCTCTTCCGCTCGACCGCGCCGCGCAAGCGGTACAAGGTGCTTGATACCAGCGTGATCATCGACGGGCGCATCGCCGACATCTGTGAAACCGGTTTCATGGATGGCACGCTCGTCATCCCGCAGTTCGTCCTCAAGGAACTGCAGCTGGTGGCCGACTCGTCCGATTCGATGAAGCGGAACCGCGGCCGCCGCGGACTCGACATCCTGCAGAAAATTCAGAAGATGGCCGGCGTCGAAGTGATGATCTCGGATATGGACTTCCCGGAGGTCCGCGAGGTCGACCTGAAGCTGATCGAGCTGGCGCGTTCGCTGCAGGGCAAGATCGTCACCAACGATTTCAATCTCAATAAGGTCGCGCAGCTTCGCGGCGTCGAGGTGCTGAACATCAACGAGCTCGCCAATTCACTGAAGCCGGTCGTGCTGCCGGGCGAGATCATGAAGGTGTTCATCCTGAAGGAAGGCAAGGAATACAACCAGGGTGTCGCGTACCTGGATGACGGCACGATGGTCGTCGTGGACAACGCGCGCAAAATGATCGGCCGCACCATCGACGTCGTCGTCACCAGCGTGCTGCAGACGACCGCCGGCAAGATGATCTTCGGCCGCTTCATCGAACCGGGAATGGCGGCGCAGAGCGCACCCACTCCGGCGCCAGTCGTGCAGGCAGAGGGTGAGATCGGCCGGCGGCCGCGACCACAGATCCCGCCGTCAGCGGCCGCGGCCGGGAAGTAGGACCTCGGCGGCACCAGCGGATCAGCATGTCAGCAGTCGCAATCGATGTTCGTCCGGCGACCGCGACCGATGAAGCCACTGTCATCGGCGTGATCACGCTCGCGTTCAGCACCGATCCGATGGCGCGCTGGGCCTTTGGCGACACCAGAACCTATCTGGCAGTCATGCCCGCATTCGTCCGTGCGTTCGGCGGGAACGGACTCGCCCACGGTGCCACGCATCTGGTCGACGGCGGATGGGCGGCAGCGATGTGGCTGCCTCCCGGCGTGCAGCCGGACGCGGACACCATGATGGCGCTGACCGAGCAGCACGTTCGCAAGGATCTGCTGGAAGACATGATGCAGGTGTTCGCGCAGATGGAGAAATACCACCCTGCGGATGACTGTTGGTACCTCCCGCTGATTGGCGTTGATCCGTGTTCTCAGGGGCGCGGGTACGGGTCCGCGCTGCTTCGTCATGCGCTGCAGGTGTGCGATCGCGACGGCCTTCCGGCGTATCTCGAGTCGTCCAATCCGCGGAACGTTCCTTTGTACGAGCGCCACGGATTCGAGGCTCTCGGCGCCATTCAGTCCGGCACTTCCCCGACGATGGTGCCGATGCTGCGGCGGCCGCGGCGGCCGTGAAACGTCCTCCATTCCACTGGTGGCGCACGGTCTTCTATCTGATCCCAGCCATCGCGCTGTACACGATCGTTCTCGGCACGCTGTCGCTGACGTCGAGCCTGTTCCAGAAGACCGGTTACTTTGCCCATTGGTGCGCGCGGACGTGGTCGCGGCTGATTCTGGCGACGACTGGCGTCCGCGTCGAAGTCGCGGGCCTCGAGCGGCTCGAGCGCAATCGCACCTACGTGTTCGTATCGAACCACCAGAGCATCTACGACATTCCAATCCTGTTCTGGTCGCTGCCGTATCAGCTGCGAATCATCGCCAAGGACTCGCTGGGCCGGTTTCCGTTTCTCGGCTGGCACCTGCGGCGCACCGGCCACATGCTCGTGGATCGCAGCCGTCCGGACCGCGCACGGATCTTCGGCTGGGCGTCGCGGCTGACGTCGAATGGCCTGTGCCTGATCGTGTTTCCTGAGGGGACGCGCAGCCGGGACGGGCGCGTCGCGCGCTTCAAGGGAGGCAGCTTCTTCCTGGCGCTCGAGGCGGGGCTGCCCGTGGTGCCCATATCGGTCGTCGGCAGCCGCCACGTCATGCTGAAGGAGCGCCTCGCAACCTATCCGGGCAGCGTGAGGCTGGTTGTTCACGAGCCGATCGATACGGCAAATCTGTCAGGAACCGATCCGAGAGAATTTGCCGAGCGCGTGCGTCAGATCATTGCGCCAGAGGCGGAGTCCGACATCCATGTAAGCCCGCCTGATGCTCACTTCGCCGATCGTGCCGCGGAGGTTGTCCCGTCTTCGCCGAAGGCTCCGGCGCGGCTCGCCGAAGCGGAACGCGGAGGCGGCACGTCCGCGCGGCGAGCCTGACAAGGTCCGCCCACGCGATGCTCTTCTCGATATCACCGGCTCTGGCGTCGATCGTTCGCGCCGGCGTCCTGTGGCTCGACGGAGCCACGGTCGTCGAGCGCGAGGCGCGTTTGAACGCTCCGCTCGCGGCGGCCGAGGCCGCCGTGCGCATCAATCCGCCGGCGGAAGTGACGGCCGTGCGGACGATGTATAAACGCGTTGGGCTCGATCCCACAAAAACCCGTCCCTCCTCGGAAGCGCTGCTGCGCCGCGTGCGTAAAGGCGACACGCTGCCGCGCATCAACAGCATGGTGGATGTGTGCAACTGGTGCTCGTTGGAGTTTCAGCTGCCGTATGGCTTGTACGACGCCAGCCGGATCGAGGGCGATGTGGAGCTTCGTATTGGCATCGAGGGCGAATCGTATGCCGGAATCAGGAAAGACGAGGTCCACGTCGGCGGGCGAATGACGCTGGCCGATCGCGAGGGGCCGTTCGGCAATCCGACGTCCGATTCGGCGCGCACGATGGTGACGACGGCAACGACCCGCGCATTGCTGGTCGTCTTCGCTCCGCACGAGGTGAGCGAGCGGCGGCTGATTCAGGTCCTCGACGCGACCTCAGCGCGCATGACGCAGTTCACCGGCTGCAGCGAGACTTCGCGCTCCATTTCCTGAGAAAACACGCATCCGGCTGAGCCGTTGAAAAGGACGGCAGGATTTCTGCACGGAGTTCTCGCATGAGGACTCTGCCATTCCACACCGCTGTGCCGTTTGTATTCGTGGCCGTTCTTGCCGTGTCGAACTGCACCGGTGGCCGGACCGTCAGGACGACGCCCGAGCCGGCCGCGGACATCTCGCAGCTCTGGCAGGAACCTCGCGATCTGGAAACACGCGACCTCCGCGTGGGGCCGCCCAGTCCGACGCCGCTGCCCGAACCGGCGGCGTTCACCTTCGTCAAGGCCGATCAGACCGGCTTCAGCCCGGGTTATGACCTGCGCGACGCCAATGGAGTCGAATGGAGCGTCAAGCTGGGCCCGGAGGCGCAGACCGAGGCCGTCGCTTCCCGAATCCTGTGGGCGATCGGGTATCACCAGGTGCCGACCTATTACGTCACCACGTGGACGATGGACGGCGGGCCTGAGGGGAACCCGGGACCGGGACGCTTCCGCCCTGTGATGCCAAACGCCAAAGTCGTCGGCGACTGGGCGTGGCACAAGAATCCGTTCGCCGATACGCAGCCGTTCAAGGGGCTCATTGTCGCCAACCTGATCATCAACAACTGGGACTGGAAGACGTCGAACAACAAGATCTATGACCTGATGAATCCCGACGGCACCGGCGTGCGCCGCTACGTCGTTCGTGATCTGGGCGCCTCGTTTGGCAAGACGGATGCGCCGGGGATCGCGCGCGTGCTTGGCGCCCGCATTGCGCAGGGCAATCGCAACAATCTCGAGGACTTCGAGCAACAGGGTTTCATCAAGGCGGTCAACGGCAGCCGCGTCGATTTCGATTACGACGGCATCTACCAGACGATCGTGGATACCGTCACGGTGAACGACGTCGTGTGGACCTCGAAGCTGCTGGCGCGCCTGTCGGACGAGCAGTGGAACGCCGCCTTTGCCGCGGGCGGGTATCCGCCCGATCAGGCGGCGCGTTTCATCGCCAAGATCAAAGCCAAGATCGCGGAGGGCCTCGCGTTGGCACAGGTCTCGACTGAATGACCGTGGGGCGCGCCTTGTCAGGCGCGCCACGATCGCGAGTTAAACTTCTTTCTCTGGCTCGACACGTTTCCGCAATCATTGCCGCGGGTGGACGCGGGCTGCGCTTCGGTGGCGGGCCGCCGAAACAGCTCGCCACGCTCGGTGGCCGCACGATCCTCCAGCGCAGCGTCGACGCGTTCGTCACTTCCGACGCCGTCGCCGATATCGTGGTCGCGCTTCCCGCCCTTCTTGCCGCTGATCCCCCTGCCTATCTGCGCTCGCGCACGAAGCCGGTGCTGATTGTCGGCGGCGGCGAACGCCGCCAGGACTCCGTGCGGCAGGCATTCGAGCAGATCGGCCAGCGCGCGGAGGTGGTCGTCATCCATGATGCGGCCCGGCCGCTCGTCACCGATGCGCTGATTCGCCGCACCATCGACGCGGCCTTCGAGACCGGCGCCGCGATCGCGGCGCTTCGTGCCAGCGACACGGTGAAACTGGCGGATGCCGCGGGACGCATCGCGGAGACACTGCCACGCGATCGGATCTACCTGGCGCAGACGCCGCAGGCATTTCGCGTTGACGTGCTGCGGCACGCGCTGACGAGCCGCGCCGACGCCACCGACGAGGCCGCGCTCGCCGAACAGGCCGGCCATCCGGTGCAGCTCGTCGACGGCGACCCGCGAAACCTGAAAATCACCACCCCGGACGACCTCGCGATCGCCGAGCGGTGGCTCGGTGGCACGACGGCAGGAGTGCCCTACGCAGGAATTCGCATCGGCAACGGGTACGACCTGCACCGGCTCGTTGAAGGCCGCCCCCTGGTTCTCGGCGGCGTGACGATTCCGTTCGACAAGGGGTTGCTCGGGCACTCCGATGCCGACGTGATTTGTCACGCCGTGACCGATGCCATTCTCGGCGCCGCCGGCGCCGGCGATATCGGCCGGCACTTCCCCGATACCGACGCGGCGTGGAAGGACGCGAACAGCCTCGATCTGCTTCGCCGCGCCGCGGCGATCGTCGCGGCCGGCGGCTACACGGTGATCAACGTGGACGTCGTCGTCGTGGCCCAGCGGCCGCGGCTCGCGCCGCATGCCGACGCGATTCGCGCCAGCGTGGCCGGGGCGCTCGGCTGCGACGCGTTTCAGGTGAGCGTGAAAGGGAAGACGAACGAAGGCGTGGATTCCGTTGGCGCCGGCGAAGCGATCGCCGCGCACGCGGTGGCGCTGCTGGCCCGCGCCGTTTAGATCCCGAGGCGTTCCTTCAGATTCTTCACGCGGTCCCTCGCGACGCTGATCTCCGTCTTCTTCTCGTCTTTCAATCGCACCAGCAGCCCGCCGTCCACGTCCGGATAGAGCTCGTCGACAAAGTCGACCGCCCGAACGTCCGGGAAACGATCGTCGTCCACCGCGTCATGACCACCAGGCATAACGAGCTGATCGTTGTTGAGACGACGAAGCCAGGCCACGCGCGGACGGGGACCTCCAGCCACGGCACGGGGTGGTCGTTGAGCGTGACGTCGGCGACGAGGTTCGCACGCACGTTGATGGCGAGCAGCCACAACCAGTCTCGCAGCCGTATCCCCGGTCCATTCATGGGCGATTCCGTTGACGGCGATCCTATTTCGATCCCGGTGCGGTCGTACTCGAGCTGATCAGGAGACCGGGGACGTCGACGGCGGCAGGTGCGAATCGCCCTCCCGCCGCGAGACCGCCCGGGAGTGGCGCGTACAGCTCGATCGCGATCTGCGACACGGGCGGAAGTCCCGTCTGAGGAATGCCGTCCTGCGGCCGTGACAGCATGACCGACGCGATCGCCATGATCGGCCGGCCGTCGTCCGGGACATCGGCCATCGGACCGCGTGGACGGGACGGCCCGCCGCCCATCATCTTCATCAGCGCCTGATGGGTCTGGCTATAGTACCAAGCGAGCGCTGCCTTCTTGTTCTCGAACCACGCGAAGATGACCATCTTGCCGCTCTGTGTCATCGCGGTCTCGACGCCGAGGCATCCGGGCGTCGCCTGGATGACTTTCGGCAGATTCAGCAGTGGATTCGGCGGCGCCTCCGGCGCCTGCGCGAAGGCGGCGACTCCAGGTGCGAAAATGAGACCGGCGAGCAGCAGCGCGGCCGCGATTTCCCTGATCATCGTTTGTGTCGTCATGACATGCTCCTTGACCAGTCACGGTAAATCGCCGCGGCCGAGCAGTACCGCCCTTTCGGATGGACGGCCTCTTTGGACCGACGAACGGTCGTGATGCGCCTTCGCTTCGCCTGCAGCCCCAAGGGACGACGACTGAAATGATCGTTTACGGGATCAATCCGGTGCTCGAGGCATTGCGCGCCGGACGCGTCACCGCGGTTCGCGTCGGTCAGCGCAGCGGCGGCCGGATCCAGGAATTGCTTGCGCTCGCCGCGGAACGCGGCGTCAGGGTTCAGCGCGTCGACAGTCAGCTGCTGGAGCGCCTGGCACGGGGCGGCGTGCATCAGGGCGTCGTCGCCGATGTTGACGACGCATCGGCAGACTACAGCGTGGAAGAGCTGGTTCGCGGCGCCGCCGGTCCCCCGTTGATCGTCGTGCTCGACGGCGTGGAAGATCCGCACAACGTCGGCGCGATTCTTCGAACGGCCGACGCGGCCGGGGCCGACGGCGTCGTGATGCAGAACAGGCGTTCGGCGGCGCTCGGCGGGGCTGCGGCGAAAGCGTCGGCAGGCGCTGTGGCACACGTCAGGATCGCGCAGGTGGTCAACATCGCGCGTGCGCTCGACGAGCTGAAGGAGAGTGGCGTCTGGACGGTCGGCCTTGCGGACGACGCCACCACGAACTACGACGAGATCGACTTCCTGACGCCGTCCGCAATCGTGGTTGGTGCCGAAGGCAGCGGCCTGCGGCGGCTCGTGCGGGAGAAGTGCGACTTCACGGCACGCATCCCAATGCGCGGACATGTGTCGAGCCTGAATGTGTCGGTGGCGGCCGGCATTGTTCTGTTCGAGGCGCGCCGCCAGCGCGAGGCGGGTCGCAAGGCGCGGGGGACGAGACGGGAGAACGGCATAAATAGCTGAGCTAATGGCCGTTAAGCGATTTCTGGCAAAATCAGGGATGGGGCTGACGCCATCTGGCGTCGGTTGCCCCTGTGGCACGGGAAGTGCTATTATTCGCTCTTTGTCTGGCTGGCGTAGCTCAGTCCGGTAGAGCAGCTGATTTGTAATCAGCCGGTCGGGGGTTCAAATCCCTCCGCCAGCTC
>Ga0209486_10001419_pt1 | contig 10402 bp, 6 predicted proteins | sample NCCompost_FD_187518 | JGI IMG/M metagenome (GOLD analysis project Ga0209486, IMG submission 187518) | Agricultural soil microbial communities from Utah to study Nitrogen management - NC Compost (SPAdes) (version 2) | ecosystem: Environmental > Terrestrial > Soil > Agricultural land | place: USA... | reverse complement strand
AAAACCGGTTGCTCAACGGCGACCTGGTCGAGGCGGAGCGATTGCTGGCGAAGGCGGTGGCCATCGACTCCACGTTTTCGGTTACGAAGGCGGTTCACGGGCTCGTGCTTGCCTTGCTGAAGCGTCCCGCCGAAGCCGATCGCGAACTGGCCGCGGCAGTTGCCCAGACGCCGTCGGTGGCGGCGTTGCATGTCATGAAAGGAGCGGCATTCATCTACACAAACCGGGTGACTGAAGCAGTGGCGGCACTGGAAGTGGCGCGGGTGATCGATCCACAGTCTCCTCTCGTCCTGGGCACGCTCGGCTACGCATACGGACGCGCCGGGAACACACGCATGGCAAGCGAGATCGAGCGGATGCTGGCCGCCACACCGTCACGCGCAGGATTTGGTACGGCGCTGGCGAAGGTCAAGTTGAGTACGGGCGATACAACGGCGGCCATGGAACACCTCGAGCGCGCACTCCGTGACCGCGATCCGCTTTTTGCCGCTGAGCCACTGCGGTCGCCGGTCTATGCACCGCTGCATCGCAGCGAACGATTTGGTCGCATCGTGCAAGCAGCCGGTCTCGATCGCCAGAGAGTGACTGCACCTGGCTGTTGTTGAAGACATCAAGCGCCGGAAGCAATTGACCGCCAAGAACGCGAAGCACGCGAAGGAACTGATCAGCTGCTACGTAGCGTCGTTCGGGCGTGTTGTGGTACTGCTTTCTTTATAATTGTTAACTAGTCGCTTGATGCCGAGTCGAAGCTGTGGAACGTGGAAGTTGATTAACAAGCCCACGGCGCGTCCGCTCAACTTGAGATACGCTAGAAGTTGGGCCTCGTGAACGCGGCGGATCCGCTCTACTACTTTCAGTTCCACTATCAGCTTGTCGTCGACGAGCAAATCAATGCGATATCCGACGTCGATTCGGATTCCCCGATACGTAACAGGGAGTGACGCTTCTTCACGAACATCTAGTCCCAGTAGGTGAAGTTCGTGGGCGAGGCAGGCGCGGTACGTGCTTTCCAGTAGTCCTGGCCCGAGGGCGGAGTGAACGCGGATAGCCGCTCCAATTACCGCATTGCTGATAGCCTCAATATCCATCCGCGGAGTCTGCCGATCAGCCGTCACAGCATCGTCAGCGGCATTCCGGTCCAAAAGAAGAAATGACCGCAAAGCGCGCGAAGGCCGCCAAGGACCCTGTATTAGACCCTTCGCGGGCTTGGCGTTCTTGGCGGTTACAAAGAGGTGTTTAGGGCGCAGGCCGTTTATGGCCGACTCAGCCGAAAGAAGTGCTGGTCATGGTGAATAGTCTCCGATACGTTCACGGACCTTCCTGACGTTCCACGCAGGATCACCCGTACGGAGCAATGACCATGGCAATCGCGAAAATCACCGAAATCCAGTCGGCTTCCAAGAAGAGTTTTGAAGATGCGATCAAGGCCGGCATTTCGCGCGCCGATAAGACGCTCCGCAACCTTACTGGCGCCTGGGTGAAAAGTCAGAAGGTCAAGATTGAGAAGGGGAAGATCGTCGAGTACCGCGTACTCATGAAGGTCAGCTTCATTCTCAACGACTGAGCGTGGTTGATGGCGACGCGGAAAGATCGAGAGCCGCGTCTTCCACGTCCGAAAATGGCGAGACAGACGCCTCGCCCGGCTGTAACGTTGGTCCATGCTGCTGGACCGCGAGAGTTGCGACCGCGCCGTGGAGTCGGCCGATGCCAGGTTCGATGGAGTGTTCTTCGTCGGAGTGACGACGACGTCGATCTACTGTCGGCCGATCTGCCCGGCGCGCCGGACATTACGGAAGCACCGTCGTTATTTCAGCAGCGCCGCGGCCGCCGAACGATCAGGATATCGTCCGTGTCTGCGGTGCCGGCCCGAGTTGGCGCCGGGACGTGCTCGTGTCGACGCCGTGCCGCGTCTTGCTGAAGCGGCAGCGCAGCGTATCGCCGCGGGTGCGTTGAATGGTCAGGGGATCGACACGCTGGCGCAGGAATTCGGCGTCAGTGGTCGCCAACTTCGTCGAGCGATGCAGCAGGAGCTCGGTGTCTCACCGATCGAGCTGGCGCAAACGCATCGGCTGCTGCTTGCCAAGCAGCTCCTCACCGAAACGCCGCTGCCGATGGGTCGCGTAGCCGACGCCAGCGGCTTTCAAAGCGTACGCCGGTTCAATGCCCTCTTCCGGGACCGGTATCGCCTGAATCCGGAGTCGCTGCGCCGGAGTGCCAATGGAACGCCCCGGCATGAGCCTGACCATGCGCCGAACCTGCGCCTGACGCTGGCGTACCGGCCACCCCTGGCGTGGGAGGCCCTGCTCGGGTTCCTGGGGCCGAGAGCAACGCCCGGCGTCGAGAGGGTAAGCAATGGAACGTGGTCGCGCGTAGTCCGCGATGGGGGACGGACAGGCGTCGTTCGCGTGCACGAACCTGTGGCGTCGTCCGCCGCGGCTCGGCATGATCTCATCGTGCTGGAGGCGGATGCGGCGCTGGCGCCGTCCCTCATGGCCCTCTGCTCCAGGGTCAAGCACCTGTTCGACCTGGCCGCCGAGCCTAACGCGATCGAATCGCACTTGCGGCGCACGGGGTTTCCGGCGATGGCACGGTCCACGCGCGGGCTCCGGGTTCCCGGCGCGTGGGACGGATTCGAGCTGGCCGTACGCACGATACTTGGCCAGCAGGTTTCAGTGGCCGGCGCGAGCACGCTCATGGGGCGCCTGACTGCGCTATTCGGCGAGCCACTATCCGTCCCGGTCGACGGATTCACGCACTGTACGCCGACTGCGGAGCGCCTGGCAGATGCCGGAGCACAAGCCATTCGACAGATCGGTCTTCCGTTGGCGCGCGCCGAAACCATCTGCGAAGTGTCGAAGCGTGTCGCTGACGGAACGCTGAAGATTGCACCGGAGGCTGACGTAAAGGCCTTCATCAACAACATGCAGGAGATTCGCGGCATTGGCGCGTGGACCGCGGAATACATCGCGATGCGCGCGCTGCACTGGCCGGACGCGTTCCCGGCGTCGGACCTGGTGTTACGCCGGGCCGCCGGAAACCTGACAACAACGCAGCTCAAGCGGGCGTCGGAGTCGTGGCGGCCGTGGCGTAGTTATGCAGCGATGCATCTCTGGCACAGCAGCTAGTCCGTACTAACCAGCAACGCTCTCGAGCCTCGGTCCGTTCCCTCAGGCTCAACGCTGAGAGACCGCTCCGGCCGGGCGGTGATTGCGGAGGATCTCATCGACCCGTCGCAACAACGTGTCCGGCGTGAACGGCTTTTCCAGGAACTCGGCACCTTCGTCCACCATCGCGCGTTGCGTGACCGCGTCGCCGGTGTAGCCCGACATGTAGAGGATGGCTGCCTCGTTGCCCATCTTCCGCAATCGTGCTCCCAGCTCGCGACCACCGAGCCGCGGCATGACGAGGTCGGTGATGACGAGATCGACGGGATCCTTCTCGCGCGCCAGCGCGGACAACGCGGCTTCACCATCGACTGCCTCGAGCACGCGATGGCCGCGCTTGCGCAATGCACGGAGCGCGGCGGTGCGGACCAGATCGTCGTCCTCGACGAGCAGGATGAGTGCCGGCCTGGTCTCGAGTTGCGCCGGGGTCTCGGCCACAAGGCGCCGCTCATCGGGATGGTCATGTCGGCGAAGGAAGATCTTGACCGTCGTACCGCGATTGGGTTCGCTGTACAACCAGATGCTGCCGCCGTTCTGCTTGACGATGCCGTAGACAGTCGACAGGCCGAGCCCTGTGCCATGGCCGGGCGCCTTGGTCGTGAAGAAGGGCTCGAAGACGCGCGCCTTGGTGGCGGCGTCCATCCCGACGCCGGAGTCGGACACGGACAACACGGCGTAGTCACCGATGGCCGCATCCCGGTGCCCCTCGCGGATGTACGCCTCATCGAGCGTGGCCTGCGACGTGGTGATGGTGAGCGTGCCGCCGTTAGGCATGGCGTCGCGTGCATTCACCACGAGGTTGACCAGGATCTGTTCGATCTGCACCGGGTCGGCGTGGATGGCCCAGAGCTCGGGGTCGAGGAAGCTGTGCAGCGCGACGCTTTCGGGAATGAGGCGGCGCAACATCGGCACCAGGTTGCGCACCACGTCGCTGAGGTTGAGCACGACGGGCTGCATCACCTGCTGGCGGCTGAAGGCCAGCAGCTGTCGAATGAGGCCGGCAGCACGCTGCACGGCGCCGCGTACCTGCTCGAGGTCATCGACCGCTGCGTGTTCGGCGGGTAACGCCCGGATTGCGAACTCGGTGAAGCTGGCGATCGCGGTCAGGATGTTGTTGAAGTCATGCGCGATACCGCCCGTGAGCCGGCCAACGGCGTCCATGCGCTGAGCCTGAAGGAACTGCCGCTCGAGGCCCTTGTAAGCGCTCATGTCGACCAGCACGGACCCGACACCTACCAGCTCCCACCCAGCCGTCCGGACCGGGAACATGGTCGCAAGCCACTCGCGCGGCGCCTCTCCGCGTTGGCCACCAGGACCGCCTAACTCCAGGTCGAGCACCGCCTGATCGGTCGCCAGCGCTCGCGATAATCCTTCCTCGATGTCGGCCCCGATCCCCGGGAGGATATCGCTCGGCCTGCGGCCGATAATGTCCGCGGGCGCGTGGCCTAACGCCGTGGCGAGCCGCTCATTTACGCGCACGTACCGGAGGTCACGGTCATGGAATGCAAATCCGACCGGCGCACTGGTCAGGACCGCGTCCAGCTCGGCCATGGTCCGCGCGTTTTCGCGCAGCGCCTCGGCCAGTTCGGACCCTCGCTGTTCCGCCTGCTCGGCGTGAGCCTGCAGCTTGCCACGCGCGTCTGAAATCGCGCCCGCCATCGTGTTGAATGCTTTTGCCAGTTCGCCGATTTCGTCGGTGCGGCCGTTGGGCGCCCGGCGAGAGTAGTCGCCGGAGCTCAGGCCCTCCGCGGCCGCGGCAAGTTCACCGATCGGGCGGGCGAGGTTGCGCGCGAGGGCGACGGCAATCAGGCCGCCTGACAAAAGCAGCAGCGTGCCAAAGAGGGCGAGGCGCTGGGCCAGGCCCATGATTGGTGCTACGACATCGGCGTACGGGAACTCGACTGCGACCGTCCAGGGAGAACCATCGACCTGCGCATGGCTGGCGAGGACTTTGTCGCCGTGCGCCGAGGTGCCAACGAAGGTGGGCCCAACCTCGCCATCAGGGGGCATCGGCGGAGGCGACACTGGGGTGTTCAGGTCACTCCACCCCCCTCCGCTCGTATTTCCTAACGACAGCCGGCTGTGCGCCCCGATCAGGTCCGTCAGGGAGCGGGAGCCGTCAGCCGATGTCAGCCGGCGCCACACCACCGCGTAGGCACGGACCGGACCGCCCGCCCGGATCGGCCCCATGGACGCATAGCGGACCGTGTCACCGTCGACGCGGAATGGTGAGACGGCGGCAGTGTCACCCGGGCCAAGCTGGGCGAGCATCGAACGGCGCACTTCGTTGTCCAAAAGGCTGGACACCGGGCTCGATGAAAAGAGAACCTCGCCGGCAGGATCCCAGATCTGGAATGCGAGAATAGCGGCCGATGCCGAGTCGGTGCGGACAAGCCGGCTCACGGCGCTGTCGCGCGCGGCCCCTTCTGTGCCTGACGCGATCAGATGTACGCCGCGATCCCGCGCGACGCCGGCGAGCTGCGATTTCTGTTGCGCTACTGAATTCCCGAGGAGATCGGCGATGCGCCGGGTGACGACCTCGAGGCGTGCCTCGGCCGCCTCAACCGCGGCCTTCCTGACCTCGTTCCACGTGACGAGGCCGAACGCGATGATGGCAACGGCCAGCGTTCCGCAGATGGCAACGGCAAGGCGTTGCCGCAAGGACCAGTTCCACCACGCCACCATTCACCTCCTCATGCTGCTGTGCCCAACGGCTCAACTGCCTGACGAGTAGCGCTGATTGTCGATGGATGCTGCAAGATCCGCTCTCGATCCAAGCCGCCGTTGGCGACCCCATCCTTGGTTCAATCGAGAAGGATGCCGGAGGCTTCCCCGCTTTATAGCAGATTGACTTGGTGTTGCGAAAGTAGAGTTGAAGTCAAAAGGAGACTCGACATCCGAGTATTTCCCTGCCAGGCTGAGCCGCGTTAGGACCAATATCACCAGTCCGGGTCGCTTTTTGTTGGTGACGATGTTCACGGCCAGGGAGAGTGCCCATCGGCTCCCTGTAGCGGGTGTACCCGGCGCCATGCAAAACGCGCCACGCTGACTGCGTGGCGCGCGGTGAGGGTGCGTTAGGCGAGATCAACCGGGAGTCAGGCGGATCCAGGCTGAGTAGGCGTCCTGCTTGATCGGCGACGATGCACTGGGATATGGGGAGAGCTGGCGCAACTCGACCTTGAACCCGTACGCCGTCCCACTTTTCGGCTCGAGCGTGGTGTGGAGCTTCAATTCGAAGGCGGGTGTGCGGCAATCGCAGTTCTGCTCAACGACGAATACCGCCACGGCATCGCCTTGCCAGACGCAGATGGCGTCCATTGGGCAGCGGCTATCGGATTCGACGGCACTGAACCGAACCTTGACCCCTTCAACGACAATGGTCTGACCGATCCGGATGCGGATCGAGTCTGCCGCCTCGGCCTGCGAATACACCACCGGTTCGGTCGGCAGCCCATTGCTCGAGGCACAGGCGGCGAGAGTAAACGACGCAACGACAACGGCTAAGTGAGTGATTTTCATTGAGGAGCGAATGTTAAGGAGTCGTGTGTCGACTTTAAGACACGGTTATGGCGGTTATCCCTGAGGCTGGGCAGATCGGGTAAACGGGTAAAACGGGTAAACGGGTAAACGGGTAAACGGGTGAACGGGCAGACGGGCAGACGGGCAGCGGGAACAGACTGTCATCGACTGCATCGTTTCGACCCAAGGTGGTGTCCAAACGGCACTTCCCGGTACCACCGTACGTAGGCTGATCAACCTTCCACACGGGTAGCGTCATGAGTTTTCTGCGCAGGGACATCGGCTTCGCGATTCGGACGCTCCTCAAGTCGCCAGTCTTCTCCATCACGGCGCTGGTGACCATCGCGCTAGGGATCGGGGCGACTACGGCGATCTTCAGCGTCATCAATACGGTGCTGCTGCAACCGCTGCCCTACGACAACCGGGATCGCCTCGCATTCGTGACCGGCGACCTGTCGGCGCGGAACGTGAAGGACTTCCCAATGGCGCCGGCGGACTTCGATGACCTGCGCAAACAGGTGAAGTCGTTCGACGAAGTCGCCGGGCTCACGACTGGCCAGCAGGCGATGTTCGACGATCGTGGCGAGGCGCGGATGCTGCGCGTAGCCTTCGTCACGCCGAACATCTTCCGAACGCTCGGCAAGCGAGTGGTCCTCGGTCGTGACTTCGTGGAGGAGGATGGACTGCCTTTCGCGCCGCCGCCGGGGCAGGGGGCACCGGGTGCGGGGGGTGCACAGGGTGCGCAGGGCAGGCAGGGTGGGCCGGGTGCCGGGCCGCAACAACCGCCGGCTCCGCCGCCGCCACAGACAGCCGTCGTGACGTACGAGTTATGGCAGGATCGCTTTGGTGGCGACTCGAGCATCGTTGGAAAGTCATTCCCGATTGGCGGTGGCCAGCAGCGATTCGAAGTAGTCGGCATTCTCGAGCCTGACGCCGAATTGCTCTGGTTCGAGGGATCCGGCGTCGAGCGCAGGCCGGAGTTGTACGTGACGCTGCGGCAGGACTTCGCCGCCGGATCTCGCACGAACGTGTTCATTCGCGCGATAGGCCGGACGCGACCGGGAACGACCTTCACTGGAGCGCAGGATGAGGTCAATGCGCTGGTGAAGGACCTGAGGCAGCGCTTCCCGATCAAGGAGACGGCGGGCGTCGTCTGGCGTGTGGAGCCGATGCACGAGTACCTGGTGGCGAACACGCAGCAATCGTTGTGGACCCTGATGGGTGCCGTGGTGTTCGTGCTGCTGATCGCCTGCGCCAACGTGGCCAACCTGCTGCTGGTGCGGACGAGCCAGCGCGAACGCGAGCTGGCAGTCCGTGCCGCGTTAGGTGGCAACCGGGCGGACCTGTTGCGGCAGATGCTGGTGGAGAGCCTGGTGCTGGCCCTGGTGGGCGCGGCGTTAGGCATCGGCCTGGCGTGGGCCGCGATCAAGGTGCTGGTCGCGATCGGGCCGCAGAACCTGCCGCGGCTCGACCAGATCACGCTCGATCCACTCGTCCTCGGCTTCTCCGTCCTGGCGGCCATCGCCTCGGCGCTCCTGTTCGGGATCGTCCCGGCATTTCGCGCCTCACGCGTCGACGTCGCCGACATGTTGCGAGCGGGCGGCCGCAGTGGAGCGCTGTCGGGCACCGGGAAATGGTTGCGTGCCGGCGTGGTCACGGCGGAGGTCGCGCTGGCCTTCGTGCTGCTGATCGGGTCCGGGCTGATGATCCGCAGCTTCATCGCATTGCAACGCGCCGAACCGGGCTTCGATCCGTCGGGTGTGGTGACGTTTGGATTGGCGAATGTCCAGGAGCCCACACCGGAGGGCAGGGATGCGTTGACCCGCCGTATCGACGAGCGGCTCGCGGCGCTGCCCGGAGTTATCGGCGTCACTGCGGCGACGCCGCTTCCCATGGACGGCCAGGGTTCAAACGTGCGGTGGGGGCCGGGGGAGGCGCTCAACAATCCCGCGCTGTACCAGCAGGCCGACTTCCGTATTGTGCTGCCGGATTACTTCACGGTGATGAAGACGCAGCTGATCGAGGGCCGGTTCTTCGATGCGGGGGATGACGCGCCGGAGCTCAATCGGACGATCATCGATAACGTGATGGCGGCGAAGGCGTTTCCGGGACAGAAGGCGGTTGGACAACGCTTTCTCGCCCGGACCGGCGGCCCGGACCCCGAATGGTTCGAGGTCATTGGTGTCGTCAGGCACCAGCGCAACGGGTCGCTGGCGGTCGATGGCCGGGAGACGATGTACGTCTCGAATGGCGAGGTCGGGTTCGGGGCAAACAACTGGCTGATCCGGACCAACGGGAATCCCACGAGCCTGATGCCGACGATCCGGGCGGCGCTCAAGGAGATAAATCCACGCTATGTGATCAACAACATGCGGACGATGGACGTGCTGCTGGAGCCGGCGCGCGCGCCGACCCGTTTTGCGCTGGCGACGATCGGCGTGTTCGCGGTCGTGGCGGCGGTGCTGGCGGGGATCGGGTTGTACGGCGTGTTATCGACGCTCGTCAGGCAGCGCACGGCGGAAATCGGCGTGCGGATGGCGTTCGGCGCGAGCAGCGCGAACATCCTGCAGCTGGTTGCCGGCCAGGGGATGAAGCTGTCGGCGTTAGGCATCGTGCTGGGGCTGATCACGGCCTTCGCGGTGACGCGGGTGATGTCGACGATGCTGGTGGGGGTGAGCCCGACGGACCCGCTGACGTTCGCGGCGATCGCGGCGTTTTTCCTCGGCATCACCGCGCTGGCGTGCTGGATTCCGGCTCGTCGCGCGGCCAGGCTCGATCCTGTGGCAGCGCTTCGAGAGGAGTAACGGGTTCCGGAAACACTTGAACCACAGGGAACACGGGGATCACAGAGAAGGGCTTGTCTGTCTCTGTGGTCCCGGTGTTCCCTGTGGTTATTGCTTTTGCCAGGCTCGATAGCGCCTAACGTGGCTTCCGACGTTCGCTGACCCTGATTACGAGCTTGAGGCCGGACCAGACCTCGCTCACGGCGCAGACCTTGATGTCGACGAAGCCCATGGGGAGCGCGACTTCGCGGATCACGTCTTCGGTGATATTGGTCGGCACCTTCGACGCACGCTTTGGCCACGAGATCCAGACATAGCCGTCCGGCGTGAGCGCCTTGCGCAGGTTCTCCAGGTGCCTGACGAGTTCTGCGCGTTTCGTGACAAAGACGTGCACGGCTTCGAGGGGAGACGTCCCCTTGCCGACGATGGTCGCGCCTTCCGGTAGTGGACCGAGCCACGACTTGTACTCACTCGGGACATCACCAACCGCGACGAGCTTTGATCCCGGCTTGATACCGAGCTTCCTGGCGAGTGGAGTGCCGGAGTAGCCGATCATTTTATGTGAGCCAGGCCAGAGGCCAGAACCCAGAGGCCAGAGGTCACGGGTTTTCCTCTGGCCTCTGGACTCTGGCCTATTTCCGGTAGTCCAATGCCGGCTTCCGGTCGCCGAGTCGCGTGCGGTAGACGAAGTCCTTGCCGCGGCGCTGGTCAAATTCCGTCTTTGCAGCGGCGATGGTCGTGGGACTGGTGAACAGGTCCGCCGTGGTGAGCGCGATCGTCTTGGCGGCGACCATCATCCCCTTGGCGCCAATGCTCATGCCTGACGCGGCAACGGCCTGCCAGGAATGGGCCGCGGTGCCGGGAACCCACGTAGCGGCGCCGATCTGCACGGTCGGGACGTTCCAGCTCACATCGGCGACGTCGGTGGAGCCGGGG